>Ga0181528_10000113_pt1 | contig 75718 bp, 67 predicted proteins | sample PEATcosm2014_Bin_47_FD_119742 | JGI IMG/M metagenome (GOLD analysis project Ga0181528, IMG submission 119742) | Peatland microbial communities from MTU Mesocosm Facility, Houghton, MI, USA - PEATcosm2014_Bin10_10_metaG | ecosystem: Environmental > Terrestrial > Soil > Wetlands > Peat | place...
CGTGCCGAGCCGGTCGATCAGCCGCCCGCAAACGGCCTGCCCGATGGTATACGCCAGCCGGAAAGCAATCACCACCAGCGCGAAATCCTGGTTGTTCCAGTGATAGTCCTTTTTCAGATAGGGGGCGAGAACGGAGAGCGTCTGCCGGTCGATATAGTTGATGACGGTGGAGGCGAACAACAGTCCGACAATCCACCATCGGATGTGAGATGCGCCCGGCGCGTCTTTGGAACTCCTCACCCGCGCCTCGCGGACGCCAACTTGCATCTCATCTTGATTCCGTTCGTGGACCTGACGCGTCTAGCCCGGCAATTGCATGGAGAGTATCAACCCTTGCAAGAATATGCCATCGAGGCATGGTCGCGCTGAAGCGCGGCAGCCAAGAGCACGACGCTTGACTAGAGTAGAGAGATGCCAGTGACACTTCGTAACCGGATGCTCGCCAGCTTGCTGCTGGCTGGGGCGTGCGCATCGGCGGCGATGACCGCGATGGCCGCGAACGCGGACACCATCTGGTACAACGCCAGGATCCTGACGGTGGACGCGAAGTTCTCCATTCAACAGGCGGTCGCCATCAGGGGTGGACGCATAGTCGCGGTGGGCTCCAACGACCAGGTCCTGCGCGCGGAGCGAGGGCCTGCGACCGCAATGCTGGACTTGCACGGAGCAACCGTTTTGCCGGGTCTCTTCGACAGCCACGTGCACCCGCTGGAAGCCGCGCTCAGCGAGTTTCGGGCGCCTCTGCCCGTCCTCGATTCCTATGCGGCCATCCAGGGATATGTCCGCAGTCAGGCCGCTCGCACGCCGAAGGGCGAATGGATCGTCGTGCCCCGCACGTTTCCGACGCGCCTCCACGAACTGCGCATGCCCACGCGCGAGCTGCTCGATGTCGATCGCGAGCATCCCGTTCTGTTCGACGCGAGCTACGTCGTCGTCGTGAATTCGCTCGGATTGAAGCTGAGCGGTATCACGCGCGACACGCCCAATCCGCCACGCGGAGAGATCGTCAAAGATCGGGCCGGAGAGCCGAACGGAATCCTGAAGAACGCGCAGTCGCTGCTCAAAGGGTTGAAGCAGGACAGCGGATTCAGCGAAGCGGAGAAGCTCGGCGCGCTCGAGACGATGCTGCGCACCTATGTTGCCGCGGGCCTCACATCGATCGGGGACGGCGCTGTGCAGGAGGAGCAGCTTCGACTCTACCGCAAGTTGAAGGCCTCCAACCGCCTACCCTTGCGGGTAACCATGACCACTTGGCACGACGCCGGAAAGCCGCTCGAAGAGTTGCAGAAAGAGATCCTCTCGGCCGGCTACAAGACGAACGACGGCGACGACTGGCTTCGCTTCGGCGCGTTCAAAGTAAACGTGGATGGCGGAATGACCATCGGCACGGCGTACCAGCGGGAACCGTACGGCCCCTTCGGCGTGCAGCTCTACGGCAAGACGGATCCGCGTGATCGCGGCCAGTTGTTCGAAACGCCCGAAAAGCTATTGGCCATTCTGCGGACCGCCTATCGACAGGGCTGGCAGCTCACCGCGCACTGCCAGGGCGGCGGAGCCATCGACGGTTTCTTGCAAGCTCTGGCAGAACTGGACAAGGAGAAGCGAATCGCGCCCACGCGCTCCCACATCATTCACGCCAGTTTCCAGAGTCCGGAAGCGATTGCCGAAATGAAGCGTCTGGGCGTGCTCGCCGACGTGCAGCCGGCGTGGCTGTATTTCGATTCGCCGGCGCTCGAAAAGGTCCTCAGTGCAAAAGCGATGCGCAGCTTCTTCCCCCTGCGTTCCTATATCGACGCGGGCATCAAGCTCGCCGGTGGCAGCGACCACATGATCGGACACGACAAGAATTCCGCGACCAATCCGTACAACCCATTTCTTGGCATGTGGACCGCCGTCACACGGCTCAATTCCAGCGGCGAAGTCGTCCATCCCGAACAGAGAATCTCGCGCGAGGAAGCATTGCGGATGTACACCATCTGGGCCGCCTACCGGCACTTCGCCGAGAATTCGCGCGGGTCCATTGAAGCCGGCAAGCTGGCCGACCTGGTCGTCATCGATCGCGACTATCTCACCTGCGCGGCCGAAGAGATTCGACGCATCGAACCCGTACGGGTGATGATCGACGGCAAGCTCGCGTATCGGAGGCCGTAGCCGTGGGGCGGAGGGCTGCATGAGGGATTTGAAGACGCAGGAGCAAACCGCCATGGAAGCTGTCGCCAGGCGGTTCTCGGCAGCGTGGGAAAAGGGTAGCGATCCCCCCGACGCCTATATCATGGTCGCTGGGAAACGGGTTGCTGTTGACATCACAACCCTGAAACGGCGCGGCACTGGCCAAGGTAATGCCGCGAAGCCCCGTTTGAGGTTTGATAAGGTTGCGACCAGGCTCATTGAACGTCTGCGCGCCGCCCTTGGCGAAACCGTGCCGGACGGCATGACAGTGTTGCTGACCATCACCGCTCCCATCCGTCTGCCGTCGAAAACCGCTGCCGCGCTGGAAGACAAAATACAAACTCTTCTCGGGCGGGGATCGCCGGGGCGAGATGAGAAAGACACGATTCACGGGAATCGTGTCCAGATTCGACTTTTGAGAGACGAATCTGAGCGAGCGCCAAAAATGATTGGGTTCGTGCACAATTTCGAGTCAGACCCACTTCCACTCTTGAACATGACACGCGAATTGCTTGAGCTGATCGGCGCCCAGGCCGGCAGGCGGGCGCTGAAGCTTGCGGATGATCGATGGCTCGTTGTGATAAGCGCCGGAGGAGTTTTATTCTTAGAAGCATATCGCTGCATCTATTCGCAGCTGCGCATGGCGACCGACTTCAAGAAAATCGTCATGGTGTTTGGCGATGGGCAGGTCGGGATGTTGACGGGATGAGACCAGTTTGCGCGCGCGCCGCCTCTTAGTATGGAGGGGCTTTATAAGAGGATAGGGCGACGCAGGAATGCGACCCGAGGGCCGAAGCAAGCCTGGATTGATGGCGGCCTTCGGGCCTCCTCCTGGATCGCCCGCTGCACCATCCAAAATACGGCGAAGTTTTGCCCAAACAATGGGGCCCACCCCAGCGGCTCTCCATCGTCCGCCCCGCCGTCCGAGGGTTCGGCGATTACCAGCGCAGCTTCGCAGGGAAGAACTCGTCGATGAGTTTCAGATAGTAAGGCTTCAATGCGACGGGATCCGGCTTCGTGTTGCCCTTCGAGTAAAGGTCATACGGGTTGAACCGCCGCACCCACTCCATCATCCGGAGGTCCTGCTCGTTCATCAGCCAGGTGTACTCGCCCTCGCGGTGCGCCGGATAGAACGAGTGGTAGCGGATCATGTACTGCGCCTCGAGCGGCAGGTAGTCCTTCGTGACCTGGTAGAGATACTCGTCGTGGCCCCACGAGATCGTGACGTTGTCCAGCCCGCATTTCTCCCCGTACAGGCCCAAGCGCGTCTGGTACTGCGGATTTGCCGCATCGGGATTGTTCGCGAAAAACTCGTGGAACACAATCTTGTCCGACCAGGCGCAGCCCACCGGAAATGTGTCGCCCACCACCGCCCATTGCGGCTCGCCCCACAACCAGAGCACCTTGCCCAGATCGTGGATCAGCCCGGTCAACTGCATCCAGCGCGGCGCGCCATCGGCCCGCAACGCCTCGGCGGTCTGGAGATTGTGCTCGATCTGGCTCAGATCGGTGTCGGGATCGGAGTCGTCGACGAGCTTGTTCATCTCCTCCATCAGATCCCAGACGCTCATTTTGGCGTGGTCGAATCCGAGCCACTTCTGGCGCGCAGCCTGGTTGAATTCGACAGTTTGATTTGTGTGGTTCAGACGATAGAATTCCCGGACGACGGGCGCCACTCCTTCGCCATAGTTGCGGAATTGCTCCTTCGGGCGCCCTTCCTGGTAGCGCGCCCGCACGGCGTCGTCCCATTGATCGAGCGATGTCATCGGTCCAGTCATTGCGGAATCTCCTTCTTGCACCTGCGCCAGCCCTTGCCAGTCTTTGTAGCATGGAATTCGCATCATTGCATCAGGTTAAGCGACTGAGCGTCAGCCGATTCGGTGGCTCCGTCCGGCATTCGCGTCTCTTCTTGCAAATTCATCATAATGTTATAACTACCTATGGAATTTACGCCTCCCTTCGAGTAGACTGACGGTTGAACATGTCTGCCGCATCTTCCCCGGCCGGCGCCCTGCCGCTCACGCCCGTGCTGGACAAGGGTTCGCCCATCCCGCTCTACCATCAATTGCGCACCGTTCTGGAGCGCCAGATTGAGCGCGGCGACTGGAAGCAGGGCGATCGTCTCCCGCCGGAGGACGAGTTGGCGGTACGCTACGAGGTCAGCAAGATCACGGTCCGGGAAGCTCTTAAATTATTGTCAGCGGCTGGGTTAGTGCGTCGTGAGCAGGGGCGCGGCACGTTCGTCAATGCGCCGCGGCTGACGCAAGGGCCGCGCCAGCTCACCTGTTTCACGGGCGAGATGCGGCAATCCGGGCTGCGCGCCTCCTCGCGAGTACTCGAAGCCGAAGTGATCTTCTGCGGCGCGGACCTGGCTCGCACGCTGGAGATACCCGCCGGAGATGCGGTTTTCCGTCTGAAGCGCGTCCGTTACGCCAACGACGAAGCAATGGGAATCCAGACGGCCCACCTTCCGCTGAGCCTCGTGCCGGGCATCGTGGACGAGGACTTTTCGAATAGCTCGCTGTACGGAACTCTGGAGCGGCGCTACGGTTTGAAGCCCACGCAGGCTCGCGAGACGCACTTCGCCGTGGCCCTGGAAGCGGACGACGCGCGGCAGCTCGGTCTCGAAGCCGGAGCGCCGGCGCTGGCGGCTGAGCGCGTCGCCCGGCTCGCCGACGGACGGCCGCTGGAGTACGTCGTCTCCGTGATGCGAGGCGACCGCTACAAGATCGTTTTGAACCTGGGGGATCTCTAACGCATGCGGATCGTCTCCATGCCAGTTCTGGCGCTCCTCTTTCTGAGTTGCACATCGGCGTACGCTCAGCACCAGCGGGCTGAAGACTTCTTCCCGATGTCGGTCTGGTACGGCGGAGGCAAAGCCCGCGCACCGATGCTCGAACGCGATCCGCTCTCGAAAGTCGACCTTTGGCGCGCCGACCTCGCGCAGATCAGGAAGCTCGGTTTCAACACCGTGCGCTGCTGGATCGACTGGGCGAGCGGCGAACCCGAGGAGGGCGTCTATCGTTTCGAAACCATCGACGTGATTCTGAAGCTCGCCGAAGAGCAGGGCCTGAAAGTCGTCGTGCAGGTCTATATGGACTCCGCGCCATCGTGGGTTGGCAGAAAGTACCCTGACTCGCTCTTCGTTTCCTCGAACGGCGCGGTCATTCACCCCGAGTCTTCGCCCGGCTATTGCCGCGATCACGCCGGCGTGCGGGATGTCGAGTTGAAGTTCTACTCCGCGCTGGCGCAGCGCGCGAAGAAGAGTCCCGCCTTCGTCGGCTGGGACCTGTGGAGCGAGCCGCACGTCATCAACTGGGCCACGCCAACTTATATCGAGAACCCCGAGTTCTGTTTCTGCAAGAACACGATTGCGCGCTTCCAACGCTGGGTGCGGAAGAAGTACGGCACGCTCGACGCTTTGAACGCCGCCTGGTATCGCCACTTCACCTCCTGGGATGAAGTAGAGCCCAACCGCCTGAGCACGATCCTCTCTTACACCGACTTCATCGACTGGAAGAACTTTATCGCCGACAAGCTCGGAGAAGACCTGCGCGATCGCTGCGACGCCGTGAAGCGCGTGGACCCGCAAACCGTCGCGACTTCGCATGCCGCCGGCATCGGCCTGTTCAGTTCGCCGCTGTGGTGGGAGGGCCAGTCCGATGACTGGACTATGACGTCGCAGGTGGACTACTACGGGACTTCGTTCTATCCGAAGCATTCCTCGTTCGTCGACCGCGATGTGCAGTGGCGCGGCGCGCTGCTCGACTTCACTCGCTCGTTTGGCTACGCCGATGGCGGACGTGGCTTCTGGATTGGCGAACTGCAGGCGGGCTTCGGGACCATCGCGCTCAATGTGTCGCCGACGGTGACGCCCGCCGACTTGCGTATCTGGACGTGGAGCGCGCTGGCGCGTGGAGCGAAGGCCATTAACTATTACGCCTGGTATCCGATGAGCACCGGTTACGAATCCGGCGGATTCGGCATGATCCAATTGGATGGCACGCTCACCGAGCGCAGCAAGGTCGCGGGCTCGGTGGCGCATGTGGTTGACGCAAATCAGAAAGCGTTTCTGGCCGCGCGCCCGCCGAAAGCGGAAGTCGCCATCGTCTACAACCCGCTGTCGCATTTTGTCGGCGGGCGCCAGCGCGAGACATCGTACGGCGGACCGCAAGGCGAAGTGAACAGCATTGAGCGCGATTCGATGCTTGGCATTTACCGCGCGCTGTTCCCGTCGAACGTACCGCTCGATTTCATCCACATCAACCACCTCTCGCAGGAGAACCTGAAGCAGTACAAGCTGGTATTCCTGCCCTACCCGCTGATGATTCCGGCCTCATCGGCCGAGCAGTTGAAAGAGTACGTGCGGCAGGGCGGCCGCCTGGTGGCCGAAGCCCGCCTCGGCTGGAGCAACGAGAAAGGCTCAGCGTCGCCGACGATTCCGGGCATGGGATTGCACGAAGTGATGGGCAGCCGCGAGACCGATGTGCAGACCGGGCAGGCCGGGCGCACCGTCCTCAAGTGGACAGGCAACGATCTGCCCGGATTCAACGCCGGCGAGACGTTACAAGCCCGCTGGTACGAAGAGACACTCGCGCCGCTCGGAACGCAGGCGCATGTCGTCGCGGCGTTTCCGAACGGCAACGCCGCCGCGGTGATTTCGGAATATGGCAAAGGCAAAACGCTGATGCTCGGCTCTTACGTCGGCGCGGCGTACGAGACGCGGCGCGAAGCGTCCACTGTGCGCTTCTACAACGCACTGCTCGGATGGGCAGGCGTGCAGCCGCCCATCGCGACCACGGGCGCCGAGCCCGAGGTGCGTTATCTCGAAAGCGGACGCGACGTGCTCGTGTTTGTCTTCAATCACGGCAAGCAGCCCATCGAGCCGACGGTCTCCATACGCTTGCGCGAGAGGAGTTACAGCGGCCTGGATCTGGTCAACGCAAAGCCGGTCGAGGTTGTCGAGGAGGCGGGCCGCATCAAGCTCCATGGCCCGATCGGGCCAGAAGATGTGTGGGTGGTGAAACTCTCGCCGAAACAATAACCATGCCCTCTGTCATTGCAGTTGACCTGGGTGGAACGAAGCTGGCCACGGCCGTGATCGACCAGACTGGCCGCATATCCGGACGCACGAAGCGCCCCGCGGCGCGCAGCGGACTCGTCGATTCGGTGCGACAAATCAGGGCGGCGATCCAGGAGTCGCTGAATGCCTCGCCGGCGGCTGACATTCGCGCTGTGGGCGTGATCGTACCCGGCATCTTCGACAAGAGCACGGGCGAGGCGTGGGCGCCAAACCTGTGGGGCCATGCGCATGTTCCGCTGCTTGCGGAACTGCGTTCTGCTCTTGATCTGCCGATCACCATTGACAGCGACCGCGCGGGCTACGTCCTCGGCGAGCAATGGCTCGGCGCTGCGCGCGGCTTGCGGGACGTGATATTCCTCGCCGTCGGAACAGGCATCGGCGCGGGCATCCTTTCAGATGGCCGCCTGGTGCATGGTTGCGGTGGCATCGCAGGCGCGGTGGGCTGGTTCGCCGTGAACCCGCTACACCGCGAAGAGTACGGCCGCGTGGGCTGCTGGGAGGCCGAGGCCGCCGGTCCCGCGCTCGCCCGGCGTCTCAACGTCTCTTCCGCCGAAGAAGTTGTGGCAGCGGCACGCCGCGGCGAACCTGCCGCGCTCGCGGCAGTCGAGGAGACGGCCCGCTACCTGGGCCTGGGCATCGCCAATCTTGTCAGCATCCTCAACCCGGAGATGATCGTTCTCGGGGGCGGCCTGATGCAAGCCGGAGACCTGTTTTTACCGGTGATCCGGCGTGTCATGCCAGTCTGGGCCCAGCCCGTCGCGGCCCGCCAGGTCCGGATCGAACTCACGCAACTTGGAGAAGACGCGGGACTGCTCGGCGCGGCGCGTCTGGCCTTCAACGGCATCGAAATCTGAAACAAGAAGGAACCTATGTCAGCAATCAAGTATTACGAAAACATCTCGGAAGTCCTCAAGAACATCCACACAACGCAGGAAGCGAAGCTCGAGCAAGCGGGCGAAGTCCTGGCAACAGCCATCGCCTCCGGCAAACGTGTCTACCTCTATGGCAGCGGCCACTCGGTGATTCCGGTGATGGACGTTTTCCCACGCTATGGTGCCTTCGTCGGATTCTTCCCGCTCTACGATCCACGCCTGATGTGGTCGAACGTGATTGGGCCCAACGGCGCCCGCGAGTTGCTTTGGCTGGAGCGTAAAGAGGGTTATGCTGAGGTCTTCCTGCAGAGCTTCTTGTTTGAGCCCGGCGACGTGATGATCGTCTTCTCGCACGGCGGCATGAATGCAGCGGGGATTGAAACGGCGCTGTACGCAAAGAAGAAAGGCCTCACAGTGATCTCGGTTTCCTCGCTGGCAAATGCGGCTGTCTCCAAGGCCACACATTCCAGCGGAAAGATGCTGCCCGATGTTGCAGATATTGCTATCGACAACTGCGTTGCGCCCGAAGACTCGCAGGTGGATATCGGCCGTCCGGAGAAAGTCGCCGCCGGTTCGACCATAGCCGTCGTCTTCGTCGCTATGTCGCTGGTCGCCGAGACCGGAGCGCGCCTGATGGCAAAGGGCTTCACGCCCACCACATTCGTCTCGCCGAACGTCCCTGGCATCGCCAAAGATCATAATGACCAGGTGTACGCGGCCTTCACCCGGGCGTTCTACTCGCGCACTTGCAAATGACTACGGCACCCGCGACCCCGCGCATTCACACCGGCTGGTTGAGCGCGGCTGCGTTCTCCGGCATGTTTGGCTTCGGCATTGTGATGGCCCTCCTGGGGGCCATCCTGCCGATGATCTCGCTGCGCCTGCACTTCGACCTCGCGCAAGCGGGCGATCTGTTCCTGGTGATGAACGCGACCATGCTGGTGGGCACGTTCGCGCTGGGGCCGCTGCTCGATCGTTTTGGCATCAAGCTGACGTTTGTCACAGCGCCGCTGTTCGTCGTCAGCGCGCTGCTGCTGATTGCCAATGCCAGTTCGTTCGCGGAACTGCGAGCGGCCATCGTGTTGCTCGGCATCGGCGGAGGGGCGCTGAACCAAGCCACGAACACGCTGATCGCCGACCTGCATGAAGACGAGCGCCGCAAGAGTTCGGCGCTGAACCTGCTCGGCGTCTTCTTCGGCTTTGGCGCGTTGTCGATCCCCTTCACCATCGGAGCGCTGTTGGGCGTGCTGGGGCTGACCAACATTCTGTACAGCGCGGCGGCTCTGGTCTCGGCGACCACGCTCATGAGCCTGGTGCTGCGCTTCCCCGCCCCACGCCAAGGCGCGGGCGTGCCGCTCGCCGAAGTGCTGCGACTCGCTCGTCAACCGCTGATTCTCGTGCTCGCTTTTCTGCTGTTTTTTGAGTCCGGCAACGAATGGGGGCTCGGGGGGTTCATTACGACGCACTTGACTCAGAGCCTGGGTGCGACGATGTCGATGGCGTCGTGGATGCTCGCTCTTTACTGGGGCGCGATGATGTCCGGCCGCGCGGTGCTGAGCCGCCTGTTATTGCGCATCAACGGACACACTCTGATTCTGGCGAGCGCGGCCGGTGTCGCCGCGAGCCTCGGGCTGTTGGTGGCTGCGCCAAACTTGCCGGTGGCGGGCGCCGCGATCGCGTTGCTCGGCTTCAGCCTGGCCGCGATTTACCCGACGTGCCTTGGGCTCGCGGGAGCGCGCTACGCCAGCCACTCGGGCACTGTCTTCGGGCTGCTCATCGGCTTTTCTCTGACGGGCGGCATGTCGCTTCCCTGGCTGATAGGCCGCGAGTCCGCGAGCCATGGGATCGCCGCCGGTCTGTCCATTCCGATCGTGGGCGCGGCGGCGATCTTTGCCCTCCAGTTGCTGGCCGGGCGAATCATGAGGAGGCAGAATCTTGCGCAGTAGCATCCCGGTTATTCTTCCAATGCTCTTTTTCGGAGCGCTGTCCTTGCCGGCGCAGCAACGAACGATCCTTGCCATCGGCGCGCACGCGGCGGATATGGAACTGACCGCGGGTCCGATCCTGGCGCATCAGAAGCTGCTCGGCGACCGCATTGTGATCCTGCATCTGACGCTCGGCGAGGCGGGCAACCCCAAGCTCTCGCCGGCAAAGTACGCCGAGCAGAAGCGGCGCGAAGCCGAAGCCGCCGCAAGGGCGCTCGGCGCTGAAGTCATCATCGGACCGTATTCCGACGCCCTACTGCCCAATGACGACGCGGCGCGCCGCTACGTCGCCGACATCATCCGCCAGGTGAAGCCCACGTACGTGATCACGCACTGGAAGAACAGCATGCACAAAGATCACTCGGCCACCAGCGCCATCGTGCAGGACGCCATCCTGTGGACGGAACTCGAAGCTGTGAAGACCGATCACCCGGCATACCGCGGCGTGCGCGGCCTATACTACGCCGACAACTGGGAAGATGCCGAGGGCTTTCGGCCTTACATCTACGTCGATGTCTCCGATGCTTTCGACCAATGGAAGCAGGCCATCCGCGAGTATGAGATGGTGCGCGGCGGCATCTCGCCGTTCGCTTACTTTGACTACTACACCTCGCACCTGCGAGCGATGGGCGCGCTGGCCGGACGCAAGTACGCCGCGGCTCTGAACGTCGACGAGTCTTCGAAACGCGTCGTTGTAGACTCGCTCCGGTAGGCGCGTGTGGGGCGGCGCTCCAGCGCCGCGCGGGCTCTCCAGAGCCCGCAGGTCTTTCCGGAGCGGGCTCTGGAGAGCCCGCGCGGACCTGGAGGTCCGCCCCACTTTTCGGTGACAAGCCCTCAGTTGCCTGGTTCAGCAGCCGGTTGCGATGGCGCGGGCTCCGCGTGGACGGTGACGTCGACGCCGGGCGCGATGCGCTCAATGGCTGCTTCTACCGCGTCGGTCAGCGCATGCGCCTGGTCCAAAGTTTGATTGCCGTCCACCAGGACATGAGCATCGACGAAAAGCTGCGCCCCCGAGTAGCGCGCACGGACCCGATGGCAATCCTGAATTCCAGGGACGCTCTCCGCGACTCTCTTGATCTGATCGTTCAGTCCCTTCGGCGCGGCGTCGAGCAGAGCCTGCACCGTCCGCATGCCCAGGCGGCCGCACACGAAGAACACGATGGCAGCGACGAAAATTGCCGACACAGCATCGGCGCTTTTCAGAAGCGTAAGCGCGGGATGCGCCTCACTCAGTTTCACGCCGGCCAGCCCCACAATCACCACCGCCGAACTCCAAATGTCCGTGCTGAAATGCAGCGCGTCGGCTTCAAGCGCCTGGCTGTTGTGCTTCTTTGCCGCTTTGGAGAGCATGCGGGATCGCGAGAAATCGACGATCATCGAAAAGGCCATGACCGCAAACGACCACACCGTGACATCGATCTCCGTCCTGCCCTGGATCAAGCGAGTGACGGCGCTATAGAGCACCCACACGCAGGTGGCGAGCAAGAGAATTGTCTCGATCAAGGCAGAGAGGTTTTCCACCTTCCCGTGGCCATAGAGGTGATCGTGGTCGGGTGGCTTGCCCGAGATGCGAACGGCAAACCAGGTCATCAGCGCGGCTACCAGATCCAATGCCGAGTGCGCCGCCTCGGCCAGAATGCCCAGCGAGCCAGTCAGTACACCGACAACGACTTTGAGGCTCGTCAGACCGATGGCCGCGAGAACGGAACTCGCTGCCGCCTGGTTCTTTTCCTTGTAAGCAATACTCGGCGTCATCGACTCTTCGAGCCTACCAAGATGCTTCGGACAGCGCGCCGGCCTTGATGAAAAAAGGGCTATTTCATGGCTCCAAACGCGGCAAAAACCGCGTTTTTGTGCAAAATTTCCACGTGCTGGAAGCCCGCGCGGCGCAACAGCTCGCATTGGAACAGAACGGGCGCCGGCGTGTCTTCCCGCTCGATATAGGCGTAGACGGCGTCGCGATATTCGTCGCCCTTGAAGGCGCTCAGGTATTCGCCGTAACGCTCCCACATGAGCGCCTGAATCGCGGGCGAGGAGTGCGACACCAGATCGGAAATCCAGATGGATCCGCCGGGCTTGAGACACTCGTACAGCTTCGAGAAGACGAGTTCCCATTCGCGAGCTTCGCGGAGATGATGCAGGACCGCCGCGGCAACCACGATGTCGAAACGTTCGCGGCCGAAATCGAGTTCGCGCAGATCGCCCTCCAGCGTGACGACCTTCCCTGTTGTGGTCGCGCACACACGTTCGCGGGCGCGTGCCAGCATCGCGGGACTGAGATCGGCCAGCGTTGCGTCGAGGTTCGGGAGATGGCTCAGGACCTTCAGCGTGTAGTTGCCGGCGCCGCAGCCAATGTCGAGCAAAGAGCCTGCGTGCGGCGTCGTGCGCGCCGCACTCTGCGCAATCAGCTCAAGCACCAGGGTCGCGTCCATGGTCGCCGATTGCCCGGTTTCCAGGTTGGAGAAGCGTTCCACTTCATTCTCGAAGCGCTCCCGGATCTCGCGCACTGTTGACTTCATTTTGGATGACCTCACAACCGCGGCGGTCTGCCCGGCTCTTATCGATGCCTGTGAAACTCAAGACTGAGTCTGCACGAGCGCCAACACGCGCGCGCCCAGCGAGTCGATTGGCTCCGTGCCGGTCAATACCAGGTCGGCATAGACCCGCGCGGGCAGAACGTGTTGATGGGCCATCGGCTTCACGGTAGTCTCAAACTGCCAGCGGACGCTCTCCGGCGTGCGTCCGCGCTCGACCACGTCACGGGCCAGACGGCGCTCGAAGCAGACCTCGTCGGGGGCGAACACGAACAGTTTCGTCTTAAGGAGTGCGCGCACTTCCGGCCAATGCAACGTGAAGAGCCCCTCGAGAATCACATAGCGCCCGGGAGTGATGAGTTCCTCGGAGTGCGTTCGTGTGTGCGTGGCGAAGTCGTAACGAGGCGCACGGATGGCCTCACCCGCGGCGAGACGGCGTGCATGTTCAAAGATGAGCGTGTGCTCCAGCGCGGCGGGCTCGTCGAAATTGCGCTTGGCGCGCTCTTCGAGCGGCAGATCCACCATGTCGACGTAGTAGTGATCGAGATTCAGGACCGGTGCATTCAAACGCGCGGCGAGCCAGCGCGCAAGCTCCGATTTCCCCGCGCAGGATGGCCCCGCAATCCCTATCAGATGCGGAATCATACCAGGGCCTCGGCCAAGATCCAGCGCTGCCTCACGGTCGCGGCTCCGTTTCGGCATCGATTTCCATCACTCCCTTCGGTCACACCCTTGGCGCCGTTTGGACGCTGGCGGTGACCGGGGGAGGTGGCGGCGCGGACGATAACCGCACGCTAACCAGCTTTGAGACGCCCTGTTCCTGCATGGTCACGCCATACAGGCCTTCGGCCGCCTCCATCGTCTTCTTCGCGTGCGTGATGACGATGAACTGCGTCTGCGCCGCCATATCTCTAATCAGCTGTGTGAACCGGCCCGTGTTGGCTTCGTCGAGCGGAGCATCCACTTCGTCCAGGATGCAGAACGGACTCGGCTGATACTGGAAAATGCCCATCAGCAGCGCCATCGCGGTCAGAGCCTTTTCCCCGCCCGAGAGCAGGAGAACGTTCTGCAGGCGCTTGCCTGGTGGTTGCGCCACAATCTCGATGCCTTGATCGAGCGCATCGCCCTCGCCGGTGAGCCGCATTTCTCCAACGCCGCCACCGAAGAGCTTCCGGAACATTTCCCGGAAATTCTGATTGATTACGTCGAATGCCAGTGCGAAGCGCTTGCGGCTCTCGGTATCGCGGATCGAATCGAGCAGGTCCTGACGCTGCGCGTTAAGGAAATCGTAGCGCTGCTGCGACTCCTGATACTCAGCCCAAGCCTCCGGATTGACGGGGCCAAGCGATTCAATGCGTTTGCGGATCTCGATGACTCGCTCCTCGGCTTCGACCACCGCGAATTCGTCCATCCTGGCTTTGGGAGCGGCTTCGACAGACTCCGGCCCGGCGCCCTCGGCAGATCCGCTCTTCGCTTCAGCGTCATCTTCGGACGATTTCGCCTCAGCGTCAGCCTTGGCGGCTTCTACCGCCATATGAGCCATCTCCGCGGCCAATTCGGCCACGGGAATGCTCAGATCCTTGCGGCTCGTTTCGTCGAGGAACTTCAGCTCGCTCTGGCGCCGCACCAGCTCCAATTCAATCTGGCTGCGCGATTCGAGAGCCGTTGCGGCGCTCTGCCGCAGCCGCTTCAATTCCTCATCGCCAGCAGCGAGCGAGGAACGTTCGATCGCTTCGCGCTCAGAGAGGGTAGCGACAGACTTTTCGAAGTGCTCCTGTTGATCCTGGAGACTGGTGGCCCGCTGGTCCAACTCCAGATTGTTCTCGAGCAGGCGGGTTCTCGCAACGCCCACCCGTTCCATTTCGCGGGACAGGTTCTCGCGCCGGTTGACAACCTCACGGGTCTGTTGATCGAGCCGGGAGACGGCGTTCTCAAGGCCGCGGCGGCGCTCTTCGATGCCCGCGAGTTCGACGCGCAGGACGGAGTGCTCTTCCGACAGCAAGGCGACGCGCGAGCGGAACTGCTCCAGTTCGGAGCGTCCTTCTTCCAGCGCGCCCTCAATCGCACCGCGGGCCTGCTCCTTTTCAGCGACCAACGCCAGCTTGCGCTCGCGTTCCTCGCGGGAGCGGGCCGCGTCGCGAGAGAGCCGTTCGAGTTCCATGCGCGAGGCCGAAAGCTTCTGGCCGGCGCGTTTGGACTCTTCCGCGATCTTGCGCATCTCCTGATCGAGCAGGAGCGTTTCCTTTTCCTGCTTCTGCAACTCGGTGCGAACCACTTCCAGCTCTTCGGCGAGAAGCTGGATCTCTTTCTCGAGCGACTCCAACCACTCTTGCGCAGCGGTGGTCTCCGTCTGCTTCTTCTCGAACAGCGCGGAGAGTTCGCGCAGTTCGCGCTTGAGGGCGAGCGGGCCGCTGGTGGCGCGCTTGCCGCCCGTCATGGCGTGCCCGTGGTAGCAGACGCCATCGTCGAGCAGGAAGTACAAGTCCGGGTACTGGAAGGCCAACCGTTCCGCACTCGTGCGCGACTCGGCCTGATAGCAGCGGGCGAGGCGCGGCAAAAGCTCGGTGGGAGCATTCGTCAACCCGTTTGTGAAGCGAATGCCGTCGCAGAGCCGGCCCACGAGTCCGGTTTCGGGACCTATCGGCGGCTCGGGGACTGGCGCGGAGTGAACCTCCGCCGGGTTCTCGGAAAAGTCGGGCTCAACCAGGAACGACGCCCGCCCGTCGAGTTCCCCGCGCAGCAGGTCGACGCCCTGTTGCGCTTCGTTCCAATCGCGCACCACCACGTATTCGAGCTCCTCGTGCAGGAACTCTTCGGTGGCCCGCTCGAAACGAGGGTCCTTCAATTCGATGAAGTCGGCCAGCACGCCGACGGGCTTCAAGCCCTTCGCCTGGTTCTTCTCGATGGCGGTGAAGAGGCGCTTCACCGACGAGTTCGCGTAAGCGCGATGCTGCAGAATCTCGTCGAGCGAGTCACGGCGGGCGCGCACGCGCTGCGTTTCATTGCGCAGCGCATCGAGATCGCGGCGGGTCTGCTGCGAAGCCTGACGCTTCTCCTGCAGATCCGTATCCACCTGCTTGCGCCGGGTGGCCAGGGATTCGACTGTGAGCTGGCGTTCGGCGAGCTTCTGTCCGACTTCGGTCCGTAGCCCTTCCAGCCGGTCGAGCTCCCCCGACGCACTCTCTTCGTCCTTGCAGACGCGCGCGGTATCGCGATCCATGGAGGCGAGATAGGCATCGATCTGCCCCAACTGGTTGCGCAGCGCGGAGACCTCGCCGAGCATCCGCACCACTTGCTGACGCGAAGACTCCAGGCCACGCTCACGCTCCCGAAGCTGGTTCTGCAATTCGTCGCGCTCGGCCGTCTTGCTCTGCAACCGCTCGCGCGCTTCCACGCCGGCTTTCTGCAACTCAGCGAAGGATGCGCGCAGGTGCTCACGCTCCTGCTCCAGCGATTTCAGCCGCTCGCTGTTCTGGCCGATTTCCGTCTCACCTTGCTGGAGCCGCTGCTCCATGCCGCCGGCCTGCTTGGCTTGCGAGTCGATCAGGCCGCGCGTGCGTTCGAATTCCACGCGCACCTCAGCCAGGCGCTTGCGCGATTCCGTGAGTTCGGCTTCGGTCTGATAGGCCTGCTCGCGGGCCGCGGCCAGAGACTTCTCGCCAGTGTCCACGGCGGTTTGCAGTTCCCGGCATTCGAGAGCGGCTTTATGCAATTGATCTGCAACTCGCTCGGCTTCCTGCGCCAGAAGATAATACCGTCCGGTGAGGGCGAGACGAAGTTGTGCATCCAGCTCGGCCTTGAGTTCCTGGTAGCGGCGGGCCTTGCCTGCTTGCCGCTTCAGGGAATTCACCTGGCGGCCGACCTCTTCCAAAATGTCGAACACGCGGGTCAGATTCTGGCGCGCCCCTTCGAGCTTCGCCTCGGCAAGCCGCCGTTTGGTCTTGAACCGGCTGATGCCGGCGGCCTCTTCGATGATGTTGCGACGGTCCAGAGGCTTGGAAGAAAGGATCTGACCGATGCGGCCTTGCTCGATGATGGCGTAGGACTCCGGGCCGAGGCCCGTTCCCATGAAAAGGTCCTGGATGTCGCGCAACCGCGATTGGCGGCCATTGATCAGGTACTCGCTCTCGCCCGAGCGGAACAAGCGGCGCGTGATGACGATTTCCTGTTCTCGCCTCGGTTGCGACACTTCGGGAACCGTGGACGGGGTATGCCCGTTGGTGTGCCCATTCCCGTTGGTATGGCCATTTATGTGGCCGTTGCCGTTCGTGTGCGCTTCCTCGATGTGCTCGATGCGCAATTGCTCGGAAGCAAGTTCCACCGGAGCAATCTTCTCCGTGACAATCGCGGACTCGGCGGAGGTCGCCACCTCCTGAGCCTGGCCGATGCGGACACCGGGTATTGTAGAGTTTCTTCCGGCTTTGGGAGCTTCCGGGCGCAGACCGGGGATGATCGTCTTCCCCTCGGGATCGACGAGGGTCATAGTGACCTGTGCCATGCCGAGCGGCTTGCGATCCCGCGTCCCGGCAAAGATCACGTCCTCCATGCGAGCGCCGCGCAGGCTCTTGGCCGACTGTTCGCCGAGCACCCAAGTGATGGCGTCGCTCAGGTTCGACTTGCCGCAGCCGTTCGGGCCGACCACCGCCGCCAGGCCGCTGCCCGAAAAACGCATCTCGGTGCGGTCGCAAAACGACTTAAACCCTTGGATTTCAATGCGCTTTAGAATCAGCAAAAGCGTCATCCTCTCGACAGTCTGGCAATGGTTTTAGCACGTCCGAATCGCTACGGCGCTTCGGACGGCCACTCGGGGGGGAAGTAGCTTCACAATAACCCGCTCTACTCGTGAAGTCAAGCACTATGCCCCAGGATTCAGTGCCTAGCTACTGGCCAGCCCCATATCTTGTGGCCGACTGGCGACGCACCCTGTATTGGCGAGCTCGAAACTGCATCTACACGGACAGCATAAGGGGTAGGACGCGAATTCGTACCCGGAAGGTACCGGGCCAGGTTCCACACGTTACAAGAAGGCTGGTTCAGCGATAGCTGCGGGACGAATGATCGGCGAAAAGGCACAGGACCCCAGGCTGCGACGCAAGATTCCACCTTACAATCGCGGGTGCCCAGAAAATGCCGAGGCTGATTCTGCGGGACTTGTGCTCGGAATCTCCGCCAGCACAGAACCGCGAATGGAGAGCGGTCATTCGCTGTCCCACCGCTCTCTGGCATTGACCGCTCTCTCTCGTTCGCGGTTCGGTGCTGGGGGGGAAGAGTGGCCTTTTTCATCACCGGGGTGACCGGCCTGCCGGTCATGGAGAGATCTATAGTGAACCGCGACTGCCCGCTTCGGCCTTGTTCCTCGCCGACCGTCAGTGGAAGGGATACGTGCCCAAGGCCCGGTCGAGGTCCACGCCGCTGACCTTCACCGGGCCCTCCGGCGTCAACTCGATCTCGTAGTCGCCTTCCTGCGGAATGACGTCCGGCAAACGGCCCTGGGCAAGCGCGTTAAGCATCGGGAATGGGTCGGCCGCGAAGCGCACGACGTGCGGCTTCCCCTCCAGAATTGTGTCCATCGCGGCCTTTTCGAACTCCATGATCTTCGTCAATTGGGGCAGGCGCAGGTTCTTGGCGCGCAGGTACGCCATAAACGCTTCCGCCTCCGACGCCGAGTACTGGCGCGGCGGTTCGTGCGCCCAGAAGTCCTCCAGAATGGCTCGAAAGACGTCGGGCGACAGAGCCAGCATCATCAGACGGCAGCTCAGGCGGTACACTCCCACGACCATCGACGCCCGGAACTCGTGGATCAGGCCGCGCATCAGAGGAATCCCCGGATCGGCCGCGAGTTCCTGCCCCAGCGCCGTGGCTGAAACGCGCCCAATCGCCAGTTCGCCCAGCACGGATTCCCAGTCCTGTACCGGAACGCCATCTGCCCTGAGATTCCGGAGTCCTCCGCCCGCCTTGCTGGACAGATGGAATGCGCGCCCCGCCCGCGGCTGGCGGAGTTGCCACAACTCGCGCAGCCGTTCCATTTCCCGCCTCACACCGTCCAGCCCGAATTGCGGCAGAAACGAAGCGTAAACCTCGAAGACAATCGCCTTCAGGTTCGGCAACTGCGGCACGATCTCCCGCGCCATCGCGAACAGGCGTTCGGGCATGGCGCCGGAATGCGCGTCCAACCAGAAGCCGTCTAGCTCAAGACCGCCTGCCAGGTGAACCTCCCAGACCCGGTCCAGCGGGATTTGACTGAGAAACTCCGCTACACTCTGACGGCCGTTGCATTCGTTGGCGTAGATATTGTGCAGGTCGAGCAGAATCCCGGCCCCCGTCCGCTCCGCCAGCTCCGCCACGAATTCGCCGTCCGGAATCTCGTCCGCGCGCGGACGCAGATAATTCACGCCCGTCTCGAATGCCAGCGGCACTCCCAACTCCGCCGCGAGCCGTTCGATTGCCTGTGCGTAAACTTGCAGCCCAGCCTCGGTCTGGCGCGGCGGGAGGAAGAAGCCTGTGAAGAAATCCGGTGTTAGGTTAAAGGCCAGGTGCTCACTGGCCCATGGCGCACCCAGTTGCTTCACGGTCTGACGCAACAACGGGAGTTGAGCCTCGACGCCACGCACGCTCCCGCCGACCGGAGTCCCGATACTATGTATGATTTTCCGGAACGGCAGACTCGCCAGGTGCTCCTCCACACCAGGCGGGGCCAGGATTTCTCCTGGCCTGTCCGGCCGTTCGAGCCACATGGTCTGAGGCTCTACTTCGATCAGGTCGAAGAGGCCGGGATGGGCTTCCAGCAGCGGCTCCAGCGCGGCCGAATAGACGACCCCGACCCCGAGTTCCGGCAACCCAGTCGCAGGCTCAGCCGCCAACCTGCCCCCCGTACTGTTGAGCTACGCCTTCGTTGTTAATTCCGATCACGGTGATCTCGTTCTGGTAGAGCACGTCGAACCCCGAGTGGCAGGGGCACGCGCCAATGAACCCGATCACCGCGTCCACCGCCTTGAACACGCTGTCGATGTTGTACCGGACGCCAGGCGCGAGTGAGACCCGGACCTCCGCGGCGGGTGGCAACGGCTGCGGGTTCAGTTCGCTCGACCGGAACGCGATGGCTCCCGCAGGATCCACGACGAAGTCCCGCTCGTTGGTGAAGTGACAATCGAGGCCCGAGAAACACGTCGGGCATCCCAGCCGTCCGAGTATTCCTCCGATCGTTCTCTTCAACGCCTCCGGTTCGTATGCGACTTTGGCAGGCAGTGTGACGCGCACGGTTCCGTGTGCACGAGTTTGTGATGATTTCCCAACTGTCGTTGGCATGAGTTTTCCTCCAGAACGGACAATTCAGCGCGCGCGGTCCGTCGTCAAGAGACCGCGCATTCCCAGTGCGGGCTTCCCTAGTATATATATGCTATCGGTGAATACAAGGGGCTTGCGCTGAGGACACTGGCGGAGCGGCATCGCGAATTACCGAAGCCCGGTTCCAGACTATTGCCGGGGGGCCGCGCAGATTATGGCTGAGCGCCTGCTACTGGACAGGAGGGCTGAGTGAAACCTGACTTACTGCAACAGGCGCAGCGAGCCGGCATTCGCGCGGCACAGCTCGGTCACCTGAAGATCCTGAAACTCAGCGCCGCCTTTACCGAAAAACACCATGCCTGCCATGCCTTCTTCAAAGGCATTGTCGTCGATCTCTCCAGCCAGCACACCCTGAACGGAAATGCTGATGTGCCGGCCGTGGCAGGTGACTGCCAGCTTTTGCCGGGGCGCGTACGCGAAGCCTGTCGAGGGTACGGTCGTCCATGGGAGGAGATCGCGTGCACTTTCTTCGGCGTAGTACTGCTTGATGAGTTTGAACTGCAGCCCTTTGGAGGACTTCGTCGAGGAGTGGTCGACCAGGACCGCGTAATAGCCTGTGTCGTTAATGCGAAACGCCAGTCCGGCAACGGGTGACGCAGCCTGCGGCCCGCCGCTGGCCTTTGTCTCCACTGTCACTTGAGCGCTGATGTCTTCCAGCCAGGGCCCGTTCGCCACCAGGATTCCGGCTCCACGCCCTGAGCTTCCGCCGGTGTTGGCAGGCACGGAACTGATGGAAGGAACGCCTCTGCCATACGGCGAGTTTGCCTCGGCCGGACCAGCGTTGCCGCGTTGCCGCCGGGCCGTGCTCGACAGGTGGTATACGCCGCCGGAGAGGAAGTAATGCTCCCGGTTGGGCCACCCAGTTTCCGTGCTCCGAAAATCATCGCGATACACAATGCAGCCGTTCTTGCGCTCAACTCTTGATTCGTATGGATATGGCCTGAGCTGCTCCTGCTCGCACGCAGCAGGCGAGTCTGGTGAAGTCGATTCCTCGGGCAGCACGAATCCCCGGCGGGCTCGCACCTTGGAGCCGCGCAGGGCAACTTTGACTTCGATGCGGCGATAGCCCGAGCCTTTGCGCGGATAGTAGGCCAGACTGTATTGAGTGCGTAGCTGGCGTGCGATCGAGTCCACCGCTTCCCGCATCTTCCCGGGCGAAGCCGGGAAGAAGTACTCAGCTCCCGATTCCTGCGCGAGACGCTCGAAAACGTAATGGGGATTGTCGATCTCCTGACTCGTGACCAGCGTGATCTTCTTGTCGGACGCGCCATAATAGGCCGCTTCCTCTTTGCCGAAGCATCCGATCATGAAGAGCTGCGCGTGCGCGGCCTGCACAATCGGAATCAATTCCTGCAGCGTGCGGTGGCTGTGCTGATCGGCGCCGTCGGTGATCACGATCAGCGCCTGACGCAGGTGTTGCGCGGTCTTCATCATGCACAGCGCCTTGGCCACCGCGTCGTACAGGCTCGTTCCTTCAGGTTCGGGGCGTGTGTTCGATATGGCGGCGAGGACCTGTTCCCGGTCATGCGTGAACCCGACGGCGGTTTCCACCTCGCGGTGAAAGCGAAGAAAGAGCCACTCGTTCTCGGGGTGGCCGGCATTCACCAGCGTGGTCAGCGCACGCTTCGCTTCGTCCAGCTTTCCGCCGTTTGCCATGCTGCTGCTGACGTCGAGCAGAATACCCAAGCTGATCGGCTGCTGCTCAGCGCTGAAGAACTCGATCTTCTGGAGAGCGCCGTTTTCGTAAACGGAGAACTGCGCGGCAGTCAGATCGGGGACTTCGTTGTCCTTGCGGTCGGACACCCGGACGGCGAGGGAGACGAGATCGACGGTTGAACCGAAAGTCGGTATGTTATCGGCGGTTGGCGGTTCTTGCGCGACGCTGGAGAGCGGGAGAAAGAACGTGAGGACCGTTATCGACAATAGCCAGAGACGTGGCGTCATTGGGAATCTCCGATCGGATCAATGCTACAGCTTTTGGCGCGCCAGTTGGAGTGCAGTTTGGCTCCCATCTGGTGTTTCCTCCGGGGCACTGCGAGGGATCGGCCAAGTGTCCGGTAAGCGCACTTGAACGCTAAACAACCACCGCCTATAAGGCGGTGGGTTGGGTTCCGACTGAAAGTCGGGTTGCGGCTGAAGCCGCCGGAACCTGACGTGAGGGCGTGATTCGTGGTGGGGCGGACCCCTAGGTCCGCGGCCGACGCCCACGTCGGCCGTTTGGTCGTCTTGCCTCGGCGCGGCCTCTGTGACGCCCTCCGGAAGCGGGTCCTGGGGGACCCGCGCGGACCTGGGGGTCCGCCCCACCAACGCGCAGTTGGCTGAAAGCTGACCGCCTGAAAGGCGGTGGGTTTAGACCTGGAAGATGGAACTAAAGAACGCCTTCAATCGCCCTAGTCCTGTGCTGGCTTTTTTCGAGTGAGATTATCCGAAGTGCCGCGGCGATCCGGTTCGTGTTCTCACCCAACCTCTTCTCGCCGGCGCACTTCCGATCAATCCTGATGACTTATGGCCAATCTCTCGCATTTGAAAGTCAAGGTCTGACCCATCGGCAATCCGATTCCGTTTGACCGCAACTTGCGGACTCACTCACCGGAGCAGATTACGCAGGTCGTGAAGTCGATCCTGGACGTAAGGTGGACCTACCCGATTCTGGTGACCGAGGACCGCGTGATCATTTGGAGATCGGCGTTCCCGGGTGCGCTAGTCTGTGAGGAACAGAGGATTTCCAGCATGAAGCGCCTAATTCCCCTCGCTCTTTTTGTAACAGCCATGGCCTCCGCCACCGAATTCGCCGTATCGTACTCCACGGAACGCAGCGACCACCCACTCGACGGCAGGCTGCTGATCCTGCTTTCCACCGATCCGTCGGACGAGCCGCGAAACCAGATCAACGATTCCCCCAGGACGCAGATCGTCTTCGGCACGGACGTGGATGGCTGGAAGGCGGGCTCACGCGCGTTGGTCGGCGAGAGCGCGACCGGTTATCCGGTACGCAAGCTCTCGGAGTTGAAGCCGGGCGAGTACACCGTACAGGCGCTGCTCAACCGCTATGAGACCTTTCACCTGGCCGACGGACGCGTGGTGAAGCTGCCTCCGGACCGCGGCGAGGGCCAGCAGTGGAATAGCAAACCGGGCAACCTCTACAGCAAGCCCGTCAAGGTGACCATCCAGGCGGGCGGCAAGCCGATCGCACTCACGCTCGATCAGGAAATTCCGCCGATCGCGCCTCTACAGGATACGAAGTACATCAAGCACATCCGTATCCGCAGCGAGCGGCTTTCCAAGTTCTACGGGACCGACATGTACCTCGGCGCGCACGTGCTATTGCCGGAAGGCTTCGACACGCATCCGGAAGCTCATTACCCGTTGATCATCAATCACGGCCACTTTCCGGCGGACCTCGACGGGTTCCGCACCGAGCCGCCCGACCCGAATCTGAAGCCCGATTACAGTGAGCGCTTTCACCTGGCAGGCTACAACAGGATCGTGCAGCAGGAGGCGTACGACTTCTACAAGAAGTGGACGTCGCCGGGATTCCCGCGCCTGCTGATCGTCGAGATCCAGCACGCGACGCCTTACTATGACGACAGCTATGCGGTGAACTCCGCGAACGTCGGGCCGTATGGTGACGCGATCATGTACGAACTGGTGCCCGAGATTGAGCGGCGCTTTCGGGGCATCGGACAGGGCTGGGCGCGCTTCACCTACGGCGGATCAACGGGCGGATGGGAAGCGCTGGCCGTGCAGATCTTCTACCCCGACGAGTTCAACGGCGTTTTCGGGTCGTGCCCCGACCCGATCGACTTTGGCGCCTACACGGTCATCGACATCTACAAAGACAAGAACGCGTATTTCGTGGAAGGGCCGCATAAGAAGGTCGCGCGCCCGGCCGAGCGCAATTATCTGGGCCACATTTCCGCCACCGTCGAGGACATCAACCTGCTCGAACTCGCGCTGGGCACGAAGACGCGCTCCGGGCAGCAGTGGGACATCTGGGAGGCGGTCTTCTCGCCGGTGGGGCCGGATGGTTATCCCGCGAGGCTGTGGAACAAAGAGACCGGCGAGATCGACCATACTGTCGCGGAGGCCTGGAAGAAATACGATCTGCGCTACCAGCTTGAAACCAACTGGGCGCAGTTGGGCCCGAAGCTGCGAGGCAAGCTGCACATTTACTGCGGCACGATGGACACCTATTACCTGAACAACGCGGTCTACCGCATGGAGGACTTCCTGAAGAAGGCTACGAATCCTCCGGCCGAGGCCGAGGTTGCGTATGGCGACCGCTTCGAGCACTGCTGGAACGGGGATCCGAACCAACCCAACTACATCAGCCGTCTGCGCTACAACACGATGTACGTGCAGAAGATGGTGGAGCGGATGGAGAAATCCGCACCCGTGGGCGCCGATCTGAAGAGCTGGCGCTACTAGCCGGATCTCTGATATTCACCACTCCCTCACAGCCGCGGCTCCGCTTCAGGATTGGCCATACCCAGCCACTCGAAGCAGAGCGGGTTGCGGACACCGACACGGGACAGAGCGCGTCCGACGGTCGCGTTGATCAGGTCGTCCAGCGTCTTCGGCCGGGTGTAGAACGCCGGAACCGGCGGCATGATGACGGCTCCGTTCTCCGCGGCCTGCTGCATCAACCGGAGGTGGCCGGCGTGCAGAGGCGTCTCGCGGACCAGCAGCACCACCGGCCGGCCTTCCTTGAGTTGCACGTCGGCGGCTCGCGCGACCAGTTCGGCCGAATACGAGTTGGCGATGGCGGAGAGCGTCTTGATGGAACAGGGCGCGACCAGCATGCCCATAGTCTCGAAAGAACCGCTCGCGATGGAGGCTCCAATGTTTGAACTGGGGTGGACCACGCTCGCCAAAGCCTCGACGTCACGGGCCTTCCAATCCGTCTCCTGCGCGATGGTTGCCCGCGCCGCGGCGGTGAGGATGAGGTGCGTCTCCACGGAGGGGTCCTGCGCCAGAGTTTCCATGGCCCGAATGCCATAGATGACGCCGGAGGCGCCCGTGATTGCCACAATCAGCCGATGCGGACTGGTGCGCTCGTGCATACTCATTTCAGATTGCCTCAAGTGCGCGGTCAGACGCTCGCCTCTTATTTACGGCCGGCGAAATAGCGCGGGTGTCCCCGCGATGTATAGTACTCCGCCGAGGGACCCGACACTTACACTTCATTTGCCATGATCCGGCAAAGACTTACAATAGGTGCTTGGAGTTTGCGAGAGCGATTTGCCTACCACGAAACCCGTCCGACTATTGACTGAAGAACGCCGCCGAATGGTCTTGGATCTTCTGGAGCGCGACGGACGATTGACTGTTGGCGATCTGGTGGAGCGCTTCGGCGTCTCTTCCGTCACTGTGCGCACCGATCTTGATGCCCTGGCGGGCGTAGGCGCTCTGGTACGTTCTCACGGCGGAGCGATCAGGCGGCTGGATCCCGTCCAGGATTATCCCATCAGCTTCAAAGACACGATCCACCACGCCGAAAAGGCGCGAATCGGACGGGCGGCCGCGCAACTGATCCTGCCCGGCCAGACCGCGATCCTCGATTCGGGGACTACGTCGCTCCAGGTGGCCCGGCACCTGAAGCAACAGGGGCTCAAGGGCGTAACGGTGGTCACCAATGCGTTGAACATCGCCAATGAGCTGGCCGAGGTCTCCGACCTGTCGCTGATCATGATCGGCGGGATTCTGCGCCACCTGTCGAACTCGTTCGTCGGCCCGCAAGCCGAACGCATGCTCTCTCAACTGCACGCGGACCATTTCTTCCTGGGCGTGGACGGGCTCGATCCCGAGTTCGGGCCGACGACGCCAGACCCGCTCGAAGCGCAGCTCAACAGCCTCATGCTCGAGATTTCCACCGAGGTCACGGCCGTCGCGGACTCCAGCAAGATCGGCAAGCGCAGCCTCTCGACCATCGGCGGCATCACTTCGATTCACCGGCTCATCACGGACGACCGCATCACGCCCGAAGCCGCGGAAGCTTTTCGCGGCAAGGGGCTCGAAGTCCTGGCCGTCTGACTTCCATTACTCGGCCATCAGGTACATGGCGCAAACCGCGGCCGCCATGCCGGTCACCAGGATGCTGTTCGGGACGACGTGGTAGATGATCAGCGACAGGATGATGGTGAGAACCGGCGCGAGCGCGGTCATAGGCACCACAATAATCGCCTTGCCAAAGCGCAAAGCGTAGACCAGGCAAAGGGCGCCAATCGAGTTCAGTACCTGGACGGCCGCGGCCAGGTACGGACCGCGCCAGCCCCACTCGACGGGCTTGGAGAAATCGGTCATCGCCACCGCCACCGGAATCAAAGCCACCGCCGTGGCGGCCATATAGAAGAAGATGCTCTCGGCCCGCATGGTGCTATTGGAGAACTTCATCACGTAGGCTTGCACGCCCCAGAATCCGAAGACGAGCAGCGCGAGAGGCAGCCACAGTGCAGCGGACGCCGCGGCGCTGGAGGGAGGCTGCCAACTCAGCAGGGCCAGGGCCGGGAGAGATAGCGCGATGCCCGCCCAGGCGCGCCCGCTGGCACGCTCCTTCAAAAGCAATAGCGACAGGAAAACCGTCACGACTGGATAAAGCGAGACAAGGGGAAAGACCAGATATGCCGGTCCCGTTCGCAGCGCTTCAAACAGGACAAGTTGGCCGCCCGCTCCGAGCAGCCCGACGGTCGAACCCAAGAGGATCGAGCGTATGTCGTGTTCGAGTTTCCACCCGGCCAGTTTCAGACCCACCAACGCGCATGGGATCATGGTCAGCGCCCAGACCGTGTAGCCCAGAGTCGCAGGGAAACCGGCCTTCTCCGGCAGTTCAATGAATGCGCCCCAGACGCCCCAGAACAGCGTGGTGACCGCCGCGAAAACCAGCCAGGGCCTGTTCTTCATTCGCTATATCTTATCATTGCTTGTGTTTACTTTTTTCGAATCGCTGCATCGATTCACTGGACCGAGTGTGGCGATTTGGCGCCGGGGCCCCAGCTTTTCAGGCTCATCCCCGCGGGTCCGCGCGAACTGTTCGGCGACCGGCGATTGCGTGTGCCAGGCAAGATGGCCTGTCGGTATGGTAGAACGCAAGACTGGAGAACTTAATGCCCTTCCGCGTTTCAGAAACCGGCCGTATTCGGCCGGCAATCCGGATTGCGCTCTTGCTGAGCGCTGCGCTTTTCGTCTGCTCGATTCAGACATGGGCACAACCGGTTGCCAAAGCCGACTGGTCGAAGGTGATTCGAGAGAACCGGACGAACCTGCAGATTCAGGATTGCCCCGAACCTCCACTGCTCCACAAATCGCCGATTCACGAGAAGATCTACTCCGCTCTAAGGGATCTGAAGGCTGATTACAATCGCTTCCAGCCCTGGTTCCCTTATCCGCGATTGGGCGTTTACGAACTCGAGCCGCCGGCGGACGGCAAGACACATTGGGATTTCACCTTGCCCGATGAGCTGCTGGGCGGGTTTATGGACGCCAGCGCCGGGCATCCGGTGGTGGTGAACCTCGGTCCGATTCCGCAGTGGATGGTGAAGACCGCAAAGCCCGTGACTTATCCCGACGACCCGGACGCGATTGAGTGGAACTACAACCAAGGCACGGAATTGCGCGATCCCACAGGCAGGGAAGTCGCGGAGTACTACGCGCGGGTAGCGAACTGGTATATACGCGGCGGTTTCACCGACGAACGGGGCGTGAGACACGAGTCGGGACATCACTACCGCTTCGCGTTTTGGGAGGTGTTGAACGAAGTGGAAGGCGAGCACCAGTTCAGCCCGGAGACCTACACGAGGATCTACGACCGCGTGGTCGAGAAAGTCCGCAAGGTGGATCCGGAGATGAAGTTCTCGGGGCCCGCGCTGATGTCGCCGGCGGAGAGCGCCAGCTACGTGCCCTATTTCCTCGACGCCGCCAATCACCAGCCCGGCATTGCGGTGGGCGCACTCTCCTTCCACTTCTACTCGCAGCCTGCGGACGACGAGCCGCAGAGCGGGTGGCAGTTCTCGGTAATGCAGCAGGCGGACAAGGCTCTGACCGCTGCGCGCTACATCACGGCCTTTCGCGACAGACTTTCGCCCAAGACCGAATTGCATTTCAACGAGATCGGATCGATGCTGCCGGGCGGGCAGGAGCCGAAATTGCGCGCTCCGATTCCCGATCTGCACTGGCACCTGAGCGCGGCGATGCACGCCTACATGTTCATCCAGCTCGCGAGGATGGGCGTCGAGGTTGTCTCGTCGGCGGAGCTGATCGACTATCCGGGACAGTTCGCGGCGATCACGCTGGTGGATTGGGACAGCGGCAAACCGAACCCGCGCTACTGGGCGCTGCGATTGCTGCACGACGAGATTCACCCGGGCGACCGGTTGGTGAGCACCACGGAGCCGGACGGCAGCGTGGCCGCGCAGGGATTCCTGAGCAAGACCGGCAATAAGAAGCTGCTGCTGGTGAACAAACGGGACCGGCAATTCACGGTCAGCGTTCCCGGCGCCAGGGGCGGCGCGCTGCGCGTGGCTGGCACGGCTCAGGGATGGTCGCCGGCGGAGGAGTCGAAGCTCACTGGCGACAGCGTCGTGTTGAATCCGTTTGACGTCGCTGTGCTGACAATGCCCGAGTGAGGCGTGGCGACCCGCAGGACGGATTGGCAGGAACCGGGCAGGGCTTTCTTGCCCCGCAGAAGCTCAGTTGATGACCAGGAACCCGCCTCTCAGCGTCGGCAGGACAGTTGCGCCGGCGGAGTCGGCCAAAGCACGGACGGAGATGGTGAGAATGTTGGTGGCCGCGCTAGTCAGTTTGAACGTGATGGTCGCCAGGGCGAGGGCCTGGGGTTGCGTGCTGTCCAGACTGGCGGCGGGAGCGAGAGCGACCTTGTAGAGTGCGATCACGCCCGGGAGCGTGGTGCCTATGCCGCTGAGGCTGCCGGTGCCGGGCGGCTCCAGGCTGTCCGTCGAAGCGGGGTCGCCCCAGGCCACATTCACCACCTGGGCGGACTCGGGATCGTAGTTGACGGTGACATCGAGGGCGCCGAGAGCCGGCGCTTTGGCCGTGCCGCGGTCGAAGCGCAGTTTCACTACGGCCGTGGTACCCACCGCACCGTTTGTCACGAGGGGGTCAAGCTGCAAAGTGGCAGTTGTCTGAGCGTGGGCGGCGAAGAGGGCCAGAGGGAATAGAAGGAAGACGCGGAGCGTGGCGCCAATCCGGTGCTGCCGTTCCGCGCGGCTTGGGCCTATTGCCGTGTGCGAGGCGCCGGCATGCGCCCATACGATGGCAGGATTGATTCTCATTTCCGGGTATCTCCTTTCCAGCCGCTTACCAGCCGCAGTAGCCTGCTGAGCACTTCAGCGCACAGAGGCGAGCGTCTTTGATGGTGACGGCTCCGTCCCCGTCGGCGTCGCGGGGATCGTTCTTCAGCACGTGAGTATTCAGCGCCGAGAGGATGGCCAGCAGATCATCGTTGTTGATGAGTCCATCGCCATTCACGTCACACACCTGTTGAGGCTTCCCCGGCACTTCGGCAACGGGACAGGGGATCTCATAGGCTGTGATGTGATTGCTGGTCAGACTCGGCTCATTGCCCCAGAGTGCGCACGCCGGAGCGAATGTGACCGGGTCGAAGGCCTCATCCTCTTCGAGATGGATGGCTAGAAAGTGCAGGCCCGTGCGCGCCCCACTCAAGTCAGTCTGGAAGATCATGCTTTGGGTGCGGCCGTTGCTGGGTGTGCCGTGCCAGTAATAGATGCCATCGAAAGCTATGCCTTGGGTGCCATTCAGGAGGCCTCCGCCCGTGCCGAGGCCCGTCGGCGCATTGTAGTAGCGCAGGATCTGACAACTCGAATTGACCTGCGCAATGAAGTTGCCGGAGAACGCATCGCCGTTGATCCAGAGAGACGTTCCATCCCATTCGAGACCGTCGGGCGAGTTGCCGATGTTCAGCGGGTAGGAGGTGACGGCGGGGCTGCCTGGGTTCGCCGCGGAGATGTCACAGGACCCGGTTACGCTGCCGGAAACGGGGTTGATGCGGTACAGCACGTAGCTGCTATTGGCCCAGTTCATGGTCCACAGCGTGCCTCCGCCATAAGCGAGCGGGCCACCCTGCGCGGCGCCGCCCTGAATCGGAATGGTCGCGACGAGCGCGCCTTTGGTGGTGATCTTGTAGATGTTCGAGTCGTCGTTGATCGTGTAGTAGAGGTAGGTGCCGTCAAAGGCCAGGCCCTTCCCATTGCCGAGTTTGCCGCCTGGAATGAAATCGGCGAGGACCGTGCCCGTGGCGGCGCTGGCGACTGTTGTGCAAAGCAGCACGAGCAGGAGCAATCCGGGCGCATATTGGAGTCTTGAAGGCTTCAGCATAGCGTCAAAGAGCATCCGGGGAAATGGGAAAACATGACGTCACCTGTGTCGAATTCAGTGGCGCGAAGGTTTGCGCACGCCGCCATGGGAGCAGCGCGAAGCAGTCGCTAATGCTCGTCCAAAGTCTCGCGCTCCACGGGGCGCGCACAGTGCAGGATTGAGATGTCGGGCCTGTCGGAGAAGGGAACGTGGTAATGCGTGACGTTCTGTTTCTTTAGCAGGAACGAGACGGAGCTCTCGATGTCGAAGAGGTGTTTCGTAGCGTCGGGCTCGTGCCATTCCTGACCCGGAATGGCTTCGACGAGCTTCCAGAGGTTCGCGTAGAGCGGCGACGCCTCGTTTTCGAGATAGACGTTGAGCCACCACCAATAGAAGGTCCGCAGCTTGTCGATCCACAGGCGCTCGGGCTCGCTCCATTTCAGTCGGGACTGCTGGCTGTAGTTGTGAAATACCTTGTCCTCCTCGACGAGGTTGAGTTGCTTCGAGATGTCGTAGTATTCGGTGCCGACGTAGGGATAGCCGAGCGAGACACGGATGGCGCTGGGCCGCAGGCGTGCGTTGAGACGCATGGTGTCGAGCATCTCCTCGGGCGTCTCGCTGGGGTTGGCGATCATATTGAACGCCAGACAACGCAGGCCGATCTCATTGCAGGTCCGGAAGACAAACTCGGTCTTGTCGTTTGAGAAGTCGCGTTTAAGAACCTGCTTCTTGATGCGGCCGGTGGCCGTCTCCACGCCGAAGCGGACCAGGTCGCAGCCCGAGTCTTGCATGATTTCGAGCATTTCTCGATCGACATCGATCACGGTCGTGTTGCAGACGTAGGGAACGTTGATTTCGGCCTTATAACGGACCAGGAACTTCTTCATGTGGTCCTGGTCCATGGTGAAGGTGTCGTCGTTGAACGAAAACGCCGAGACGAACGGGTAGCGGGCCTTGATGTTCTTCAGCTCGGCGAGCATATCGTCGATGCCGCGCATCCGCAGATAGCCGATATCGTGATTGCTGGAAGTCTTGGTGTCGAACTCACGCTGTAGCACCTTAGCGATGCCGTTGTTGTGGCAGTATGTGCAGCGATACGGGCAGCCGCGGTTCATATAAACGTTCACCCAACCCCGCCGCATTCTGGTGACACGTTCGAACTGCCAGCCATCCAGGTCCATCCAGGGGAGAGTCGTGAGATCGCGCAGTGGACGCGCCGGATTGTGGATGATCTGGCCATCGCGGCGTGCCCAGACATTCGGGATGCCGGTGGTATCTAAACCGTCTTCGAGCGCACGAGCGAGGTCGCGTAGCGACTCTTCGCCTTCGCCAAAATTGGCGAAATCCAGCCATGGATTTTCTTTCATTACCATGGCCGTGTTCAGGGTGGTGTGGACGCCGCCAAATACGACGGGCACGTTCAAGCTGGCGCGCAGCCGTTGCCCGATCTGACACATTTCCGGATAGTGGTTGGCGCCGGCCGAAATCGCGATTAATCCAGGGCCAAAATCGCGAATCTCCCGTTCAATTCGCTCGGGATCATACGGAAAGTCGAGAGCTTCGCAGATGTGAATGATCCGCGTCTCGTGCCCTGCCGAACGGAGCGCTCCCGAAAGATAGGCTACGCCGCAACTGATCCCGATGGGGCAATCGAAGTTCGGCCAGATAAACTGGATCTTCATGGGAGTCTCTGTAGTATAGGCAAATATCGTGGGATTTCAACCTGGATTTTACGGTATCTTCACGGGTACCGAGGGGCGCCCGGGAGACGGCACCCGCCGTCCAGCCACCAGAGCCCTGTCCGTAGAGCAATCCCGTCGTCAAAATGCAAAGCGAATGCGACTCACCTTATTAAGATATAGAAGGCTTAAATACTTAATAATGATCCTTTAATAGCGCCAGGAAAGCGCCTTATTGCGGTGGGCGGGCGGGAGCACCGGCGTCACGGTCAACCGGCTGTTATAGTCTCGTGTGGTGCGGACCTGCAACAACCGCCGCAATCTCAGCGACCGGCAGTTGCGGGCGGTGGCTGCGACGGGCGGCCTGGTGGGAATCGCTTACTTCGACGTCGCCGTATGTGGCGGGAGTGCGACGGATCTTGCGCGAGCGGTCCGCGATGCCGTGGATGTGGCGGCATCGACCACGTGGGGCTAGGTTCGGACTTCGACGGCGCGGTCAAGACGCCGTTTGACACGACGGGGCTTCCGGTGCTCTTCGATGCGTTGCTGAAGCAGGGGTTTGGCGAAGAGGATCTCGCAAAAATCGCAGGCGGCAACGCGCTGCGCGTGCTGCGCGAAGCTTTGCCGTAGAAACGAGACGGCGGGCGGAGCCTGAGAGCCGTCCCACACGGGCGTTTCAGCCGAGTTGGCAGCGCAGAGCCATCTCCAGTTGTTCGAGGTCGCCGGATGAGATGGTTTCATCGTGCAAGAGATATTCCAGCAGGCGATTCGGCTCCTGCCATGACAGGCGCAGAACTACTGCCAGCCGGTCTTGCCGCGTCTCGAACACCACGACCCGGCGCGGCGTATTCAGCGACTCGACGAAGTCCTCGCAACTGGTATAGCCGACCAGGCCGCCGCGCGTCCCGGTGTTCTGTGCGACGAACTCCTCTACATTCGCGGCCGAATCGTCCAATAGCGAAACGCGCACTCCTGTTGCCGCCAGCCGCAGCGCAAGCGTGCGTCCAACGGAGCAGAGCCCCACTACACCCGCGTTGGAGCGCTGTGCGGAGAATGGCATCACACGTGTGCGGCGGAGCGCCACAATGAGCGCAGCGGCTGGCCACAGTGCCCGTTCCCCGGCATTGCCATCCGCGGCATCACCATTCGTTGTAGGGAGTTCCCTCTAGCGACTTCTTGTCGCTCTTGCTGCGTACGTCGAAGATGCCCGGCTCAGTCTGATTTACGCTGGAAACGGCGTCCTCCATGATGACTTGCCAATCGGGCTGACCCGTCATCGGGTCGACTGGGATCTGCCTGAGGTAACCTTCGCCAACCAGATCCTGCAACGACTGGGGCGCCTTGGCTTTGTCGTAGGTGAACTCGTCGATCACGGTCCGCAGGGTGAAGAGGTTTTGGCGCAGCACGCTCTCCTTGGCTCGAACAATGGATTTCTGGTACATGGGCACGGCCATGGCCAGCAGGATGGACGTGATCGCGATGACGATCATCAACTCGATCAGCGTGAAGCCGAATGTTCTTCTACCAGTCTGCATAGGGCGTGCCATCCGGCTGCTTCTCCGTAGTTTTCGAATACACGTCGAACACATTTTGCCCACCCCAACCCTGTGACTTCGGGTCGTCCTGGTTGCTGCGCAGAGCCCAGTCTTTTTGATGGGTGAACGGATCGATCGGGATGCGACGCAGGAATTTCATCTTCTTGCCATTGGCATCGTTGGCGATCTTGACGCCGTCGACCAACACGTCCAAGGTCTCCGGGTAACACTCCGTCCCGATTTTGGATTGGCCGAAGATCCCTTTGTCGCAAGCATCTTTGTACTTGTCGATGGCCGCTCTCATATCGTGCAGCGCCACGCGCAGGTCTCGCTCTTTTTCGCGGCGCACCCGGTAACGCGCCAGCGGCATGGCCATCATCGTCAGCACCATCATGATGGTGAAGGCCACTATGAGTTCGATCAAAGTAAGCCCGCGCGGCCCGCGGTGAGGCCGCGCCATGCCATTCGATCCAATCGCTGTTTGTAACGTCAGATCCATCGAGTGGCAGCCGCCTTACTTCACAACCACCGAGGTCTGCGGCGGGGTGGCCTGCAACGACTGGAGCTTGGAATCCCGCAGACTGAAATCGGCTACCGAAATCGATGCAACGCCAGCGCTTTTCGCCTCGAACTTCAGCGTCAACAGCGTTCCGGAACCATCCACGCCTCCGGCGCCGGCCAAACGCTGCAACTGGATTTTCGTTTCGCCTCCCTGCCGCGAGCGCACTTCAGAAAAGATCACCTGCTTGCCAAGCTCGCCGAGGAAGGCGCCGGCGCTGACGTCGACGAGCTTCAACAGCGCCGCGTCGTACTTTACGCGCATGGGCGCCGCAGCGAGATCCTTTACGTTCGACACGTTGATTTGCACGGTAACGGTCGATCCCGTCGTTACTTCGGCCGCGGAAGGAACCATCACTGCCGCCACACCCACCGGCGGCGAAGCGGGGGTGCCCGGCTGTGTGGCCGCTTCGAGCTTGGGACTCACTGCAGCCAGCGAGGGCTCGGTTGACGGGGACGCTGGTGGAGTGGCTGGCTGAGTGGCCGGCTGTGCGGTAGTTGAAGAAGGCGGCGCGGGAGGAGGAGTTGGAGCCCCCGCGTTCAGCGGAGGACCGGCCGCCGCTGCGCCCGGAACCACGGGAACGCTCACTTGCGGCCGGGCATCAGGCTGCGCGGCCTCCGGCTGCGTGGGCGGTTTTGCGCCCGTCTGGGCCGCCAGATGCCGGTAACCGACCTTCCACACCGTATCGTTGCCAGAAGCGACGGCGCGCACGTTCGCCGCGGTCAGATCGGGGGAACGCATAATGTGCGGCACCATCACGACGAGCAGGTCCTCGGTCTTGTTCTCTATGTTCGAACTGGTAAAGAGCTTGCCGAGGATAGGGATGCTCATCAAGCCGGGCCAGCCGCTCTTGACCGACGTCTGGGTGACCTGCATCAACCCGCCAATCAGCGCGGCCTCGCCCTCCTTCAGCCGGATGATGTGGTTCACTTTCCGCTGCCCGATGACCGGCTGAGATACGCCACCGACATTGATCGTCGAGCTGATCGTCGAAATCTCGAAGTCCACTTGCAGCGTCACTTCGTCCGCGCCGTGTATGCGCGGGGTGATGTCCACATTGACGCCGATGTCGGCAAACTGGAACTGGGTCTGGGCGTAAGCGACGCCACTGGTGGTGGCTGTGGGCGACGAGAAACTGCCCGAGGCGTATGGATAACGGTCGCCAATCTTGAGGCTGGCCTTCTGGCCCTCAATGCCCCGCAACTGCGGCGAGGTCAGGACTCTGGCGCGCGTGTCGCTCAACGCCGCTTGGAGGGTAGCGCTCGGCATAGTCGTCGTCCAATCGGACAGGCTCAGGTGCCCGAGCTGGTTCAGGGGAGTGGTCGTAGCAGTCGGGGTCGCCGTCATGTTCAAGCCGCCCGGAGCCACTGTAGCGGCCAACTGGCGCGTCAGGTCCCCGTTCACCTCCATCACGATCATGTCCACGAGCACTTCGGATTTCGGCTTGTCGATGTCCAGAATAATCTTTTCGGCCAACTCAATCTGATCGGTCGTGCCCCGGATAACCAGAGCATTCTGCGAGCTGACCGGGAAGATGTTACGCACATTGGTGACCGTGCGCACCGCGGTCATGACTTCCTGGAGTTCCGGAGCCGACGTGATGTTGTTGAGGTAGAAGACGCGAGTAACATGATCTTCGTAGTCGCGGCGCTTGGTGACGCTCTCCTGCGTCACAAAGATCGTGTTGGCCGATACGGGTTTCCAATAGGTGTGGGTGAGCAGCGCGATGTAGTCGAGCGCCTCGTCAAGTTGGGAGTTCTTGAGATCCAGCGAAAGTTTCTTGGGGTTTGGCTCGTTGGCCAGGTCGGAATCGAACAGGACATTGATCCCCGCCATCTTTCCAACCGTTTCGTACAGGTTTCTCACCGGTTGGTTTGAGATCTTCAGGTCGAGCGCCTGGGGAGAAGCAGGCTTCAACTCCGGAGGGCCCGTCATATCCGCCTCGCGCTGCTCGGCCTCTTTCCTCGCCGTCTGCGCTGGGGTCAGTCCACGGTCCTCGGGACGCTCCAACTCCGCTCCGCCCTGCTCTTTACGCTGCTTCTCGCGCTCCATCATGCGCAGTGTGCGGCGGATCTCCTGCTCGGCCGAAGTGGACGCCGGGTCGATCGTATACGCCTTGTTGAATTCCGCCAGGGCCTCTTCGAGCTTACCGTCGGTTCTCAACTTCAAACCGGTATTCACATGGAGTTGCCCGGCCTGGAAGCGCACACGCCGGGTCAGCAGTTGATAGTTGAAGTCCGAGGTGTCGGAAGCGAGCGCCAGTTCGTACTTTTCCAGCGCCTTGTCATATTCCCGCTGCAATTCGAATTTGAGTCCTTCGGCGGCAAGCTTATCCCCTTTCTTCGTGCGGGCGGCCAGGGGCAGGGCCAGTGTCATTAGCACGGCCAATAAGGCAGCCGGAGCCGCCAATTTCGCAACTAACCGGTTCATCTTCAACATTTTAGGTTCAATCTGAAAAAGCCTGCTCCGGGCGCGTCATGCTATTCTGGTCGTTACCGGTCCGCTCTGCCGGGATCGTTCCGCACCCTGAATACTTGACGCAATTCGCCCGGCAGGCGTGGAAGCGAATCCATGCCCCAGCAGAAGGAAGCCTTCAAACTCGTCGCCGATAACCGCAAGGCGTACCACGACTACTTCGTGCTCGACCGCCTGGAGGCTGGACTTGTGCTCACCGGCACCGAGATTAAATCGGCGCGCGAAGGCCGCGTACAGCTTCGAGACTCCTACGCCGACGTCGTCAACGGCGAAGCGTGGCTCTTGAATTCGCACTTCAGCCCATACTCGCACGGCAATATTTACAATCACGAGCCCACTAAAAAGCGGAAACTGCTGCTCCATCGCCGCGAAATCGACAAAATCACGGGGAAAGCACTCGAAAAAGGTCTGACACTGATCCCGTTGAAGATGTATTTGAAAAACGGGCTGCTGAAGTGCGAACTCGGCATCTGCCGCGGCAAGAAAGAACACGACAAGCGGGCCGCGACGAAGGAACGCGAGGAGACGATGGAAGCGAAAAAAGCGATGAGCCTGCGCAACTCCCGCCACCTGAACGAGTAATGCAGCCGCTGGAATCGAACTGCGACCGCCGGAGCGGCGGGGTCGTGTGTCGTTGAACTATCAAGCCTCGGCTCCGCGCAATCGGCTCCCGGCAACGCCGATGTTCAGATCGGCCCAATGTACCTCGCGGTTTGCAACTCCGCGAGAAGTCAGCCGATCGGGACGACCGCAGGCATCCGGTCCGCCAACACCGCTGTACAAGCTATTCGGGACCGTGCAAAATAGATTCCGCGCGGATTGAGTCCGAAATTTGGAGGAGTCATGAGCCGTACGCCCAATCCCATCCCCGAGGGGTTCAGCACTGTCACCCCTTACGTCACCATGGACGACACGTCGGAGGCGATCGAGTTCTACAAACGCGCCTTCGACGCCGAAGAAATACTCCGGATGTGCGAGGACGGGCGCGTGCGCCACGCGCAGATCCGCATCGGCACTTCGATGCTGATGCTGCACGACGAGAACCTCGCCTGGCCCGTGTACAGGTGCGCGAAAAAGTACGGCGGCTCGCCGGTGAACCTCTTCCTCTACGTGGACGACGCCGACACCTGGGTCGATCGCGCCGTCAGCGCGGGCGCGAAGCTGGTGATGCCCGTCGCCGACCAGGAATACGGGCGCTCGGGCGGGGTCGAGGATCCTTTCGGGCTGACCTGGTGGATCACCACGCCGTAGCGGCCTGCTTTGATCTGCGCTTTACGGGAGTGCGCCGGGTGCAGGCATTGCATAGAATGTCGGCATGCTCCGACGAGTTCTCATCTTCTCACTGCTCGCCTGCGTGGCGGGCTTCGCGCAAGGCCCCAATGTTCCTTCTCCCCTTCAGGACGGCGACGCCCACGGCGACGCGCCTTTCATGCTCGAACCCGGCTGGACTCCGCTTTTCAACGGCCATGACCTGACCGGCTGGCACGGCCAGAACCCCAACGCGAAAAACGAATGGTTCACGACTTCCGCGATCTTCTTCGATCGCCTGCTCGGGCCCAAGAACCTGACCGCGCACGGCGGGCCCGGCGACCGTATGCTGAACGGTCCCACCGGCCGTACGGTGAATCTCGTTACCGACCAGAAGTTCGGAGACGTGGAGTTATACCTCGAGTTCATGATCGCGAAGGGTTCCAACTCCGGCGTCTACCTGCACGGCCTGTATGAAACGCAGGTCTTTGATAGTTACGGCTCCATCCAGCCCATGACCTCCTCCGACGGGGGCGCCATTTACCATCGCTGGATCGACGAGCAGGGCGTTGGCGGTTCGGCTCCGCGCGTCAATGCATCGTTGCCCCCCGGCCGCTGGCAGAGCTACCAGATCTGGTTCCAGGCGCCGAAGTTCGACGCGAGCGGCAAGAAGATCTCCAACGCGAAGTACCTGCGGGTGGTCCACAACGGCTTCATCGTGCAGGAAAACGTCGAAGTCGATGGTGGCACCCGCGCCCACATGGAGATCCCTGAGGCGGCCGAGAACCCGCTGATGCTCCAGGGCGATCACGGCCCGGTGGCCTATCGCAACATCTATTGGCGCCCGCTGCGGCCGCTCATCGAGCGCTGATGCCGGGCCGACCGGCGTGGAACGACCCTCTCGCCGCTCCACGCCCTGGGCCAAGTGGCAGCAGCCTCGAAAACTGGCCGCCACAGCCAAAACTGAGCCTTTTGATTCGAATATATGGCGAACGGGTGTAACGATTCCTCTCCGTATGGTATTAATTATGAAAATTGTTTAGTAAAAGCATGGTAGACTGGTCTTGCGTTTGATCGTTCCGCCCAACCTGGCCGAAATTCACTTCAGCCTCGCCTAGCCACCTTCAATCGTCGTAAGGATACACTTTGACCAATATTTTCGTAGGCAATTTGAGTTTCGGTGCGACTGAGTCATCGATTCGCTCCCTTTTTGAAGCGCATGGTACGGTAGAACGTGCCAGCTTGGTAACTGACCGCGACACGGGCCGCTCACGCGGATTCGCTTTCGTGGAAATGTCAGACTCGCGTGAGGCTGAAGCAGCCATCAACGCACTGAACGGCGCCGAGCTCGACGGCCGCGCCCTGAACGTCAACCTTGCCAAGCCAAAGACCGAGCGCAGCGGCGGCGGTGGCGGGCGTGATAGCGGACGTTCCAACCGCTGGTAACAATTAACAATATTTCCGTCCCGGCCCTGCCCGCCTCTGTAATGGAGACGGGCGGGGCCGTCCGGTAAAAAGACATGTCAAAAGCCTCCCATAGCAGCAACAAGAAGCGGATGAAAGAGTTCGCTTTGCTGGATAAGCAGCGCAACCAGACACAGGGCCAAAAGGGTCCGAATGCCGGGAAGACCGCGGCTGCCGGTTCCGGTACGGTCCGTACGAAGACCGCTCCGACCATCCAGCGCAAGACCGGCATCTGAGACCTCCACTCTCACCTTCTCCGCTCGTCCCGCCCTTCATCCTTATTCCGTCCAGCGTGATCGACCCGCGGCTGTAATCCGGTATACATTGCCGGATGCTCGTGTTTATCGCCTCCTCCTGCCGAACTCGATATACTTCTCTTGGTTTGCGGTGCGGCTCGCGAGCCTCCGCGCCCGGCACGCTCCGCCATATCCGCCACCGTGAAAATGGTGCAGCCTGCTACCTCATGCGCGGGTTCACGCTGGACGAGGCTGAGATCCGCCGCGCCGTCCAAATCAGAGGAGACCGTAGTTGCTATCACGTCTTACCCTTTGCTCCACCCTGCTGCTCGGAGCGTCGCTCTGTCTGGCCGCGCCACCCGAAGCTGCTATCCCCAACCGCCAACCGCTTCAGCCGAATGCCTTCAACTTATTGCCGTTGACCTCGGTGCGCCCCTCGGGCTGGCTGCTCGACCAGCTTCGCATTCAGGCCAGCGGGCTCAGCGGGCACATTGACGAGTTCTGGCCCGACCTGGGCCCGAACACGGCCTGGCTCGGCGGCACGGGGGAAGGCTGGGAACGCGGCCCCTACTACCTCGACGGATTAGTGCCCTTGGCCTACCTGACTGGCGACCCGAAGCTGATCGCCAAGGTGAAGAAGTGGATGGACTGGGCGCTCGATCACCAGACTCCGGAAGGCTGGCTGGGCCCGGTCAAGAACAAGGACTGGTGGCCCAACTACGTCATGCTGAAGGCTCTGACGCAGTACCAGGAAGCCACCGGCGACCCGCGTGTCATCCCGGCCCTGGCGAAGTACTTCGCCTACCAGGCCAAACACATCGACGAGCGTCCGCTCAAGGAGTGGGCCGTCTTCCGCTGGCACGATGAGGCGCTGAGCGTCTTCTGGCTCTACAACCGGAATGGCGACAAGAGCCTGCTGGATCTGGCGCGCAAGCTGCATGCGCAGGGCCACGACTGGGAGGCGCAGTTCGACAACTTCCGCTATCCCGACAAAGTCATCTCGTCCCGCAACCTGGCCACCCACGGCGTCAACAACGCCATGGCGCTGAAGGCGGCGGCGGTCTGGTATGAGTTGACCGGCGACGAACGCGATCGCGCCAGCCTCGCGAAGATGCTGGCAACTCTGGATCGTTTCCACGGACAGCCCGAGGGCATCTTCGCCTCCGACGAACACTACGCGGGTCTCGATCCGTCGCAGGGCACCGAGCTTTGCACGGTGGTCGAAGCGATGTTTTCGCTGGAGATCGATCAGTCAATCCTGGGCGACGCGAGCCTCGGCGACCGCCTGGAGAGAATCGCATACAACGCTCTGCCCGGGACCTTCACCGCCGATATGTGGGCGCACCAATACGACCAGCAAGCAAACCAGGTGATGTGCAGCCTCGGCAACCGCAACTGGTCGAACAACGGGCCGGACTCCAACATCTTCGGCCTCGAACCGAACTTCGGCTGCTGCACCGCCAACATGCACCAGGGCTGGCCCAAACTCGCAGCCAACCTGTGGATGGCGACCGCCGATCAGGGCCTCGCTGCCGTGACGTACGGTCCGAGCGAGGTGCACACCGCTGTGAAGGGCGGCACGCAGGTCACGATCCTCGAAGCGACGGAGTACCCGTTCCGCGAGACCGTCAGCCTGTCGCTGAAGCTGCAAGGCCGCGCGTCGTTCCCGCTCGTGCTGCGCATCCCGGCATGGGCGCAGGGCGCCACGGTGGAGGTAAACGGCCAGGCCGTTCCGGCAGTGAAACCGGGCGAGTTCCTGCGAGTAGAACGGGAATGGAAAAGCGGCGATCAGGTCCAGCTCCGCTTCCCGATGGCCGTCCGCAAATCCACCTGGTACAACAACTCCGTCGCCGTTGAACGCGGACCGCTGGTCTACTCGCTGAAGATCGGCGAGAGCTGGCGCAAGCTCAAGCAGACCGGGCCGGCAACCGACTGGGAGGTCTTCCCCACCACGCCCTGGAACTACGCGCTGGTGGTGTCGACGGACGATTTCGCGAAGTCGTTCGAGGTGCGGGAGAAGCCCGTGGGCAAACAGCCCTTCAGCCAGGAAGGCGCGCCCGTAGAGATCCAGGCCAAAGGCCGCCGCTTGCCTGAATGGACCATGGTCGAAGACTCGGCCGGGCCGTTGCCCGTCAGCCCGGTACGCGACACGCGGCCGGAGGAAACCCTCACGCTGATTCCCTACGGAGCGGCGAAACTGCGCGTCACTGCATTCCCGTTCACGCTGCCAGCGGCGAAGGCCGCGGCGGCGGAACGCTAGGACTGCAATCGCGGCATGCCGGCGCGCCGCTCAGTATTGGGAACCGGGCCGGGGAACCGGGCTTGAAGTGTTGGGGTCAAACTTTAGGTAGAATCTCATCCGGTATCGTTGACTTGCTGGGTGTACTGGAGGATGGGTACTCAGGGAGGTATGTCACTGCCCCCGAAGCGACAATTGGCGCGAAGGGCCTCCAACTGGCTGGCAGTAGCACTGGGGAACTTGTTCGGCCTCTGCGGCCTTCTGATGTTCGGCCAGAGTTGGATCCCCGAGGACAGTATCCGGCCAGACTGGCTCGCGCTTTGGTCTTATGTTGGCGGTTGGGCTCTCCTTGGAGTCGTCTTTCTCGTTTCCTCGTACATTGCGCTCCGCAACCGGCGTCGTGCAGGATTCTGTTTTCTACTTACCGCGCCGCTCACAGCCTTGTGTCTCGCCTATCCTGAAGCGTTCCTATACGTGCAGCGCGCTGACGGCGGTATCTACCGGGAATCGCCCAGACTTTGGATGGTCATGGCGTTGGCGTGCCTCTTTTTCATTCCTTTGTTCGCACCGCTGGCGGCGATACGGAACAGAAAGCGCGCGGCCTGTCTGTTCCTGATCTCGGCGGCGCTCGCAGGCCTCGCGTTTGGCACATCCGGCTGGGCCGCGGTGCTGCTCCCGCGGCTGGCTGCCTCGTCAGCGCTGATCCTGGCGTTTGGAGCGTTCTGGATTGGAACCGACAAGCTTGGCTGGCCTCCTCTTAGGGCGACGACGCCAGGATCCTTGAGAAAGCGGGTTGCAGCTCTTTCCCTCGGATGCCTCCTGGTTGCGGTTCTGGACCTCGCCGGAACTTTTGTGTTGACCGCAATGCGATCGGATCCTTGGGGTCCTGATTGCGGAGAGAGGTCACTGTTTATAGAGCCTTCGGACACCAGGCACGCAGTGTTCACCGCACGGCTGATCCGTGTTGGTCATGTCGCGAGAGTTTCCGGGAAGTGGGCTGGGGGGTGGGCGGTCGGCCTCGTACAGGAGAAGTTCTGGGGGGCGACTTCATGGACACCGGGTTTGATCCTTCTCACGAATCATACCTTCAGGGAGGGGGACACGTATTTCATCGACGGGAGACGCGATGTAAGGGCGTTGAGCCGTTTTCTTCCAATTGTCGAGGCCGGCCCTTGCACTTTCACCGGGCCTGTCGTTGATGCGACGGCTGAACTGCGCCTGCTGCGGGAAGGACGATCGGCGCGCAAAGTGCGCATCATTGGCAGTGTGCGAAATCCTGTACGAAACACCAGGGAGTTGAAACCGCCGATGGCGGGCGCCCCCTTGGGAATCCTTGCGGCTGGACCGCCTGAAACCGTTACCGAGGCCGTTCTTCAACAGCGGGCGTATAACGCCATCCTGAACCAGCCCGTGAGACACGTCCCATCGGTAGGCGCACGTATCCGTGTGACGGGGTCTTCCGGAACCACAATTGTGACAACCGACCGGGATGGCGTCTACGAAGTGGCTGGTCTGCCTCCGGACGATTACACGCTTTCGTTGATAGATGTACCTAGCACCTGGCTTGCGTTCGACCGCAAGGTGGAAAAGAAGGAGTTGCTTGAGCAACGAATAGTCCGAATGGATTTCGAGGTGTACTGGAGTGGAGCCATAGGGGGCAGAGTCAGTGATGTTGCCGGTAGGCCGGCGCATGTCTCGCTGGATTTAGGAAATGCGGACGGAACTATTACCGGCGACTTTGCGGGAGTTCTGGAGAGTGACAAGAATGGCGCATTTTGTTTCGATAGGCTACCGCCCCGACGCTACCTGTTGACGATCAATCCCAACGGACCGACTGAAGATTCTCCGTATGCCGCACTGCAATATCCGTCGCCTGTCCGTCTGGAGGACGCGCGCGCTTTGGAACTCGCGGAAGGCCAGAAAATCGAACGTGTGGATTTCACCTTGAAGCGTCTCGCGAAACTCAGCCTGCGGGTCCACGCCACATGGCCCAACGGCCAACCTGCGGAGGAAGCTTCCATCTTCGCCGCATACGTGAGCGCAGGTTCGTTTCAGATTCTTGGGACTACGGATCGCGAGGGCGGTGCGACCATCCCTGTGTTTGGCGAATCACGCATCCGCGTTTGGGCAGTGCGGTTTATCGATGACGGGAGAATTGCTCCTGCATACCGCTATAGCGCCGCGGTCGAAATCCGGACCGGCAGATTGCCCCAAAGCCTGGATCTTGTCCTGACTTCCAGCGTGGACCCTTCTCGCTAGGCGCCAGAGCAGTGACCCCGAAGCCGGAGTTCACTGCCGCGTCATTCATACCGCCTGAGAAGGCGGTTCTCGCCGCCGAGCGATGATGACGTTCCCTCGGCTACTTCTTGCCGACGCCCTCGCTCATGAGCCGCTTCAGTTCGTCGATGTGTGCCTCGTAGACACCGCGCGGCGTTGTCGAATAACGATGGGCGAGCGACGCGGCCATGCCGACCACCTCGCCCATCATGCCGGTGGTGCGCATCACTCGCACTGTGCCCAAAGCAACGTGCGTCACGCTGATGTCCCGTCCCGCCATGAACAGATTCTCGATGTTGCGCGAGTACAGGCAACGGTACGGGATGGCATACGGCGTCTTCTTGCCGAAGGTCGCGACCGAGCGGAACTCTTCGCCGGGGAAGGCTTTCGCGTTGCTCGCTTCCGGCTCGTGGAGATCGATGGACCACGTCGCGGTGACCGCCGCATCGGGGAAGGATCGATTGCTCTGGATGTCCTGCTGCTGCAGGATCACGTCGCCCAGCAAGCGGCGCGATTCCCGCTTCCCTGCGATATAGGCAACCCATTCCAATCGCAGGTTGGCGAACGAAGCTTTGTCCTTGCCGTGATTCTTCTGGAACGACCAGTTGCCATATACCGCCCGCAGACCGTGGTCGCGAATCGCTTCCAGATCCTCGACCTGATCGCGTCGCTGGCCGGTCTCCCAGTCCCAATCGCCACGCGTGCCTTTTTGCGCCGTCTCATCGGTGAACTGCAACGCCCAAGGCGTCTCGGGGAAAGCGACGGGCTTGCCCACGTCGGCTGAGTACCACATGATCGAGGCGCCCATCACCAGACGATCGGCTGTCACGGGAGCGAGCGGCTCGCCAGTCTCACTGCGGCTTTCTCGGCCATATCGGTAATCCGCTCCGGCCAGATAACCGATGGAGCCGTCGCCGGTGCAATCGGCAAATAGCGGCGCGGTGAATCGCAGCTCTGAAGCCGTGCGCACATCGCGCGCCACCACTGCGGCGATGCGGTTGCCGGTCTTCTCCACGCCCACGGCACGCGTATTGAAGAAAAGCCGGATGCGCGACTCGGCGCGCACGACGCCAAGCTTTTTCTCATCGTCGTAATTGGCCGCGGGTTGCGCATTGCCGATGCGGCCGGAGTCCAACTCGGCGACAACCGCGCCCAAGGCCGGATAGGGCTCCTGGTGGATGTTGCCTCCCAACGCCACCCGCACCTCCGAACTGTTATTGCCGCCCAGTTGGGCGCGGTCCTGAATCAACGCAACCTTCAGTCCGAGCCGCGCCGCGGAGATCGCCGTGGTCGTCCCGGCCATGCCGCCACCTACGACCACGAGATCGAAGTTGCCGGCCTCTTGTGGAGTGTCAGGCAGCCTCGGAGCCTGTCTTCGAAACTGCGCGAGCGCCGCTCCGTCGTCAGGAGGATGAAAGCCCGCATCGGTGGTGAGCACGATGGCATCGCAGCGCCCGTCAAAGCCGGTCAGATCGTGCAATGCAAGGGTCGCTGTACCGGCCTCGAGTGGCACGCTGCCGCCGTCCTGCCAGTGCCATCGGGCGCCCTCCGTGCCAAACGTATTCTGCAACTGTTTCCCGTTGATGAGAAGCTGGAAGCGTCCCGGAGCGCCGGTTGCTTTCCAAGGCGCTACCCAGTCGCGGGTGCGAACCCACACGTGATAACTGCCTCGAACGGGCACGGTGACTTCTGTGCGAGCGTCATCGACCGGCACTCCAAGCCCGTGCGCGAGCAGGAACGGCGACCCCATCTGGTCCATGAACTGCTGGTCGATCACCCAACCGCCAGGTTCGCGGAAGCTCTCCGCCTCCACCAGAATCGTGGCCGGGGCCGCGGCGATGGGCACCGCTGCCACGAATGCAAGCAGGATTTCCAAGTGCATCAAAGTCACCCTCCCAAACAAACAGCTTCTCGCCGGATACTCTTACCCACGTGTACTTTCATGGGACTGGCAGTGCCCAGTCGAAAGCCGGTTCACCATGAGAGAACTCCGATGCCACCGCTCCCTCACGGTCGCGGCTCCGTTTTAGAGCACCCGACGCTCTTCTGCAAAAAAACAGACACTCTTTTGCAAACTCCCAACATTATTCTGCAAACCGCCAGGCGATTCCCCCAGACACACCAATAGCATGCCACCTCAGCAGCATGCTAGTTTCGCCGCGCTCTTTACCCGCCTATCCGCTCACCGTCGCGGATCGCGGCCCTACCGCCGGCAGTGCGGCCGGCCAGCTCATCAAACAAAGGTGGTCGAGAGCCCAAAAGCCCATACCGGGCATGCCCGCGCCCACCGCATACAAATACTCTTTCGGCCACGCACAGCCGCCGTTCATCCAAGGAATCAGCAAACGGCTATCCGCCTTCGACCACGCTGCAACCGTCCACGGGAACGTGATCGTCTCTTCGGCCTTCGCAAGAGTTCGATACGTCGAGCCCCAAGACAAACCCTCAACCTTGAAGCGATCGAGCCCCGATCCGCTCTTCGCCATATAGGCTGCAGGAAGGTTCACCGCGCGATTCAGAGCGCCACCCTGCGGCCACGGCATGTAATTTGACCAGTAGCAGCTCGGGTAGTTGACGTCGTATGGCCACAGCAGCTCGAACTTCGCCGTCGGAATCACAGCCAATACGGCCGCACGGATCCCGTCGATGTGAGCCTTCATCAGGCCAGCCAGGAACGCCACGTCCACGCCGCCATTCACCGTCGGATCGTCGGCCTGCGTATAGAAGGATGCGAGCGCCCGGCCGAGCGTCGTCATGGCCGCCTGTGCGGTGTACGCGTCGTAATAGGCCATTCCGCCGCCGGTGATCGTGCCCGTCGCGGCCACGTAGTTCCCGTTGCCGTTCGTGCCGTTCAGCGTGCAATGCGTCGCATCGGTCACCGTCACCGTCTGCAGACCATTCGCGGCCGTGTTGCCCTGAACGCCCGCGAGAATTGCCCGCTGGCCAGTAAGAAGCGTGTGCGGCAACTGCGTTCCGATCGAGATCGGCGCCGTCCAGCTCGCATAGCCCACCGCCAGGCCCTGCACCCGGCTGAAGAACCACCAGCCCACCTCGCCGAACTGCAGCCACGGCACGAGCCCGGCCGCGCTCAGGATCCCGGCCGCCTGCTTATAGCAGGCCGCCAGATACGCGCCCACGGTCGACGGGTTAAAGCAGCACTGGGACGTCTGCAGCTCAATAAAACAGGCATCGCCGACGCTCGGCACGTATCCGCCGGAATTGCTCACTTGCGTCGCCAACGAGAAGTGATTCGTGTCGATCACCGTGATCGTCCACGCCCCGGAGCCTGCCGCGCTGGCTCCGTGCCAGGTGTTGCCCGTGATATAGCCGTGCGCCGTGACTTGGATCGTGGATCCGCTGATGCCCTCGACCAGGCCGGCGCCCCATGATCCAAAGCCCGTCGCCGTCAGTACCTGCGTACCGTCAGCGAAGCGTTGCGTCCACGCGCCTGCCGCCGTATTAGTGTCCGGAGGCGCGAGCAACTCTTGCGAAAACGCCACCGTCATCGTGAGTCCGGCCGTGTGCAGGAGTCCCGAGAAATCGCTCAAATAGGCCGTAAAAGCGCTATTCAGAGGCGACGCCTGCGAGGCGTCCACCTGCCAGACGCCTTCCGTCCCGACGCCGATATCGCCACTGATCGAAATGCCCGTGCCCTTCGAAAACAGGGTGAATCCGTTGATCGGGCTGAGCGTCGTGATGGTGAGCTGGCCAGCGCCCGTGACGGATGCCCAAATGCCCACAAACAGGGCGTTGATCGCGTTCACCAGCCGCTGCGCCAGCGTCGTCAAGGTGTCCGCTGGATACACCGCAACGCCGAATTCCGTGCCTTTGCCGTCGCCGTAGGCGCTTCCGCCGACCTGCAGGTACAGCGCGTCGCCATTTCCATAGCCCGTACCGATACTGAACGGGCCTGCGATCGTCACCACCGCCGCGTGAAAATTGCCGCCGGACCGCACTCTGCGCAGCGCGAAGAACACGCCGGCGTAGAAGTCGATATCGCCCGCAAACCCGAACTGGCTGAGGATCCACGCCAGGCGCTCGGGCGGGATTTGATAGGTCTGGGAAGTATCAAAGTCACATGCCGCGCTCACCTCTGGATAGGTAATCGGCGCTGGCAATGCATCTGATAAGACCGCCGCCTGCAAAAAATCGAAGGTGCACGCCCCCGAAACCGTCAGCACCACCGTGTGCGACCCGGCAGCCACGCCGGCAGCGAGCAGCCGCCGCGTGACGATCGCCGACGCGCTGTCCGCGTTCAGCGAAACAGGCGCCACGGCCGCGCCGTCCAGCGTCGCGTTGAACGTCCCCGCACCGCTCACGAGAGCGGTCCCGAGGTATAGATTATGGGCAAATTGGCACGAGTACTCCACGCTCACCGTGTCGCCGGCGTGCGACGACTGCCGCGCGAAGCCGCCAAAGTACCAGCCCGCGACCTGACTCCATCCGCTGCCCGCGTACGTCGTCCAGGCGTCCGAACTGCCGATCGTCACCGACCCCGGCCCGGCAAGTTTGAGCACCGTCACGCCGCTCGCGTCTCCCACCGTCCAGTTGCTGAACACGGCCGAGAATTCACACGGCGCGTACGCTGCCAGGCCGCCCGCGCCGCTATAGTTCAGCGCCGGCGCGAGCGTGAGCCAGATCTGCCGCACACTGGCCAGCCCCAGCACCGAAAAGTCGAAATGGAAATGCATCGAGGTCGGATCGGCGCCGCCCGTCAGCTTCGATGACCCGCCAGGCGTCAGGTAGGCGGTTGGCGTCGCGTGCAGCTCCAACAGCTCGATAGAGTTGCCGTCGCTTCCGGATATCGAAGGCGTGATCGTGAAGCTCGCCCCGTTCAAACTGGCCGTCAATTCGATCTGGGCGCCCACCGCGCCCCAGTTTGTCTTAGTGATTTGATCGACCAGGTCCGCCGCTATAAACGCCGGCGTCTCCGCGCCCCGCAGCGTTCCCGGCCCGTTCCCGTCGCTAGCCGAGCAGCTCAGCGTCGGTGGACAGGCTAACTTGGGAGTCAGCGTTACGCTGTTTCCTGCCGCCGAAGCGGTCGCGTTCGGATCGTTCACCGCCCCCGCTATTGCCGCCGCGATGCTGTTTGCGGTGTCGGTCTTGCCTTCCGTGTATGAATAGGTCGCGCCGCCGATCGTGATGCTGTGCACGGTTCCTGGGCCGTACCAGTAAAAGGAGAACGAAACCGCCGCCGGCCCGATCACCGTGTGATCCCACACCACATTGCTCAAGTAAACGAGCTGCACGCGATCGCCGAGCGCCGGCGTACCGTTCACCGTATACGTGCGCGAAGCGACCTGCGCCCCGTTGGATGATGTCGAAAGAGGCGCGAGCGGCGTCGTCCCGGGCGTCTCTAGGTTGTTAATAAACGACAGCGCGCCCCACGCCACGCTCGGGTATTTCCCGCTCAATGGGCACTGGCAGCCGGTCAGCGCCAGGTCGAAATCGAGCGTCACGCCCGCCAGGCTGAAATCCGGCAGGTACCGCGACGTGAAGAGATGCCCGTATTGATCGTCGGCATCGAACAGCACGGCCACGGCGAAATCCGCCTGGTCGCTCCAGCATCCGCTCACCGTGAAGCCCGCGGCCGACGCGTGATGCATCGCCGCCGCCGCGCCTCTGCGGTCGAACCCGCGCAGGTACATGCTGCGGTGCGGAGCCAGCTTGTGGATCGTCTCGCTCAACAGCACACCACCACGAGCAAGCCGCTCCCCGGATTCGTCGTTCCAACGCCCGTAATATCCAGCGTCATGTTTGCGTTCGCCGGCAAGATCATCGTGTCGACGCCCGGCGTCGTGAACATCGTCACCAGATTCGTAACCTGCCCGGGAGTGATCGTCGTCGGAATCGCAAAAGACACCCAGGCAGCGCCGTTCACGTTGATTGTGCAGGTGATCGGAGCGCCCACCGGCGCGCTCTCCACGCTGGCGGAGATGCTCAGGACGCTGGCCGCCAGCGCCGGACTCACGCACCGCGTGGCCGCGTTGCTGCCGATTGCCAGTGTGCCCTGCACGCTCATCTGCACCTGCACCGTGCTCATGGACCGGACGCGTCCTCCGAATGGAGAATCCGCCTCCGAGACGGTCCACACCGGCCCGTCGCCAAATTCATTCGTCGCCCACATGTCCACCGCGACCAGTCCCTTGGAACGGAACGGGATCGCGGGCGTCTCGCCCGGCCATGCCGGCGTCCCGTAGCTCTCCCCGGGCGGCGTGAAAAACAGCGTCGTTTCCTTGACCGCCCATACCCTCTCGCCGCCGGCGCTGAACGTTTGCACACCGCACCCCTTGGCTCCGCGCACGATGCTCGATCCATCCGTCGCGCGCACCTCGATGATCTCGCCGCACCAGGACAGTCCCTCAATCCCTTCCACCAGCACGTACGTCGGCGTCATCTCCGTTAGGGTCTGGGGCGCATTGCCGTCGGACGCCGTGCAGGCCACCGTCGTCCCGTCGTCGCGCCGGGGCGCGAGGATCACCGTCGCGCCGTTCACCTCCGCGATCGCGTTCGCGTCCGCCAGCGCCTGGATCACCTGCGCCAGACCGGCCGCCACCATCGCCGCCGTGTCGCCCGTCTGCTGCTGGTATTGGTAAACCGCCGTGCCGATCGCGATGTTGTGCTCATAGCCCGGCCCGATCGTCACGCCACCCACCACGCCGCTGTTCAGGAAAGTGAAGACAACCGACCCCGGCCCAGGCGCAGGCAGCGGCGCGCTCACGCTCATATGCGTGTCAGTCGGGGCGAGCGCGGCCGTCAGCGTTCCGATCGGAGCCTGCAGCTCGTCAATGTAATAGACCAGGAACGTGCCCGAGGTCACGCCGGCGACGTTCTGCGACGTCGCAAACCCAAGCAGGACGAACTTGAGCTGCCCAGGGTCCATATTCGGAACGCCGCACTGAATTCCGACCGAGTTGAACGCCGGCGGAAGGCCCGTGTCGCCGCTCGCGCCTTCGATCAGCAGGGCCGACAGCGGCGCCCGGATGATGGCCTCTTCGCCGTTCCCGATCCGTCGCGAGCTGAACGCCACGATCTGTGCCGCGTTCGTGACGACCCACCCGATCAGCGCGTCGTCGCTCACCGTCGGAGTCGAATTCGCCTGCCAATAGAAGCCCGCGCTTGAGGAGTAAAACAGCCAGCTCTGGCGCGATGCCGGCGCGGCCGGAACCACGGGGTTCTGCGCTGGCCGGTACATCTCGCCCTGCGCGAACAGAACGCCCTTCGTGAGCGTAGGAATAAGGTTATTGCCCGTCAGCTCCACCAGCGTATACGCCTGCAGCACGCCCTTGGCCTGGTAGGCTTCCGACGCGTAGCAAACCACCGGCGCGTCGGTGTCCTCGCGAGGCGTCAATTTGAGCACGGCCCCGTTCGAGCTGGCGATCGCGTTCGGATCCGGCGTTCCGTTCATCAGCGCCGCGAGCGCGGTCGCGATCGAAGTGGGCGTGTCCGTGCTGGTCTGCACATAGCTGTAGGTCAGCGAGCCGACCTGCACCCAGTGCGTGAATCCGGTCGTGATCGTCAGCGCCTGTCCATTCACCGTGGTGTTCGCGCTGTAAAAAGTGAAGGAAACCGGCCCGCTCGCCGGCGTGTCGGCCAGCGGCGCCACCAGCGTGAACCCCGCCACGACCCCGGGCCTTGCGAACGTCGGCGATGTAAAAAAGATCGGCATCCCTGTTCTGGCTTGCTACCGGTTCCTCTGCGCGTGCGTGATCACCAGCAGGACGCCGTCCGGCTGGTTCATCTGCGACGTCTTGTAATAGCTGACTTGCGTCGTCACCACGCCCGTGCTCTGATCCACGTTCGCCAACGTCTGGAGCACCGTCCCCTGCCCCGTCGTCGATCCGGGCGTCGGAGGCGTCTGCGTCCCGTTGCAAGCCGTCGGCTGGCCGGCGGTCGAATACCAGCTAAAGCCATAGAGCAGCTCGTCGCGCTGGTACTCATACCCGTCCGCCGGCGACACGGCCAGTTGCACCGTCTCGCCGTTCTTGTAATACCCATAGAACTGTTCGTTGCGCACCGCCGCGAACTGCGCCGCCGCGTTCAGCTCCTGCATCACCGCCGGCGTCACCGGCGCTCCGGACGCGAACGAAGTCCCCGGAATCTGCGTAAACCCAGGCTGGCTGCTCAGTGTCAAAGACATGCGTATCGTCCTCTCAGGCTCGGAGTGCGTTCGATCATGCGAACTAGGGAAATCTGCTCAGCGTCGCCAAACCGCAGCGGCCGCTTCAGGGGAGCAAAGTCGGGAACCTTGGGATGCGAAACCAACGCGCGCCCAAGCGCTACCGTGCGCGCGACAGGAGGAATCGGCGCGCCCGCGATCGACTCCAGCGCCAGGTCCACAAGCTCGCTCGAAAGCTGCCGCCGGTACCGCCAGATCAGGTGCCAGAGATACCAGCGTTGCCGCAAGGAAAGCTCGTAATCGGCGCTCTTCGCCGACATGTCCGCGGCGAAGACGCGCGCTCGCGACATCCCGAAGTGGACGTTCCGCAGAGCCTGAATCGCGAGTTCTTCGCAGGGCGTCATTATTGCTCCGTCACCTTCATTTCCCGCTTCCCCTCTTCGGGCTCGTCCGAGCACCCGAAAGCCGCATCCATGCCATCCCGAACGCCCTGCAGGTAAATGGCGATCGCAACTTCCTCCACGGACTGCCGTCTCAAATCCTCCACGGCGAAGTGGTCCAGCAAGACGTTGACCCGGCTCTTCGCGAGCGCCATCATCTCCGCCGAAACCTCGATCTCCTTGACTTTCTCGCTCATCGAATCCCCCTAATAAGCCAGTGAACTCCCCAACACAAACGATCCCCACGTACTCGCCGCCGGCTGCCCCGTCAGCCCTGTGTCGAGCAGCTTGAACTGCATCTGTCCGTTCGCGTAATCGGGCTGCCTGTCGACCACCTCGAAAATGCGGTTCGCTACGCCCAGGTTGCCCGTCGTGATGTCCGGCATCAGCGGCAGCGTCAGGCTCACGTAATCCCCGGTCCATACCGGCAGCGTCATAAACATCGACCTCAGCGTGAGCAGCGGCGCGCCGCCCTTGATGCCCGGCGCCACGCCCGCGAAACGGGCAAACATCTTCTCGCTCACCCACTCGGCGTAAGAAAACGCGCCGAGTTCCGTCTGCAGCCCGTCCGACTGCAAACTCCACTGCTGCCCCTGTAAATACAGGCTGATGGACGTCGCCTGCAGGAACGTCTCATAGTTGCCGTACTGGCTTCCGTCGTAGTCGAACTGCCAGATCATCTGATTACATATCGGCTGGCGGTCCCACTGCGGCAGCCCGATCACGTTGTCTTGCGTGAACGCGAACACTGGCGTCGGGCCGGCCGCCGGCGCGTGCATGCAGCGCAGTGATAGCTGGCCGTTCGGGAGCACCACCTGATACATGCCCGAAGCCTTGAGAATCTGCGTTTCGAGCCACTGCTTTGCTTCGAACGACTTCGTGATCGCGAACTGGAACGGCCGGAAGCCCGCAAAAATGCCCTCGCTCGCCGAGTCCAGGTCGGTCATCGTCGCGCGGTCGATCTGGCTCGCGCTCAAACCCAGCGCAAACAGCGTGATCGCCTGGAAGATCTCCGCCGGCGTCCCGCACAGATACCACGGGTTGCCGTCGCACAGCTCCTCGCCGTTCTCCGGATGCGTATAGATCGTCTGCTTTTCGAGCAGTTGCAGATCGTTGCAAACAAAGTAGTAAGAGGTGTATCCGTCCGTCGGGATGATCTTGTAGACCAGGTACGTATGCAGCGTCGCGAAGTCCGGCCAGGCCAGCCCCGGATAGCCCACCAGCAGCGTCGCCGTCGAGCCCTCCAGCACGTTCGTGCCGATCAGTTGCCGCACCGCGCCGCCGCAGTCCACGACCTCGCACTGGAGCTGCCCCATCGACGAAGATCCGTTGACGATATCGATCGTCTGCGAAGCGCCCTGCGGCGTCTTCAGCCAGGGCTCGTATGCCGGGTAGCCCGTCACGCCCCACCGCGCCAGGTCGTGCGTCGTATAGGCCACCGACGTGCCCCACTGGCCGGCCAGCGTGAGCGCGAAGATCGGCATCTTCGCCGCCAGGGCGTTCTTCGCGTTCCAATTGGGAGTCGTCGCGATCACGCCGTCACCCCGTAAAAACGCCGCAAAACGACACTGGGATCGCTCGGGCACTTGGCGTCGTTGAGGATCCGGAACACAAACGTGCTCGCGTACTTTTTCGGAGCGTTCCGCTTGGTGTGCCAGTCTGTGTCTTCCAGAACGCAGTTATAGTAGTCGGGCAGGCTCGCGTTCGGATAGAACTGAAACCCTCCGCCGGCGAGCGCAAAGGCCATGAAAGCGCCGAATCCCGGCATCGTCGTGTCCACCACCAGGTGGTTCATTTCGAAGCTGATCAGGATGTCGAGGTTCTCGGAGACACGTTCCCGGACCGCTCCCGAAGTGGATAGATTGTCATGCACGCGGCCGGCGAAATATGGCTCGAAGTTTTGCGGGCCCCACACGAATGGAATCGTGGTCGGCCCTCCGCCCGAAGGCGTGTACGTGATCTGGGGCAGTCCGATGCTCATCTGGTCACCTGCGCGCCCGTCCGCGTGTTCGTCGCCGTCAGGGTCACGTCCTGGTTCAACACGGCGTCATTAAGCATCCCCGCTAACTGAGCGACCCCGGCCACGCCCACCACATGCCCGTAAACGTTTACCGTCAGGTGCGGCGTCCGCTGCTGGCTCATCCCGCCGCCGTATCCGCCTCCGGAGCCCGAACCTGACACGCCGCCCGTTCCTGGCGGCATGCTCGCTTTCCCGGCGCCCGCGCTCTGTTCTTGCCCCGCCGCCACCGCGCGCCCCGCAATCGCCGCGCCCACGCCCACGCTGCCAAACAGCGCCGCCGCCTCGAATGCCGCCGCCGCTCCCGTGAAGTTGCCCACCGCAATGTCGTAGAAGCCCCACGCCGTGGAATAGACCGCCTGGATGAGGCACTGGGCTGCAATCGACTCCAGCGTCGAAGCCGCAGCCGCTTGCATCGCCTGCCCGATCGACTTCGAATAGACGATTGCGTTCGCGATGCCGCCGCCCATGCCCTGCGCCATGTGATCGAACGCCTCTTTGGCGACCTGGTCGAGCGCCGTCATCGACAGCTTCACCATCTCGACGGACTGGTTTGTCGAGGTCTGCCATTGTTTCAGCGCGGCTTCGTCGCCCCTCAGCATCTCGCCGAACTTCGATCCGAATACCCCCGTCCAGCCCTGCGAGTTGTACAGCGCATTCAGGTCGGCCGTGTACCCGGCGAACAGCATCTTCCGGATTGCCGCGAACTGCGCAACCACCACCTGCTGCTGCCCAATGTCCTTCACGTCCAGCAGGGCCTTCGCCAGCCGCGTCTGGCTGTAGTTCGCCACGTCGCGGTCGTACTCGGCCTTCAGCTTCTGCTCTTTCGTCATCTCGGCTTCCAGCAGCTTGTTGTGCGCCGACTTCAGGTTCTGCAGCTCCTGCGCGAATTCCGACTGTTGATTCCGGTTGATCCTGTCGCGCCCGGCCTTGTCCAGCGCCTCCAGTGCCTTCTCGTTATCCGCCGTCAGCTCGTTTTTCAGCTTGAGCTGCCGCCGCAATCCGGCCATCTCGATGGCCCACTGCTGCAGCTCGCTCTCGTAGCTCTTTTCCTGCTGCCCGGCGATCCGCTTTTGCAGGTCCTCGCCAGCGGCCTGGACGGCCTCGCTGTGCTCGCGCCCGATCTTTTCCGCCCCTGCTTTCGCGAGCTGGCTGATCAGCGCGTCCAGGGCCTGTTGCTGCGTACTGGTGAGGTCTTTCTTCTTTCCGAGCTGCTCGCGCAGTTTGGCGATCTCCGCATCCCACGCCGCCTGCTGGTCGGCTTCGGATTTCGTCCGCTGACCGGCGATCCGCTGCCGCATGTCGGCCGCGAACTGGTCGAACTCCTCGTTCTGCTTATCGTGGAGTTTGTCCGTGAGCTGTGTGGTCAGGCTCTGAATCGCGGCCGGCAACTGCGCCAGCGCGCTCATGCCCTGTTTCACAGCCTGCGGAGCCAGTTCGCCGGCCTTCCGCAGTTCGTTGAATTTCGCCGTCGCCTTCGCAACTTCGACGCCCAGGTGATCGATCTGCTCGTCAATCTGCGCCTGGCCGCCCACCGAGTTTGCCATCCGCTCTTTCACGGTCTCCAGAATGTCGGCCAGGCCCGTGAATTCCGCTCGCACCTTCGCCACTTTTTCCGGCGCGCTGCCAAGTCCGTCCTTGCCTTCTCCGCCGCCGATGTTCGCGAGCGCCTTTCCCGTCGCCTCAACCTGTGCTTTCAGCACGTCCATCGTCGCGGCAAGGGAAGCCGCGAAATTGTTTGCCGGCACGCCTTTGCCGGACAGCATCATCACCACCGAGAGCCATCCGATCTTCAGGCTCTCCATCAGCGGCAGTGTGCGTTTGCCCCATTCAACGTCCAGCGCTTCTTGCTGCGCTTTGATCGTGTTGAGCGAAGCCTTGTATTCCTTCATCGCCACGACGTCGTCGTGCCCGACAATCAGCCCCATCCGTCGCGCTTCGTCCGTAAAGCGCTTCAGCCCGTCCGCGCCCTGCGAGAGCATCCCGAGCAGCTCCGCGCCGCCGCGCCCGAACAGTTCGCGCGCCAGGGCCGCGCGCTCGGTGCCGGAAGCCAGGCTTTTGAACCGGTCGGCCGACGCCATCAGCAGCGGCAGGATGTTCTTCTCGCCGTCCGCGACCTGCTGGTTCGTGACGCCGAGCAGTCGCGCGATCTTGACGCGGCCCTCTTCGGTCGCATTCGCCTTGACGACTTCGGCTTCGAACCTGGTGATGCCGTGCGTCAGCGCCTCGTAGCTCGATCCCGTTTCCGTCGCCGCGAAGTGCAGCCCGGACATGTCCTCGACCGCGATCCCCGTCACCTTCGAGCCCTGCGCGATCTCGCTCACGTAATCGACGTACGCGTCGGCCGCGTGCACCGCCGCCGCCCCGGCCGCGACCAGTCCCGCCGCCATCACCGCGCCGCCGGCCGTCATCGCGCCCTGCACCGTTGACAGGTCCCCGAGCACCTTCGATGCCCAGTCGTCGAACTCCGCGCCGATGCCCTCCAAGTCCTTCCCCAGCAGCGTCCGGAAGCGCGCGATGTTGCCCTCGGCGTCCGCGCTGTCGGCGTTGATCTTGAAGAGCAGTTCGGCTGTGGAATCGAGTGACATTTATCGAGGTCCTTCTCTTCGGCCCGAAGTGAGAGGCTCGCTTACGGGAAGTTTCACGGAGTCGTTGAGCCTCTTGTCCGTTTCTTGTAACCAGTACGCATAGTTGAGCGGGTTTTGCGGGACCAGGTGATAGATAACCAGGCGCTCTTCAAAACCCGCGCTGAGCCTGATCTTCATCCGGATTTCGCCGACCTGAACCGGGCTGGCCAAGCCCGACACGTTGATGATGTCGCCAACCTCGAATTTGGTTTTGATGTCCACCGCGTCCCCCTTTCTCAGAGCCAGATCTCCTGCACGTCCCCGCTATCGCTATCCCCGCCGTTACCCGACGATCCGGACTTTTGCGCTTGCGCGATCGCCAGCGCCGCCGCCAGGTCGATCTCCAGCGCCAACATCGGATCCGCGATCGCCAGCAGCGCCGACGGCCGCGTTCCGAACGTCTTCGCCGTCACGGCCAGCGTGATCATCTGCTCTGACCGTACGAAAGGGACGCAGCCGGTCCGCCTCGTCCATGCGCATCGCCCACCGCGTGACGAACGCCAGATCCTCGTCTGGAATCTCGCGCGGATGGATCTCATCGTCGCCCTGCGGGTTGAGCGAGATCCGCGGCGAAACGTAGCAATACAGCAGCAGTTGCCGCGTCACTTCGATCGATTCGAGCACCTCGGCCTTCGACATCGGCCCGCGCTCTTCGCCCTCGCCCGCCTGCAGCTCGCCGGCCAGGCTCAGCGGCAGCCGTCTCCAGGTCAGCAATTGCGCCGGATCCGGCCGCCGCGCCTTGATCGTCAAACCGCTCGGCAGTTCCAGATCGATTGCTTCCTCAACGGCCTTCTCCTGCTGTTTCGCCCGCCACGTTTTCAAGTCCATAACAAAGTCCCCCTGTCCTGTCTTTCACTTACGCCAGACCGCTTTAAAGCGTCTCGTACACCAGGCCGATTCTGCGCCCGGCCGTTCGCGTCGGATCCGTCAGGCCCTTGAACGTCCCCTTGTAGCTCGACTTCTTCGCGCGCCCGATCGCGGTGCTCAGCCCCAGCGTCCCGATCGCCGCGAACAGCACGCTCACGATGAAGCACCCCACCACGGCGCGCTTCGGCGAAATGAACGCCACGCACTGCCCCACTGCGGGCAGCGGCTGATCGCCGAACGTCAGCAGGTTGTAGCCCGGCGTCGCCTGCGTCGAAAAGACGCAGAACGGCATCAGATTCTGCATGATCTTCGGGTCCAGTTGAACGAAATCGGCCTCGATGCTCATCTCTTCGGCCGTGAGGTACTGGGCCACCGGTCCGGCAAACTGATCGACCGTGATGTCCTCGATCTTCGGTTTCACCGAAATCGTGACTGCCGAGTCCAGTGCGCCCAGATGCACGGCCGTCGGGAACGTGGTCGCATCCGGCGATCCATCGACCGCTAATGTGACCAGCGGAGCGACCGAATCGACGGGCGCTGGCGAGATGAGCCACAAATCGCCCGGCCCCTGGTGGATGTGCTTAACGTCGTAATTTTTCGCCGTTGGAGTCGTCGGCATTTACTTCCCTTCCTTCGCTGGCGCGGCCTGCGCCTTTTCGTTCACCGCGATCAGCGCATGTGCGTACAAAATCGCGGTTTTCGTTTCCAGCTCGACGACCTCGCCGGGCTGATGCACAATGCCGTCCTCGAAAGCGACTGGCAGCGTAACTCGATACTTCCCCATGAAAGCCTCCCTTTCCTCAGATTTCACTCCGGCAGCTCGACGCTCTCCACGGCGACATGCAGCTCCGGAAACTTCGCGAACCCGCCATTGCCTTGAAACAAAGGCCCGTAATCGTGTTCCTGCGGATGCAGGTGCAAAATCGTTTCGTCCAGCTCGCTCACCGTCGCATTCCGCAGCGCCAGGTCGACCGCCGTCATGTAATCGACGGCCGCGTGCGCGATGTCTTCCGGATCGCCGCCCATCAGACCGATCCGCACCGTGACCAGGTGGACCTGCTCGATGAGCTGGCCTTCGTCGCTGACTTGCGTAGTCCGCGGCATGATCCACACCGTCGGCGGATTCACCATCAGGCCCGTGTACGCCCACTTGAACTCGCGGAACGCATCGCGCGGCGTCGCCATGTTCGCGAGCAGCTCCGCCGTGTCGTTCTCGAGAATCGACTGAATGCAATTCAGCGCGATCAGAATGAACTGCGGATTAGCCACGCGCTGCCTCCACTCGCTGCCGGGCCGTCTCGAACCGCTCCGCGTCGATCTCCATCCCGATGAAACGCCGCCCGCTCTTCACCGCCGCAACGCCCGTCGAACCAAGCCCCATGGAGTTATCGAGTACGACTCCGCCACGACGCGTGTAGGTCCGGATCAGGTACTCCAGCAGCGCGACGGGCTTTTGCGCGGGCTTCGCGCCTGGTTCGCGCTGGAATCGAAGAATCGACGTCGGCCATCCGGTCTTCGTCTGAACGCTTCCCTGCGCGCACTTGCCGTAGGTTTCCGATCCCCTCGCCGCCCGCGCTTTCGGCGCGCACGGCCGCAGTCCCTGGGGGAAGTAGCCGGGCATCTGCGGCGCGAATACGAGCAACTGCTCGTGTCGCACCATGGGACGACGGTGCGCCCACAGCCAGCCGCTTGCCGCTCGCTTATCCCAGATCCACTCGTACCGGAACCAACCCCTCGGAGCCGCGTTCATCAGCGCCACCGAAAAGCGCATCATCGAGAACAACACGGCCGCGCCCCGTGCCTTCAGCACGCGGACATACTCGCGCCACAGCGTCGTGAGATTCATGACGCGGTCCCACGAGCAATTTGTCACCCCATAAGGCAAGTCGCACAGCACCAGGTCGACGCTTTGCGCCTCAACCTTCGGAAGCAACTCCAGACAGTCGCCGTGATGCAGTTCGACCATATTTCCGCTATCCTTCAATCCCGCTTTCCTCCTCGATGTTCGTGCTCATGTTCCCTCGGCAGCGGCGGATGGTAGAGCCTGCCGCCCATGCGGAGCGGTGCCGTCGCGCCCGGATGCGCGCTGAAATACTTCTGCGCCGCCGCGTCCAGCCGCTCGACGTCGGACGGTTTCAGCCCCGTCCGGAAGCCGCACGCCGACGCGATCTGCACCAGGTACACCTGGATATTCCGCATCGCCTCGCGCTTGAACTTCTCGGTGAGCTGGATCTCCGGCCGGGCCGCCATCTTGCTCGTGCCCTGCTGGTGAAACAGCGCGTAGTTCAACCGCGAACCGAGCGTCAGCGTCTTCCGCGCCTCGATATACACGGCGTTTGGATCGGTCCGGTCCGTCAGCGACGACGCCAGAGTGCCCGTCCGCTGCAGGATCGGCTTGCCCGGATAGGCCACTTCCTTGAACTTTGCGTACTCCGGTTTCAGCTCTTTCCAGTGCTCGCCGCCCGCCTCGCCTTCGGTCTTGAACTGCGCCGCCACCTGGGCATAGAAATCGTCCGCGATCACCGGCCAGATCGGCCTGTAATCGGCGACACCTTCGGTGAACCGCGCGATCCCTCGATCGAGCTGCGCCTGACCCGCAATTTCCATCCGGAATCGGAACATTCTGCCTCTTAGTGGGAACCCGGCGTTTCGCCGCCGGATGCTCACTGAGAGGGGCGGCCGAAGCCGCCCCGTCCGGTAGCTTTCTCAGCTCCCGCCGGCCAGCAACCCGGCAATGAGCTGGTAGCCGGAGTTATTGTTCACGCTCGATTTCACCGTCCTGATATTCGGCCCGATCCACCAGGAGCTTTTGCCGACGGCATGCGTGGCCATCCCGCCGCCCGTCCAGGCCCAGCCCGTAGCTGCGCCCGACCAGGAAGGACCCGCCGCGGCCGTGAGGTAGACCTGCCAGCCCGCCACGGTGAAAACTCGCTGCGCTACGCCTGCCGCCACATCGGTGGTCACCGTGACCGGCTGCAGGGTCGTCGGCACCGCGTCGAACACGGTGAACGCGTACGTTCCGGCGCTCGTTTGTTGCCTCGCGTACATCGCCGTGCCCGCAAATTGCTGTGCCGCGCTCGCTGACGCGCCCTGGTTCCACGAGATCCCGGCGCCCCAGATGTTGAGCGGATCGGTGAGCGTCGCCGTCGCCGCCGGAGGCGAAGTCGCCGGCGTCGTCGCCGTCTGCGCGTAAATCGTTGGCACAAAGATCATTAGGATCCCAAGCGCCATAACTCTCAAACTTCTCAGTGAATTCATCTGCCTTTCTTTCTTCCCCCCGTGCCTTGTCGAATTCGGCTGCTTACTCAGCCCCTACGAAGCCTGCCCGTTTGCGGCTTCCCCGGCCGCCTCTGCCTCTTTCGCGAAGCCGATGAGCTTCGCGACCCACGGCCACTTGCCCGTTGCCCACAACAGGAAGGCCATCGCAACGATGCCGGTCGCCTTTGCCAGTTCGGCCACGGCCGTCTGGTCTTTGAACTGAAATCCCTGCATCGCGAGCATCCAGTTGATCTGGTTCGCCAGCAGCGGCGTCACCACGATCGCCAGGACATTCGTGCCCTCATCCGTCCCTTTGTGCGCAATCAGGCGCTTGAGCACCTGGTTGATGAACCCGTTTTGCAGACTCTGCACGATCGCCATCTAAAGCTCCTTTCGAAACGCCTTCCCGGCGCTGTCCACACGTCGCAGGCCGAAATACTCTTCCACCGGATGCAGCGCATACGGCCGCAATGTCCGGAACACCTTCCCAAGCTGCACTTCGATCCGGTAAACCTCGTGATAAAAGCTGCCCCTGTCCATTCGGAGAGCGCGGCAGCACTCCCGCCATCCGGCGCCCCCGAGAAAATGCAGCTCGAAGATCGCCGACCGCAGCGGATTGTCGAAGAGCGTCCGTCGCGAGACCAGGACGAAATCGGCCGAGTACTCCTCGCGCTTACGTCCGTAGGTGAAACACCTCGATCGGCCTTCCCCGAAGCGGTCCAGGCTGACTGTCGAGAGCGTCCTTGGCTCACGCTGGATGCACAGCCATTTGTTGAAACAGGCCCGGAAAATCGAGTACCAGACGCAATAGCAGACCTGTTTCCCGCGTCCCCGGAAGCGGCCTGTCCCCATGCAGTGCGCGCACTTCGGGTTTGCCAGGATGAACGGGGCTACCCGCTCCCACTCGTACGCCGGCTCGGGGCTTTTCCGCCAGATGGGGCATGCCGCCATTAGAAGACCTGATCCTTTCGGAAGCTGCGTTCGTCGCGGCCCGTCCGGTTGCTCGTCATGTTTCCGCCCGCGAATTGCGGACCCGGCGCCAGCGTCGCCGCGCTGGGCAGAAACAGCTTGTCGTAGTCGCCGCCGAGCAGCGCCTTCTTGCAGTCGTCGTAGCGGCTTTGCAGGTTCCGCCGGATCGGCAGGTCCTGCCCTGTGAACTGTGCCGCCACGGTCGCCGCCAACTGCGCCGCCGCGCCCAGGCGGTTGATCATTTCCAGCAGCCCCGCCGGCGTCGGCCACGCATCGGCCGTCGGCTGCTGCCATTGCGTCGAATCGAGCGGCAATCCCCGCCGCAACATCAGCCCCGCGATCTCCTGCGCGATCGACTCGATCCAGACCTGAATCTGCCGGTCGTCGATCTGGCCGCCGCGCTGAAACCCCGGCACTTCGCCGCATACGCTGCCGATCGACGTCCAGCTCTGCAGCTTGCTATCCGGGAATTGCACCGTAAAGATCTGCACGGCCGAAATCGTGCCGTCCGGATCGACGACGAAGATCCCCACCGGTATCGTGCCGCCGGCAGGCCCGGCCAGGTCGACTGGCACCTGCACCGTCATCGACACCGCCGAAAGATAAGTCGTCGGCGCCAGCGCCGGGCAGGCCGCGCGGGAGCCGGCCGTGAATCCGGCTCCCGTCAGCGTCACCGTCGTCCCAGGGGGACCGGACAACGGCGAGATCGAAGTTAACGTGGACATGCTGTTTTGTTCCTCCTGTCTTCCCGCCGGCGTCTAGCTCAGCGTGCAGCGCTTGAACACGACCCCGGCGGCCGGAGCGATGTTCTGCAGCGCGTAGTAGCGCATGACCTCGATGTAGTCACCGTGATCGAGATCCGGAAGCCGGCCCTTGAACACGAGCGAGCCCAGCCGGCCCGTCTGCCAGGTGAACTGGTATCCCAGCGCCACGGTCCGCAGCCCGGGCGACTTCGGCCGGTAGTACAGCAGCGACATGGCGCCGTTCGGCAGCACGTTGCCCTGGCTGTCCTTGAACTGGCCCCAGACGTATTGCGCCGTCAGCGGAGTGATGTTTTCCGCGGAAGTGATCTGCACCGAGTTTGCGATGGAGATGTTTTCCAGCTCGAGCAAGTCCATGGCGTTTTCGATGCTGATTTGCTTGCCCGTTCCAACCGAACTCGTGCCGAACAGGTGCTTCAGCACGTTCACGTTGCTTCGAAATGCCCGCCACGCCGGTCTGGAAAAGACGAACGAATTCGGCCCTTTGCCAATCTGGTTGGCGATCGCTTCCTTCTGCTGATCGAGGAACGCGACCGGGTCGAGCGTCGCGCTGTCGAAAGTCTCCGTCAGCGTCGTCAGGTCGACAGTCGGCACGTTTGCCAGCAGCGAGTTGACGCAGTTCACTTCCCGGTTCAGGAAGATCTTGTCCGTCAGCTCGATTGTGCTGTCCGTGTCGAGGTCGAGCGCCGCGTCCGCATTCTCCCGGTCTTCGTCGTAGATCGGCATGTGCAGGCCGTGGCCGTCGCACTTGAAGCCCACCGGCGCGAGCGTCCAATCAATCTTGTTCGATCGGCTGCCCGGCCGCCGGGTGTCGTCCTGCGTTCGCAGGTTTTCCACCCCATAAACCCAGTAGTCGTCGCTCTGGTGCTGCACCGGAACGATTGGGTAAACCTGTTCGGAAACGAAGTCCCCGTTCCGGTACATCACGCTGACGCTCGTCAGCGGCTGGTCTACGTGTAACGCGCCTACTTGAATGCCCACGATAGTTTCTCCTCATTCGCCCTCGCGAGCGGTCGCCGAGCGGGCGCTTTGCCCGTTTCTGGACCGCCTGCGGAATGAGGCCGCGCGGAGCACGGCGTCTCACTCGCCGTAAACCCCTGGAAGGAACCCGCGCATTTGGCCCGAATAGCTCCGGTCACCAGGTCGGAGCTAAACCATACTGTGAGATGAACGTTCAAAACAAAAACCCTCAAATTTGGCCGTAGCGCGATTCCGGGGTATCGTAGGTCCACCCCAGGCCCCAAAATCGCGCCACGGCCCGTTTCCGGCCCCGCATGGCGGCTCTTAATCGCCGTTCGGAACCTCAAAACTAGCTCAGCGCCAGCGGAACCGTCTCAGGGCCGATCCACATGAAGAAGATCTGCCCGTTGATGGCCGCCGTCTCCGCCCGTCCGACGACGTTGTATTCCGTCGCCGGGCTCTCGGTTCCGACCGCGATCAGAGTCTCGACCGATTTCACGTCGCCCGCCGCGCTCGCGATGATCAGCCGGTCCCCTTGCGTGATGGCGCCATTGGCCACGACGCGCACTTGCCCGATCTTTTGAACGTCTACGCCCATGCCGGCCGTCGGCCGCGCTTCGGTGGTGACGCCCATGAACTTCGCCGCATTCGCCGCCGCCGGCGACATGACGTTGCCGCTCGTCACCGAGCTTGCTACGACGGCCTGGTATTGCGTCACCGGACCGTCGATCTTGTAACCCTTATGCCATTCGCCCATCGTTTACTCCTGATTCCTGATTTCTGACTCTTACCTTCCAGCCGCCCGCGCCTAACGGGACCCGGCGACCGCGGGTCGCTGCAATTGCGTCCTGCGCTTGTTCAGATCCGGGCGCTCCGAGGCCACCAGCTTCACGGCATCGTGATATTGCAGCTTCGGATCCGCCTTCACTTTTGCGTCGGCCAAACTGACGATCAGCGCCTCGACCTTGTCCAGTTCCGAAACTCCGGCGCCGCCTCCGGCTCCTTCGCCGCCGCCGATCCCGTGCTCGGTCGTGTCCACCTGTTTCGGCAGCCCCTTGACGATCTCCCGGAACGTCGGCAGATCGCTCATCGCGATCTTCGCGAAATGCGGCCATTGCGCCGGCGTGATCTTGCCCTCTGCCACCGCCGCATCCAGCTCGCGCTGAGCGGTCATCGCGCCGAAGACTTCGCCCGCGATGAGCACGCCGTCTCCGGTCTGAAGCGCGTTGAAGTCCAACACGCCCTCTGCGTTTCGTGTCACGTCCGACAGCTTGATGACTCTCGGCGCCGCTTCCAGCCCCTCGACCGTCAAAGTCTGTTCGGTGTTGTCGTCGTTGACCACTCGCACCGTCCGTGCGACGCGGTCCGTCATGATGACTTTCACTGCTCGTTGCTCCTTCCGAATTACGCCCGCGTCGCCGTGGGCGATCTCTTTCCATCCGCCGGCGTCCGACATCGCGATCGCCGGCATCGCATCCAGGAACGGGCGGTTCGTGAGCGCCGCGCTCGTCAGAGTCGCGCCCTGGGCCTCGCCCGTCTGTTTGTTCCGCGCGCCCCAGTCGATCACCGGCGACATATAGCGGTATTCCTTGTCGCCGATCATCTTCGCGGCCCGCGGCGTGAACTCCGCCTGCCCGTACAGAACGCCGTCCGCGTCCGGAGCGTCCTCGACGGCCTTGATCCAGCCCGCCGCCGGCACGGCGCCGCCCTGCGCGACTTCGGGCTCTTCCGACGCGTGCTCGTAATCGATCACCGTGTCGGCCTTGCGCTTGTTGAAGTTCGAGACGATGTCCGACAGCGTGCGCCGCGTGATCGCGAACTTCTGCGCGCCTTTCACGAAGTTGCCGAGCTTCGCCAGGGGCACGCGCACCAGCCCGTCGACGGCGTTCAGCCTCACCGCCAGCCGCTGCCCCTTGTCCGTCATCCGCACTTCGCACGCGTCGACCTTGGCGTCTTTCCACGCTTCCGGCAGCTTCGCCTCGAATTCCGGCCCTTTCCGCTTCGCGATGCGCTGGATGTTGCTCTTCAGCGTGTCGGCGTCATGATTGTCCGCGCCCGCGCGGCCGATCGACTGCGCGGCGGCATGGACGTCCTCCGGCGTCTCGATCGGGAAGCTTCGCCCTTTTCCCGCGAAGTCGCCTTCCGGCATGTGCTTGCGCGTCGATTCCGGTATCTCCCGCGCTTCCAGCACTTTTGTTTCATACATATGCCGCATTCTCCTTTCGAAGCGTCTATCCGATCCTCGCGGCGCTGACAGACCAGTCGTAAGCCATGCCGGTGCAGCCGGTTGGGATGCTGACCGCGTACGTCGGCGCAGTCGTGGAAGTCTGCTGAATCAGCTTGTGGCCATCGGCCCGCGTGCCGTTCGACGCGCCGCTGGCTGCCGCATTCGCCGAGGCCCAGGCAAACGTCGCCAGGCTGTAGCTGTTCAAACTGCCCCCGTCGTCGGTCCAGTTGACCGTGACCGTGAAACTCCCCGAACAGGCCGTCCCAGGCGTCTTTTGCACAACCGCCGCATCTACCGCCCAAATCTGCAACGCCGCCGTGCTCGGCGTGAACAGCGTCGTCGCACTCACTGCCGCGCTCGCGCCGGTCGCGGAGAAGGTCACATAGCTCGGCAGCGTGACGTTCTTGGCGATGCCGGTCGACGATTCGTAGACCTGCATCATTGCCGGTGTCGTCGCGTTGTTTCGGTTGAATGCCCCATCATTGCTCCCGCTATAAGCGGCCCCTGCGATCACCCTGAATGCGTCGGCCGATCCGGACGTGAATGCGGCGCCTGCGCTATTGAACGTCTGCAGCGCCGTCCAGGTCTGCGTAGAGCCAATCGCCGGAAGAGTTCCGCTGGCCGCGGGGAATGTGTAGGTCGCCGCTGCCGTGGTGTTGAACGTCGAAGTATTGTTCACGGTTGGGATATAAGCTCCGGCGCCCGTCGTCGCCTTCCAGGCCGGGACCGCGCTTACGGTGCCTGTGCCGGTCTGCGAGAGCAAATACATCGTGCTGGTCGTGTTGCCAGCCAACCTCGCCGGCGCTGGGGTCGAGTTCTCGTAGATGATGTCGCCAAGCGTCGTCATGGGGTTCGTCATGCCGCCGCCCGGCGCGGTCCCGGTCTGGCTGGCCACTTCCCAATACGTTCCGTCGTAGAGCATCAGGAACTGGGAGGATGTGGCGACGCTTCCGACATCGCCCACAGCAACTGCCGCATTCGCCGCCTGTTTCCAGATAGTCACGGCGCCCGCTCCGTTGACGTTGAGCGTGGGTGTCGTCGTGGTGTTTGCGAGATCGTTCGTGCCGGGATCCCAGATCACCAGATCGCCGGCCGCCGGCGTGAACGTCAGCGGAGTCGAGCAGGAGTACGCGGTGCTCGAACTGGATGCCGTCGTGGAAGCGCAGACGATGTTCGAATCGATGCTGTGCGCGGTCGCGGCCATGGGCGCGCCGCTGGATACTTGAACGATGGACCCGCTGGCAGGCCATGAGAATGCGCCCATCCGGCTGGTATCCGTCGGGTGGACGTGATCCGCCTTGGCGTAGGTCGCGGCAGAGCCGATTGCGGCCGTGCCGTCCATAATCGGCGTCGTGGACGAGGCGGCTGGAATCGTGGGCTTGTTTTGGACGAAAGGGCCACCGCTCGAAGCGTTCCAGTCGATGTACGCCGCGCTCAGCCCCGCCGCTGTCCCTGTCGTGTTTTGATTCAGCGTGGGGATCCAGCCAGCCGCCAGCGTGCCGCCCGATCCGGCCATGGGGATTGCATTGGCCGCGGGCGTGGCCGTTCCGACGAGATCCGCGCCGCCGTATTGATGGCTCGCCGCGTGCGCGGAGGGCAGCCAGGATGATGGGTAGCCCGACAGGCCGCTGATCGAGGAGTATACCGTCAGCGCCGCTTGCCGCGTCGTATCGGTGGGGTGAATGTGATCGGCCCGCGCCCACGTCGTGCCGGTCCCGGCCGCGGCCGTACCGTCCATCAGTGGAGTTGCCGAGCTTGCAGCCGGAATCGTTGGCTTGTTTTGAATGAAAGCGCCGCCGCTCGAAGCGTTCCAGTCGATGAACGCCGCGCTCAGCCCCGCCGCAGTCCCGGTTGTGTTCTGGTTGAACGTCGGCCAGTTGGTGAGCAGCGCCGCGCTCACGGCGGGCAACTGGCTGCTGCCGTTGAGCTGAACGAGATTGCCCGCTCCGCTTCCGACCGTGTAGGACGCGCCCCACGCCGAGCCGGTCGAACTGGGGACGCCGGTGCCTGGGTATATCATGCTGCCGCCGCTGCCGTTGGCAATCCAACTGCGCACGCCGGCCGTCGTGGAAGACAGGACATATCCACTCGTGCCCGGATTCCCCAGCGCGGGCTCTTTTGCCGCCAGGTCCGCCGCTAGATTCGCGATCTGCGATTCGCTCAGCGTTAGCGGGTCACTGCCAGCCGACGCGTGCGTCGAGGCGTGCGCCGAAGGCGTGAAGCTCGATGGATAACCGGACAAGCCGCTGATCGTCGAATAGAGCGTGATCGGCGTCTGCGGAGTGTACCCGAGGGCGGTCGTGACCTGGCTGGACGACAGCGCCAGCGAACTGATTGCCGCCCAGGTTTTGTTTCCCAGGAAGACCTGAGACGCCGTGCCGGCCGCGATCGCGGGCTCGAAGTAGGAAACCGGCTTCTGTGCCGCGCTTCCCAGAATCTGATCCAGCGCGCCGGAGATGCCCGAGCCAAGCCATGTCAACGGCGTCTGGTACAGCGCGGCCGTCGCCGCCGCCGCTCGCGCGTTGGTGAAATACAAATTTCCCGACTCGGCGACTTGCGCCGTCGTGTAGTCGCCAGTTTGCGCGGTGACTGCCCCGATTCGGCCGAACACGGACGAGACCGGTCCGCCGCCGCCGCCGCCGACCACAAGTCCCCAGGAGGAGCCGTTCCACGTCGGAACCTGCCCCGCCACCGTGCCCGCTGGAAACTGGCTCCAACTGAGCTGCATCAGCGGAGTGAGCGCGCTGTCCGTTTGCACCGCGCCGATCGTCGTCGTGGCTGGCGACGCGTGGATCCACCAGAAGAAACTGCCGCGCGACGTGCCTGAATACGTGACCGTGTACGGGTAGCCCGGTGAACAGTCCGCCAACGGGAAGAGCGCCATCGCCGGAATGATCGTGCCACCGCTGACCATGAACGTGAGCTTTGTCGGCCCGATTGGCGCGCCGTTGCAGATCATGCCCGGTGCCGTCAACGCCAGCATCCCGGTCCAGCCCGTTCCGTCTGGATTGAGCACCCGGTCGGAAATCGTCACCGCTACCGGCTGCGCGTGGGCGCAACGCGAGGACAGTGCCATCACCAGCAGCCCCGCCGCCAGCATCCCAATCAGCCGCGAAGTCCCCATCCTGGTTTCAGTTCTCACTTCTCGCTCCTCACTTCGTCTTTGAATACATACACATGCACGCACCGGCACTTGTCGCCGCCGTCGCAATCCGGGTTCGGAACGTCCGGAATGTCTTTCGGCGTGTCACCCTCGGCGCCATCGGCCGAGTCGCAGTTTCCGCAGGTGTTGCCGTCCAGGAGCGACGAGTAGCTCACGCTCCCAATCTCGTCCGCGTAATCCTCATAGCCGCCCTGCCGTCCGTCGGCAAACGCCTCGTTTGCACCCTTCGACGCCGTCGCGTCGATCCACTTGTCGCTCTGCCCGTCCAGGTCCTCGCCGATCGAGTTGATCAGCTCGCCCTTGCCGAGGTTGCCCCTCTTCTGTTTGTCGATCGCCAGGCCGGTAGCTTTCTGCTGCAGCCCGTTCTGAAACTCGCTGACCACGCCGTCGGCAAACAGCCCGAGCTGGTCGCCTTTGCGCCCCCGGTCGGTCATCCGGATCTTCGCGGCGTCTTCCGGAGCTTTCCCGGCGAGTTGTCTCGCGCGCTCCTGGCTCACCTGTTTCCGCCCGAAATCGGAGATTCCGTGCAGGATCTCCTCGATCTGGGCGATCAGCTTTTCGTCGGGAGCAACGCTCACCTGGTGCATCTTCCGCACCGGCGCATCGGCCAGCTTGTGAATGATCTCCGCCTGGATCCTCGGCCGCGCCGCCCGCAGAGCGCCCGCGATATCGTTGCGACCCTTCTCGATCGATCCGACAATCTCGCTCAGCGCCAGGTGCTTCTCGGCGCCCTTCGGTGCGCGCTTCAGCCCGAGCGCCTGATATTCCGGCACGTCGGTCCGGATCACGCGCCCGCTGGCAAGCCGCTTCAGTGCGAGTGAGGAGAGCATGCTATCGGCGATGGCCGAAAAATCGGGGCTGCCGCCCTGCAACACAGCGCCAGCCCCGCTCGCCATCTCCGTGGGCGAACCCATTGAGCCATCGACATGCACCGATCCCACGTCGATACCCGTGATCTTTGTCAGCTCGCTCATCGCCGAGCGAATCACTTCCGCCGCCTTGAGGTCCTTCGCACTCGGCTTCTGATCCGCGGCCGTAGCGTCCACGCCCGCATCGCCGCCCTCGGCCGCCGCGCCCACTTGGCGTTCTCCGTCGGCCTCTTTGGGCGTGCCGCCCTTCGCTCCGCGCGGCGCATTTGCCCCAGGAGCGTTCGGATCCACCTGGCCCCCGCTCGGCGTCGACGCCGCCACGAGTGTGCGTGTGGTGGCCTTATCAGCGTCCGGAGCGCCCATTTTCGCGCGCACCCAGCTTTCCAGCTCGTCATCCGGAGCGATCACGCCGAACTGAGCCAGTTCCTGCAAAGCCTTCACGACGTCGTCGAACTTGAGCGACTGAATCTGCTGTGGAACCAGCTCCGGATAATGCTCGATCCAGTCGAAGTTGTAATCGACCAGCCGCCGCACCGTGCCCTGGTTCATCGCCCGGGCGATCTGCCGCGACGTCGCTTCCAGCGACATCATGAAGAAGTCCGCCATCGTCGCGCCCAGCGAGTGCGACCCGTGCTGCGACTGTCCGAGCATCATGAACATCGTCAGCGCGGCCATCGAAATCATTTCGTTGTGGTGCGCAATCGAGTCCTTCGGATCGCGCAGCGTGCCCTTCACGCCCTCCAGCGAGAACAGCCAGCCCTTGGGCAGCACGAGCCCGGTGCGTTCATGGGTCGTAAGCTGCTGGACCCACTCCTTCGCCTGCTCGATATCCTCTTGCTTTGCGTTGTCGCCAAGCGTGATGCACGGCACGCCCATGCCATTGCGCTCGCATGCGATCGCGTCGACTTTGTAGAGGTTCGACTTCATGAACCAGTGCTGGTACATCGGCCGCAGCAGGCTCAGGCCCGTGTAGTTCTGGCCCTCTTGGTTCATCGTGAAGAGGTCCATTTTGTTCGCGGGCACTTGGAAAACGCCGTATTCCGAGCCCCGGTAGCCCATCTGTTCGAACGCCGCCAGGTTCTCGCCCGAGTCGTCGACCAGCCAGCGATAGGCCGTGATCGGCAGCCGGGCTGCCAGCTTCGCCAGGCGCACGCGGTTTCCAACGATCTCCCAGACGTCCTCGTGCACCGCGAATCCGAAATCGAGCATCAGCAGCGCGTTGCGCAAGACGGCCGCAAAATCGAGGTCTTCAAAGAAGCACTCGCGGACGAACTCGCCCGCTTCCTTCTCAACCTTCGATGCGTCGTCAGGCAGCTTGACGTCCCACTCCGCGCCCAGGATCGGCAGCTTGATCGCCATCAGCGTCGCCGCGACTTGCGCGTCCGATCTCCGCATCTGCTCGTACGTGTAGACCGCGCTCAGCCCGACCAAGTCCGGGTTGTACTCGCCGCGCTCGCGAAGAAAACCGCCAAAAATGGGCGTTCCCGACGCGCCGTATTCGGTTGCATCCGGCCGGTCCGGCCGCGCCGCCGCCCGCGCGACTTGCGGCTGCACCGACGTCGGTCCACCCGCGATATCGAGGCTCAAGAGTGCCATTTACGCCACTTCCCCCACAGCCACGGCCGAGTCGGCCTCACGCGTCTGCGCCAGCGGATCCGTTATCGGCCAGCTCCTTGACGACTGCGGCCACGTCGCGTCGGACTCACGCGCCTGCGCCAGCGGATCCTGCTCGTCCAAATTGCCAAACAGCGTCTGGCGCGCCGTCTCGTACGCTCGCGCATACCCATCCCCGATGCGCTGGTAGAGCTGCTGCCGGAACGCCGCTGGCAGCCGGTAATAGCACCGCTTGCAGAACGTGCGGCCCTGCATCTTCGGCTCTCCGCACCGGCACGTCCCGCTCCGAAGTTCCTTGACCAGTAGCTGTTCTTCACACGTCATCAGAAAGTCCTCTGCATCAGTCCGCGGAAAGTCGCTTTGCCGACCAGGCCGACCGCGCTCGCCGGCGTGTAATCGCGCGGGCCGTCCAGTGCGGCGTTCAGCAGCGCCAAAGCCCAAAACTCGTCTCCGTGGCCCTTGTCCGTACGCGCCGCGTCCAGCCGCACTTTGCCCGTCGGCCCGATAAACCGCTTGACCGCCTGGCAGCCGCGCCGGATCCGCGTCGACTCCGGCAGACGGAACAAGTGGTCCTCGAAGCGCCGCTTGGTCAGCATGGCCATGCGCTCTTTCACCGGTTCCCGGACCACTTTCCCCTCTTCCGTCTCGACGCCGGTGTCAACACTGGTGGAAAAATCCACAGCCTCGACGCACGGAAACTCCGCGCTCAGCGTCTCGCCGAGCTGCGCGCCGATCCCGGTCGAGTCGATGCAGAACCGGCCGCCGCTCGCTTCGATCACCGTCGCCACTTCGCGGCCGATCTTCGTCTGGTCGGCGAAAGTCATCCGGTCGAGCCACTTTGCGCCGCGCACTACCACCAGGTCGGCCGGCGCGTCGCCGATCAAAATCACGCTCCCATCGCGTTTCCGCGCGAAATCCCATCCCGCGCTCAGTCCCGGCCGCGCGTTTCCGTCCCAATCGAGCGACGCTTCGCCCGACTCGCAAGCCAGGATCATCTCCAATGGAATGAAGCAATCAGCGCCGACGACCGGGATGTTGCAATAGTCCTGATCCCAGATCTCGTCGTCGTCGATCGCCTGGCGCATCGCTTCGATATCCACGGCCATTCCCTGTTCGCGCGCCATGTAGATATCGACCCAGTGCCAGCTCCAGCCATTGCCCGTCACGGGCTGCTTTGCCGGCCGGATGCCCTCGTGGATCCCGGCCGACTTCACCAGCTCGTAGAACTTGTTTTCCGTGCCCTTCAGCGTCGACGCCACGCGCACCTGGTAGCCGCGCGTCGCGCGCGTCATCATGGCCGCCCAGATCGCCTTTGAGTCGCGATGCAAGGCGAATTCGTCCAGGAACACATCGCCCGAGTAGCCCCGCGCCGTGTCAGGGTTTGCGGGCAGCGCGATGATCCGCGAATGGTTAGGGAAGATCGCCCGGTGCTCGATGATCTCCGTTTGGCCGAAATATCCGTCCTCGAATGCCACGTCCCAGGCCCGCGTGTGCATTTTGAGCTTCTCGACCAGTTCGACACTTTGGCGCTCGCTCGCGCTCAGCATGATCTTCAGTCGGTTCGGAATTTCCATCGCGCCCAGCGCGAACTCCAGGCTGGTGGTGAAGCTCTTGCCGGTCTGCACCGAGGCCAGAACGCCCTTAAAGCGGCTTTGGTCTTCGGCATACTCCTTCTGCCAGGGCAGCAGCGGAATGATCGGCTTCGGCTTCGGCGTCGAAACAGACGCGTTCGAAGCCGGACGGGCCTCGGCCTGCCCCGGGCGTCCAGCCGCGCTCTTCTTCGTCGGGAGTTTAGTTCGAGAGGCCATAAATCTCCCGGATCTTTTGCATCCGCTCTTCCGGCGTCATCTCTTCCTTGCCGTCCTGCAGCGTCGCGATCGCGCGCTCTTCCCGGCTTTCCAGGATCTGCAACTTCTTCTCGGTCACCACGACGGACCGTTCCCGGATGTCCAATTGCCGCTTCTTCAGCCGCAACTCTTCCGCCGCCAGGCTCAGGCTCTGCACCTTGATCGGATCCGCCGCGGTCAGCCCCTCCGGGTGACCCATTAGCTCGTCCATCGCCAGCGCCTGGATCGCCTCGGAGGCGTCCATGTCGCCGGCCTTCATGGCCGCGACCAGGTCGCTCATCCGTTCCCGCACCGCCTTCCGCCGCTCGACTTCGGCCCGCCACTCCGCCGCGCGCCGCGAGACCGTGCGGGGCGCGAGCTGCTCGCCCGTCGACTCCGCCACAGCTTCTGCGATGCGCTTCGCAGACCAGCCCTGCGCGAAACCCCGCGCCATCACAACGCGCGCCGTCTCGCTGATCTGGTCTGTGGCTTTCTTCTGTGGCATAGCGCTAGAAACGCACGTTCGGATCGGCCGCGATCTTCGCGTCGATCAGCAGCAGCCCTTTCGGCGTCAGCCGCGCGAACAGGATCACGTCGCGCCGCACGTCGTTGATCCGGTCGCTCCGGAATCCCGGCAGGTCCTCGGCACGCCAAATCGCGATGTAGCCGCTATCCGCCAGCAGCGAAAGCGAGAACTGCATGCCCTCCCCGGTCATTGAATAGCCCAGCAGGTCGAGCGACCCGGCCAGGGCCTTGACCGACGTCATCTTGTTGACGTAGTCCTGCCGGAGCGCCTGCAGGATCGCCCCGCGCTGCTCGGCGTGCCGCGAATCTTCCATCGAGGCGATGCTCATGCGTTGACTCCTTCCTTCAGCGACCGCTCAATCATCAGCAGGTAGTCCTTCTGCTGCTCGATTTTCTCCGCCAATACCCGCACGGCGATCAGCACCTCTCTCTGATCCGCCTGCCCCTGCTGGACAGTCGTGGCCAGCGACGCGATGGACGATGCCTGCGTCACCATGGCGTCCGTTTGCTTCGTTTGCGCTTCCAGGAATCGTGGCGCCCATTTGTCGATGAGCTTGTAAATGAAGAACAGGATCAGGCCTGTTTCGCCGAATTGCTGTGCCAGTTTCCAGAGGTCGATTCCCATCACTTCCCCTCGATCGCCGCAACCATGTCAGGCGTCCAGCCCACGATCCCGGCCAGGCTGCACGCCGCGCACAGCGCCGCCGTCCTGGCTTCGATCTCGCCGCCGTGAATCTTTCGTGCGACGCCCAGCAATGCCGGCATCAGATGGATCGCGATCCGTTCGCGCTCCCGCCGCGAAGCTGGTTTCAGCCTGCGCGCGGCGTTCGGCCCCGCATCTTCCGTCTTTTGACTGGCTCCTGCCTTCCGCACGCTCGCTCCTCTCCGGGCAATCCTGCTCTGCCACCATCAACCTCGCAACGTCCAGAGGCCCCAATTCGCAGCGAATTTTCACGCCGAAAGCCCCTCCCGCCGGTTCATCGCCCGCACGCCGTGAAACACCCGCGCGAAGTCGCGCCGCGTCCGAATCGTGTCCCGGCCGCCGATCTGCCGCCGGATGAAATTCGACTTCGCTTCCCGGCCCATGCCGCGCTTTGCAAATTCGGCTTCCAGCGCTTCCAGCTCCGCGCCGGAAATCATCTGATCCTGATTGGAAGCCGCCGCTTCGCCCTTCTTCGGAAGCGCCGCCCGCTTCGTTCGCAGCGTCTTGCCCGTCCAGCCCTTGTACAGGGCTAACAGGTCCGCATCGCTCATATCCGCCATCGAATGAATCAGATAGGAAGCGCGGCAGAGATCGCGCAATTGATCGTGATCCATCCCCCGCTTCGCGGCCTCGGCATGGACGGCCCGGAACAATCTCGACCGCCGTCCGCTATTCAGTCCTGGCATGTTTGCCCCCCTTGAACCGTTCGAACGTAATCACAGCCTCGCGATCCTCCACCAAAGAG
>Ga0181528_10000114_pt1 | contig 75596 bp, 53 predicted proteins | sample PEATcosm2014_Bin_47_FD_119742 | JGI IMG/M metagenome (GOLD analysis project Ga0181528, IMG submission 119742) | Peatland microbial communities from MTU Mesocosm Facility, Houghton, MI, USA - PEATcosm2014_Bin10_10_metaG | ecosystem: Environmental > Terrestrial > Soil > Wetlands > Peat | place...
AGAAATCCAGCCACAACTTCCCAATTCTCAAACTCAAGGGATGGTTTCTGAGCGCTATCCATTTACGGCCAGTATGAGGCTACTCCAAATGGAAAGCAAGATTTAGGTTAACGCTTATGCGGCGCAAGCCGTGGGTGGCCGCACGATGCAAGCGGAGCCCCGGAATCGGGGCGAAAGAACGCAAGCGCTTGTCTTTCGCCCCGTCCCGGGGCTCTTCCTCAATCTGCAAGCAGACCCAGTGCTTATGCACTGGGCTACATTCTTACGCGCTACCGCGCTCTATCGGTTGCGGACTGATTTGACTTTTCAACTGCTCCGCAGTTCACCATCCGGATGAGAACCTGCTTCTTTCCAAGCGCTTGCAGGCACGAAGGTTAGGTTCAGAACGGGCCTTCAATTGCCGTCTTTAGTTCCATCTTCCAGGTCTAAACCCACCGCCTTTAGGCGGTGGGTGTTTAGGTTGAACGGTCCTAGAATGTTGCGCTGCCGCCTTTTGAGCCTCGCTGCCGCGCTGACAGCAGGTATCGCATTCTCCAGCCGGGAGCCCGGGCGGATTCTGGCGCCGGCTATGGCAGACTCAGGACGGATTGACGGAAGCGACCGGGGGCTCTCAGTCCTCGTCGGTCTGGAAGGAGACATAGATCAACTGGCCGAGGCGCTCGACCTGCAGCACGCTCGGCTGAGCCGGTTTGAGAGCCGCGAGTGCGGTCTTCAGTTCGTCCACGGATGCGACTTTGGTTCGATTCACGGCATAGATGACGTCGCCCGGCTGCAGCCCGGGGTTGTGCGCCAGATAGGCCGCGTCGGCCGCGGCGACAACCACGCCTTCGAGCTTGCGCAGCGACGGCAGGATCGGCGTGACCTTCTCGTCCAGCGTCAGGGCGAGAACCCCGAGCTTCCGCACAAGATTGGCCTCGCGCGTCACCAGGTCGCTCAGTTGGTCGCTTTGTTCATGGCGGTCCATCACGGCAACGGTGATGGTTTGGGAGACGCCTTCACGTTGAACCTCCATCTGTAGCCGCTCGCCCGCGGCATGGCGGAAAATGGCGCTGGAAAGATCCCGCGCGTTCCGGATCTCCTCGCCATCCACCGACACGACGACATCCCCGGGTTGCAGTCCGGCCGCGGCGGCTGCCGAATCGGGTCTGACGTCGCTCAAGATGACGCCCCAATCCTGCTTCAGGCCGAGGCCCGCGGCGATGCCCTCGTCGATGGTCTGCGGGATCACGCCGATGCTGCCGCGATGCACGTGCCCGAACTTGCGCAACTCGTGGTAAATCTTGTCGACCAGGCTCGACGGAATCGCGAAGCCGATGCCCTCACTGCCGCCCGATTGCGTGATGATCATCGTGTTGATGCCTACGACCCGGCCTTCCAGATCGAGCAGCGGTCCGCCGCTGTTGCCGGGATTGATCGACGCGTCGGTCTGGATATAGTACATCGGGTCTTCGGCTTTGAGATGCCGGCGCAGCGCGCTGACAATGCCGAAGCTCATCGAATTCTGCAGGCCCAGGGGGCTGCCCATCGCGACCACGAACTGTCCCTGGCGCAACTTGTTCGAGTCGCCCAACTCGAACGGTGTCAGTTTCCCCGCTTCCACTTTGATCACCGCCAGGTCGCTTTCCCGGTCGAGGCCGACCAGCGTGGCGGGTACGGTCCGCTCGCGGCGGCGTGGCGGCCTGCCTCCGGCCGAGGTGCCCTCCGGAGCAGGCGTAACCGGCAGCGACACGCGGATGGTGTGCGCGCCCCGCACCACGTGTGCGTTGGTAACGATGTAGCCATCCGGGTCAAGTATGACGCCCGAGCCGGTCGCGGACTCCGGCGCCAGCAGTCCGGCCACGTCTCCTTCACTCACCGGCCCGAGCCCGCGGACGAAGATCTGTACGACGCTGGCATTTGCTCGCAGCGCCAAAGCCTCGAGCGTGTGGCTCAGAGCAGGCAGATCGGCGGCGCCCGAGGCGGTTGCGCGGGACTGTGCCGGTGCATTGGCAGTCAGGAGTGCAATGGCAATGAAGGGAACGATGGTGCGGAGCATCTACCCTATGTTGGATACTCCCCGGGGAGCGGCGGTTGCAGTTAAGCAGACGGCGCAGCATGCGGGGCCTTCCGATTTAATACGCTCTTTACCTGACTCTTCGCGCCGCACCCGCACTCAACCGGCATATGCTCCGGCAGGACCTGTGAGGCCAGGACCCAACGACTACTCAAGTGCAAACTGAACTGTCTTCTCATTGCGCCTCGTCCCGGATCTGGCTTCGACAACGATGTCGTAAACGCCTATCGGCAGCTTCGCAATCGGAATCGTTGCCAGGTAGGGCATCTCTTCCGGCGTGTCGCCCGCCTGCGCCGTTGGAGTCACCGCGGCCAAAACACGGCCAGCGCGGCGCAGTTCCAAGCGCACTTCCGGAGTCACGTCCTCGGGCCGCCGGTGAACGGTGAAGAAGATCGGAAGGTTCTTCAGCTTTTCGGCAGAGAAGTTCCCCTGGAGAGACGGAGTCACACGCTGGCCGGCAAAGTTCAGCGGATTCTCACCGGAGGCTTGCGACCTCTGCAAAGCCCCGACCAGAACGATGTCACTGACTTCGGGCAACGTCGCGGCGGCGACGGTCAACGGCAGAACGTCTGTCGAGGCCCGGCGCGAGCTGGGATCGACAACTGCGATTTCCACGCTGAATTGTCCGGGCGGAACCGCGACCGGCAGCGTGAAGGTCAGCGGGACTTGCCGAAAGCGCTCCAAGTTCGACGGATCGACTTGCAGCCCCGGCGAGCGGCTCAACTTGTCGACGACATTGCCCGAGGCGTCCTTCACGAGCGCGAGCACGGAGATTCCTCCGGTCAAGAGTTTGCCGTCGGATTGCATCGTTAGACGAGGCACGCTGGACGGAATCTCAATCACGAGTTGATACTGCGCCTGGCCGCCGATATCGTGGAACCGCACCGCTTCGCGCCGGAACGAAAACGCGTGCGGACGCGGAACCTCGTCCAGCGCCTTCAGGCATTGAATCTCCGATGCTTGCAGCATCTGTCCCGCGAGCATGGGAAGCGCATAATAGCCCTCGCGCGTCTGCAAGATCGCTCCGGGACGGTTGACGCGGACCTCAATGCGCCGGAAGCGCCCATCGAAACTCTGCGACTTGGGCCGGTAGAAGATCTCGTAGTGCGATGTCGCATCTTCCACCACGCGCTGGAGCGGAGTGCGCAGATCGTTGCTGTTTTCCATCGAGAAGCCGCCGGTGCTCTCCGCCAGCTCTCGCAGCGGCAGCCCGTCGATGCTTGCCTGAGCCTGCGCGGATGAGCCGAGGGTCTGCAGGCCATTCGTATTCACCGTGTAGAAGGAGACGTTGGCTCGATTCGCCTCGTTGACGATGCGCGTCAACAGGTCGCGTTCGTCTACGTCGATCGAAAGTCCCTCGCTGAACAACAGCACGGTCTTGCGGCCGGGAACTGCAGCCAACACCCGGATGAGCGCCAGCAGCGTTTCGGTGCTGTACATGCCTTCCGCGTGCCCCAGGATCATCCTTTGCATTTTGTCGATGCTCGCCTTGAGACCTGCTACTACCGCGTCGGCCTCCGGACCCCGCTCGCTGGCGTCTCCCAGCCGCTGCGGTTGCAACTGCGATGCATCAACTGTAGGGGCGCCCCTGTCGCCAGGCGTGATTTTCAACCCGCTCAGCGATCCCAGGTTCTCGGCGGAGATGCGCTCGAACCGCGTGTAGTCCGCTTTGGTGATCGTGTCGACCGCGCCGTTGAGTAGTTCGGGCCGATCGGTGAACGGCTGCAAGAGATAGAGCCGGCGATTGATCGCAAACGCGCCCACGAGCGCGTTCGGCGGAAACTGGTTGCGAAGGAAATCGCGCGCCAGGGTTCCGGCATTCGCGCGCCCTTCGTTGCTCATCGCCTGAAAGACCATGGTGATGATGTTCAGCTCATGCAAAGGGTCGAATCTGTCTGGCGCCCTTTCCCGCGGACTATTCAGAAGCCCGCTGCCTTTCGTGCGGATGAACTCGAACGAGCGTATCTCCTGCGGGACGCCATCTTCGAGCACCTGGACGTCCTGCGCGCGGAGATCGCGCACCATTTTCTGATGCTTATCGCGCACGATCAGGTCGAGCAGCACCTCTTGCGTGCCAGACTGGATCACAACCGGTTGCTGGCCGAAAGACTGCGGAGCCACAGCGAATAGCAATGTTGCGATTGCGATGGATCGCGGCAGAGTCATGAAACAGGGGGGGGAATAGGGAGCCGGACACGTTTGAGCGGCCGTTCCGTTCAGGCCCCCGGATTCCGGTTCGCACGTATTCAGCCTCAAGGGATCCGGCGATACTCTCATCGTTACCTTTGCCGAACGCGGAGCAGGAAGACTCGGCGCAGCCTTGAGCACCTATCCTATAACATCAGCCCAGCGGCAGGCGCAAGGTCGACACGCAGCCGTTGCACGGAAGCGCGGTTTCGAAGGAATGAGATCTGCGAAGACCCGCGGAGCTCGCGCCTGGGTGTTCGCCGACAACGGTCTCAGGGCAAAGGCGAGGTTGATCGCGCTTGACGTCCGTTTCTAGCTGGAGACTGCCAGGCGGGGCGTCCGGTGCGAAGCTATTCTCTCCGTCTTCTGGCGATGCCAATGGCAAGGGCGATCCCCGCAAGAGTCAGGCCCAGTGTGCCCGGCTCCGGCGTGACCAACCCCACGGACGTATAGGTGAAATTAGGTCCCGCGTAAAGGCTGTAATTGCCGTAGTGGTAGAGCGGGTTCTGCAGCGCATTGTCGGTCTCATAGAGATAGCGTGCTGCGTCCGCCGCAATCGTAATGGCCGGGTCCACGGTCAGTCCGAGCAGCGTGTCCCCGGCAACGCCATAGGCCCACCCATCTGCGTAACCACCGGTTGTCGCGGCAAGCACATAAGTCTTGCCCCCTGGCAATATGATCGGCGTGATGCTGTGGTAGCGGAAGCCGCCGCTCAGCGTGTCGCTCGTGCCCACGTCCAGCGTGATCGAAGTGATCAGGTTACCGGCGCCGTCATAGATCCCAACGACATGATCGGCCGCGAACCCATCGTCATCCTCGTCGTAGTATCCGAGGCTCGTCACCGTGATCGGCACATTGGTCGTGAACACAAATCCGAGATTTAACGGGCCCTCATTCGCGACCAGGGCACTGGTAAAACTGTAAATTCCGCTGGCGAGCGCGGGTGTGGTGAGCAGTCCAAACAGGCTGGCGGCCAGCAACCTGGCCTTCAGATGTCGCATCACTCCTCCAGGTCGATCGAACTCCAACCAGGCATTTGGGATTGCCCGCCCGCAGCGCGCCGGGCGCGCTTCCAAATGCTCCGCTTGGAGCGTGTTGCTCAATTCTCGCTCTCAAAAGTCAGGATTGATATAGATAATTCGCCTTTGGCTACTAATTTTTGGCCTTTTAAAACGCCAATCAGTACTACTATCACGTACAAGAATGTGCAGAATACAGCGAAGAAACGGCGCGGAAGAGATGAGACCGCCCGGACGGGCACATGCGCGAAGCGCGCTCCAGACAGGAAACCTGCGGCCGGCTTCGCAATAATGTGCGCCTGCAATTCGCCAATTTCGGATGGCTCAACCGCCGCATTGAGCAGAGGCTCACGCACATCTATCCGGCGCGGGCCCGCAGTGGCGGTTCAGCTCAGTGGCAGACGTAGCGTCGCGACGCAGCCGTCGCCCGAGGCGCGGTTCTCCAGCGTGACCGAGCCGCCATGCGCCTCCGCGATCTTGCGGCACAGCACCAGGCCCACACCGGAGCCACCCTGCCGCGTGGTGAAAAACGGCACGAAGAGATTGGCTGGATTTGCCAGTCCCGTGCCCTCGTCCTCCACCTGGATCTCCACGACTTTTTGAGCCAACCGCCACTCGATGCGCACGTTGCCGCCGGTCGCCGACACCGCGTCCATCGCATTTTGCAGCAGGTTGATCAGCGCCTGCTCGATCTGGTCGGGATCGGCGTTGAGCCGTACCGGCGCGCCGGGCGCCAGCGTCACCCGCTCCGCCGGGAACATGCGTACGATCCGCTCGGCGACTGGCGCGAGATCGAAGGTACGCCGCGCTGGCGCGGGCAGCCGCGCGAGCCGGGCATAGGAGGAGACAAAGCGCGCCAGCGAGTCCGAGCGCGAGGCGATCACGGCCAAGCCCTCCAGCATGTCGTCGCGCCAATCCCCGGGCGGGTTGGGCTCCCGGACCAGGGCGTCCAGGCTTTGCGCGATGGATTGGATTGGCGTCAGCGAGTTGTTCAACTCATGCCCCAGCACGCGCACCAGCCGCTGCCAGGCGAGCAACTCTTCCTCGCGCAACTCGCGCGTCAGGTCGGAGAGCACCAGCAGCTTGTGCGGATGGCCGGATTCGCGGAACGTCGTGTGGCGCACCGCCCAACGGCCCGCGGCGCCGGGGAACGCCTGGTCGATCACCGCCGATGGCGGCGAGTCGAGCAGCGGCGTGAGTCCAAGTTCGTCCGCGCTCCGGTCTTGCAGCGAGCGCGCCGTCCCGGCGAGCAAGCGCGCGCCAGTGGGATTCACTAAACGCAGACGGTTGTCCTCATCGAATGCGAAGATCGCGACATCGATTTCCTCCAACACCTTGGAGAGCAGGGCATTCACTTCCAGCGTTTCCAGCCGCCGGTCGCGCAGGGCATCGCCCAGCCGGTTCAACTCGGCCAGCGCCTCCGACATGGAGTCGCTTCCGGCGAGCGCCCGCGCGCGCACCGAGTAGTCGCCCAGCCGCACCGATTCGAGCATCGCCGACATCGTGCGCCAGGGATGCGCCGCTCTTTGCCGGACCACCCAGGCCGCGGAAAGCCACGCTCCCAGCAGCCCCGCGAGCGAGGCGAGAAACAGCACCGGCAGGAGATGGCGGGTCCACAGGAACCAGACTGCCAGCGCGACCGCGGGCAAAGCTCCGGCCAGCGCCAGCAGCGCCAGTGAATCTTCGTGAGCCGGGAATCTTCTGTCTGCCATCGGTTATCTTTCACCGCAAGCGAACCGGCCTCGCGGGCCCATTACGGGGAGGCGCAAAACCGTAAAGGTTTACGGTTTCCATTTTTAAGGACCGTATAATCAATTACTTGCGTTCAGAAACCGTAAAATCTTACGGTTTTGCGTTTGCTCCATACCCTTTCATACCATCCCGAATTTCTGCAGCCGGCGGTACAACCCGCTGCGGCTCAAGCCCAACACTCGCGCGGCTTCGACGACATTGTTCTGGCAGGCGTCCAGGGCCCGCCGGATCAGCTCGCGCTCATTGTCTTCGAGATTAAAAGAAGCCTGCGCGGTCTGGCCCGGGCGCGCCGCGGCCGCCGGCATCAACCCCAGATCGGCTCCGGTGATCTGGGCGCTTTGCGCCAGCAGCACGCCGCGCTCCAACACGTGCTCCAACTCGCGCACGTTGCCCGGCCAGGGATGCGCCTGCATGGCCTGCACGGCGCTCGCGTCAAAACCTTCGATCGCGCGCGCGTACTTCGCCGTATACCGCTGCAGGAAACTGTGCGCCAGCAGAAGAATGTCCTCGCCGCGATCGCGCAGCCTCGGCAGGTGGATTCTCACTGTGTTGATGCGGAACAGCAGGTCTTCACGGAAGTCGCCCGCTGCCACAGCCGCGTTCAGGTCCGCGTTCGTGGCCGAGATCAGGCGCACGTCGGCGTGCCGCAATTTGGGATTCCCCAGCCGTTCGAACTCGCCCGTCTCCAGCGCGCGCAGCACCTTCGCCTGCTGGGACACCGGCAGGTTGCCGATCTCGTCGAGGAACAGCGTGCCCTGGTCGGCCAGCTCGAAGCGGCCAGGCCGGTCGGCCGAGGCGCCCGTGAATGCTCCGCGCACGTGACCGAACAGCTCGCTCTCGAACAGCGCCTCCGGGATGGAACCCGCGTTGACGCAGATCATCGGGCGGGAAGCGCGCGGCGAGAGTGCGTGCAGCGCGCGCGCGACGACCTCCTTGCCGGTACCGTGCTCGCCCGTGATCAGCACGTTGGCCGTCGAAGGACCGATGCGCCGGATCAGGTCGAGCACCGGCCGCATCGCCGCCGACTGAGCGACCATGTTCACGGGCAGTGGCGATTCCAGCAGTTCGTTTTGCCGTTGCAGACGCTGGTTCACCCGCAGCGCCCGGCTCAATTGCGCTTGCGTCCGCAGAATCGTGACCAGGCTGAGGTTGTCCCACGGCTTCTGAACGAAATCCCGCGCTCCGCGGCGCACCGCTTCGACGGCGATGTCGATGCTGCCCCAGCCGGTCATCACCACGACAGGCAGGAGGCTATCCAGCCGCACGATCTCAGTGAGCAGGTCCAGCCCCTCGCCGCCCGAGGTCGTATCGCGCGTGTAATTCAGATCGATCAGCGCGATGTCGAATTCATCCTTACCGACCAACGCCAGCAGCTCCGCGGGCGAACGCGCTTCGGAGACGCTGAATCCCGCGGGTTTCAGCAGAAGCTTCAGCGCGATCAACACGTCGGGCGAGTCGTCGGCGATGGCAATTCGAAATCGATCTTCATTCGGCATCAGCGTTGCGTGGCGCTCCAGCTAGAGACGCTCACGATCTATGAACATAACAGACCCCGTGCCAAGGTGCGGCTCCCGGGAGCGCCGATCTCCAGATCGGCTCCGATTGGCCGCGTGAGCGGCAGTTTCAATGCGCATTCGCGCCCGGAAGCGTGCTCGCGGTTGCCGAGGGTCGAAGTGTGCGCCGGACGGAGCCGATCTGGAGATCGGCGTTCCCAGGCGCCTAATCGCCTTCCGGGATCTGGCAGTGGAACGGATCCGCGCCGATGGTGCCTGCCAGCTCTCCGAGGTAGGCCGGCGAGCTGACCCTGGCCAACTGCTCGCGCGAAGTCTTCAGCAGAGCGTCCACGTCCAGCGTCTGCGACGCCGCCTTGGACCGCGTCGTGGAGCGGAAGACCTCGAGCGATGAGAGATGGCGCCGCCACAACGCGATGTCACGATCCTGCTTGGTGCGGAGCCGCTCGCGATACCAATCGCTCGCCAGCAGCGCCTCGCGCGTGAACAGGCCGCGAATGGCGGGATTCTCCACGCCCTTGCCCTCGTACTGGCCTTGCACCATGATGTGCAGCAGGGCTTTGAGCGGCGGGCAGGCGGCCTCCACGCTGCCATCTTCGAAGTAGTTCCTGGCGACGCGTCCCTGCGACTCGACAACGGCGTCCACGCCCATGGCGAAGGCTTCCGGGTCTTGCTTCTCGGGCCGCAGCAGTTCCTCGGTGAAGACCGCGTCGGGCGTCTCGAAGATGCGTCCCAGGAAGCGGTCGGCAAAGAGCGCCGTGATGCGATAACCGAGGCGGCTCGCCAGGATCTTGCGCCCGTTCAAATCGAAATCTTCGAGCTTCTCGAGGTAGCCGTTATCGATGAGGAATTGCGGCTCGCGCTCCGGGACGCGCATCCGGCACCAGACCTCGGGCACCAACATGCTGATGTCATGCTCGACGCGGAAATTCGGTCCCACCGAACCTGCCGCGGTCGTGAAGCCGGCATACTCGGTGAGGATGAAACTCACCAACGCGTTATTCAAATCGACGATCGGCCACAGCGCGTTGAACGGTCCCTTGGTCAGTGCTCCCTCGCTGCCGAAACCCGTGGTCGAGGGCGACTTGCCGGTCAGGCTGCAGACGAAGTCCATGAACAGTTCGGGCAGTTCCTGGTAATGAATCGGGTTGTAGACGGCCAGCGGCGGCAGTCCGATCTTCGCGTCCGCGGGATTGCCGCGACGCCCGGCCAGCACCGCGCCCACCGGGAAAAAGACCGGCTGGTCCGTCGGCACCTGGCGGTCGAGCCGCGCGCAGACCTCCGCGAGATATGTATCCACTGCGTTTACGATGTCCGGCCGCTTTTGCAGGTAGCGCGGGTTCTTCGTCGGCACGCCGTCCACCAGCCGCGCATGCGCCGAACTGACCACGTAACTCCCGTTGTTCCCGGCCGCGAAGTCTTCGAGCAATTTCTTCATCGGCTCGGTGTATTTGTCGAACTCGACCACGTGATCGACGAGCCGTCTGGCCTGCTCGACGTTCAGCGGTTCGAAGTTTGAAATGAATGTTCCCGGCGAGGCGAGGTCCGCTTCGGCCTGCGCGTCGAAACCACGATGCACGGCGTCGTCGGGACGCTGGAACAGCAGCGCCTCGCAGTTGGCGACCAGCTTCACGCTGGGGTTCGAGTAGCGCGTATCCAGATGGCCCAGCCGCTCGCGCGGCACCACCACCGAGGCCGTAATGTCATCCTCGACCTGGACCTTTTCCGCCGGGTGGAAATCGGGACGAAGCTTATAGATGCGCCAGTTTCCGTCCGGGTCGAACCCGACGCGGAGGTAGTTGCCGACCAGTTTCTGATCGTCGTACTTCAGCTCATGACCGAGGAACCCGTTGATGCGGTCCACGGTGAAGTGCTCCATCCAGTTGTCGCCCCACTCGGGCCGGTAGTAGCGCTTCACAGTGAATACGAGCTGCCGGATCGTCTGGTGCAAGTCCCGCAGCCAGGTGTTGTACTCGTCCAGATAATCGGCTGAGGGCGTCAGCAGCTTGATGACGGAGCCCAGCGAGCGCTCCACGCTCAGAATAGGCCTGTGCGCGCGGCGTTCTTCCTGCGGCTGCTTGTAGATGCCGGAGAAATCCCGCTTCAGGATCTCCGCTACCTCGGCCATGTCCTTGTGGTAATCGCGCAGGAAGACGGGACCTTTCAACAGCACGTTTGAAATGGACTTCGAAATCTCGCTCTTCCCGCCGCCCGAAACGGTTGACGGCTTGTGGCACAAGGCTCCGTCGGCGCGCGCGCCAACCAGTCTCCAAGCCGCGCCGGTGAGCTGCTTCTCCAGGCGCAGCCGGTAGCCCATCGGCAGGACGTAAGTCTCGCCGACCCGGATGGTCACCTGCCGCGGCTGGCCGTTCTGCTGCCAGCTTATGGTGCCTTCGCGAACGTTGAACTCCGCGGTCTGCGGCACGTAGAGAATCTGGGGAAAGCGGCGGTCGACCGCATAGCCCGCTGGCCTGATGTCAACGCGATCGCCCAGGATGCGCATGCCCTCTTCGAAGCTGAATTTCTTCAACGGCACCGTGCGGTCGGCATAAAAGTCCTGGCCGAGAACGTAGGCCGGAAAGGCGATCGCTCCGCCGGAGTGCTCTTCCTCGGCCAGGCCGAAGAGATTGGCCGAGAAGCTGATCTGAGTTTTAACTTCTTTCTTGCAGTAGCCGTAATAGTTGTCGGCGATGATGGTGACGATCACGCCATGGTGGTCGCGGCAGGTCACCTTAAACGCCTTACCGCCGTTGTAGGCCTCGTCCTCTTTCTCCCAGCACATGCCGTCGCGCTTCTGGCGTGCGGTGGCGGCGCTCGTGCTCGGCAGGCCGAGCGCCTTCTTCCGGATACCCTGCAAATGCGGCGCGAGAATCACGCAGCCGGTGTGGCCGGTCCAGTGCATCACGTCCAGCGCGGCGTCGTTCTCGGGCAGATAAGGGTCGCCGCCGTTGCCGAAGATGCTCTCCACGAAATCGAGGTTGCTGACCAGGCTCGCCGGCGCGAAGAAGCGGATCTCGAGCGACTTGACCGGCTCGTCGCCCGTTGCGGGACATACGATCGGACGCAGCAGAAGAGACGCGAAGAGTCGCGCCTGCTCGCTCTGATCGGCCGTGAAGGGCAGCGCCAGCGCCTCTTCCGGAGGCCGCCAGGCCAGCTCCAGCAATGTCGCAAAGGCCTGCTTGGGCACGGCGGTCTTGTCGGCCGGGATGGGCAGTCCGCCTTCCACGATGTGAAAGATGCCCTGCGTCGTGCGTTTGTCGCTCTTGGGATTGTGCAGAACGCCTTGCGCAATGCGGTAGGAGTGCAGGTAGGGCGAGGCGATTGCGTCGCCCGTGGCCGGCAGCGACATCACCCGCGCCAGTCCGGGACGGTCGAGGACGAACGTCCGGCTCGGCACTCGCGCGGCGCCCGATGGACGCACGTCCGCCAGGTACCCGTCCAGGAAGTCCTGGATGCGCGTGTCGGCCGGGCAGAGCATGTCGCCCAGCAGGAGGTCTTTCTGATAGTGGTTCCGGAGCAGCGGACCGGCCACTTCAAGCGAGTAGGTGTCAGCCGTGCTTTGGCTGGTCGGCTGCCCCAACGACACAAGCTTCAGGTTCAGGTAGCGGATCAGTTCTTCCCGCTGCGAATTGTCGAGGGCCGGGGACGGGTTATTAGGTTCCATGAATCCTCTCATTGCCTGAGCGACGGCCGGCGGTGGGCTTGCCGGACAGCCCTTGTCGCCTGGTTGAGCACCAAATCCCAGCGTACCAAGTGCCGCCGCATATTAAAGCGGGTTCACCTCCTCTCGACACATTGATACTCCGCTACAGGCTCTCCGCCCGGCACACAACCGCGAACGAAAAGAGCGGTCAGTGCCAGAGCGTGGTGGGTGCGCCCGATGACCGCTCTTTCCATTCGCAGTTCTGTGCTGGCGATGATCGCGGGGTGGCCGGTCCGCGGCAAAGGAAGAAGCGAGGCGGGGGAGCGGCCTTTGTAAAATCCGGTGGGCCAATCTCCTGGAAGTTGAGCAGCTCTGTTGCGCTCAGGCCGGCCGGTTACGGGGCGGTAAGTCCTTTAAATATCGACGAGTGTGCGCGATATGCAGCGAATGGCTGGGGGGCGGGATGACGGACCGGGATTAAGGTCATCAAGAATACACCTACAAATATGACATGAATCCGCTCAACTAATATGCGCATCATTGACGGTAGGTGGTAGACTCGTTTTCAGAGGCTGCCCTCTGTACTCATATGGACCCTAATCGCCTGACTGAACGTTCCCAGGACGCGGTTCGCGCCGCCCAGGCGCTCGCCGCCCGTCTTAGCAATCAGCAGATCGATAACGAACATCTGCTTGCGGCGCTACTGGAGCAGGAAAACGGCGTTGTGCCGGACATCTTGCTGCGTGCGGGTGTGAAACTGGAACCCCTGCACCAGCGGCTCATGACGGAGCTCGAAAAGCTGCCGAAGGTCGCCGTCTCGCCGGGCGCGGGCGGCGGCATGTATTTGACCCAGCGTCTGGAGCGCACCTTCGCCGAAGCCGAAATCGAGGCTAAGAAGCGCCGGGACGATTTTGTCAGTGTCGAGCATCTGTTGCTGGCGCTGTTCCGCCAGGACGGGAAAGCCGTGGAACTTCTGGGCGACGCCGGGGTGACGCAGGAGAAGCTCGACAATGCCGTTAAAGACATCCGGGGCAGCCAGCGCGTGACCACTCAGAACCCGGAGAGCACCTACCAGGCCTTGGAAAAATACGGCCGCGATCTGACGGCCATGGCCGCGCAGGGCAAGCTCGATCCGGTGATCGGGCGCGACGAAGAGATTCGCCGCGTGATTCAAGTTCTGTCGCGCCGCACGAAGAATAACCCCGTCCTCATTGGCGAGCCGGGCGTGGGCAAGACGGCCATTGCCGAAGGGCTCGCCCAGCGCATCGTGCGCGGCGACGTGCCGGAGGGCCTGAAGCAAAAGAAAGTCGTTTCGCTCGACATGGGCGCGCTGATTGCCGGCGCCAAGTTTCGCGGCGAATTTGAAGAACGGCTGAAAGCCGTTCTCAAGGAAGTGCAGTCGAGCGAAGGGCAGATCATCCTTTTCATCGACGAACTCCACACGGTGGTCGGGGCGGGGAAGGCCGAAGGCGCCATGGACGCCGGCAACCTGCTGAAGCCCATGCTCGCCCGGGGCGAGTTGCACTGCATCGGCGCTACGACTCTGGACGAATACCGCAAGTACATCGAAAAAGACGCCGCGCTGGAGCGCCGCTTCCAACCCGTCGTCGTCGATCAGCCTTCGGTGGAGGACACGATTTCGATCCTGCGCGGATTGAAAGAGCGCTATGAAGTCCACCACGGAGTGCGCATCAAAGACACTGCCCTGGTGGCCGCCGCCGTGCTTTCCAATCGCTATATTACGGACCGCTTCCTGCCGGACAAGGCCATCGACCTGGTGGACGAGTCGGCGGCGAAGTTGCGGACCGAGATCGACTCCATGCCGGCCGCACTCGATGAAGCGATGCGGCGCATCCTGCAGCTCGAGATTGAGCGGGAGGCATTGAAAAAGGAGCGAGACGACGCCTCGCACGAGCGCCTGACGCGCATTGAAGAGGAGCTGTTCACGCTCCACAAAGATAGCGATTCGCTCAAGAGCCGCTGGCAGGGCGAAAAAGACAGTGTGCAGCGGCTGCGTTCGCTGCGCGAGCAGATCGAACAGGTGAAGCACGACATCGAGATCGCCGAGCGCGCCTACGATCTGAACAAAGCGGCGGAGCTGAAGTGGGGCACGCTGATCGGTCTTGAAAAGTCGCTGAAAGAAGAAGAGGCGCGCCTGGCCGCGGAGAACAAGCAAAACCGGCTGCTCAAAGAGGAAGTGGACGAGGAAGACATCGCCCAGATCGTGGCGCGCTGGACCGGCATACCCGTTTCGCGCATGCTGGAGGGCGAACTGCACAAGCTGTTGCACCTCGAAAAGCAGCTTCATCGCCGGGTGATCGGCCAAGATGAAGCCGTTGAGGTGGTCTCCGAGGCGGTGCGCCGTTCGCGCGCCGGATTGAGCGACCCGAAACGCCCTATCGGCAGCTTTCTGTTTCTCGGTCCCACCGGCGTGGGCAAGACGGAGCTGGCGCGCGCGCTGGCCGAGACGCTGTTCGACGACGAACGGGCGCTCATCCGCCTGGACATGAGCGAGTACCAGGAGAAGCACACGGTCGCCCGGTTGATCGGCGCGCCTCCCGGTTACGTCGGCTTCGAAGAAGGCGGCCAACTGACGGAGGCCATCCGCCGCCGGCCCTATGCGGTCATCCTTTTCGACGAGATCGAGAAGGCGCATCCGGACGTCTTCAATGTCCTGTTGCAGGTGCTCGATGACGGACGTCTCACCGACGGTCAGGGCCGCACGGTGGACTTCCGCAACACGATTCTGATCATGACCTCGAACCTCGGCAGCGATCGCATCCGCAGCTTTACCGGCGAGACGACCGGGGCGCAATACGAACTGATGAAGCTCGCCGTGATGGAAGAGGTCCGTAAGGCGTTTCGTCCCGAGTTTCTGAACCGCGTGGATGAGATCATCGTCTTCCACATCCTGAAGAGCGAGCAGCTTCGCCGCATTGTGGACATCCAACTCGAACAACTGCGCCGGCGGTTGGATGCGCGTCACATCACGCTCGAACTGGAGCCCGCTCTGGTCGAACACATCGCCCGCATCGGCTACGAGCCGGATTACGGCGCCCGTCCTTTGAAGCGGGCCATTCAGAAAGAACTGGAAACCCCGCTCGCGAAAGCGCTGCTTGAGGGCAGCGTCCGCGACGGTCAGCACATCGTTGCGAGCGTCGGTCCGAAAGGCGCCGTCTTCGGCCAAGGCCGCATGAGCGGTCCCGTCGGCGCGGCGTGAGCGCTCTATCGCCTGCTCCCGGATGAGCCGCAATTCCAACGCGGTTCATCAAATAGGCATAGAGATCGAACGCCATAAGAGATAAAAAGAGAATACGAGGAGTTTCGATGCCTGAAGAGCCACAAGCACCCCGCGCACTGCCCGTTCTGCCTTTGAAAAATGTCGTCCTGTTTCCGAAGCTTGTCCTGCCTCTATCCGTGGGCCGGGACGCCTCCCGTGCGGCCGTCGATGCCGCTATCCGTGACCATGAAGGCGAGATGATCCTGGTCGCCCAGAAGGATCCCGGCACGGAAAATCCAGCGCCGGGCGATCTTCACACCATAGCCACTCGCGCCAAGATTCGTAAGATTCTGCGCACGGCTCCGAACGCGATGGAACTGATTGTTTCCGGCCTGGAGCGCGTCACCATCGAAGAGTTTGAACCCGGCACGTACCTGACCGCCCGCTTCTCGCCTCGCGATCTGGTCCCAGAGCATACCGACGAGGAGCGCGCGCTCCGCACGGCGCTATTCGAGCTCGCGGCGCAGGCGGTGGAAAAAATTAATCCGCAGTCCGCCGAGCAAGTGAGCGATCTGCTGGCCAATGCCGACGATCCGGAGCAGATCATGTATCTGCTCGCCACTGCATTCAATCTCGATGTCGAGAAGTTGCAGAGTCTGCTGGAAGCGCCCACGCTCGCCGAGGGGCTGCAACTCGCAGTCAAGCACATCTCGCACGAGATTCAAATCCTCGAAATGCGCCACAAGATCGTTCGCGAGGCGCAGGAGGAGATCAGCAAGGAACAGCGCGAATACGTCCTGAGACGGCAGATGAAGGCCATCCAGAACGAACTTGGCGAAGACGATCCAGAGAAGGCCGAAGCCGCCGAGCTGCGCGCACGCTTCTTGAAGGCCGACCTTCCCGACGAAGTTCGCAAAGAGGCGGAACGTGAGTTGAACCGCTTCGAACGCCTGCCGGGACAGTCGCCGGAGCGTCAGGTTCTGCGCACCTGGGTCGAGCTGGTGATCGAACTGCCGTGGCGCGTGCGCACCGAGGACAACCTCGAAATCGCGCGGGCCCGCAAGATCCTCAACGACGACCACTACGGCCTGGACGACGTGAAAGAGCGTATTCTGGAGCACCTTGGCGTGCTCCACCGCAATCCGAGCGCGAAGGCGCCGATCCTGTGCTTCGTCGGACCTCCCGGCGTCGGCAAGACCTCGCTGGGCCAGTCCATCGCCCGCTCGCTCGGCCGCAAGTTTGAGCGCATGAGCGTCGGCGGCCTGCATGACGAAGCAGAATTGCGCGGTCACCGCCGCACCTACATTGGAGCGATGGCCGGCCGCCTGATTCAGGCCATGCGCCGCGCCGGGGCGAACAACCCCGTGTTGATGCTCGACGAGATCGATAAACTCGGACGCGACTTCCGCGGCGATCCGGCCGCCGCGCTGCTCGAAGTGCTCGACCCCGAACAGAACAGCACGTTCCGCGACAACTACCTCGACATGCCCTTCGATTTGTCGAAGGTGCTGTTCATCACTACGGCCAACACGCTCGACTCGCTGCCGCAGCCGCTGCTCGACCGCATGGAAGTGATCCGGCTGGCCGGCTACAGCGAGGAGGAGAAGGTGGTGATCGCAAACCGCTTCCTGATCCCGCGGCAACTCAAAGAGACCGGCCTCTCGCTCGACCTGGTCGGCTTCCCGGACGATGGACTGTTGAAGATCATCTCGGGATATACGCGGGAGGCGGGCCTGCGCAACCTGGAACGCGGCATCGGCCGCTTACTCCGCAAGGCTGCCCTGAAATTCGCCGAGGGGCGGACCGAGCCCATCTCGCTGACGCCCGACTTCATCGTCGATGAACTGGGTCCCGAGTACTTCCTGCCCGAAGCCGCCCGCAAGGAACTGCCGCCCGGCGTGGCCACCGGCCTCGCCTGGACGCCCACCGGCGGCGATGTGCTCTACATCGAAGCGACGCTTCTGCCGAAGGGTAAAGGCCTCACGCTCACCGGCCAACTCGGCGAGGTAATGCAGGAGTCGGCTAAAGCCGCGCAGAGCTATCTCTGGGCGCACGCCGAAGAGTACGGCATCGATCCGCAGGTTTTCACGGAGTGTGGTGTACATATCCACGTGCCCGCCGGCGGCATCCCCAAGGACGGACCGTCGGCCGGCATCACGGCCGCCGTCTGTCTCGCGTCGCTTTACACCAAGCGCCCCGTGCGGAGCGATACGGCTATGACGGGCGAGATTACCCTCACCGGACGGGTCCTGCCCATCGGCGGTCTGAAGGAAAAGGTGCTGGCCGCGCGGCGCGCCGGCATCACGAGAATCGTCATGCCCAAGGCCAACGCCAAGGACCTGCGCGATCTGCCCGAGCATGTGCGCAAAGAGATGCAGTTCTTCTTCGCCGAGCGCATCGACGAAGTGTTCCGCGAGACCATCCCGGCGCTGGTGGAGCCTCTGGCCGAGGCGCAGCAGGTAGCCTGAACGTCGGTTGTGGGGCGGCTCTCCAGCGCCGCGCGGGCTCTCCAGGGCTCGCTCCGGACAAACTTGCGGGCCGTGGACGGCCGCCCCACCCGTCTACGGTGATTTGATCTTCAGCGTCCTGAATGCCGCCACAACGGCGCACGCAAAGACCGCCGCGGCCAGGAACCACGCGGGCAGTTGCAGGTCTTCATTCGCGATGCCTGGGAGGATGGCGACGACCGCGAACACCGCTCCGAGTCCCCAGTTCATCCATCCGAGCAGTCGCAGACGCCGCAACCGCCCGTCCAAAGCGCCCGGCGCTGATTCGGATCGCGGTTCAGACTTGATACAGGCGAACATCAGCAATTCAGCCAGAATCGCGAACGTCAGCACACACCATCCGGCCATGGGACCGAACAGCGCCTCCTGAACATTCTTGTCCGTCCACAATTCCGCATGGCCGTCCGCGGACCAGCGAATCGGGAAGCGTTCCGGCAGGCTGTCATAGAAATGATAGACGTAAGCGAACGCCAGGCCGGGCAGAGCGAAAGGTCCCGCCCAAAACAATACGGCGCGCGAGTGTTTCCAAAGCCGACTCATGTTCCGAATGCCCTACTCTACACCGCTTCCCGTTCCCGCGGCTCAATCGGTTCCCGGCCGATGGTTCACTTCCTGCTTTTCGCAAGCTGCTCGATACGGCTCGCCAGCCTTTCTCTGAGCGCGAAGAGCTCATCGGCGTTTCGCGAGAAGGCGCGGACGTCGACCACCATGCTCCGCACTGCTTCGTCCGCGAATTTGGCGTCGCCCATTGAACTCAAAAGCCACAAATACTCGTAGTCTTCAATTCCCTCGCGGAGCAATTCGAACCGAATGGAGGAGACGGGTCCATCGACGTTGCGTTGTCCCGTATTCTCTTTGACGCCGCTGCCGGGATAGATCAGCGATCCCTCGCCGTTGAGAATGTAGCCGTCGCTGCACAGGAATCCGCTGAGATACGTGACGGGATTCTGCCACGGATCCGACGTCTGGGCCCAGTACTTCATGTCCCAGTAGAGGATGCCCTGCATCCCGTAGCGCCACGTGATCCATGGAACCATGACGGGGTCCATGGCCGGCGCGTCGATGAAGTAATTGGGCTGCGGGAACGTCTGGTCGCAAGAGATGTACCAGCTCATCTCCCCGCCCTTCGCGTGCTCCTCGCGAGCCGTCTGTTTGAATCGCGAATCGTTCAGATCGTTGCCGTGCGTGGAGAAGTTGTTGACGAATCCCCGCAGCGCGCCCCACTCCGGCTTTTCCGTCACGGGCGATTTCGTCGCCAGGAAGGGAACTCCCGGCGCGGCCTGGTGCACCAGGTCTGCCCATTTCCGGGTATCGGCGAACGCCTGCGCGGTATTCGGTTCGTCAATCGGGCTGTTGAAAACCAGACGGTCGAGCCATCTATGCTTCCGGTAATACTCCGCGACCTGCTGCAAATAGGATCTGACCCGTCGATTGGCCTGGTCCGAGAACGGCTGAACATCGGGCGCTCCAAGCAACTCGCTCGGGGCGGCGTCCAGGATCACCCGCTTCGTCTTCCAGCGATTCATGTAGAGCTCGTACGCCTCCTCGTCGAAGCTGAGCGCCACTTCCTCGCCGGAAATCCGGATCTTGGGTCCCAGGCTCTCGTTGAACCAGGGCTCCATGCGGTTCGCATAGAGAAAGGCATGGTACTTGCGCAGCAGCGCCTTCACCTCCGGCGAGCCAGGCGCCACGTGATGGAACCGGGCGAGGCCCTCGCCCGTGACGCCCATATAGGTGATGAGGTGCGTTTCCTCAGGCAGCGCGAAATCGTAGACCTTCACCCGCAGCTTCAACTCGTCGATCTTCTTCCCGTTTTGCGTGATGAGGATGGTTCCGGCGTACTCGCCCGCGGGCGCGTCCACGGGCGTAACGACGTCGATCCAGATGCCGCGATTCTTCACGCCTTCAAGGAATGCGGCGCCCATATCGAAGGGATCCGTCAACGGCGCCAGCGCATCCGGCCAGAAGCCTGTTGCGCCTATCGCGCTGGACTTGCCCGGGCACAAGATCACGTGCTCGAAGTAGAGCTTCACCCGGTCGCGGCCAATGCGTCCCGCCGGCGAGACCAGGTCGCTGACCTCGACGAAAAAGCCCGAGGCGGGCGGAACGTACCGGCTCGCGCGTTTCGGCGCGGACACCACCACCTGGAACGGGATGTGCTCGTTCTTCGCCCCGGCGACGGAGATGGTCCGGGTCTGCTTCTGCCACACCGCATTGCTCGCCTGGGTGGGTTCGTCCGGCCGGACTTTGTAAACGCTCGGGACGGCCCACACCTCCACCGGCGCGGTTTGCGCCGGACAGAGACCTGTACCAAGCACCATCAGCGAAATCAGAGTGAGCTTCATGTGGGTAGGCTCCTTGTGAAGAATCTGTGCGAGCCCGCATTACGGTCGCATGGCAATCGTGTCCACTCTAACGCATCGTGGCCGTGCCTCGGGCGAGACCTTAGAATGAAATGGAGATGTCGCTGAAGAAGTTAACAGCGCACGTCAAAGCCGCCGGTTGAGCGTCCAAGCTGAGTCCGGCCATTCTGGACTCTGTGCTGCCGCGCGTGCCGCGGCTGAAAGACGCCAACGTTCTGGTGGGCTTCGACACCAATGACGATGCGGGCGTGTACCGCATAAGCCCGGAGTGTGCCCTCGTGCAGACGACGGACTTTTTCACGCCGATTGTCGACGATCCCTTTACGTTTGGCGCAGTTGCGGCCGCCAATGCGCTCAGCGACATCTACGCCATGGGCGGCCGGCCGATTTCCGCGCTCACAATTCTCTGCTACCCGGGCAAGGGCGATCTCGACGATCTTGAGGCCATTTTGCGCGGCGGCGCGGAGAAGATGATCGAGGCCGGATGCGCCGTTTTGGGCGGACACAGCGTGAATGACGACGAGATCAAGTTCGGTTACGCGGTCACGGGCCTGATTCATCCGGACCACATTCTGGCCAACGCCGGAGCGCGTCCGGGCGATGCTCTGGTGTTCACCAAGGCGATTGGGACCGGCGTGATCTCGACCGCTTTGAAACGCGGCATCGCGAAAGACGAACACGTTCAAGGTTCGATCCGTTCCATGCTCACGCTCAACAAGGCTGCCTGCGAGGCGATGCTCGCCTCGGGCGCGCACGGCTGCACGGACGTCACGGGATTCGGCTTGCTCGGCCATGCCCGGGAGATGGCGCTGGCCAGCAAAGTGACGCTCGAAATCGACGCCGCGTCGATTGAGTTTCTGCCGGGCGCTCTCGACTATGCGAAGCAGGGCGCGGTGCCCGGCGGGCTCAACAACAACCGGGCTTTCGCGGAAAGCTGCGTGTTCGTGAGGCCGGGCGTCGATCCGTCAATTCTGGAACTGCTCTACGATCCGCAAACATCGGGTGGTCTGCTCATCTCAGTGCCGGAAGGATCGGCGGCCCAGATCCCCGGCCGCATCATCGGCCGCGTCGTGGAGCGGGCGGAGAAGCCGGTTGTGGTCCAATGAGTTGAGGTTTTTCGGATGAACCCGATCATCGTTGCACTCGATCTCGAAAACGCTACGGAGGCGCTGCAACTCGTTGACCGGATCGGTGACGCAGTCGGCTTTTACAAGGTCGGCCTGGAGCTTTTCACGGCCGAGGGTCCGTCCGTTGTAGGCGAACTGACGGCGCGCGGCAAGCAGGTGTTCGTCGATCTGAAAATGTACGACATCGGAGCGACCGTGGAGCGCGCCACCGCCCGCGTCGCTGCTCTGGGCGCGAGTTTTCTCACCGTCCACTCCAGCCCGCAAGTGATTCGCGCGGCCGTGCGCGGACGCGGCGAGTCCGGACTGAAGATTCTCGCGGTCACGGTGTTGACCAGCTTCGATGACGAGGACGTGGCCGATCTTGGCTATGCCGGCCGCACGGCGGCCAGCCTCGTCGAGCACTTCGTCCATAAGGGCGTTGCCGCCGGTGTGGACGGCTTCATCTCCTCGCCGCTGGAAGTGGCCCGCGTCCGCGCGATCGCCGGTCCGGACAAGATCCTGGTGACGCCCGGCGTCCGCTCCGCCGGCGCGAGCCAGGGCGACCAGAAGCGCGTCGCCACGCCTGCCGAGGCGATGGCGGCAGGAGCCAATTATCTCGTGATCGGCCGCGAAATCACGCGCGCCGCCGACCCTCGCCTGGCAGCGGAACGAATCCTCGAAGCCCTCAGCGTCTGAAATCTGGCGAAGGCCTTCGTAGTGTACTGCGTCATGCAGAACGACGATTATTCCTGGCGCTCAACGCTGCCAATTGTGGGGTAGCTTGGTAAGCTGCGGCCGATTGTCAATCGGCGGGGCGAGTTTTCCGGGCAAAACGGCGGCGGTTGCCAACCGCCGCGCAGGATACCATCCTGCCCCACACGATCTCGATAATCGACAGTACTTTGGACGCACTTCGCCAGGTCTCTATCGAGATAATCCGCCGGATACAGCCAATCAGGGCAAGCCGGATCACTCGCCCATCAGTTCGTGTTGCAGCTCGCGGAACTTCGGAACGCTGCGAATATAGTCGGTGATGTGCGGGATGGCGGTGGCCGCCAGCCGTTTCGCCTTCTCCGGATCGTGCTTCGCGAGGGCTGTGAGGAGTTCGTAGTCCTCGATCCCTTCGCGCATGGCTTCCAGGCGGATCGAACTCAGAACCGACTCTTTCGAGGGATTCGGATACACGATCGCATTGTCGCCCGCCGGCAGCAGCGTTTCGTTGTCGTTGATCACCGGTTGCACGTCGAGGAACGGCTCGGGTCCCCAATAGTTGCCGCCCCAGTGCAAGAAGCCTGTGAAATTGTGGCGGAAGTTGAACCAGTGCAGAAGCTGCGTCTTCAGCAAGGGAAGGTCGATAAAGCGGTTCAAGTGACGCCCCTGCGGCGCGATGCAGGTGTAGAACCAGGCATGGCCGCCTTTCGCGACGTGCGCCTGGATCTTGTCAAGTTGCCCGTCGAAGCTGCCGAGTACCGGGACCCAGATGTCGCTGACATCCTCGAAGAACCCCAGGTCCTGATCCAACCCAACCGCATCGATCGTCGGAATGCCCGGCAGGTTCTTGCGGATGATCTTCGCATAGCGATTGTAGATCGCCGTTTCCTGGCCGTGCGGCTCGTCATGGATGTGCTGGATATAATGCTCTGTCCATCCCTTTTCTTTCAGATGCGCGTAGAGCGCGGAAAGGAAGGTGTTGAGGAACTGCTCCGCGTGCGGGTCGTCCGTCGAGAACTGCTTATCCCCCACCTTGCCGCCCTCAATGGCGTAACCAGGCACGATCATGGATGTGTCATAGCCGGACTTGCGACCCAACAGGTGGGCGCCTTCGATGGTTCCGATCACCCCCGCTTTTTGGAACGTCTCCACCCAGCGGTCGAGTTTCGCGAAGTCGTAGCGGATCTGGCCGCCCTCGATCTTGGGACCGGCGAAGGTCAGTACGGGGGTGAGCAGCACGTTCTGCCGGTGATCCGCCATGACCTTGCCGATGTTGCCGAGCACTCTCCAATACGCTTCGGGATCCTGACCGATCTTGAAGTGCCTTCCGAGCTCCGCAGGCTCCAGTGTGAACCAGTTCGTCACCTGCAGTGCCTGCACGGCAGGCACGGTAGCATTGGTGACCTTGACCTTGAAACTCTGGCTGGTGATCGTGTCCGCGCCGGAGGAAAGCGTGACCTTGCCGGAGTACTCGCCCGGCTGTGCACCGGCCGGCGCGGAGAGCGTCACCCAGATCGCTTCGGTCCGCTTGGCCTTCAACGTGAATGGGAAGTCCTCATACAGAGGATCCGGGTAGAGCCCGGGAGCGGGCCTCACCAATTCGTCTTCCGGGGTCTTGGGAGGATCCGAGGCCACGGGCACGTAACCAACATGCCGGACCTGCGCAGTGACGGGGCTCTGCATCTCGACGGTCGCATTCAATGCCGCGATGCCCGCCTCGCTGTGAATCGCGATCTGGATGCTGGCATGGCCGTTGCGCGCCAGCAGCGGAATCACATCGCCTGATTGAGACGTGTCTCTTGCGTCGTCGGGAAACACCTTGGTTAACGGATCCACCCGCCAGCATTTGAGCCGCGCGTCGCCGCAGCCCGCCAGTACCAGCGAAACGAAGAGAACGAAAATGGCTTTCTTCATGGCTTGTAACTCACTTCAACAACCGTCAATTCGCGCCCATCCCCGGCGATCATATCACCGGCCTTGTTGTAGGGCGGCGCTCCGGTTTTGTGGGGCGGCTCTCCAGAGCCGCGCGGGGCCTCCAGGCCCCGCCCGCAAACGCGAGACGCCACGCCGTTCAAAACGTCACCCTCAACCATCTTCGAAGCACCAGCATGGCAACCAGACTCACCACGCAGAACCACACCAGCCAGTGGACCCCGAAGCCGAACACATTGATCTCGGCGGATGGATACTCCACTGCGATCGAACTAAGAGTTGACACCGGTAGCCGCGCCTCGCCTGGATAGTACAGCCACTCGGGCAGGGAAGAGACTCGCCGCTCCGAGAGATAGCCCGCAGGCGCCCCCGCCTGCACACTTTTCATCACTGAGGCGCCCGGCATACTCAGCCGCACGCTGCCCGATTCGCCTTTCAAGGCGCGCGCTCGCCAGCAGACCCGGCGCTCTTCGGGAAACCGCAGAGGCGGCGTCTCGACTGCGATGCCTTGGCCCTCCAGTGAGAGCGAAGCCAGACTCTGTGCCGGTCCGCTGGAAACCTGCGCCGTGACGATCGCCGATTCGCCCGCGTGCAGCGGCCGCCTGCCGTAGACGGCGTCGAGATGGAACAACAGCAGCGCGAGCGGAATGATCGTGACGGCCGTCGGCCGCAGCATCAGCGCGAGGTATCGCAAGTTCCAGACCAGCAGTTGTCCCTGTGACTTGAAGAGCATTGCCGGCTCATCGGCGAACAGGCGAAAGGCCAGCAAATAACCTCTGATTTTACGCTTGGCCACCAGAATCCGGGCCTGATCGGAGCAGTGCTTGAAAGCCCAGAGCATGGCGACTGCCGCCGCGACGGAGATCGCGCTCAGGCTCCAGGTGTAGGAGGCGGGAAGCATCAGTCGATGTAGCCCAGGCCCTTCAAGCGGTTGACGATGTCCTCGTCCGTCTGTGCGTCGTCCAGCTTCGCAATCTCCTTCTCGACGACGTGTGCCACGAATTCCTCCGGCGAGCTATAGCCCGCCGCCTCAGACACCTTTTTGACCTTCGCCCATAGCTCTTTCTTCAATCGGAATGAGGGTCCCATTGCAGCTTGCCTCCGCTTCAGAATATCGCTCGCCCCCGCATGCCTTCGGCCGGTCGCACCCCAAACTCGTGCAGCAGCGTGACGGTCAGATCGCCCAGCCAGAGGTCGTTCAACTTGCTTTTCCGGTTGCTGATGAATGTCGCCGGCACCAACTCCGCCGCGATGCAGTGATCACCGCGCCACTCGTCCGTGTTGTCTTCGAAGACTTCAACCGAAAGCGCGCCGAGCGCCGTCTGCCAGGATGAACGGTAGCCGTCGGCCCAACCAACCACGATCTCGGGCGCGGAACTCAAAGCGGCCCCATGATACACTTCGCGTGTTTTATACGCGCGAGCGACCACGCGTTGACCATCGCGCGGATCGCGCAGCGCTTCCAGTCGCGTTGCAATTTCATCTACAAGCGCTTCGCGTTCGCCCGGCTGCACGATCCCATTGCGCTCCCGCCCGGCGAGATTCAGATAGAGCCCGTTCAAACCCAGTCCATACGCCCGCGTGCGCGACCAATCCACGTGCGCGAACATCTCGCCCTCGCCCACGTTGGCCGGATTGTCGAGCGCCAGATACCCCTCGTGATAGAGCCACGTATTCAGGTTCACCGCGCGATTGAAGGATGCGAAACCGTGATCGGAAATCACCAGCAGCGTCGCATCGGGCGCGGCGCGCATGACGCGTCCGACCTCGGCGTCGACGCGCTGGTAAGTCTTCAACAGCAAGTCCTCGTGCGCGCCCCAGAGCACGTGCGAATCCTGGTCGACGCCCAGGAAATGGATGAACAGCACGCCCCGCCGGAAGCGGCTGAGCGCATACTCCAGCATTCGAAATTGCTCTTCGTCGACCGTGCGGCTCTGCTCCAGATACTCCTCGCGAGTCAGAGCGCCCTGCCGCAATGCGGCGGTGTCCTCGGCGATGCCTTGCGTGTAGAAGGGCCCAATCGCATCCGCCAACTCGCGGCTGTACCCAGATGGCGTGGAGATGGGCAGTTCCGGCGAGCCGGGGTCCAGGTTGACCGGCGAAACGTAAACGCGGAACTCCGGGTTGAGCTTTCGTGCGTAGATGCGAAACATCCCGGCCGCCGACTTGAGCACCGGCACGATCGGGAACCGCACGCGGATCCAACCGGACCATTCGCCCTGCTTGAGGATAAACCGCTGACCGTCAACCTCGAATTGAGCCACCGCATGATCCGGATCGCGCTGCACATGCATCGTGACGCAGGACCGGGCCCGATCCTTGCGCAGCGTGTTCTCGGGCCCTTCGATCACTAGCGCGACTCGATTATGCTCCACCGTCACTGGCACCACGCGCCCGCCCGCAACCGAGCGCGCAGTCTCCAGCGGATTGTCGTTGAAATCCGTGAAGGTCCCGAACGTCCCGCGGATGTCGGGCGTGCCCATGCCGGAAAGCGTCTGGCTCTTCGATGCGAGCGGCGGGAAATTGTTGGGCATGCGCAGCAGCGTCACCGGCACGTCCGCGTCGTCCAGGAGCTGCCAGAATGCTTTGCCGCGCAGGAAGCGCTTCACGCCTCCGCCCCACAGCGGCAGTTCATAAGGGCCAATACTCAACGTGTGCGACGGCGGTATGATCTCGGCCATCGACGACAGCGGCGCCATCGTCTTCGGATCGCGGTGTACGAAGTCGAAGATGCCGTGCCCGCCCGGATCCATGCCGGTGATGAACGTGGACCACGCCACCGGGCTTTGCGGAGGTATGGTAGTTGCCATGCGCTTGAAGTCGCCGCTGCGCCGCAGCCGATCGAGATTCGGCAGAGCATTCCAATGACGCTCCAGGAAATTGGCGTCCATCGCGTCGACGCCGAGCACGATGATCTTCTTCTCAACGCGCGCACCATGCCGGGCGCAGCCCGCCATTGCCAGGCACAAGGCGAGAATCGCGCTGGCCCGCTTCATAGCACCGCTTTCCCGTCCATCCACGCCGGTGGATCGACGCCGAAGAGGCGCAACGCGGTCGGAGCCAGATCCTCAATGCCGGGGTCTTCGGCCTGCATCTGGAGGTTCGAAAACAGAACGCCCGGGACAAGCACGGGATCGACGCAATGGTCGCCGCTCCATGTCTTTTTGTTGTCTTCGAGAGCGTTTGCTGCGACCTTGCCGACCGCTCCATCCCACGATGCCCGGTAGCCCTCGCTGTAGCCGACCAGGAAGTCCGGCGCGGCGTCCAGATAAGGCCCTCGATACAGCGCGGCGGTGGCGTAGACCGTCCGGATGGGCGTCTCGCCGGTCGCCTCGCGGAGTGCGGATAGCTTCTCGATAATCTCCTGCTTCAGCCGCTCCGCTTCACGCCCCGGCTCGACAATGCCCAGCGCCTCGCGGCCCTTGATGTTGAGGTAGAAGCCGCCGAGGCCGAAGGCATAGGCGCGCGTTCTGCTCCAATCGACACCCTCGAAGAACGGCCCGCCCACCAGGGCGTCATCCTTGAGATGCAAGTAGCCGTTGTCGCGCAGCCACGCGTTCAGGTTCACGCCGCGCCGGAACGATGTGAACCCGTGATCCGAAAGCACGAACAGGGCCGTCTCCGCATCGACGAACGGCAGCGTCTTGCCCACCAGTTCATCCATGCGCTGGTACATCTCCTCGATCACTTTCGCGTGCCGGTCCGAGCCGCTCATCTGGGCGTAGAACATGTGCTGGACGCGGTCGCTGGTATCGAAGACGCAGGCCACCACGCCGCGGCCGGTGCTTTCGAGCGCGTTCAAAAACATCGCCTCGCGCTCTTCGTAAATCGAGTAAGCCTGGCGCAGGAAAGCATCCTCGTCGATCACGCCTTCGTTCAGCGCCCAGGTGTCTTCCGCCATGCCGGCCGTCGCGTAAGAGCCCAGCAGATTCGCCAGGTACACGGCGTAGCACGAGGGCTGGCTGATGGGCAGCGCGGGCCGGCTGGGATCGATGTTGATCGGCGACATGTACAGGCTGCACTCGGGTTCCGTCTCCGTCAGCAGGAAACGCGCGATGCCGATCGCCTTGGCGCCGATGGCCGTGCGGAATGTCAGTCTCAACCAATCCGTATATGCGCCCGCTTCCAGCCGCACGCAATGCTCCTGCAACCGCAATTCGTAGTGGCCATTTTCGCGGAGCAAACGGAGGGGAATGCGCAGCGGCTTCCCGTCTTCGATGAACGTGTCCTCGGGGCCTTCGACGTCGCCTTCATATCCCTCGGAAGTTGCGCGCAGCGGATAGCGGCTGCCGTTCTCGTAGGTCGCCTTTTCGACGCGCGTGGTGAACTGCGAGAAGCTGCCCTGAGTGCCCTTCAGGTCCGGTGTGCACATGGCGGAAAGCAGCTTGCCGTCGAACTGCTCAGGCGGGAAGGTGATCGGCACGCGGATGATTGTACAGCCGACGCCCTGCTCGCCCAGGATCTTCCAGAACGGGCGGCTCTTCTGGCGCAGTTCGAGCGTGGGCGAAGACAGCGGAATGCGCCAGCGTCCGATGCTCAGGACGCGATCCGGCTTGCCGACGCGAGCCGAAGAGAGCCGCGGCAGATACGACTTCATATCGCGGTCGAGGAAGTCGAAGATGTTGTGCTTCGCCGGGCTGACTCCGGTGGCGAACGTAGACCAGGCCACCGGCGAGAGCGACGGATAGGTGGTTCGCAACCGACGGTAGCTGCCCTGCGCGGCGAGACGCGCCAGGTTCGGCAGCTTGCCTTCGGCGATGAAGCGCTCGGTCAGCTTGGGATCCAGACCGTCGAGTCCGAGGAAGATGATTTTCTTGACCTGGGCCTTGCGGTAGCCTTTGCGCCGTCTCACCAGCCGCCAGACCATGCGGAACGGCCAGAGCAGCAAGGAGAAGAGGGTCAGGAAGAACCCGGCCACGAGAGTCAAAAACGAACCCAGAAACGCGAAGCCCGCCCCCGGCCCGATGTAAGCAAGCGTGACTGAACCGCGACCGCCAGCACAGAGCCGCGAACGTAAGAGAGCGGGCACGCGCGAGTCACCCACCGCTCCCGGACGGTGGAGCCTTCCCTCCGCCCAATCGCATCCACCAGCACAGAACCGCGAACGAAGAGAGCGGTCCACGCATCTTGAATCCAACGCTCCCTGACGGTGGCGGCTTCGTTCGACGCTGGCGCTCAAAGGGTTCTTGATCGCGTCCGGTTGAAACCAGATGGCCGCGGCGACCGCAATCGCAGCGAGAAAGCATCCGCGCCAAGACGACTGGCAGCCGTGTACTCCCGCCCTCACCGCAGTTTGCCCTCGACGAACGGCACTTCCAAAACCTTCTCATGCAGGATCGGCCCGTGCCCAAAGTACCCCTCTTCGCCAAACAACTCGCCATGGTCCGCGGTGATGGTGATGTAGGTATTCTCCGGCACTGAATCAAAGAGTTCTTCCACCACCCTGTCCAGGTATTTCACCGCCAGTACCTGGCGTGCCCGCAACTCGTCGAGCTTTGGCTGGTTGAAGAAGCGTTGCTTGCGCGCCGGGAGTTTGCCCCCCACGATATGGTCGTCTAGGTGTTTGAAAACGCCGTGTACGCCGTGCAGCACGGGCCACGTGTCGCGTGGTTCGTCCGGAAGCGCGTACGGGTAGTGCGTCTCACCCACGTTCAATATCCAGAACGACGGATGCTCTTCCGAGAAGTGCATTTCCCGCACCATGGCGCGCATGTCGTTGTGGCTCTGCATCAGCTTGAAGCTGTCGAAACCCACGTTGATCGGCGTCTTCGGATTCAACACGGGCAGCGAGACCCGCGCGTGCGTCGCGTACCCGAGCGTGTCCTTGAGAAACGGCGGCAGATACAGGCGCGGCACGAGCGATTTGAACTCGAAATCCGAGCAGCCCAGCCGCTCGTTGAACTGCAGGAAGTCCTTCTTGTAGTATTCCGACGCGAACACGTGTTTTGGGCTCACGTGCGGCATCAGGCCCATTAGCAGGTTGAAGTGCGAGGGCGCCGTCCACGACGCATACGACCAGCGCTTTTCCACCCGGCCCAGCTTGCGCATCGTTTTGGGCCGTGCGCGGACGAAAGAGTCGTATCGGCAGCTATCAAAAACAACCAGAATGTAGTTGTTGCGCTGCGGGAGTTTGCCAGTATGGACTGCCGTCACAGTTGCTCGATTATAACGGTTTGGCGATTCGATTACGCAGGTCTGTCCGCCATCTGCTATTGTAAGGTCCAACGAAAGAAAACGAAAGCAGAACAAAACCCATGAGACGGCAATTGCTGGTTGCGCTCGTTCCCCTGGTGCTGGCCGCGGCTTCCCTCAAGACACCCGGTCCCGCGCCGCGTTACGACTCCTGGCAGGTGATTGGTCCGGGCGGCGGAGGCACCATGCTCGCGCCCACCATCAGCCCGCACGATCCGAATCTGGTCGTGGAACATTGCGACATGACGGGCGGCTACATTACCCACGATGGCGGCCAATCGTGGCGCAGTTTCGGCCTGCGGACTGTGATTGAAACGTTCGCATACGATCCGCACGATGCCAGGGTGATCTACGCCGGCAATGCCGCTTTGTGGCGCAGCGACGATACAGGCCGTTCCTGGCGCATGGTCTTCCCAAATCCAGCCCGCAAGACCGTCGAGCACCAGAACGGCGACCACGCCGATTACAGCCTGACCTCCGAGGATCCCGCGTACCCGCGCAACATGAGAATCTCGGCGATTGAGGTGTTGCCAGCGGATTCCAAGAGCATCTCCGTCGCATTCTCCGACGGGCGAGGCGGGTCATCCGGGCTGCTGGTCTCGAGCGACGCTGGTGCGAGCTTCCGCCGCGAACGCGAATTTCCAGCCGATGAGATTCTGCTTCTCCACCACAGCGCGAAAGGCCTGTTGGCAATCGGCGCCAAGGCCGTGTACCGCCAGGCTGACGGCAAGTGGGAGACGCTAGCCGGCCCGGGTAGCCCGATCGTTCAAGCGAGCGCCGGCGAGTCCGGCACTACGACGTATCTTTATGCAACGACCAGCAAGGGCGCCTTGCTGGTGTCTGAAGACGAAGGCCGCACGTGGCAGGCGCGCACGCCTTCGCTCGGGCAGCAGGCGGGCAACTTCGAGGCCGTGGCCACATCGGCCCGGCAGTCCCGCACCGCCTATGCGGGCTTCCGTGGCCTGAAGCTCGGCTCGCAGCCTGAGGATCTCTACAACGGCATCGCGAAGACCACCGACGCCGGCCGCAACTGGACCATCGTCTTTCGCGAATCGACAAGCGCCGCCTCCAACCTTGATCCTTCCTACATCGAAGAACGGGCCAAGGCGAAGAACGAAGACATCTGGTACGACGCTCCGGCCAGCCTGGGTGTTGCGCCCGGCAATCCGAACATCGTTTACTCGACCGATCTGTTCCGCACCTACCGCACGCTCGACGGCGGCAAGAGCTGGGCTCAGGTGAACTCGGTCCGGGTGGGCGCGGATCGCTGGACCACGCGCGGGCTCGACGTCACCACAAACTATGGCGTTCACTTCGATCCGTTCGACCCGCAGCACGTCTTCATCGACTACACCGACATCGGCGCTTTCCACAGCTTCGACGGCGGCGCATCCTGGCAGACAGCGACCGAAGGCGTGCCGGATCGCTGGCGCAATACGACCTACTGGCTCGAACTCGACCCCAAGGTGAAGGACCTGGTCTGGGGCGCGTTCAGCGGCGTGCATGATTTGCCGCGTCCCAAGATGTGGAAAGAGAATGATCCGGCCAATTACATCGGAGGCGTTGGCGTCTCCACCGATGGCGGGCGGCATTGGGCGCCGTCCAACGTAGGCATGCCCGAGACCTCCGTCACGCACTTGCTGCTCGATCCTTCCAGCCCGGCGGGTCAGCGCACGCTTTACGCCTGCGGCTTCGGGCGCGGCGTTTTCAAATCCACGGACAACGGCAAGACCTGGGTGCTCAAAAACACTGGCATTACGGAAGTGAAGCCGTTCGCGTGGCGCATCGTGCGGGCGAACGATGGCACGCTGTATCTGCTCCTTGCCCGGAACAACAACGGACAGGCGGGGGAACCAGGCGGCGGCGCGATTTACAGATCGTCCGATGGCGCGGAGCACTGGCAAAGGATGACGCTGCCGCCCGGCACAAACGCTCCCAATGGCCTCGCGCTGGACCCGCGCGACAACCGCCGCATGTACCTGGCTGCATGGGGCCAAGGTCGCGCCGACGTGGATACGGGCGGCGGAGTGTTCCTGTCCACCGATGGCGGCGGCACGTGGAAGCAGGTCCTGCAGCGTTCGCAGCACGTCTATGACGTGACCGTCGACACGCACAATCCAGATACGCTCTACGCCTGTGGTTTCGACGCGGCCGCGTACCGCTCGACCGACGCGGGGCTGCACTGGTCGCGCATCCGCGGCTACAACTTCAAATGGGGCCATCGCGTGATCCTAGATCCGAGGGATCCCGCGAAAATCTACGTTACGACCTACGGCGGCAGCGTCTGGCACGGTCCGGCTGCGGGCGACCCGAAAGCGATCGACGACATTGTCGATCCCGTGCCTGTCGCGTTTTGAAGTCGGACCGGAGCCAGGACATTGTGGCGTGCGGCCGCTTTCGCAGTCGGCAAGAGGATCCAATCGACTTTCAAGCAATTTGGGGGACCCGCATGAAGAGTATCGTGATCGCAATCGTGGCCGTGTCCGCGGCCGTCACCTCCCTCGCGCAGGATGTCGCGATGGGCGAGCGCAAGGGCAGCGCGAAGCGTTTCGAAGCGCCCTACACCCTCGCCGTTGAGACGCCGCACGTCAAATGGGCTAAGCCGCTGGCCGGAGGGCCAATTCACCTGCTGGCCGTGCCGACCGTAGGCGAAGGTCGCACTCTGGTCGAATTGGCCGAGCGGCTCTCGCTCGATCTCACAACCGTCACCATCGATCCCGCCTGGGACTTGAACAAATGGACGATGGCGTTTGGCGACGATTATGGCGCCCGCGCCGAGAAGGGCGATCTCAAGCTCGTCTATTCGTACCTGGAACAGGAACTCCTGAGCGACAAGAAGTTCGATGTCATCCTCTTGCCCCTGAACCACGGTTGGGAGCAATTGACCGCGAAATCGCGCGAAGCCCTGGCGCGTCGCGTGCGCGAAGGCTGCGGGCTGGTGCTGATCCGGCCGTTCGCGAATGAGCTATCGCCGCTGACGCCCGCGGATTTGAAGCCGGAGAATGGCGAACTCGAAGAGCCGGAGCAGCCGGGCAGGACGGAGTCCTCTCCCTGGCATCGCGTGGGCGAACACTACATCACACGGGCTATTCCCGTCGAGAGCTTCCCCTTCGCGGATCTCCAGAACTTCGTGTATCGCGCCGAACCCGGCGCCAAAGTTTTGATTCAAACCGAATCGGGCAGTCCTGTTCTGGCCGAACGGCAATTCGGCAAGGGCCGTGTCATCGCTTTCGGCTATCGCAATCAGGGCCTGAGCTGGTACATGCCAATGGCGGCGCGCGGGCATCTCGTCGATGCCTACTGGGAGTACTTCTACGCGCTGCTGAGCCGGTCGCTGATCTACGCCGCCGGGCGCGAACCGGCCGTCCACACCGACTGGGACAAGGCGTCGTCGACCTGGCGCCTGAAGAACGCGCTCGGCGCGATCGAAAAGTCCGGCCAAGGACCCCGCCCGCGGCTCGCCAAGCTCAGCGCGGGCCGGCATTTTCTCGAACAGCAGACCGCATCGGACTGGAATGTCTCGGTGATCGACATTGCGCAGCCGGACAAGGTGGAAGACCTGAAGGCGTCCGCTGCGATCATCCAGGAGGGTCAGGCGGTGACCGTAACGTTCCGCTCGACGAAACCAGCGCGCATCGAGCTGATCGACGGGCTGGGTCGCGTGATCGCGCGCGCGGAGGGTTCCGATTCGGTGGCGCTGAAGGCAGGACGCCCGCTGACGCACTCGGGCTTCGTGCGCGCAACGTGTGGCACGGTGATCGAACAGACTCCGGTTCAATTCGCAGCCTCCTCGCGCGAATGGAGCGACTACGAGGTGATGCTGCCCTGGTTTGGCCCGAAGACCTACCAGCCCTGGATTCCTGCCGTCGACGAGCAGTTCCACAAGATCGGCATTACCACGCTCGCCGACCCCGAGCGGAATTTCAAAATTATGGCGAGCGCGCATCTGCCCGGCTTCGGCATCTACTGGTACAACCGCGACGCGTATCTGCAGCGCAAAGCGGATTACGCGCGAACGAAAGATACGAAGTACCTGGTCCGCGAAGTCGAACTGCAGTCGCCGGCGTTCGACGCCGGCCTGCGGGCCCAACTCGACAAGAGCCTGCGCCCCATCGTGCCGCTCAAGCCGATGGCCGTCTATCTCGCCGACGAATCGTCAGTGACCTTCTATGGCGACTCGTTCGACGTGAGTTGGGCGCCTGAGGCGCTGGCTGGCTTCCGGACGTGGCTCAAGACGGAGTACCCCGATCTGGAGACTTTGAACTCGACCTGGGGCACGTCTTTTGCTAACTGGGAGTCGGTTCTCCCCATGACCACGGAACAGGCGCAAAAGCACGGGAACTACGCGCCCTGGGCCGATCATCGCGCCTACATGGAGCAGGAGTTCGGTCGCGCGTTCGGCAAGGCGACCGCCCTTGTGCATGCGATGGATCCCGGCGGGCGCGCGTCGATCTCCGGCACGCAGGTGCCCGGCGCGCACAACGGCTGCAACTGGTATGAGATCGACCAGCAGATCGACTACCTGCAGCCGTACTCCGACGGCAACCAGGATGCGATGCACCACCTCTTCCGGCCGGGGCTGACCATCACCGGCTTCACCGGCTACGGCTCGATCGGTGACGACGCGCAACGCGAGCAGTGGCAGCGCCTGTTCTACGGGCACAGCGGCGCGTCGATTTTCTGGCACTACACGCTGATGAATCCCGACCTGGCGTTGAGCGATCAGGGCAAGGCGCTCTCCGAGGCGTTCGGACGCCTCCAATCCGGCATCGGCCGGGCGTTCATGAACTCGACTGTGCGCGAGGATGGCGTCGCGATCCACTTCTCCATGGCGAGCATCCGCGGGGCCTGGATCACTGACGGCAAGATCAACGCCGGGCTGGACGGCGACGACGGATCTTCGAAAAACTATGCCGAATTGGGCAAACGTCGCGACGCCTGGGTCAAGTCTCTGGAGCAGCAGAACGTGCAGTTCCGCTTCCTTGCGACGCCGCAGATCGAAGCCGGCATGCTCGACAAATACAAGGTGCTGATTCTGCCTTACTCGATCGCCATCAGCGACAAGGAAGCCCGCGAGATCGAGCGTTTCATGGATCGCGGCGGCATCGTCATCGGCGACGACCAGACGGGGCGGATGGACGCGCGCTGCCGCTGGCGAAACGCGAGCAGGACTGCGCTCTGGGCCGCGGGCCGCAAGGGCTATGAAGCAAGCGGGCCGCGGGATCTCGGATTGAAGCGCCAATTCGGAGTCGACTTCCTAGTGACCGTGCGCGACTTCGGCAAGTCTCGCTTGACCGGCGTGTTGCCTAAGAAGGCCACGACCGTTCACGCGCCCGCGGGCGCTTACGATCTGCTGCGCGGCGGTCTCGCGAAGGCCGAGGTAGCAGCGTCGCCTTCGCAGCCGGCGCTGTTTGTCGAGCGCCCGTCGAAGATCGCCAAACTCACCATCGACAAAAACCTCGACCTGCGTTTGATGGACGAGGCGGGTGCGCCCGTGGATCTGTCGGTAATCCGCATTGAGGTGGATGACCCGGCCGGGCGAATCGCGCGGCAATACTCGGGCAACGTGACGCTCAAGGACGGCCGCGCCGCGTACCAGATTCCCTTCGCGCTGAGCGATGCGAACGGGCTGTGGCGCGTGAGGGCCAGAGATGTCGTCAGCGGGCTCACGGCGGAGGTCGCGGTGAAGCGCTGACCGAGCCGAACCCCGAAACGGAGCCGGAGCATTTCGGGTACACTTTGGGCGCATGAGTTTTTGTTCCAGCGCTCGCGCGATATTGGTAATCTGGCTTCTGGCAACTCTCGCCGCGGCGCAGACTGCCCCCGCACCTGAGGTCCTCCGCGCGACGACACATCTGGTCGAGATCAGTGTCACCGCGCAATCGAAGCAAGGGGAACCGGTCGCCGATCTCACGCAGGACGACTTCACGCTGCTCGACGAGGGAGTGCCGCAGAAGATCGCCTACCTCCGTGCCGAGGCGTCCAAGCCGGCCAGCGCCCCACAACGGAAGTTGCCGCCGAATCTCTTCACGAACCGTCTGGACGCAGGCGGAGCCTCGCTCAGCAGTGCCACCGTCATCCTGTTTGACGGGCTGAACACGCGGCTTACCGATCAGGCCTATGCGCGCGATCAGATTCTTAAGTTCCTGCGTCAGCTCAAGCCCGGCGAGCGCGTTGCGCTTTATGCCATGGGCCGCGGCCCGCGCGTGCTGCAGGATTTCACCGAAGATTCCTCAGCTTTGATCAAGGCTCTCGCGGCCTACAAAGGTGGTACGGCAGCTTCTCTGAGCGCGCCGCTTTACGATCCAGCGACCAGCGGCGCGGAACACTTCGACGCCTGGTTGGGCGAACTGAGCTTCGACCTCTACGATTACTACGGTGAGGACCGCGCCTTCAGAACGATCCGCGCCCTGACCGCTATCGCGGGCCACTTGCAGCAGATTCCCGGGCGGAAGAACCTGATCTGGGTTTCGGGCAGCTTCCCGGTTGCGTTGGACGGCGATTCCGTGTCGTTGCCAACGAAGTCAGGGCCAAAGAAGCCCGGGCCAGGAAGACCGGGACAAGACAAGCGCGATAGCTGGCCCGAGTTGGAACGCGCCGCGCGCGCTCTGGGCAAGGCGAACCTGGCCATTTACCCCGTGGATGCGCGCGGGCTGATTGCCGCCCAGGAATACAGTGGCCCACTCGCCAAGCCGGAGTTGCGCAATCCTGATACGTCCGAGATTGCGCGGATGCAGGTGCTTGCGGACCGCACCGGCGGCCGCGCGTTTTTCAATAACAACGATCTTGCGGCCGCTCTGCGCCGTGCTCTCGACGACGCCCGAATGACCTACGTTGTCGGCTACTACCCGTCGCACCACGACTGGAAGGGCCGCTTCCGCAAGATCGATCTGCGCGTGAATCGCCCCGACGTGGAACTGCACTATCGCCGCGGGTACTTCGCGCAGCCGGACGAACCTGGCGACGCCTGGTACCGCGAGCAGGTGCTCAACGCTTCGCTGTGGAACCCGGTCGATGCGACCGGCATGCGCTTGACCGTCGCGGTCACGCCGTCCGCGGCAGGCGGGCTCGATCTGGCGCTTCAAATCGACGCAAGCGACATCGCGTTCCAGTCGAACGGAGAGAAGCACGAATGCGGATTGGATGTGTGGCTGGTCCAACTCGATGGACAGGAGAAGCAGATCAAGACGCGCGCTCGCACGAACAACCTGAGCCTCGACCAAGCCACGTTCGACAAGGTGAAACAGGTGAACGGCCTAGCCTTGGCCGAACACTTGAATCCGGAGCCGCAGGCCGTGCTGCTACGCGTACTGGTGCGCGATGTCACGACCGGGCAACTCGGCTCGCTGACCGTTCCGCTGCGACGGTTTGCCGCGGCAGCCCATTAGTCTTCGCGCTCTCCTGGAGGCGAACGGCAACGCGTTGCGCTTCTGCGGAGAGAAATGGTTATTAGAATCAATTACTTAGCGATCAGAAAGAGCAAGTGAGTTGCTCTTTTGTGACGTTGCGCCCGTTCCCCGCGCGGTTGCTCACACACGTTCCGAAACGGAGTCGCAAGCGACCGGCCCATTTTCATCATTGGGGGTGAACGGTCTGCCGGTCATGGAGAGATCGGTGCTGCTCCACGTCCCGACAGAGCGCGTGCGTTGTCGCGATGGTCCATGTTGATCCCGAAGCAGCTTCAGCGCGCCGGCTCGTGCGCGCCGACGGCGGGCTTCTTTCCGGCCGGAACCGGGTTGCCCCAGAAGTCCCGTCCTCCGTTGCCTTCGATCGGCACGCCTGCTCCGGCGCCCTTCGAGCCTTCACGAAGCTGGTAGCCCTGCAGCGAGTCGAGACCCTGGCCGCTGCCCGGCTTGCTCAATAGCGGGTCGAACCGCAGCGCCTGCCAGCCGTCCGGTACGTCTTTGAAATTTCCGAAAAACAGATTGTTCTGGAACGTGATCTTCGTTGCCTTGCCCACTCCTGGTTCGGTGACAAATGTGCCATCGTCCACCGGCTTGCGTTTCAGCGCTGCCCCGTTCCTCGCCGTGCCGTCCACGTAGAAGATGTTGTTCGAGACGGTTGTATTCTCGGCCCAATCTTTCCCGCCGCCCTCCCACAGGAACAGGTCGAGGTCGATGTCCTTGCCGACGTAAAAGGTGTTGTTGTAGATAGCGATGTCTTTGATCGGTCCGCCCATGTGGAACAGCCGCGTGTGGTCGTTCTGGCTGATGTTGTAACGCACCACCGTCTGGATGCTGTCCTTGCAGCAGATCAGCATGAAGCCGCCGTCGTTATCGTGCGAGTAGTTGTACTGGACCGTGGTGTTGGTGCAGAAGCCGTCGGAGTCGAACGCCTCGCCGTCCTTGGTGCCCTTCAGCCCGCTCACCTCGTTGAACTGGATGACGGTGTTGTCGGAACTCCAGGGCCAGATCCCGGCCGCATAATCGTCGCAGCGCATTCTGGCGCCGCGCACGACGTTGTACTCGACCAGCGCATGATCGCAGCCCCACACCTTGATGGCGTCTCCGCCAATATCTTCGAGCAGGTTCTTGCGGATCACCACGTCCGTGCTGAGCAGTTTCTTGTCCCGATACGGCACGAAACCGCAAATGCCGTTGCGGTCCGTGCGGACCAGGTGGCAGTTCTCGATATGCAGTCCGTCGAAGTTGCTTCTCACCTTGCCGCCGCCGTTCTCCCACACGATGCCATGACCCTCGCCGGCGTCCTTCTTGATGAGCGAGCCGTTGACGTCATGGACGTAGAGGTTCCGCAAAATGATGTGATGAACGGTGCCGTAGTCCCAGCTCATCACCCGCACGCCGTAGCGGAACGCTTCTCTCGCCGGACCCGTGTTTGAGAATTGGAGGTTGTTGATCTCCCAGTACTCCTGGTTCTTCAGCAGCAGCGCCTCGTGGAACTTGCCTTCGGCGGCAATCAGAGGCTTGTCGCCTTCGCCGAATCTGTCAATGACGATCGGGCTCTGCGCATTGCCTGATCCCTGGGGATGGAGTTGCCCGTTGTAAGTCGCGCCAGCCTTGAACAGGATCCTGTCGCCAGGCGCGAAGGTGGTGGCGTTCACCTTGTCGAGGCTCTTCCACGCCTGCGTCTCGGAGAGTCCGGTGTTGGCGTCTTTTCCGGCGGCGCCGTCGATGTAGAACGATCGGGGACCGCCAGTCTGAGCCGCCGTTGCGGTGAGCAAAGCCAGGAAGGCAATTGGGGAAAGTTGCTTCAGCATAGGAGTTACCATCTCGGGCACAAGGCTGCGATCCAGGATCCGGTGATCGGCTCCTGAGTCGCACTGAGCATATCCCACTGCGCCGCCGGATGCGCGGGGCGCCTCGCTATCCGTTGAAATCGGCGTCGCCTGCTATGCTGAACTCGACTATGGATGGACACGGGCGGGTTCGGAAACTGCATGGCTTGGGACACAGGAAGGCAAGGCTCACGCTGTGCAAAGTGGTTGGCGTTGCGGCGCTGTTCGCGCTGGCCGCTTGCAAGCCGTCGGGCACTGCGCGGACAGCGGACACGGCCTCGGTCCCGCCGCTGCGGCCTGTCAATCTGGTGGTCGTAACTATCGACACGTTGCGCGCCGACCGTCTGCACTGTTACGGCAACAAAGACATTGAGACGCCCACGCTCGACGCGCTCGCCGCGCGCGGCGTGTTGTTCGAGAACGCCGTCGCGCAGACTCCGTTGACCCCGCCTTCGCACGCCAGCATCTTCACCGGCACGAACCCGAACGTGCACCACGTGCGGAACACAGGCGGATTCGCGCTGCAAGCCTCGCCGATCCCAATGGCAAAGATCCTGCAAGCGCAGGGTTGGGACACAGCCGCCTTCATCGGCGCATCGGTTTTGAAAAAGGCCGTTGGCTTCAACCAGGGCTTCAACGTCTACGACGACGAGATGCCGAAGCCTGAGAGGGGCCTGGAGGAACGGGAGTATCCCGAACGCCGCGCGTCGGTCGTGGTCGATCACGCGCTCGGCTGGCTGAACGCGCAATCCGGCAAGCCGTTCTTTGTGTGGCTGCACCTCTACGACCCGCACGAGCCGTACGATCCGCCCGCGCCGTTCCATGAGAAGTATAAGCGGAATCTCTACGACGGCGAGATCGCCTACACCGATCAGCAACTGGGCCGTTTTCTCGATGAAGTGGCCAAGAAGACGCAGGCCGCAAACACCATCGTCGTCGTGCTCGCCGACCATGGCGAGAGCCTCGGCGAGCACGGCGAGTTCAACCATGGCATTTTCCTCTACGATGCGACGCTGCATATCCCGTTTCTGATCGCGGGGCCGGGCGTTCCGGCCGGTGTCCGGGTGCGGCAGCAGGCAAGGACCATCGATGTCTTGCCGACCGTGCTCGAACTGATGGGTGGCAAGGCTCCGGCCTCGGTGCAAGGCGTCAGCCTGACACCGGCGTTCTCACAGCATGCCGTCCAGACGACCTACTCCTACGAAGAGACGCTTTACCCGAAGATGAACATGGGCTGGTCCGAGTTGCGCGGCATCCGCACCGCGCGCTGGAAGTACATTCGTGCGCCGCGTCCCGAGCTTTACGACCTGGCGCAGGATCCCGGCGAGAAGGCGAACGTGCTCGACTCCCACCCGAAGGAGTTCCGCGAGTTGGAGGCGCAGTTGAAAGCGCTGGCCGGCGGAGAAGAGCGAGTCGCGTCCACCCAGGTAGACTCGCAGACGATGGCGCAGCTCAAGTCGCTCGGCTACCTTTCCGGCATGGCCCCGAGCGAGGTGGAACTGAACGGCAAAGGCCCCGACCCGAAGGACCGCACAGCCACATTGCGAGCGTTCCAGACCGTGCTCGGTCCGGGCTCGCGCTCGATCCCCAGCGCGCGGAGAATCACGATGCTCCGGCAGGCGCTCTCGGACGACAACATGAACCCGTCGCTGTATTTCTACTTGGGGGCCGAGTACGAGAAGGCCGGCCAGTACGCTCAGGCGATGGAGGTCTACGAGAACGCTCAGAAGCAGGGCATTGCGAATGGCAGGCTGCTCGCGCGCATGGGCGACCTCTCCGTGCGCGGCGGGAAGCGGGAGCAGGCGATTGCGGCCTACGAAAAAGCCGCGCAACTGAATCCCACCGACACGGGCAGCCAGGTGAACCTGGCGACGGCGTATCTCGAAGCGGGCAAGCTCGCCGACGCCGAGCGCTGTTTCCGCTGGGTTCTGACCATCGAAGAGAGCGCCGCCGCGTATAACGGCCTGGGCCTGGTCGCCATTCAACGCCAGGACCCCACGGCGGCGCGGGTTCACTTTGAGCGTGCGGTGGCGCTCGATCCCGGCCTGGTCGAAGCGCAACTGAACCTCGGGCTGATTTACAAAATGAGCGGCGATATTCCGCGCGCCAAGGCATGCTTCCAGGTCTTCATCGCCAAGGCGTCTCGCGCGCAGTATGGGAAGCTCATCCCGCAGGTCGAGGCGGAAATCGCTGCGATGCGATGAGGCGTGTTTTTGACAAAAATGGCACCTTTTCGACGTGTTTTTGGCACTTTTTTGGCAGTTTTCGCAGTGTCGGCGCAAAGTGTTCCGAAGCAGAGCATAGGCGTGGCCTGCAATCTTCTGCGCAGTGATGACCAGCGGCGGGCGGGGCTGGAGGCGCTCCACGTCGGGCGCTATGCCGCCGCACGGCAGGCCTTTCAGGAATCGTTCAATGCCTGCCCTGCCCAGCACGGCATCCTGCTCGAACTGTCCCGTGTGGACGTGCAACTCAAGGACTTCGCGGGAGCCATCAGGACGGCTCAACAGCTCCTCGAACTGGAGCCGACTTCGGTGGACGGACGGCTCGCTCTGGCCAACGCCTATCTGGTGGCGCAAAGGCCGCAGGACGCACTGCGAGAGGCTGACGCGGTGCTGAAGTTGGATCCGGCACATGCGACCGCGCTGAAGCTGAAGGGCAACATGGAGTACCTGTCGGGCAATCTGGACGGCGCGCTGGCGGCTTTCGTGACGCTGCTCGACAAGCATCCCGAGGATGAGGAAGGCCCTTACATGCTGGGGCGCATCTACTACCAGGAAGGACGGGTCGACCACGCGACGGGCCAGTTCCAGCGCGTTCTCAAACTCAATCCGAAATCCTACAAGGCGCTCGACAATCTCGGATTGTGCTACCAGAGTCTGGGCGATACCGAATTGGCAACCCGATACTTTCTAACCGCCATCAAACTCGTCGACAAAGACCATCCGGAATACGACTGGGCGTACGCCAATCTGGCGAGCCTCCTGCTGGATAAAGGCGAGGACGAGAAGGCGTTTGCGTTTGCCTCAAAAGCCGCGGATCGCAACCCCAATTCGGCGCGAAATTTCTACCTCGGCGGGAAAGCGCTGGGCAAGTTGGGCAAGAACGAGCTATGCGTGAACTGGCTGGAGCGCTCGGTGTCCCTGGACCCGAACTACCCGGAGCCACTCTACCTGCTGGGCAGGGTCTACGCCCAGCTCGGACAGCAGGACAAGGCCAAGGCAGCGCTGGAAAAATTCCAGGCTCTGAAGAAGACTGCTCCGCGGCAAAGGAAGTAGGGGCGAGACGCGCCGCTCAGTTAGTCGCTGGAGGCGCTGCGATAAACTGGTGCGCTATGTTGTGCATTCGGCCTCGATTTGCGCCAGATGCGGTTTCGCGGTCGTAGCAACAGGTTCTACCCGATGAATCGGCGGACGTTTGTAATCGCGATGCTCGCGCTGCAGCGCGCCGCTCAAGCGGCGCAGGCTGCCGCCGCACGCCGGCAACCGGAGTTCCGCGACGCGACTGCCCAATCGCAGATTCACTTTCAATGCAATGCCAGTCCGACATCGCAGAAATACCTGATCGAGACGATGCCCGGCGGCGTGGCCATGTTCGACTACGACGGCGACGGGCGCGTGGATCTGTACTTCGTGAACGGCGCCAAACTCGACGATCCGATGCCGCCGGGCAAAGCGCCGGATAAGTCGGACCCGCGCTTCTGGAACCGGCTGTATCACAACAACGGCGACGGCACTTTCACCGACGTGACGGAGAAAGCCGGCGTGCGCGGGCACGGATACGGGATGGGCGTTGCCGTAGGCGACTACGACAACGACGGCCATGCCGACCTGTACGTGACCGGATTTGGCCGGAACACCCTGTACCACAATAACGGCGACGGCACGTTCACAGACATCACGGAGAAGGCCGGCGTGGCGGGCAGCGGCTGGTCGTCGAGCGCGTGCTTTGTCGATTACGACCGCGACGGCTTCCTGGATCTGATCGTGACGCGGTACATGCAATGGGACTTCGAAAAGAACCTGTGGTGCGGCCCGCACGAGCCTGGATACCGGGGCTATTGTCATCCCGAGGCTTTCAAGAAGGAGACACACCTCGTCTTTCACAACAACGGCGACGGCACGTTTACGGATGTCTCCAAGGCGTGCGGAATCGGCACGGCGCCCGGCTACGGGTTGGGCATCGCGTTCAACGATTACGATCGCGACGGCTGGCCCGACATCCTGATCGCCAACGACAACGTGCCGGAACAGTTATTCCACAACCTGCGCAACGGCAAATTTGAAGAGGTGGCCCTGCGCGAGGGGCTAGCGTACGACGAGGACGGGCGCACGTTCTCCGGGATGGGCGCCGACTTCGACGACTACGACAACGACGGCTGGCCCGACGTTGTGGTGGGAGCGCTGGCGAATGAGAAGTACGCCCTGTTCAAGAACCGGAAGGGCGCGTTTGAGTACGCGTCGGGGCCGAGCGGCCTGGCGAGAATCAGCTCGCTGCACAGCGGCTGGGGTCTGAAGCTGATCGACTACGATAACGACGGATGGAAGGATCTCTTCGTGGCGCAGAGCCATGTGATGGACAACATCTCCCTGTCCAGTCCATCTCTGAAGTACATGGAGCCGATGCTCCTGCTGAAGAATAACAAGGGCGTCTTCGAGGATGTTTCCGCCCGAAGCGGAGACGTGCTGGCCGTGCCGCGAGCCTCGCGCGGCGTCGCTTTCGGGGATCTCGACAACGACGGGTTTCCCGATGTCGCCGTGAGCTGTCTGAACGCGCCGGCGGTGATCCTGCGCAACAGCGGCGGAAACGGCAACCACTGGCTGCTGATCAACACAGTGGGGACCAGCAGCAATCGGGACGGCATCGGCGCGCAGATTCGTGTGGTGGGCGAATCGGGCTTCGAGCAGTACGGCATTGTCACGACCGCGGGCAGTTACCAATCGGCAAACGACAAGCGCGTTCACTTCGGCCTGGGCCTGGATAAGAGAGCGAAACTGATTGAGATCGTATGGCCGAGCGGCATCGAACAGAAGATCGAGGATGTCGCCGCGGACCAGATCCTCACGGTGAAAGAGCCGCCGCGGAGCGCGGCGAAGCCGGGGGCGGCGCGATGAACGCGCTGGCGCCGGATTGCGGGCAGGGACTGATGGGCTTATTCGACTTGAGTTCCTGGGAGGAGCGGCATTGACGAGGGCGTGGATGTACTTCGGGATTCCGGGTTCGATTCTTGTGGCCCTAATCAGCGGAGCAATGCTGGCGCAACAGGGTACGCGCTTGCCGCCGATCCGTTTCCGCAACGTGGCAACCGAAGCAGGCATCGATTTCGTTCTTGAGAACAACGCTACGCCCGAAAAGCAGCTTATCGAGACCATGCCGGGCGGCGTAGTCGCTTTTGACTACGACGGCGATGGCCGCATCGACCTTTTCTTTACGAACGGCGCCTCGATCCCGTCGCTTGAAAAGAACCAGCCGAAGTTCCGTAATCGCCTCTACCGGAACATGGGCGGGATGAGGTTCAAGGACGTGACCGAGGAGGCGGGGTTGTCGGGCGTCGGATACTCGATGGGCGCGGCGGCCGGCGACTTCGACAACGACGGGCACGTAGACCTCTTCGTCGCGGGCGTGAACTCGAACCGGCTGTACCGGAATCTCGGCAACGGGAAGTTCGAGGATGTGACGAAGAAGGCGGGCATCCGGGACGACGTCTGGTCGATCACAGGCGGCTGGTTCGATTTCGATGGCGACGGCCGGCTCGATCTGTTCGTCGTGAATTACCTGAAGTGGTCGCCGGGGAATCCGTTGTTCTGCGGAGATCCGCAAGGGGCGCGGGCCTATTGCCACCCGAAACTTTTCGAGGGATTGCCCAACACGCTCTACCGCAACCGGGGCGACGGCACTTTCGAAGATGTTTCGTTGACGGCCGGGATCGCCCAACACATTGGCAAGGGCATGAGCGTGGCGTTTGCGGATTACGACCAGGACGGGCGACCGGACGTTTTCGTGACGAACGACAAGGTGCCGAACTTCCTCTTTCATAACCTGGGCCACGGGAAGTTCGAGGAAGTCGCGCTGGAGTCCGGCGTCGGGCTGCCGGACCATGGCAAAGAGATCTCGGCCATGGGTGTGGATTTTCGGGACTACGACAACGACGGGCTGCCGGATATCGCGGTCGCCGCTCTGGCCGGCGAGACCTTCCCGTTGTTTCGCAACGAAGGCAAGGGCCTGTTCCGCGATGCCGCGTACCTCAGCCGCATGGGGCAGCTCAGCAACAAGCGCAGCGGCTGGAGCCCGCTGCTGGTCGATCTCAACAACGACGGCTGGAAGGACCTGTTCGTATCCGGAGCGCACGTCAATGACACGGTTGAGTCCTTCGAGGCGACGCCGTACCGGTTGCCTAATTTCGTGTTCGCCAATGCGGGAGACGGGACGTTCCGGGACTTCTCCGCGGATGCCGGTGCGGAGTTTCAGACTCCCGGCGTGCACCGGGGCGCCGCCTTCGCCGATTTCAACAACGACGGCAAGATCGACGTGGTGGTGAGTCTGATCGGCGGGCGAGCGGAACTTTGGGAAAACGACAGCCCGGCGGCGAGTACCTGGATCGACGTGAAGTTGACGGGGACGCGTAGCAATCGCGATGGAATCGGGGCAATCGTCCAAATCGCAAATCAACGAAACCAAATGACGTCAAACGCAGGCTATGCGTCGTCCAGTCTGGTGCCTGTGCATTTCGGGACTGGGAACGCCAGGCGGATCGATATTGAGATCCTCTGGCCGAGCGGCATCCGGCAAACGCTGCGGAATGTGGCTACGAATCAGGTGCTGGCTGTGCGCGAGCCGGAGAAGTAGAGCGTTTCATCTCCGATGACAGATCGCGGGTTGGAGAGGCGTTCTGAGCGCCAACGTGCCGGCCTTCGTAAGCGTCGGCAGTGAGCGCAAGTACAGCTACCCGAGCCAATCTGGAGATTGGCGTTCCCAGGGGACGAGGTCAGGGCGCAGTGATATGCGGTTCGTTGCTTTCGGCGGTTGCGAGACGGCTGAGGATCTCTTTGTACTCGCGCAATACCGCAGTGGCCCGCTCGCGCTTGCCAGCAGCCTGATAAGCACGCGCGAGCTGGTAGCGGCGGACGCCACTTTCGTCTTCGGCGAGGGCTGCTTCGAGCTGCGGGATCGCCCGCTCAGGACTGCCCGATTCCAGAAGCGCTTCTCCGAGAGCGGCGTGAGCGGGCAGGAATTTGTCATCCAGCCGGACGGCTTTTTCGAGGTAGGGCAAGGCTTGGGCCGGCTCGCGAGTGCTGTTCAGGGCCAATCCGCACAGGTAGTTCAATTCCGCCGAGGAGGGCGCGGGGGCCAGCAGGTCTTTGAGGAGGGGGAGGGCGGAAGCGCAATCGTTGCCGTAACATAGCGCGAGGGCCAGCCGCCGCTGGAGATCGCCGTCTCCCGGTGCGAGCGCGCGAGCCGCCTTCCAGTCCAGCGCGGCTTCCCGGTAGCGTGCGGATCGCTCATGGGATTCCGCGGCGGCCTCGTAGCGTTCACGAGAGGGAGGTAACTGTTCGAGACGCTCGTAGGCGTGTTGCGCGAGGGCCCGGATGGCGAGTCCCTGCCAGTACAGGCCGGCGGGCGTGGTTGACGTTGCCGCCGCCGCCTCCCGCAGGCGTCCGGCGACGACGTCGCATTCCGGCGACTGGCTGCCGCACGCAGGAGCGGATTCCCGGGCGCGCTCGATCGCGGCCCACTCCGGATGGGCGGTCAACTCATAGATCTCCGCCAGCCTGGCGTGAAGCCCCCGAAAAGAAGGCTCAAGAAGCAGCGCCTGCCGGTAGTATTGGAACGCGCGAGCGAACTGCTGGCGGTCGCGCTCGAAGTTCGCCGAGAGGGCCAGAAACTGTGCCGACGCCGGCGCGGTCTTTTCGAGTGTCGCCAGCAGCTCCGACGCCCAGCCCGCGTAGCTGCGGTGCAGACCATACCAGACACGCGGGCTGTCCGGCATAGCCTCGGCTAGCTGCGCGTACTGGCCGGCGGCTTCCTGGGGCTTTTGGCTGGCGAGAAGAGCATCCGCCAGCATGATCCCCGCATTGCGGTCGTTCGGGTTGATCGAGAGGGCCTGGCGCAGGGGTTCTATGGCGCTCGAAGCGTCTCCCAGTTTGAGCTGGCTGGCGCCAAGAAACAGCAACGCGGGGAAGAGATGCGGCCTCAGCCGCAACACGCGGCGGCACTCCAGGACGGCGTCCTGATAACGGCCCGCTTTGTACTGTGCGATCGCGAGGTTCGTCCCGAAAGAGGGTTCGGCGGGAAAGGCCGCCACGAGTTGCTTGTAGATCGGGATCGCGGCTTCAGGCTTGCCCGCCTGCACGAGCGTATTCGCTTGCGCGCTCTTTTGCGCGGCGTCCTGCGGCGGCTGCGCAGACACCGGGAAGGCCATGCAGGCGGCGAGTCCCAGGGCCAGCACGGCGATTCGAAGATGGGAAGCCCGGGCGTATGCCATCCTGACCAGTTTGCCACTGGAAGACGAAGAGGATGCAACGGTTCACGAAACCGCGCTTTGGTCCCCTGTACCCGGAGCGATTCCAGCCCGCCTGGTCCAACAATGTTGGTCCGGAAGGTGACTGCCTCAACAGAGCTTCCGTTTCCCGTACCGCGCTCGCCGTAGTAAGACAGGGTGCAGGTCCTTCCGGAAGACGAAAGTGAATTTGCTTGCGGTCATAAGACCGCACCAGGTTCATGGTCCGGTGTAACACTCGGATGGACACAGCTTGATACGCCTTCATGAGCCTTGACTTCGAGATAGAAAAAGAATATAAAAGCGTAGGGTCGTTTCGCAAAAAAAGACAAGTCTGCGCAAGAAGCCGAATGCCCGCCACGGGTCGCGGTCGGCTGGCGCATGCGGGCGCATTGTTGCACCGTAACCAGGTGTAGATCGAGAAGCTTGGAAATGGGGGCGTATGTTTCGTAAGAGCAATCTCATTATCGCGGCCGTCTGTCTGGCCCTCGGCATGGTTAGTGCTTGGGGGCAAGCAGTCGGAACACTCAATGGAACGATTTTGGATGCCGCGGGCGCGGTGGTGCCAGGCGCGGCCGTGGTGGCGGTCAACAACGACACCAAAGCTGAAAACAAGACCACATCAACTTCCGCGGGGGCCTATACCCTGCCGTATCTCCAGCAGGGCTCATACACGCTGCGCGTGACGATGTCGGGATTCCGCCAGGCGACCGCCGAGAACGTCGTTCTGCGCGCGGCGCAGACGTTGACGGTGAACATTAACCTCGAAGTCGGCCAAGTCACCGAAAAGGTGACGGTCAGCGATACCCCTCCGGAACTGGAGGCGGGCACTGCGGAAATGGGCCACTACGTTAACCAGGAAGAGTTTAAGGCCTGGCCGATTGTTACAGGTGATGGCCAGCGCCAGATCCAGGAGTTCATCTTCGACAGCCTGCCCGGCACGACGGGCAGCACGTTCCAGGGCTCGATCAACGGCGGGCAACAATACTCGCACGAGATCCTGATCGACGGAATCGCTCTCGGCCGCTCGGATCTTTCGGGCGGCAACAACAACGAAATGAGTCCCTCGCTCGATGCGATTGGCGACTTCAAGATGCAGACCGGTGCTGTCGGGGCCGAATACAACGGCGGTCAGACCGCGGTGGCGAACTACAGCATCAAGTCCGGTACCAACGAACTGCATGGCGCGGTATTTGAGTACCTGCAAAACGAGGATTTCAACGCCCTGGCGCTGGGCGCCACGAAGGCCCGTTACAGGGACAACAACTACGGCTACGCCGCGGGCGGCCCGGTCATGATCCCCAAGCTGTATAACGGCCGCAACAGAACATTCTGGTTCTCGAACTTCGAGCATGACAAGCGGAACCAATTGGGCTTCAGCGGGTTCACCACGCTCGCGCCCATGGCTTACCGCACCGGCGACTTCTCTCAGATGCTCGATCCAACCTGGTCGGGGCAAGCGCAGGCGGGATCGACAGTAGGGACCGACCCGCTCGGCCGTTCCGTCGTCTTCGGCTCGATCTACGATCCGACCACTACCAGGAATACCGCGGGCGGAATCGTTCGCGATCCATTCCCCGGCAACATCATTCCCACCAGCAGGATCAATCCGGTGACGGCCGCCATCCTCCAGGTCGGATTGGTGGCCCCGACGGGTTCCTCGATGCTCCGCAACATCCAGGCGCTCAACACGGGCCAGCCGTTTTTCGACGAGCACATCATCGGCATCAAGGTCGATCAGATTATCACGGACAAGCACCGGATTTCGGTGTTCTATAACCAGGGCTACCGCGAACGCAACAACGTGAGCGGCGGAGATTATCTGCCGGTCCCCGGACCTCCGACAACCGGCTGGCAGGATCAGTTGACGCCCAGCGAGATGGGCCGATTGAGCCTCACCTCCACGATCACGCCGACTTTGATCAACAACTTCGCGCTGGGCTACAACCGGTTCCTGAATCAGAACGGCGCTCCGCTTTATACGGTCAATCAGAACTGGGCGCAAAAAATCGGCATCCAGAATACTTCCGCCACGGTCTTTCCCCTGTTCAATTTCAGCGGGCCGGACTACCAGGGTGGGACGATTGACAAGATCGGCGTAGGCTCGTATGGAGCCAGCGCCAATGGCAGCGAAGTCCTGAAGGACGACGCCACCAAGATCTGGGGCCGGCATACGTTCCACTTCGGCTACCAGTACACGGTCTACCGCTACGACGAAGAGAACTACTCGGATTCGGGCCAATTCCACTTCAGCCCGGTTCAAACGGCGCTGCCTGGATTCACGTCCGACACTGGAAATGCGTTTGCCAGCTTCATGCTGGGAGCGCCGAACAGCGCCAGCCACGGCATCAACGCGTTGAGCGATGGTTATCGCGGCCCTTACCATGCGAGCTGGTTTGCGGACGATTTCAAGATCACGCCGAAATTGACCGTGAATCTCGGTTTCCGCTGGGAAGTGATTACGCCGTTCTACGAGAGAACGAATCGCATGTCCTACATCGACCTCGGTGCGCCGGATCCCGCGGCGGGCGGCCTGCCTGGTCTGCTCACTTTCAAGAACCGCCCGACAACCACCTACTGGGGTGAGATCGGTCCCCGGCTCGGCGTCGCCTATCAGCTCAGCAGCAAGATGGTTCTGCGCATGGGATACGCGATGATGAACACCCCGCCGACAACCAACAACTGGGGCTATTCCGGCTTCAATACCGGTTACAGCGCCACCGTCACCTCGGCGGCGGGCACCAGTCCCACCGGGTTCGTGCAGGACCCGTCGATGTATTTGAACCAGCCCTTCCCCAGCCTTGGTTACAGCCTGCCGGACACCAACCCGGCGGATGGCCACTTCAATGCCGGCCAGACGGTCAGCCCCGACGCGAATCGCCCGGGCTACATGCAGAATTGGAACTTAACGGTGCAGTATCTCCTGCCCCACCAGATGATCGTGGAAGGGGCCTATGTGGGCAACAAGGGCACGCGCATGTGGGGTTTCAACGAAATGGACGTGTCGCCCTCGACCAACCTCAAGTTAGGCGATACGCTGATCGCTCCCGTTTCTCAGTACCCGCAGTACACGCCGTACACCGGCTTCCCCACGAATCTGTCCGTCGCGCAGGCGATGATGCCGTATCCGCAGTACTACAGCGTCACGAATTTTTACGCCTACAACAGCAACTCGAACTACAATTCGTTCCAGTTGACCGTAACCAAGCACCTCACCAAGGGTCTTGGCTTTCTGGCCGCCTACACCTTCTCCAAGGTGATCGGCTACCAGGACAGCAACGGGGCCACGGGATACGGCGTCCCGCAGGACTTCTACAACCGCGGATTGGAGCGCTCCGTCGCCAGCTTCAACCAGCCGCAGAACTTCAAGCTCACATGGACCTACGACACTCCGTTCGGCAAGGGCCGGAGATGGGACCTCAAGAAGTGGAACTTCGCGCTGGGCGGCTGGCAACTGGCGGGCATCCACAACTACGCCTCCGGCTTCCCGGTCTCCGTGTACTCCACAGGCCTGAACACCCCGTCCGGATTCGGCAACATTCGCCCGGATGTACTGAGTTCGAACATGGCGAACGGCAGTATCCCGAGTTCCGCCGATTACAGCAACCCCGTGCAGTGGCTGAACCAGGCGGCCTTCGCCAACGTCCCCACAACGGGCAACGGCGTCCCCTTGCGGGTTGGAACGGCTCCCAGGAACCTCGACCTTACTGGGATGGCGACTATCAGCGAGACGATGCGCATGTCCAAGTCCTTCCCGTTCTTCAACGAAAAGGCCAAGTTCAAGGTGGGCATGACAATGACCAATCCGTTCAAACGGCAGTACCGCTACATCACGGACACCGGCGTTGGTGATTCCAGCTTCGGTCAGGTTCTGGCGGGCGGCGCTAACCGTACCATGCAGTTAGACGCTCGGGTCGACTTCTAACTGCCTGTAACGTTTTCCGGAGGCCGTGGATGCGTCCGCGGCCTCCGGCACTAAATATCCGCCGAGCAATCAAAGAGGGCGCCATGGCAAGATGCATGGCGCCCTCTTTTCGCGTTTTTCCGGTGACGCATCGCTGACGGAAGTTCGGTGGTAAAAGCGCCGCTGCCATCGTTGCCAAACTGGCGGCGAATGGCAGCGGCTACTCTGACTCAAACGGCCCCGGCAGTGGCCGGTAAGACCCCTCAGACCTGCAGGCTGCGAAGATAGGGAACGCTGGCCTTCATCAGGTCAAGGTCCATCTCCACGAAGTAATTCTTGATTCCTCCAACCTTTGCGGCGGAGAAGATCTTCTTCCAATCGAGGCTGTCTTGTCCCACCGCGACAATCTTCTTGGTCTTGGTGGACCAGCCCTGAACGTGCATCGAAATGAAGCGGCCCGGAAACTTGGTGAAGTACTCGGCGGCGTCTAAACCGTGCTGAATCTCGGAGACCTGGAACTGGAACTTGACGAGCTTCGGATCGAGCAGCCCAAACAGCACGTCATAGACCCGCTTGCCATCCACCGTCGAGATCTCGAAGCCCTCATCGTGAAGGCCCTGGGTGATGTGGGCTTTGGCCGCCTGCTCACCCATCTTGTTGTATTCGTCGGCGGCCCGCTTCACGTCGTCCATGGTCGGGTTCTTCGGACCGTCGAGACTCGGGACCATCATCTGGGTCAAACCAACATCATTTGCCCATGCGATTCTGCCCGCAAGATTGTCCCGGAGCTCTTTGATGCCGAAATGCGAGCTCACGCATTTGACGCCATTGTCGCCCAGGATCTTGCGCAGTTCCGCCCCTTTGTACTTGGCGAGTCCGCCGAAGCCAAACTGGGCATAACCAACCGGCGAGCACAACTCGATCGTCTGGAATCCCGCATTCGCAAGTTGCTTGATCGTGCCGGGGAAGTCCTGGGCGATCAGCTTTTGCACAGGCCAGGTCTGGCATCCAATGGGAAGGCCCAGAGGATTAGCCTTGAGTTTCAATGCGCCAGCGGACAGCAGCGCGGCACCCGCGGTGTCCCTGAAAAAGTCACGTCTCGAAAGTGCAGGCATTCAACACTCCTTAGAAGTAGATTCTATAAGCCCCATGTGGCATTATCTGAGAATTCGCGGACTACGTCGCCAGGCCCGGATTCCATGGATGCCCCAAGCGGTCATCGCTCGATCCAAGGCGACGGACAGGGCCATCATATCGCTGCGCGCATGACGCGTGCGTGGTGAAGTTCAGCCGGCCTCGTGTTTCATCATCGAGCGGGAAGCGGCTTGCGCAGTCCGGGCGCGACCAGATCCAGCTCCGTTTGCGGGATCACCGTGAGGGGACCGTACGCGGCCAATTCCGTTGAGAAGGCCTTTGCGTTGCCCACGGCGATGATCGCCAGCTTTTCGGGCTCGAGGAAGCGCTGCACCGCCGAGCGGACTTGCCCGATGGTGAGAGCTTCGAGGCGCGCGCGATAGCCCGTCCAGTAGTCTTCGCCCAGATCGTGCAGCGCGGCGGAGAGCACGCGGTCGGCCACTTGCCCACTGGTCTCCGTGGCGAGCGCGAAGCTGCCGTTCAAGAAGGCCTTGGCCTCTGCAAATTCCTCTTCGCTGGCGGGGTTCGCTTTGAACTCCTGCAGCAGGTCCACGATCATGCGGACCGCCTCCGCCGTTTTCCCGGTGCGCGTGAACGTGCCGACGGTGAACGAGCCCGCCTGGCGCTGCGCTTCGAAGCCCGAACTGGCGTCGTAGGTGAGGCCTTCCTTGGCACGGATTTTCATGTTCAGGCGCGAGTTGAAGCTGCCGCCGAAGATCTGGTTGGCGACGTTCAGCGCCAGAAAATCGGGATGCTTGCGCTGGATGCCCGTGTGGCCGATGACGATCTGAGTCTGCACAGTCTGCGGCATGTCGACGATCAGGACTTTGCTTGCGCGCGGGGCCGGCGGCGGGAGAACGATGCTGGCAAGGCCAGCTCCGTTCCAGCCGCCAAAAGCCTCCTCCGCCATCGCGAAGCCCTCTTCGGCCGTCACGTCGCCTGAGACGGTAAACCAGGCAGCCTGGGGCAGGTAGTGCCGTTGCCAGAAGTCGACGATATCCTCGCGCGTCAAGACCGCGATGGTCTCCGGAGTCCCGTCGCCCGGATAGGCGTACGGGTGGTCGCCGAGGATGATACGCGCACTCACCAGCGAAATGAGATAGGCGGGGTCGTTCAGGTTCACGGCTAACCCGGACTGGATCTGTTCCAGGCGGCGTTCGATCTCTTCCTGCTCGAAACGGGGTCGCTGGACGATGTCGGCGAGCAGTTCCAAACCGAGCGCGGCATAGCTCTTCATGAACGTGCCGCCGGCCGTGGTGACGTCGTCTCCGGCGCTAGCGCCCATGCTGCCGCCGCAGCCATCGATGAGCTGGGAGATCTCTGGCGAGGAGTGTGCGCCCGCGCCCTCGCGCAGCAATCCGGCCACCAGGCTCGGCAGCCCTGACTTCCCGGGCGGGACCACGCAGTTGCCGGCGAGAATCTCCAGGGCGAACGTGACGACGGGCAGGCGGTGATCCTCCACCACGAAAACCGTCAGCCCGTTGGCGAGCTGCCGTTTGACCGGCTTCGGAAATGTGTAGGACCGTGGTGCGGTCGGGAGCGGAGGAGTCATTTTGCTAAATTGCTTGCTTTCTGTTTTCGATCTGTTTCGTCTCGGCGCTCATTGGGGCGCGGATCTCCGCGCAGGATCGCGCAGCGCTTCCGCTAGTGTACTGCGTCATGCAGAATCACGATTATTCCTAGCGCTCAACGCTGCCAATTGTGGGGCAGCTTGGTAAGCTGCGGCCGATTGTCAATCGGCCGGGCGCATTTTCCAGGCAAAACGGGGGCGGTTGCCAACCGCCGCGCAGGATGCCATCCTGCCCCACACGATTTCGATAATCGACAGTACTTTGGACGCACTACACTAGCTCTGCGCCGGGGACGCTGGAAAGACGAGCCGGGTCAGGCTTTGCGGCCGCAGGTAATGGGCCGTCACGCGCCGCACATCTTCGGCCGTCACCTGACGGTAGCGTTCGAGTTCGGCGTTGTAGCGTTCGGGGTCGCCCAGCAGGACGGTGCAGCGTCCCAGCGAATCGCCCTTCGCCTGCACGCCCTCGCGGCCGGTAATGAACCCTGCGATGAGTTGGTTCTTGGCCTTGGTCAACTCAGCGTCGCTGGGCGCCGTTGCGCCAAGTTCCTGGATGACAGCCTGCAGGCCTTCCGAGAGCTCCTGAATGTCTTTGCCCTGATGCACGATCGCGGCCGCGAAGAAGAATGACGGGCCTTCGAGCGATTGGGCCTGGCCAAAGGCATACTGCGCGAGCTGCTCTTCGTAGACCAGCTTGCGATAGATGCGAGCGCTCTGGCCGGAACTCAGGATGATGCCGGCAACGTCGAGCGCATACGAGTCGGGATGGTTCAAGGGCGGCAGGATCCAGGAGAGCGTGACGGCCGGCAGCGGGATGTTGGCCTGCTGCACGTCGCTGAAGCGCGGGGCCGTGGGGGCGGGCTCCAGCTCGGTGACCCTGGGGACTTCCTTGCCACGCAGCAGGCCCCCGAAGTGCCTGTGCACGAGCTGCAGCGCCTCGTCGGATTCGAAATCGCCCACCAGGATGAGCGTCGCGTTGTTCGGCACGTAGAAGGTGGAGTGGAAGTCCCGCACGTCCTCGAGCGAGGCGTTTTCCAAATCCTCTACCGACCCGATGGGCATGTGCTTATAGGGGTAAACCTTGTAGGTCTCCGCGAGCACGGCTTCCATCACCAGCCCGTACGGCTGGTTCTCGTAGCGCATGCGGCGCTCTTCCTTCACCACCTCGCGTTCCTTGGTGAAGTGCTCCTCGCTGACGTCGAGCGTGGCCATGCGGTCAGCTTCGAGCCACAGCATGCGCTCCAGGTAATTCGACGGGAAGGTCTCCCAGTAGACCGTCTGATCGAAGCTGGTGTAGGCATTCACCTGGCCGCCGGCCTGCCGGACGTAACGCATGTGCTGTTCCGGCTCGACGTTCTTCGAGCCGAGGAACATCAGGTGTTCAAACAAATGCGCGAAGCCGGTGCGGCCGGTGCGCTCGTCTTTTGAACCGACGTGATACCAGACCTGCAGGTTGGTCAGCGGGCGCGACCGGTCCTCAACCAGGACCACTTTCAACCCGTTAGCCAGCGTCTCCTGCCGGATATGGACTGCCGGAGGAGTGTCGCTCGCCGGTGCGCTATCGAGCAGCCCCGGCGCAGTCTGAGCGCCCTTAATTCGTGTCAGCGACTTCATAACAGTTCTGTTTCGAGGGTACCATTGCGGGGTCGATGAGCCACCAAATGCACGAAATCAGGCGTTCCGACGAGATTAGTTTGCCGGTCTGGAGACCGGCGGTCCCAGGCGGGGCTACACCGCGTCGAAGGGGCGTTCAAGCGACGGGCTCGGCGGCGTGAACAGCTTCGCGACATCGGGGGTTACGTACATGCAGTCTTCCAGCCGGATGCCGAACTCGCCGGGGATGTAAATGCCCGGCTCGTCGCTGAAGCACATGCCAGCCTCGATCGACGTCTTATTGCCCTTCCGCAGGTAGGTCCATTCGTGGCCGTCCAGGCCGATGCCGTGGCCCAGGCGGTGCGTGAAGTACTTGTAGCCGGGGCCATAGCCGCCATCCTCAATCACTTTGCGCGCGGCGAGATCCACGGCCTCGCAGGCCACGCCAGGCCGCGCCGTCCGGAGCGCCGCGGCCTGCGCCGCATGGACAATTTCGAAGACACGCTTCATCTTGTCAGTTGCCCGTCCGACCACGAACGTCCGTGTGATGTCGGACTCGTAGCCCTGCACGCTGCATCCGCCGTCGATCAGCACAATCGAGTTGTCGCGGACGACTTGCGGCTGCACGGTGCCGTGGGGCAGCGCCGAGCCTTCGTTCACCAGCACCATTGCTCCGCCGCGGAAGCCGAGCTGCTGATGCGCCGTGGCGATGAGACCGGAGATTTCCGTTTGCGTCATGCCCGGCCGGACGAGCGGATACGCGGCAGCGTAGGCTGCGAGCGTGACCTCGTTGGCGAGCCTCATCAGGTCGATCTCGTGCTGCGTCTTGATCATGCGGCAGCCTGCGACAACCGGGGTCGCCGGGGCCACTTTGGCTGCGGGAAGCGCCTTGCCAACGCCGTCCGAGAATACGAACGGCATGGTCTCTTCGATGCCGACCGTGCCCGTGGTCACGCCACGTTCCTTCAAGCCGACGGCGATCTTCTCGTACGGGCTCTCGTCCTCTTCCCAGGCGTACACGGCGAAGCGTTCGCCAGGGAAGCCGAGGTTGATCTGCTCGCGCGCGCGGCCCTCTTCGAAGGTGGGCACGACGAAGAACGGGTCGCCCTTGGCGGTGAGAATCATGGCCAGCAAACGTTCCGAGTTACCCCAACGAACGCCGCCGAAGTAGCTGAGCGACGTGCCGCCGGCGATGCAGATGGCGTCGAGCTTGCGGGCCCGCATCAGTTGCTGCACGCGCTCGATACGCCGCTTGCGCTCGTCCGGGGTAATGGGCTTTGCCTCCGCGGCGCGCGAGGGCAGATTCAAGAGCGGCTTCTGCGGCTCCCTGGCGGAAGCTGACAAAGCGGTGGGCAAAGCGACGGCAAGGGCCTGGATGAGGGAGCGTCTGGGGAGTCGAGAGTCCATTGTTTGTGGTGTAGCGTCCAGGGTAACGGCTGAGCGCGGCGCAAGGCAAATCTCCGAGGCTTTGCGCTGCGACAATACTCCCATGGCCCACCAATTCACCACTTCGTACATTGCTGAGGCTCTGGCTGTCTTCCGCCAATACAAGCGTCAGGTTGAAGGCGCGATGGCGCAGGTCACCGACGAACAACTTACCGCCACTCTGGATGGCGAGATGAACTCCATCGCCACCATCGTGAAGCACATGGCTGGGAACATGCGCTCGCGCTGGACCGGCTTCCTGACGTCAGACGGCGAGAAGCCCGATCGCAACCGCGACTCGGAATTCGAAGCACCGCCGGCGGCGCGGGCAGCCCTGATGGCAATGTGGGAGCAGGGTTGGGCGCTGGTTTTTCAAGCTATCGAGCCACTCAGCGATTCCGACCTCGGACGCACCGTCACCATCCGCGGCGAGGCCCATTCGGTGATGCAGGCGATCAACCGGCAGGTCGCCCACTACGCCTCACACACCGGTCAGATTATCCTGCTGGCCAAGCATTTCTCGGCGGACCGCTGGCAATCGCTGAGTGTGCCTCGCAACCGCTCCGCCGAGTTCAACGCCAAGGTTGCGTCGGGCGAAGCGAGCCAGCGCTAGCGCTCAAACGATCACGTGAACCACTTTGGGAACCGCGGGGGTGGTGGATAAGGACTCGCGCCAGGCGTCGAACGGGCGACGCTCGACGAAGCCATCCAGCCAGGTTCGAGGGAAGCGCGCCAGATCTTCCAACGCGGCCTCGAAGTGTATCCCGGCCGCATTAATGATGCCCGCAATCGTGAGGTTGCGGCGCAGCGCCTCCAGCGAGGTCAACGGGATGGTGGTCTGCGAAGCCCCGATAAAGACCAGCACTCCGCCGGTGCGGAGACGGGACAGGCCGAGCGTCGCGGCATCCGGATGGCTCGAGGCCTCGAAGACCAGATCGGCGGGCGAAGGCGAATCAGGCAGACGGACGTAGCGCGCGCCTGAGCGGACCGCGATGGCCGGACGCAGCTCATCCGCGGATTCGAGTGAAGCGATCTCCACCTCGAGGCCGCGCGCCAGCAGGGCAAACGCCGTCAGCATTCCCACGGGACCGCAGCCGGTTACCAGGGCCGTTCGCGGATTGAAGGGATGAGCGGCGAGCGCCGTGGCTACAGCCTTCTCGACAACGCTGAGCGGTTCGGCGAGGATCGCCGACTCGCCCAGAGAGCGGGGGATCCGCGCGAGGTTCTCGGCGAGATCGACGGCGAATTCTGTGAAGTAGCCATGCGCCCGCAGGATGCCGCGTTCGAGGTAGTTGCCGGTTGCGCAGAGGTCGAAACGGCGCGCGGCGCAGGCCGGGCACACGGCGGGGCAGGCGCGGCGGATCGTAGGGACCACCCGGTCGCCCGGCGAGAAGCGTGTCACGCCCGCGCCCGCGGCCACGACTTCGCCCAGAGCCTCATGACCCAACACCAGCGTGGTCTCTGCCGCCGGCGGCGCGCCAAAGTGGAAGCGGGCCAATTCGCGGTCGGTCGCGCACACTCCGCAGGCTTCGACGCGGAACAGAACCTCACCCGGGCCCGGCGCGCCTGGGGGTGGCAGGCTGATCTCAGTGGGAGTGCGGGAGTTGAAATCGAGGGCGATGGCGCGCATTGGGAGTATCGTGTGCAGACGCTGGGACGAGTCTTGATTAGAGCAGTCCCGGACGCCCGGGCCTGGCGTGTGAGCTGCCGGCCAGGGACGTCACTGCCGGCGCATAGTCCGGTTCAGTCCAGTTCTACCGACTCGCCGCGCGCCGGGATGCTCACGGGCACCTTGAAGCGCTTCTCAATCTCTCTGGCCATGACCGCCTGCGTTGGCGGTTCGCCGTGGACCACGAAGACTCGTTTCAGACCGGGCGCTATGGGGGCAATCCAATCCAGCAGTTCGTGCTGGTCGGCGTGGCCGCTCAATTCGTTGAGCTTGACGATCTCCGCTCGCAGAGGGACGGGCTCGCCGAAGATCGGCACCTCCGGCCACTTGTCCACCAGCTTTCGGCCGAGCGTGTATTCCGCCATGAAACCCGTGATCAGAATCGTGTTTTTCGGATTCGAGATTCCGTTGAGCAGGTGATGCAGGATGCGGCCGCCTTCGCACATGCCGGAGGCGGAGATAATCATGCAAGGCATGCGCAGATCGTTCAGGGCTTTTGACTCCGAGACTTCGCGGATGTAGCGCAGATTCTTAAAAGCGAACGGGTCGCCATCCTGGTCGACCATGGCCCTGGTCTCGTCATCATAAAGCTCCGAATGCTTACGGAAGACTTCCGTTGTGTTCACGGCCAGGGGGCTGTCGACGAAGATGGGGAACTCGGGGATTGTCTCGGCATCGATCAACTGGTGCAGCAAGAGGACGATTTCCTGAGTCCTTCCGACGGCAAAGGCCGGGGCGATGAGACGTCCCCCACGCTGCAGAGTGCGGTTGACGGCGTCCGCCAACTTGCCGCAAACGGCTTCCGGCGGCTTGTGCAGGCGGTCTCCGTAAGTCGATTCGACGATCAGGTAATCGCAGGACGGCAGAGGTTCCGGGTCTTTGGTGATCGGCAGGTTGTTGCGTCCGACGTCGCCCGAAAAGGCCAATGTGCGCTCGCGGCCGTTCTCTTTGATGTTGAGCACCATGGCCGTGGAGCCGAGCATGTGCCCTACCTCGTAGGAGCAATACGTGAGGCCGGCCCCGATCTCGCGCGGCTGGGCCAAAGCGGCCGGCTGGAACAACGGCAGGGTCCGTTCGGCGTCGTCCACTGAATAGAGCGGGTCGACGATCTCTGGCGTGTCGATTTCACCCAAGCTCCGGCGGCGGTGATTGCGCTTGGCCATGAACAGCGCGTCCTTTTCCTGCAAGTGCGCCGAGTCCGTGAGCATGTACTTGCAGAGGTCGATGGTGGCCGGCGAGGCGACAATGGGTCCCGTGAAACCGTTCTTCACCAGCGTCGGCAGATTGCCGGTGTGGTCGATGTGCGCGTGCGAGACCAGCACCGTATTGATGGAACCGGCCGGGAAGGGAAGCGTAGCGTTCCGTTCGCGCGCCTCTTTGCGGTGCCCTTGGTAGAGGCCACAGTCGAGCAGATACCGGCTGCCGTTCAACGTCAGGAGGTGCATCGATCCGGTGACCGTTTGAGCGGCTCCCCAAAACGTCAGTTTCATAAAGAAATCATTTCACAAATCGGACGTGAGTATCCAAAACACCTTGCACGGCACGCCAATTTTCCAGCCGGTTGCCAATGACAGACGCAGCGCTTTTCTTTTCCGCTCAGATTCAACCACATAGAAAAAATGGAGACTGCGGCCACTTCCAGGTTATCCTTTCATCATCTTCGGAAGAGAGGACCGCACTGTGCCGGGCACTGTTGCGGAACTACGTCTGGGTTGAATAGAGGAGATTTGCAGATGTTACTGGGAAACGCTGTAGGAAATGCCGCGCCCAATCAGGCGCAGGATGTCAAAATCGTCCAGCTTCTCTTGAATTTGAACCTGTCACGAATTCCGGGCGCCTCCGCTCTGACGGTGGACGGCCAGTTCGGTTCCGCCTCGGCAGGGGCCATCACTGCGTTTCAGTCGCAGGTCCTGGGGGACGCTTCCCCCGATGGAATCGTGTCTACTGACAGTGCAACGCTCGCCGAATTGAGAAAGGGGCTTCCGGATGGAATGACCGAGGAGAAACTCCACCTCATCATGCTGAACGCCAGGCAGCAGAAACTCGATCTGTTCTATCAGCCCATACTCGACCGGATGCAGGGTGCGGATATCAGCACGCCCCTGCGCATGGCCCATTTTCTGGCTCAGACTGGTCACGAGAGCGGCGATCTGTTGTACACCGAGGAACTCGCCAGCGGCCAGGCATATGAGGGGCGCACGGACTTGGGCAATACGCAAGCGGGAGACGGCCCGAAGTTCAAGGGGCGCGGCCTGATCCAGCTCACCGGGCGCGCCAATTACGTGGCGTATGGCAAGTCGATCAGTCAGGATCTGACCGTCGACGGCAATTGGACCAGTGTCTCCACCGACCCGTCCCTGGCGGTGGACGTAGCCTGCTGGTTCTGGACGACGCACAATCTGAATGCGCTCGCCGACAACGACGATTTGGAGACCATTACGCGGCGCGTCAACGGCGGTTTGAACGGACTGCAGGACCGGCAGGACCATCTCGACCGGGCGAAGTTCGGCTTGCTGCCGGCGTAGCCGGGAAGCGGCGCCCGACGTCCAGAAACAGCCGGGCAAACAAAAACAGAAAGCACGACGCGAGGCGTGAGCCGAATGGACGTGTCCGGCATTGGCCGCCTTTTCGTTCGCTGCTCCGTGCCGGGGGACAGACCGGATTCTCATCCTTGGGGGATGAACGGGCTGCCGGTCAGGAAGAGATCCGTCTTGTGACCGGCGTTTACTGCAGCCTGGAGGAATGACCCCCTGGACAGCCTGATTCAAGTGGAACTACGGCGAGGATCCGTGCGCGGCGTCAGGCGAGGCGGGTGTAGCGCCGGATGTCGCCCGGTTTCGCCAGCAAACCCGCCAATTTGGCGGCGCCGTGCGTGAGATGAGGCGTCTGCAAGTGGACGTCGAGGGCTGCGTTAGAGGCCCATTCCTCGACGAAGGTGAACTCGAGCGGGTCGGCGTCGTTCCGCACCAGCACGTAGGAGATGCATCCGGCCTCTTTGCGGGTCGGCTCGATGAATCCGGTCACAACTTCTCGGACCGCTTCGGCCGTCTCGGGGCGGGCGTTGAAATGGGCGACAACATGAACAGTCATGACATCCATTCTGTCGAATTCCGCGCTACCAAGGGAAGCGCTCAAGGCGCCGACTCGACTGCAGCGTGCGTTGGCTGATACCGCCTGGCCATCCATCGCCAGGAGGAACTTCTTCAATCGGGAATTCCCTGCCGGATCGTGGAGTCCTCGAAAGCACCATCTCCGGTCGGGATGTACAGCACGAGATGAAAATCATGTTTTCGATTTCTGTTTCAAGTAACTGATTCTAAAAGCTAAATTACGGCAATAATATACTTGACTGACCGAAGCAATGAGCGCATACTGAACTCATGATCGACGTTCCGCTCACCCTTCAAGACGCAATCAAGTACTTCGCAGACTTCGAAAACTGCCGCGCGTTCATGGTTGAACTGCGCTGGCCGGATGGCAAGGTGAAGTGCCCCCATTGCGGCTCTGAGCGCGTGGTGTGGCTCTCAACCGCTCGCCTGTTCAAGTGCTATGAGAAGCATGAGCGCCCCAAGTTCTCACTGAAGACCGGAACCGTATTCGAGGACTCCCCGCTTGGCCTGGACAAGTGGCTCGCTGCCGTTTGGCTAATCGTGAATTGCAAGAACGGAATCAGCAGCTACGAGATTCACCGCGACCTCGGCGTCACCCAGAAGACCGCGTGGTTTATGCTTCACCGCATTCGGCTCGCCATGCAAGATCCCGATAGCGGCGGCTTGCTCGGTGGTGAAGTAGAAGTGGACGAAACCTACATCGGCGGCGCGGCTCGAAACATGCACAACTGGCGCCGAAGAAAGTCAGACGTAAAACAAGGCGGATCGGGAAAAGCTATCGTGATTGGAGCCCTGGAACGCAAAGGCAAGGTTCGCGCTACCGTTGCGGCGAACCGAAAGAAGGCCACCATGCAGCCATTCGTGAAAGCGAACGTCCAAGCGGGTGCACGCATCATGAGCGACGAATTTGCAAGCTGCTGGCGCATGGACGACGAATACGTTCACAACATCGTGAACCATCTGGAAACCTACGTCGTGGGGAACGTCCACACCAACGGAATCGAGAACTTCTGGAGCCTGCTGAAGCGAACCTTGCGCGGGAGCTATATCAGTGTCGAGCCGTTCCACCTGTTCCGCTATGTGGACGAGCAAGTGTTCCGCTTCAACACCCGCAAGACCTTGAACGACTTTGGGCGATTCGCCCTGACCCTCTATCAGATCGTTGGCAAGCGCCTGACCTACACCGATCTGATTGGGAAGGAGGCGGAAACGCCAGCCTGCTAAGCCACGGCAGGGCCGGGGAAAGAGGGCTTCTTAGACTTCGGGCCGCGCCGCGTTGCGGTTGCGGCCTCTTTCTTGTATTCCGCTTCGCGCCGCTGTATCTCGGCGCGCGGAACCGCAATCAGGTTCTTCACCGTGTTGCGGAACCGCTCAAACGCTTGCGGGCCTTCGTCAAACGTCGCGGGCTTCATGGCTCCATCCTTGCATGATCTACGGCTCAGCTAAAGTACCGCCATCACCTAACGGATGCTTCGCGATCCGAAATTCGCGCTTTTGCTGGATTTCCGCTTCAACTCCCATTTTGATCGAGTCGATCCAATCGGCGTTGCACAGCAGATGCATGAATCGGGGAGATCCCGTGTTCGCAAGTTGTCGATACATTACAGAATCTCCATTGGAAACGTATTGGCAGCATCCATAGGCAAGCAGGTCAGCGGCCTGCAAAATCGGGTTGTTCTTCCCACCAAGCCCCCAGGAAGATAGATTGAAATACATCTTCCCCTTGTCCTTCGCCTTGGTGAAAATCTCGTGCGCTTGGCGAACGTGGCTCCCATCCTCGATCAAGACGTTCACGTCTTCATGTAGGCGATTTCGCTTCTTCAGGTCGGCGTAAATCCACATCATCAACTGCTGGACAGCAAACGCATACGGGGCGCCGAAATCGCTCCTAAACTTTGGCGTGGTGATCTTTTCATATTCCTTAACGTCTATAGCGACCGACAACCCCACCTCTGCACGCTTATGTATCTGCTCAATGAGCTTTGCCAAAAGGATTTCGCGCTTAGTTTTGCTCAAGCCATGGTAAGGCTTGGCGCGAAGATTCCAATGATCCTTAGCGTGGAAGAAGTCCACCCCGTTGTCATTTAGGCGTTTCTGCCACGCTCTCGCGAGCTTCCGCATGTTCGCCGTCTGCCCAATAATAGCAGAGACCACAAGAATACTCTTTCCCGCAGTTCTGCTCTCGTCAATCCCGCAATCGATCACGATCAGGGTGCTCTTTTCGTCCCACCAAGAGGGGAACACTTCGGCGTCCCTCTCCTCGGGGGACCATGCTATCGCACTGCGCTCGCCGGTGCTGGGAGAAAAAGGGATCGGCATTTGAATTTACGCTTGACGCCAAAGTGGTGTGGTGATGGACTGCCTAGACCGGCCCACGGGCCGAATCTGCTTGTGAGGTACACCATGTCAGATCAGGATACCTATCAGATCTTGTGCGAGATGCACAAGCAGCTCGTCATGATTGCGGCTCATCTTGGAGACATAGCCAAGAGCGCTCGGGCAGAACACCCCAGAACCCTCAATCGGCAGGAGGCTCGCCCGACTGCTCCGCGCGAAGCGCCGCCAGTGGATCGTCCAGATCACTCCTGAATGAAATATCGTTCAGTGTAGTCAGTGTCGCGCCGGCGATATTCAGCGCCGCGCCCGCCACCATCTTGCTCATTCCAGATTTCCGAATCAGTGTGAGGATTTGGTCCGCCAGGATCAGGGGTTCGTCCATAGATGCGAGCCTAGGGCGCTTCAACCGAAAACGAGATGGCGTCTTTGATCGGCAACAATGCCGTGTAAGTGCGCCAAAGCTGGTCAAGGCTCGGCCTGATAGCCGAGTCGTATTCCTTGCCGCAACCTGGGCATTTTGTGGGCGCAAAGCAGCCGTGCTTGGTGGCCAATTCGGAAGGCTCAACCATGTCCAGCGTGACGACCGTACGGCAATGCGGGCAGGTGATCGAGACGTACCTGAGATCTCCAAGGGAGATCGTGATCTGGTTCTTCATGCGCGCATTATATCTCCACCTGCCACACATCACCTATGCGTGGTCAGTCATCTGTATTATTGCCTAAATTACTGAGAAACGAAAACTGAGTTTTGATTTTGTCCGTTCGAAGGCACGAAATGCGGCATCGCAAATCGAGTGTGATCCGGCAATCAAATGCCTGGTTTCAAGGCCGCCTGCCCTCAAGCTGGTGATGGATCTTTGAGATGGACGCGGCGATAAGCCGGTTTCTGGTCCCAGCCTTGCGGCCGGGCGGCAGTCATTCCTCTGGCCTTGCCATTACTGACAGGCTCAAGCAACCTACCCGGGAGTGCAAACGGCGCGGGCCACGCCATCCTCCCCTATTTGGTCTTGCTCCACGTGGGGTTTTCCCTGCCATTACGGTTACCCGCAACGCGGTGCGCTCTTACCGCACCTTTTCACCCTTACCTGCGAGCCTTGCGGCCCGCCGGCGGTACATTTTCTGTGGCACTGATCCGTGAAACGGGCTTTGAGCCCGCCCCCCCGGCCGTTAACCGGCACGCTGCCCTATGGAGACCGGACTTTGCCTCGTGACACGTCACATCTCCGAAGAAACGCTCCGCGCCCCGCGACTGCCTGCCGGCGCCCATCTCAACTTCGATTGTCCCATGGAAACGGAACTGTCACGGAGCAATGGCTCAGTGCTGCGTGAACGGCAGCAAGGCGGCCGGAGCGACCGTAAGCAAGAGCAGGCCGCACAAGATACGCCAGTCCAGCCCTTCAGCCTCCTTGTGCGCGACGCGGATTGAGCCCCAGGTGATGTAGGTCATGAGGAGATCGACGAACATTCTTATGAGCAGGAGAGGTTCAATACCACGGGGCAATTCGGGACGCCTACCCAGCAGCCAGCCCCATGTGCCGGTGGCGGTGCTGAATGCTCCGTAAATGACCAGGGCAACGAGAGGAATGACCCATGCCTGCCATCGCCCTCCCCACCGGTCCGGACGCCCGCTGAATCCAAAGTGGACGGGAATCTCGTCGGGCAGCGAGCTCCAGGCGCGCAGCAACAGCAGCGCGGGCAGAACGGCCACGCATGCGGCAACGATCTCTATCGGCAGGCGCAGGACGGCAACCCAAGCATGCAAATCCATGCCAAGATTCTACACTCGCCTGGTGCGGGTGGGGCTGCTCTCCAGAGCGGCGTGGGGACTCCAGGCCCCGCAAGTTTGTCCGGAGCGGGCGCTGGAGAGCCCGCGCGGCGCTGGAGCGCCGCCCCACCACTCACTTGAGCGCGTGCAGCAGATCGGCCAGCGAGTCGAGCAGCACATCGGGCGGGTACGTTTCCAGGGACTCGGGTTGGATGCCGTACGTTACTCCGACGCAGCGCACGCCTGCGTTGCGCGCCGTGAGGATGTCCACCGACGAGTCTCCGATCATCCAGGTCTGCGCGGGCTGCACGTTGGCTTCTTCCATCAGCTTTTGCAGGCCGAACGGGTCGGGCTTTTTTTGCGGAAAGCTGTTGCCGCCGTAAACACGAAAGAAATACTTGTCCATGCCGAGTCCGGCCAGCAGCGCTTTGGAGAAGCGCTCGGGCTTATTCGTGAGCACGGCCATTTTGTGACCTGCTTTGAGCGCCTCATCCAGACCCTCGATCACGCCCGGGTAGGGGAGCGTGTTGTCGAGGATGTGATCGCGGTACCAGCTCAGAAAGTAGGTCAGCGCGACGTCGAGGGTTTCCTCGTCGGCGCCCGGCCCGATCGCTTTGCGGATGAGCACAGGCGCGCCGTTGCCGACGTAGGAGGCCACGGTTGCCACGGGCAGAGGCTGCATCCCCATGTTCACGCGCGTCGCATTTACCGAATTCGCAAGATCGAGAGCGGAATCGACGAGCGTGCCGTCGAGATCGAATACTAGAAGCTCCATCAGGTCCTTTACTTCCAGTGTAAGCGCGGAGGCACGCCGCCAAGAACGAGTTGCACGCGCATCGAGCCGCGACCGTCAGGGAGCGGTGGACACTGCGCGCTTGAAGCTACGCCCTCCGCGATGCACCGCGTGCGGCAGAATCCTGCCAGTTTGAATGCGGGCCGATCTGGAGATCGGCGTTCCCAGGATACGCGATCATCAGATCAGGCGATGCCGCAGAGATGCCTTGCGTTTACGGTCGCGGCCCCGTTTCCTTACTTGGCCGCGCCCGCTGGCAGATCGTAGAACTGGTACGTGTAGGCCCACTTCACATCGGCTCCCGGGGCGGCGTTTATGTCGACATACGCCTCCGGGCAGAAAGTCGTCCGGATGGACCAGAAGATGAGCTTCGAGAGCGGCAGATTGCCCGTGATGTGAACGCCCGCGCCCGCTGCTCCATGCTCCAGATGAATGTCGTAGTCCGAGGCGCTCGGGCCGAAGCCCGTAAACTCGCCATATGCGCTCTGACCCGTCTCCAATTCTTTGTTGTAGACGATCTCCTTGCCGCGCACTTCGGCCGCTCCGCCGCCGTTGAACTGCTCCGCCTTCAGAGGAAACGTGAATTGCACGCGATTGCCCGGCCCGCTGGGCTTGCCGTCGATGACGAAGAAGTTGTGGTCGTACTGTGCGGTCGCGATCGGTTTCGAGCCCGTGTTCTTCAGTGAGTGCTCGATCGTCATCACGTCCTGGTTCTTCTTGAGCCGGATGGTCTTCGTGTAGTGGTAGCCATAGCCGCTCGCCGGATCCTTCAACTCGTGCGTGAACTCGATCCAGTCCGCGCCATGGCGCACACTCCATTTGCCCGGGTCCACGATCTCATAAGTGTTGAAGCGTTGATACTTCGTTTCATCCGCCGGTTTGCGCACGGTCCCGACGCCGATACGAATGAACGTGCCTCCGCTCTTGGCCTCGTCGTAGCCGACCGCCGTGTCGTTTTTTATGAACTCCTCGACCGGCCCCACGATCGAGTCGTGCAGCTTCGGGTCATACTTCGGAAACCACTGCCCGAAGTATTCGTGATGCGCGGTCTTCAGGCTGAGGATCGAGCCCGACCAATCGAAGCGGGTGCCGCGGTAGTAGCCGTGTTCGGCATCCGGCAAGTAGAACTGGGCGGTGATCCGGCCATTCGAGATGGTGGCTTGCGGGAACTGCGGTTGGCTTTGCGCGTTGGTTGTCATGATGGCGGCAAAACAAAGGGCGGGGAAAACTGTTTTGAGCATGGGAGTCACCGGAAGGCTCAATATATCACGTCCGGGGGGGCGCCGGTCCGTTTTCGCGCTCGCGGTTGAGGTTGCCGCGCCGGGAGTGTGAGACTGGGGAGAATCCTATGCGGTTCTCTGCTTGCCTTCCTTTGCTTCTGCTGCCCTCGTTGTTTGCTCAGCCGGCGGCGGCCCCTGCGCCCAAGCGGCCTTCTCCCGCCACCATCAGGGAATGGCAGTCTCGCAAGTTCGGACTCTTCATTCATTTCGGTTTGTATTCCGAACTGGGCGGCGTCTGGAAAGGCGAGCGCATCCAAGACTACAACGAGCAGATCCGTCTGCACGCGCACATCCCGAAGGACGACTACGCGGCCATTGCCAAACAGTTCAATCCTTCGAAGTGGGATCCCGAGGCTATCGTCAAGCTGGCGCAGGATGCAGGCATGAAGTTTATCGTCATCACGTCGAAGCACCATGACGGCTTCAGCATGTTCCATACGCGCGAATCGAAGTTCAATATCGTGGACGCGACACCTTACGGCAAGGACATCGTGAAGGGTCTCGCCGACGCGTGCGCGCGACATGGCATGAAGTTCGGCGTCTACTACTCGACGATCGACTGGCAGGACCCGCGCGCCAACGGCGTCAGCCAGCCGCCCGCCAACGAGAACGACAACGAGATTCCGAAAGCGCATGAAGACTACAACGTGGCTCAGCTCAAGGAACTGACCACGCGCTACGGACCGCTCTCCGAGATCTGGTTCGACATGGGACGTCCGACGCCCGAACAGAGCAAGCGCTTCGCCGCGACCGTTCATGCCGCGCAGCCCGAATGCATGGTCAGTGGACGCGTCTTCAACAGCCAGGGCGACTTCACGGTCATGGGCGATAACGCATTGCCGACTTCGGTGATCGATGAGCCTTGGCAAACGCCCGGTTCCATTTACGACGAGACCTGGGGCTACCGTTCCTGGCAGGAGCGCAAAGACCTGGCAGGCAAGACGAACGAACACTTGTTGAAACTCGTCAAAGTGGTCAGCCGGGGCGGCAACTACATTCTCAACATCGGCCCGCGCGGTGACGGAACCGTGGTCGAGTTCGAGGCCGACGTACTGCGCGGAATCGGCGCATGGGTGAAGGCGAATGCCGAGGCGGTGTACGGCACCGGTGCGCAGCCCTTCCGTGAACTCAATTTCGGCTATGCGACCACGAAGCCCGGGCGTCTGTACCTGATGGTCACCAAGTGGCCGGCAGACGGGCAGTTGAAGCTCCCGGGCCTCAAGAACAAGCTGACGCGGGCCTACTTGCTCTCGGACCCAGCGAAGACCGCTCTCGCCGTGGACAACTCCGGCGAATCGAAGATCGTCAGCGCGAAGAACGATGCTTCGACCTCGCCCGTAACTGTCATCGTGGCCGAGTACGCGGGCCAGTTGAACGTCATTCCACCCTCAGTAAAGGCCGATGCTTCTGGCGCCGTGGTGCTGGATGCGAAGGACGCCACGCAGGAATTCAATTACAACAACCGCGGTTACTACGAAGGGCCGACCGTGTACAAACTGCGTTGGGATTTCACGCCGCCTAAGGCCGGCAGGTACTCCGTCGCCGTCATCTATCGCAACAACGCCTCGAAGGGACCGCTCGAAATCGCGATCGGCTCCCAGAGGCTGCCCATCGTGCTGAAAGAGGAGGAGGAAGGCGAGAAGGAAGATCGGCCCGAAGTTTTCGCGGCCGGTCCGGTAATTCTGAGCGCGGCCGAATCGCTGTGTCTGAGCCTGACGCCTAAGCACCCGTTTCAGAAGGGCGCCAAACTGGGCGTCACCATCGATAAGGTCGTGCTAACGCCGGTGAAATAGGGCGAAGCAAACGACTGGAAATTGTCAATGCTCCCGGGGCGGAGCCAGTAGAGAACTGACTGCTTCGAGTACGCGCGCGGCGGTCTCTATCGCAGCATTCGCCTCATCTGCATCCGGTTCGCGCGGAGCGTCCAGGTAACGGAACACGACCGCGTAATCGGTCAGGTCTGAAGCCTCCCTGAATACAGGAGTGAGGGAAGGATTCAATTCGGCGCACTGGCGTCCCAGTTCGTTCAGGTCGTGGGTCTTGCGGAACGGGACATCGCTAAATGCGAGAAAGGCCTTGGCGGCCTTTTCAGCCGCCTGCTGGCTGTGGAAGACCGACCTGGACGGTTCCTCTGACGCCAACAAACGTGCGGCGTTGAGGTCCTTCGGGCCTGGTCGAGCCAACGGCCTGCTTCGTCACGCCGCGATTCTTCGGGCGTCATAGAGTACTCTTCCCTCTCGCGCAATCGTTGCGGGCAGTGAGGCTTTCACGTGGGCGGCGCGCATATCGAAGTCGCTTGCCGGCCAGCGGACCACGTCCACAGCCGTGCCCACATCCCACAGAGCGCGATGCACACCTGGCAGGTAAAGACTCGTGGGGGCATCATCGGGCAAGACAACGCAGAAGTCGAGATCGCTGTCCGGACCGCTGTCACAGCGGGCGGTTGAGCCGAACAGATAGATACGCTCCGGGTGGTAGTACTCCACCAAGCGGCGCGTGATTTCGATGATGGCGTGCTCCCGGGTCATCCGTCTCCATTGTCTATTGAAACACGGCGGCGTGCGAGGACACGCAATGTGGATAAGCCTCCCCAAGTCATATCCAACGCTCTCTCATGGCTGCGGCTCCGTTACCTGACGTCCACCTTTCTGCGCGACACCGTCGGATCACCGGCGTGCGTGGCTACCGCCTTCAGTACGTATTGGCCGGGGTCCCGCGGCGCCTGAAGGCGGATCGAAAAGGTCTGCTGTCCATAGGCTGAAACCGAGAACGGCATTTCCGCTTTCACGGTGGGCGCGCCCTCCTTTTCAAAGGCGAGCGTCAACGTACCTTGCTGCGGCGTCGCTTCGTCGTTGACCATCATGACGGCGTATTCGCGCTCGTCGCCGCTGGCCAGCCACGGCTGCCAGAAGTTGATGTAGAGCCCCAGCGGCCGGAAGGCTTCACGAACATAATCGGCGAAATGCGGTTCGAGTTCCAGACGCCCAAGGTCGCGGAAATTGTCGGAAGTCTTCACGCCCGGGTAGCTGCAGGTCAGGTAGACGAAGTACTGCACGCCCGCCGCCTGCCGGTGCGCGCGCCAGAATTCGGTGAGCCCGCCGAGCAGGTAGGCGTAGGCCTCGAAGCGCTGCGCCGGGGTCGCGTCCGCGCCCACCAGCTTCTCGTAGACTTTCTCAGTGAGCAGCGTCGGCGTGCCGTCGCGATTGAGCCACAGCCAGCCGTATTCATTGATCATCACGGCGTGCGTGGTGGGATGTGGCGAGTTCCAGTCGGTCTTCGCGCCGACCATCGTTTCCAGGTCCTCCATCGCAAAGGGCTTGTACATCGGTTTCCACAAACCGACGAAGAGATACGGGTGATCGTCCACCGGATCGTCGGGTCCCATGGGGAGCGTGTAACCGTTGTCCCATGGGCGGCCGGAGAGGTCGAGCCCGCGCACGGCCGGCAGCACCTTGTCGCGCAGGAACTCCGCATGCGTCTCGTTCGACGCGTCCCAGATGGCCACGCTTGGATGGTTCCATTGGTCGCGCATCCATTCGCTGAAGGCTGTCACCAGTTCCTCCTGGGTCCACTCGCTCCAGTGGCCCTGCCAGATGGGGAACTCGGTTTGGAGGATCAGTCCCGCCTCGTCGGCAATGTCGAGCCACATCTGCGGCACGGGCCCGAGCGTCAAGCGGAAGCTGTTCCAGCTCATGTGTTTCGGGATGTCCACCAGAAGCCTGCGCACCCAAGCTTCGTCCCACGGACGGTTCTTGCATTCCGGGTCTTCGAAGAAGCGGTGCAGCGCGATGTTCGATCCACGCAGGAAATACAGCTTGCCGTTCAAGTAGGCCCGGCGCGTCGGCGTGTCGAAGCGGAACTCCCGCATGCCGAACCGGGTGGCGAGCGAGTCGCCGCCCGTACTCGTCTCGAGGACGTACAAGTTCGGCGTCTCCGGAGTCCAGAGCTTCGCATTGGGCAGGCGGATGGTCGTCTGAAACGTCTTACGTTCACCAGCCGCGAATTGCACCTCGGGCTCGGCGAAAGTCCCCACCACTGCCGCGTCCTTCCAGGCGTGCACCGACTGTTTGAGCGCGAACTTGACGGGCGTCGAACTCGCATTACGCACCACGGTTTGCACGACGATCTCTGAACCGGCGAGCCGCGGCGCGACCTGGACGGTTTCGATCACGGGGTTATTGCTCAGGTCGAGCGAGACGCTGTCGTAGATGCCAGGCGTCCATTTGTATTTCTCTTTGTCGGTCCCCGTCGGCACTGACGCCGGAACGGCCACGGGGTGCGCGCCGATGCGAACGACGATCTCGTTGTCGCCCTTCCACTTCACATACTTCGTCACCTCGAAGATGGCTGCGCTGAAGCTTCCGCTATGCGCACCCACCAGCTTTCCGTTGATCCAGACCGCGCTGCCGAACTGCGCCTTATTGATGCGCAAGATCACCGTTTGCGGCCGCGTATCCACTTCGCCTTTCAACTGAAACGTGCGGCGATACCAGAAGTAGTTGCGTGCCTGATGCGGCGTGCCGACCGCGGTGGTGCGCTCGGACTCTGGTCGCTTTTTGTCGCGGATCTCGACGTCGATGAGTTCCCGGCTGTCGAAACGGTCCACGTCGGCGAAGGGCGGAGTAGCAAGGTCGGCGAGTCCTGGCACGGGCGCTTTGTGCGCGAATTCCGAGGGCGCCGGCGTTGCCTCGACGCTCTCGCCGACCTCCCACGTACCATCCAGCGAGAGGGTCGTGCGCGTAACCGGACCTTTGGCCGCCCCTTTGGCCGCGAGGACAGCAGCGGCCAGCATTACAGGCAGGATCAGCAAACGTGGGACCATGCTCGGATTATCTTCAATCCGAGGCACCGGTGCAGAGCAGTGTACCAATCCCGCCATTGTAGGGCGGCGCTCCAGCGCCGCGCGGGCTCTCCAGAGCCCGCTCCGGACAAACTTGCGGGGCCTGGAGGCCCCGCGCGGACCTGGAGGTCCGCCCCACCACGACCCGCTCGGAGCTGGATCTCTGCCAGAATCGAAAGCGAGACCCATGATGCTTCCTTCCGAAGCCGCCGGCCTGATGGCGGAGTACGCGCAAGACGCCGTAGATACGGCGCGCGACAAATTCCAGATCGACCTCGACTACTCGCTGGAGAGCATCGATTCGCTCAACATCATTCTGCAGGCCCAATTCGACGCCATGCCAACCGGCTGGCAATTGCTGTATCGCTTCAGACCCTCGAAACGCAAGCTCCGCACCTGGTCGAAAATGTGGGGTGGATACCTCGGTGAGGTCATCCGGCGCGAGTGGGGCGGCCAGTGGCTGGAGCCGCCGGACGGCCCGTTCAAAGGGGGCGTGACCTTGCTGGTGCAGGGGACCATGCTGTCGCCCATCGCGCGCGCGCACAAGCAACTCGTCAACGGTGCTGACGCAAGCGTGGCGGCATATGTCGCCAGTCTCATCCCGATCTTTTCCCGGCCCGCCGAATAGGCCCTTGTCGCGCGGTGTGCGGCAGGACCGGACGAATCCGAAACCGGCCGCGCGAGGACGAATATGATAGGGACCGGATTGCAGGCCATCCCATGCCAAAACTATCCGTATTCTTCGTCGTATTTGCTTTCGCGCTCGGCTTGACGGCACAGGCGCAGGATACCCAGCCCCAACCGCCACACTTGCAGGAGCAAGAGCATGTTCCAATCCACAAATGAGACTGAAGCGCGGATTTAATTCCAGTGCGGGATGAGCCTGCTATTTCATGACTGGACGCGACGTTTTGCAGGTTGGTCCTTTCGTTTGGATTTGGTGATTGGGGGAGTGGGGTGCTGGGCGAGGGGGCGATGTTGCAGCGTTTCGTCTTGACCGATCCTCCGGACCGGGTCAGCTACCGCATGTTGACTCCCACGGATGTGGAAATGTTGATGATCCGCGACATGGCGCTGAAGGCGGGGATTCTCACGAAGGGGATCGAGATGAAAGACCTTGTAGACCGGTCCTTCATCCCTTCTGAGATCGCGCCCGCCCAACTCGCCGTGCCGAAGGATTCGGATCGCGATTAGCTGCCTTGATTCCGCCGAGCGTCTTGGAAAATGTCGGCCACTCAAGACAAGTGACTTCAGTCGAAAGGATGAATTTGTGATCTGAGGACTGTGGGGCCGCCACCCTCGCTTTCTCGACTACGGATTGACTGCTTGGAGGAAATGGCGGCTGGCGCACATTCGAAGTGAAAACATGCGCCGAGCTTCTGAAGCCAATACTCGTGAGGTTCGAAAACTGTAAAATCTGCGTTGCTTCGTTTCGTTCCCGAAAGACAGCTCCTACTTATCCATACTCAGCGGGCCTCGAAATCGGAAAGCCCTCCGTGCGAAAAACCTGACATGGGCTGTCAACCGCTGTTAACCACGAGTTCGAAATAGGGCTGTCAACTGCGGAGTTAGTAGTCGCATCAGGCGGCACCCCAGCCCGAACACCTGTCCACATGAGCGAGCCGTCAACTGGAGAAGACGGAGAATTCGCACGCAAAATCTTGGGGTGCAAGCCGAACCATGGGGTTTAGGTCGGTCTACGAGCCGAGGACCATGCAAACGGAGAACGGCTGGAAGCTGCAGAAACAACAGGTAGTTGGGTTTTCGGCGCGAATCAGGCGGGCGATGCAGTCAACGAAAAGCGGCTGAAAATTGGGGCGGTAGAAGGTTGGCTCCCCGATGCGGTGTTGATCATGCCAAATCAGGCGCCAGTTATCGCCGCTGACATTCGTTTTCTCGATTTGCAGACTCTGATAACCGCACTGCTCTCGAGGTTCGCCGGCGAATTGCGGGCGTGAAGAGGCGTGGCCGGAAAGAATGCCCGCCAGCAGATCCAACAACCGCCGGCCATCATTGAAGGCCAGCCATGGTCCCCGTCAGGAAACACCGGCTGCCGGCCGACCGGTGTCCGTTCCAGGCCTGATTTCGAAAGCAGGCATAACCCTCGCGTCCCGCGAAGTCACGTTTCTTGCTGCGCGGTCGCAGACTTCACAAAGGCAGCGTGCTGACGCAGCAGGAACCATACCGGAACAGCGGCGAGGACAATCCCCGACAGCACCAACGCCCAGCCGGATTGGAACATTTGCGCCGA
>Ga0181528_10000116_pt1 | contig 75067 bp, 57 predicted proteins | sample PEATcosm2014_Bin_47_FD_119742 | JGI IMG/M metagenome (GOLD analysis project Ga0181528, IMG submission 119742) | Peatland microbial communities from MTU Mesocosm Facility, Houghton, MI, USA - PEATcosm2014_Bin10_10_metaG | ecosystem: Environmental > Terrestrial > Soil > Wetlands > Peat | place...
ATTCATGCTTGGGGTATGCTACGCTCGAAGGGAGTTCGAGCTTCTGGCTCAAGCGCTCTGCCGGAGTAGCCCCACCAGTTGGCTCCCCTCGAAGCACGCAGGAGTTTTCCACAAGCCGCGATGAGCATCCGTTCCTTGTTTAGTCTGTTCTCCTCTGACCTGGCCATCGACCTGGGCACCGCCAACACGCTCGTCTTTGCCCGTGGTAAGGGGATTGTTGTCAATGAGCCCTCGATTGTGGCGATAAACAAGAACAACGGCGAGGTCGAGGCCGTCGGCAAAGAGGCGAAGGAGATGGTTGGCCGGACGCCGGGCAACATCGTCGCCATCCGGCCCATGAAAGACGGCGTCATCGCCGATTTCAAGGTGACCGAGCGGATGCTGAACTACTTCATCCACAAGGCGCACGGCCGCAAGATGCTGGTGCATCCGCGTATCATCATCGGCGTGCCGAGCGAGATCACTCAAGTAGAAAAGCGGGCTGTCATCGATTCGGCTTACCGGGCCAAGGCGAGCGAAGTGCATCTGGTGGAGCAGGCCATGGTGGCCGCGATCGGCGCCGGCCTGCCAATCACGGAGCCGTCCGGCAATATGATTGTGGATATCGGCGGCGGCACGTGCGACGTTGCGGTGATTTCGTTGTCGGGCATCGTGTACTCCCGTTCGGTCCGCGTCGCAGGCAACGAAATGGACGACGCGATCATGCAGTTTTTGAAACGGAAATACAATCTGCTGATCGGCGAACGCACCGCGGAGATGATCAAAATCACGATTGGCAGCGCCTACCCGCTGGACAAGCCAATCACCATGGAAGTGAAGGGCCGCAACCTGATCGAAGGCGTACCGAAGACCATCGTCATCGGAGACGAAGAAATCCGCGAAGCGCTCGCTGAGCCGGTGTCGACCATCATGAATGCGATTCGCGTAGCGCTGGAACGGACGCCGCCCGAGTTGAGCGCAGACATTAGCGATCGCGGCATCGTGCTGACAGGCGGCGGCGCTTTGCTGAAGAATCTGGACCGGCGGATTCGCGAAGAGACCGGATTGCCGGTCTCGATCGCCGAGGACCCGCTGGCCTCGGTGGTGCTGGGAACCGGGCGAATGTTGACGGACTTCAAACTACTGCGCCGGATCGCCATCGAATAGGCGTCCCTCGGGCTGACGCCCCGCGCGGTTTTTTCTCATGGATGGGCTGTTCAGTAGATACCGGAATCTGAGCGTCTTGCTATTACTTTTGGCCGGGCAGTTGATCTTGCTTGCCTGGCAGATCAAGAGTAATGGCGATACCAGGCTGATTCGTGTCTGGGCGGTCACCGCGGTGACTCCTATGGCGCGTGGCATGGAGGCGACGCGCGATGGCGCAGGCGGCTTCCTGGCCCGCTGGTTCATGTCCGGCAAGCTGGAACGGGACAATGCCCAGTTGAAGCGCTGGACCGCGCAGCTCCAGATTCGGAACGAACTCCTGCAGGAGCAATTGCAGCAGGCGGGCCGGGCCCAGGCGTTGCTTGCGTTTCGCAGCGAGTTGCCCTCGAAAAGCCTGCCATCCCGTATTCTCGGCAGTGCCCCGGGAGTCCAGTCGGGCGTCTTTATCCTCGACCGCGGATCGTCGGAAGGCGTGAAGCGGGGCATGGCGGTGGTCACCGGCGTCGGCATTGTGGGCCAGATCGTGGCGGCGTATCCAACCGCGTCCCTGATGATGCTGGCTAGCAGCCAGGGCTTCGCGGCGGGCGTGATTTCCCAGAAGAACAAGACGCATGGTCTGTTAAAAGGGGAGGGCGGGACCTGCCACGTCGACGGAATCCGGAACGAACAGCCGCTCGAAAAAAATGAGTGGTTTTACACCAGCGGAGAGGACCGGATTTTCCCGCGTGGGCTGCGCGTCGGCCAGGCGGGGTCGATCAAGGATGGCGTGGAAGGCAAAGAGATCGAGATACGGCCCGTGGCCCTGGACGCCGACTTCGCCGAGGTGCTGATTTTGCTGGATGCGGTGCATGGCCAGATTCCCGAGCCGTCGACGCCCTCCAATCCCGCCGTGCAAATTCTGGCTCCGCCTCCGGAGGACCCGAATGCGCCCGCGGGCGCTCCGGTTTCACCCGCGACGCCCAATGGAGCGCCCGGCGCGTTGAACACCGATGCCGACCGCATTCGAGAGCACTACAAGCGAGTCATCGAATCGCAAGGCTTTCAGGTGGGCACCACTCCGTATCGTGCGCCCGATTTCAACCGCCAGCCCGCGGCGGCGCCGGCGCCAGCTCAGCCCACGACGACCGCCGCACCGGACGACAAGTCACCCGCCGGCAAGACACAACCAGCGCAGGCGCCCGCTGGGAAACCGGTTCCGGCGGCGGGACAGCCGGCCCCAAAAAACAAGCCGCCCGTGCAGGATCCCCGATGACGGAATTCGACGATTCGGCGGTTCATCTTCCCCCCGCCCGCCTCCGGGTGTGGGTCTTCCGCCCTTTGACCTGGGTGCTGGTGCCCGTGGCGGCAATCCTGTTTCAGGTCTACGTGCCGCGCTTTTTCGGCTTTCTCTCCTACCTGGAATTGCCGCTGCTGGTGACCGTCTACTTTTCGGTCATGCGCAGGCAGCCGCCGGCCGGCGCGCTCATTGGCTGCCTGATCGGCCTGGCTCAGGATTCGTTATCTTCGCTCCCGCTTGGCATGTACGGCATTGTCAAGACTGTGATCGGCTATTCGGCGGCCAGCATCAGCCTGCGCTTCGATGTCGAGAACTCGGGCCTGCGTTATCTCATGGGTTCGGGGTTCTTTCTGGCGCATCAGGTGCTCTTCTGGGCGCTGTCGCACGCGCTGCTGGGCAGCCACGACGATTTGAGATTGCCGCAAACCATCATCGCAGCCTTTCTGAACGGTGTTGTCGCGCTACCGCTCTACCGGGTGTTCGATAAACTGAAGACAGAGGCGCAATAGAGGTTCGCCGCATTACCCGCCGTGGCAAGAATCCAAGGAGATCGAGAACACGAGGCGCCGAGAGTGGTGCATTTTCTCCGCGACGAGACCTACTCGGGCGCGGCGAAGATAGCAATCTTCCAATACCTGACGGTAGCCGTCTTCGTGTTCCTGCTGGCTGGCTATTGGGACTTGCAGGTGCGAAACGAGGGGCTGTACAACTCCAAGGCGCAGCAGAACCAGATCAAGTCTCTGCCGATGCCCGCGCCACGCGGCAGGATCCTCGACCGTGATGGCCGTGTCATCGTCGATAACCATGCCTCCTTCCGCCTGGTTCTTTCGCGCGAGAGCTTGCGGGAAGATCACGTTGAACCGATCGCACAGGGGCTCAACCTGGACGTCAATGATTTCGAGGCGCGCGTGCGCCGCTTTGAGCGCCGTCCCAGTTATTTCACGATTCCCGTGAAAGAGGAACTGACGTCCGGCGAACTGGCCTTCGTCGAATCTCATCGTAATGACCTGATGTTCCCGGAGATGGAACTCATCAAGTCGCAGTTCCGGCTCTATCCCAAAGACGGCATCGCTTCACACCTGATCGGTTACGTCGGTGAAATCAGCGATGCGGAATTGAACTCCCCCGAGTGGGCGAGCCACAACCCTGGCGACCTCATCGGCAAGATGGGCATCGAACGCACCTACAATGACTTGCTGACCGGCATCGACGGCCAGCGGCAGGTTCGCGTGGATAATCGCATGAATACCCGCGAGGTGCTGGGCATGAAACCCGCCGTGCCCGGCAGAGACCTGAAGCTGACCATCGACCTGGACCTGCAGACCGTGGCCGAGATGGCCATGGAGGGCAAGCATGGCGCGGTGGTCGCCATAGTGCCAGCTACCGGCGAAGTTCTCGCCTTCGTCTCGTCCCCGAACTATGACCCGAATCTTTTCCTCGGGCGGTCCAAGTCCTCCGATGTCCGGGCGCTGCTCGAAGATCCGGCCAAGCCGTTGTTCGATCGCGCCGTTCAATCGCAACTTGCTCCTGGTTCCACGTTCAAGCCGATCGTGGCGCTGGCGGCGCTGGAGACGGGTGCTATCGACGCAAACACGACGTTCCACTGTTCGGGCGGCGCGACCTTCTACGGCCGCTACTTCAAATGCCACACCAAGGCTGGGCACGGCACCATTGACCTCCACCGCGCCATTGCCCAAAGCTGCGACGTGTATTTCTACAACGTCGGCAAGATCATCGGCATCGATACCATCGCCAAGTACGCGTCGATGGTCGGCTACGGCCGGAAGACGGGCATCGATATGCCGGGCGAAAAGGAAGGCACAGTGCCCTCGACAGCCTGGAAGATTCGCACGCAGCGCGAAAAGTGGTACGAAGGCGAGACCATCAGCGTGTCCATCGGCCAGGGCGCGACCACCATTACGCCCTTGCAGCTTGCCTATGCCTATAGCGGGCTTGTGAACAATGGCGTCTGGATGAGACCGCACATCGTCATGGACGGCCGCCAGCCGGTCGTGGACCACTCGTCGGTGATCCATCCCGAAAACCTCGCAAAGGTGCTGGACGGGATGTGCGCCGTGGTGAACGAAGGCGGCACGGGGGCTTCCGTACACATGAACGACATCGTGCTATGCGGCAAGACAGGCACGGCGCAGCGCGCCTCCAACGATCTCTTGAAGACCAAGACGGGCGACGTCAACTTCCGCGACGACGCCTGGTTCATCGGTTTCGCCTCGCGCCAGAATCCGGAGATCGTCGTGGCGGCGCTATTTGAAAACGGCCGGGAAGGCCCGCTCGCCGCGCCCATCGTCCGTGACGTGATCAAGGCATATTTTGACAAGAAGGCCCGGCAGAAGCAGGCTGGCCCGCCGCAGAATCTCTCGGCCGCGATTGGCGGCCCGGGGCCCGTTCTCGCGGCGCCCGGATTGAGGTCCCACTGATTCCTCTCCCGCTCAGCCGCTACCGCTTCCTGCGCGACATCGACTGGCCCATGCTGCTGATCGCATTGGCCATTTGCTCGCTCGGGATTCTCCAGATTTACTCGGCCACGCACGCGACGCCGTTGCGAAGCGCGTGGATGAAACAGTGCGTGTGGGTGGCGTGCGGATTGTTTCTGATGTGGGTGATGGCGCGGGTCGACTACCACAACCTGTTGAGCCAGGTGCCCGCCTTGTATGGATTCACCCTGGGCTTCTTGCTTCTGACGCTGGTCACGGGCACGTTCGTGTGGGGTTCCAAGCGCTGGATTCCTCTTTTCTTCGGCTTGCGTTTCCAGCCGTCTGAACTGGGTAAACTGGTGATAGTATTACTGGTAGCCCGATACTTGTCCGAATTGCGCAACGATCGGCTCGAGTGGCGGGACTTATTGAAGCTCGGGATCGCGGTCGGGATTCCGGCCGCATTGGTCCTGGCGGAGCCGGATCTGGGGACCACGTTGACATATCTCCCCATCCTGGCGGTCGGCGTTTTTTTTGGTGGTCTTCGCTGGCAGCACGCAGTGACGTTGCTGGTGGTTGCAGCCGTGCTGTTGCCGGCTGGCTGGTTTCTGATTAAGGATTATCAAAAGGCCCGGCTCGTTACTTTCCTCGATCCGATGAAGGATCCGACGGGCCAGGGTTATCAGGTAATCCAGTCGAAGATTGCGGTAGGGGCTGGCGGGATTTGGGGTAAAGGAGTCGCTCGCGGCTCTCAGACTCAACTCCGGTTCCTGCCCGTGCCGCACACTGATTTCGTGATCTCGGCGTTTGCCGAGGAGCATGGTTTTGTTGGCATTCTGGTCCTGTTCGCGCTGTATTTTCTGCTCTTGATGCAGATCGTGCAGAATGCACAAAGAGCGCCGGACCGGGCTGGGATGTTCATCTGTATGGGTGTGGGCTCGCTGCTCCTGTTTCACTTGCTGGTGAATGCGGGAATGGCTGTGGGCCGCATGCCGGTGACTGGCATTCCGCTCCCTCTGATGAGTTACGGAGGGTCGAGCATGATGTCGGTATTTGCAATGCTGGGGTTGGTCAACAATGTCCGGCTCCGGCGGTTCGGATCGTGAAGCGACTGTAGAGTCAAGTGCGGCCGGTTGGGGAGTCCACCCGGTGCCAAGTGTCCGATCAAAGGGTTTGCCGAACGCGGCCGGCAAGTGCGCGCCGCGCCCCCGGAGAAGGCCGAGATGAGTGATCGCCTCGACCGGGTGGAACAACAGGTTTATTGACTGGACCAAGGCCGCCTCTGAATTCCGTTTCGCGAGATGCGCGGGATTCGGAGCAGGTCTCAAAGGCACCCGGCTCGACTGCTCCTCGCCCCGCTCCACTCGGTGGTCGCTCACCGCAGCGGAGGTAGTTCATGTCGTCCAAGGAACTGGTGATCAGCCAGAACCGCCACGAGACCAAAGTTGCCATTCTCGAAGACGGGCAACTGGTCGAGATGTTCTTTCAGCGGGCCAACGAGTACTCGTTAGCCGGCAGCATCCACAAAGGGCGAGTCACGCGAGTGCTGCCCGGGATGCAGTCCGCGTTCGTAGACCTGGGTCTCGAACGCGATTGCTTCCTTTACGTCTCAGACTTCTTTGAAGAGCACGCCGACGAATTCGATCGCGTTGACGATCGAGGCCGTGAGGTGCGCGGGCGTGACCGGGATCGCTCCCGCGAACCGCGCGAGTCGCCCGAAGCTTCGCCGGTCCTCGCTTTGCCCCCGGTGGCGAATGGGGAACGCAAAGACGCAGAGTTCACGCCGGTTGTCGCCGCCCCCGCGCAGGAAGAAGGAATAGCTCCCGCAGTCGACGCAACGAATGGCGCTGCGTCCGGCCCTGTTGAAGGTTCGCCCGACGCCCACCGCGATCGCCGCGGAAGGCGCAGCCGTCGCAGACGCCGCGGTAGCCGCGGTTTCCCCGAATCCAAGTACGCCTCGCCGGCGGACGAAGCGGCCGCCCCGGCCCCATCAGAAGGAGATGCCGAAGGGGAAGCGGATGTGAAAGCTGAAGAAGCGCGCGAGGAATCCGCCGCGCCCGAAGTTTCCACGCCGCCTGCGGAGGGGTTCCTGCTCCTGCCCGGCGAGTCTCTCGCCAAATACCGGCGCAGCATTCCACCCACGGCGTCCGCGCCCGCTTCCCGCTCGTTGGATGAGCAGGAGATGGTTGAGCCAGGGCCCCTGGCTGAAGACGAAGTGGAAGCCGATGACGCCGCCGAAGCCATTCTGGACCGCGTTGATGAGATGGAACAGCGGGCCGACGCCGCCGCTTCGCTGCAGCCCGGGAATGGGGAATCGTCTCCGGAAGCACTGGCCGAAGAGGCGGAAGCAGCGTGCGAAGCCGAAGAAGGCGCGGAGCCCGAGGCTGATGCTGAGGCCGAATCCGCGCCGGCGTCAGAACCAGCGGAACCTGCTACTGAAACTGCCTCCGCTTCGCTTGTTGCGGAGCTTCCCGTCTCCGAATTGAAGGCGGAGAAACCTGCCAAAGCCTCCAGCCCGGAGACGGTCGAGGAACTGGTTGCTCCGGCCGTGGAATCGGACTCTAGCGCTCCCCCCGTTGCGGAGCCGGCCGCGGCGGCTGCCGCCGGGGAAAGCCCCGATGTAGAGAATTCCGCCGCCAGTCCGGTGGAGGCTGATGACGCTGAGTCCAATGTCGAGGAGGCGGAAGACGCCGAGAGCGAAGCGGCCGAACCGGAATCCACAGAACAGGAATCCGCAGAGCCGGGAGATGGGACCTTGCCCGCGCCGGAGGGCGAGGACGCCTCGGCCGCGCAGCGCGCCCAGGCTGGCCGCATGGCTCATCGCATGTCTCGCCGGATGCGCCGTAAGGTCCGCCAGCAGACCCAGCCGCCAACGGGCCCGGTTGTGGAGAGTCCGGCCGAAGCGACGGCGGAGGTTGAGGCCCCAGCGCTCGAACCCGCGGCGCCCGAGACCGAGCGTGCGGTCGAGCGTCCCGAGCGGAATGGCCGCGACCGGGACAATCGGGGCCGCGACAGGGACAGGGACCGCGATCGCGACAAGGATCGCGACAAGGACAGGGACAAAGACCGCGACCGCGAGCGTCCTCCGCTGCCTCTGATTTCCGACCTTTTGAAAGAGGGGCAGGAGATCATCGTCCAGATTGCCAAGGAGCCTCTGGGCCAGAAGGGCGCGCGCATTACTTCGCACATCGCGCTGCCGGGCCGCTACGTGGTCTACATGCCGACCGTCGAGCATCTCGGCGTCTCGCGCAAGATCGGCAGCGACGAAGAGCGCCTTCGCCTCAAGAAGATCCTGCAGAAGCATCGCGAAGGCATCGCCGGCGGCTTCATCATGCGCACCGCGGGTGAGGGCCGCACGGAAGATGAGATCGCGGCCGACATCCAATACCTCTCCAACCTTTGGCTGGACATCAAACAGAAGGCTGAAAAACGCCGCGCTCCGCTGCTGCTGCACCACGACGTCGAAGTCGTTCAGCGGTTGCTCCGCGACCAGTTGACCGACGGCTTCAAGGCCGTGTGGGTGGACAACGAAGACCTCTACGAGCAGGTGCTGCACGCCGTCGAGCGCATCGCTCCGCAGATGCTCGCCCGCGTGAAACTATACACGCGGCCGGAGCCGATCTTCGACGCCTTCGGCATCACGCAGGAACTCGAAAAAGCGCTGCGTCCGAAGGTGTGGTTGAAGTCCGGCGGCTACATCGTCATCAACCAAACTGAAGCGCTGGTCGCCATTGACGTCAACACCGGCAAGTACGTCGGCAAGTCCAACCGGCTGGAAGACACCATCGTCAAGACCAACGTCGAAGCGGTGAAGGAAATCGTGCGGCAGATGCGGCTGCGCGATCTCGGCGGCATCATCGTCGTCGACTTCATCGACATGGACGAACGCAAGAATCGCACCAAGGTGATGACCGCGCTCGAAGAAGCGATGCGGTCGGACAAAGCGCCTTACAAGATTCTTCAGTTCAACGATTTTGGTTTGGTCGCTATCACGCGCAAGCGCGTCAAGCAGAGTCTGGAACGCGCTCTCTGCTCGCACTGTCCGTATTGCGAGGGTTCGGGCTACGTGAAGAGCGTGCCAACCGTGATCAGCGAGATTCTGGTGGAAGCCCAGAAATACTCGAAGGTCGTGGACGGCAAGGAATGCGTGCTGCGCGCCAGTCCCGAAGTGGCCAAGGAGATGAAATCGGTCGAGAATAAATACCTCGAAGAGTTGGAGGAGATTCTCGGCCGGCCCGTGCTCGTCGTTGCCGACCAACTGCTCCACCAGGAGAAGTTCGACCTGACTTAGATCCGCCGGCTTCGACCGGCGACAACGAATGCGCTGATTGCTTCCCTGATTGGGGAGCGGTCAGCGCATTTCGTTTTGCACGAAATCAATGGAGAGCGTGCTGCGCCGGCATTCCTGCCGGCATCGGACCGGACGTCGCGAAGAATCTCGACACGGCACGCCGAAGCGCTCGCCACACGGCTCCAGGCGGTTGTCACGATCTGCCGGTAAGGCCTTTGACCTGATCACACCCCCGAGCGAGGCCGGTAACCCGGACGCGCGCTGATGCGGTATTTCTTCCCGACGTCCGAGACCACCTCGACGCTGATCTTGCGGAAACCCTCGTTCGGGTTGGGCTGTGGATAGTAGGTCACCGTGTAGCTGTTGCCCAGGTCCTCGCGAATGGCCTCGAACGCTTCCACCTGCTTCTGCCAGGAGCGGGCAAAGTAACTCTTCCCGCCAGTACGCGAGGCCAGCCGGCGGAAGACGTTGCTCGAAATCGGATCCCGCGTGATGTCGCTGGTGGAAATGACATAGATCGGGATGCCCTCGTCCTCCGCGACGGCCCGCACGTCGTCCGGCGCAACCATGCTGGCCGAGTCCGGCCCATTGGAAAAGACGATGATTACTTTGCGTCCCGGCACCTTGGAGGCGTCGCGCAATGTGAGCAGCAGCGCGTTATAGAGCGCCGCATCGTCTCCGGCAACGGCGTTCCGCAGGCCTTCGAGCACGTTGTTGCGTTCGCGGTTGAGCGGCGAAAGGCGCGACAGATTCCTCGAAAACGAGTAGACGGCCACCGAGTCGGCACGTTCGAGCCCCCGGACGAAGTCCGCGATGGCATCCGAGGCGTAAACGAACCCGCGGTACATGTAATTGCTGGTGTCGAAGAGGACGAACACGTTGGTGCCCACGAAGGCATCGGTCGAGATACCTCCGCGCGCGATATCCACCTCCGTGGTATCCAAGGGTCGCGTCGCGCCGCCCTCGATGACCTGAACGGGAGGCTTGCTGCCTTCGGTGAAAGTAGTGAGCCTCTGGAGAATGCCGTCCTCCAGAATCCGGAACTCGGATGGCTTGAGGCCGTTCACGTAGCGCCCTTTGGAGTCGGTGACCGTGAAGCTGAGCACTACCATGTCGACCTTTACGCGGTAGGTCGGGCGTGTGTCCTGGGCCCGCAGCGCGGGCCGCACCAGCGCCAGGGCCGCGCCAGCCCCCAGCAGGCGTCTCCGTGTCAGTCGCGAGTCATGTTCGTTCATGGCGGCTAATCCTCCGATCCGGGGCGACTCTCCATCGCCATCAACTTGCGGCTTTGAGCACGCGCCTCCTCCGCGGTGGCCCGCATCGCGCGCAGCAAAGCCGGCCAGTCCTCGAGATGCGTGGCGAATATCTGTTCAACGGAGCGTTTGGTCCACTCGGGAATCAACAGGTTGAGCTGAGCAGGCGGGACCATCAGTTCGTCGGCCAGGGCGGCGAAGAACAGGTTGTTAGACTCCCAACTCTCGGCCAGGATGCGGCTGGAATAGCCCATCAGCGTGGGGAAGGTCCTCAAATTCAGCAGTTGCGGCACGTAAGAGTGGGTCAAAGTCGGCTTGGGCGTCCCGAAAGCCTCCGAGATGGCCTGCTCGTTGCACAGCTTCGGTTCAGCTTCGACGAGCCGCCGTATTTCCGCGTCCAGAAAACCAGTGGGGTCGGCGTGCTGCGTGGACGCCTGGAGCCCGGCCAGGTAGAGCTCGGAGGGCGTTACCTGTTCGAGCGCCGTGGCAACCTCGCCGCCGGCGAGCGCGGCCTCAACGCGGCGCGCGCGGGCCGGCGGCGCGTAGCGTTCGAGCACGGCGATGGCGCGCGCGCGGCCGGCTGGATCCAGCGCGGCTTCGGTGATAACGGCCTCTCCCAAAAGTGTGTGGAGCGCCACCCAGCGCACTTGCGACGGCGTCACGTTCCACCACCGTTCGGACTTGGAGCCGACGAGCATCTGCGGCACGAGGTCGCCCCAGATCAGAGCCTGCTCGCGGGAAGGGATGAGGAAGTTCTGTTCCGCTTCCGCGAGCGCATAGGGCAGCCCGGCGAGCGAGCCAACCAGCCTTCCGCCCGCGTTCGAGGGCCAGCCCGCCCCGACCACTTCGGTGGTCCGCCACGTTTGCGCGACAGGCTGAAGGCCGACGAAGTCGTGACTGCGCACGAACATCGGATTGGTGAACAGAATCTGCGCTCCCGGCGGCGTGTAGTAGGCGTAAACCAGGCCGACCAGGGAATCGCGCAACAGCGGAGTCAACACGCCCCTGAGGTCGCGGATCTTGTCCGGTGAGCCCTGCGCTTTGTCGAGTGACGCACGGAAGTTCAGCTTACGTTCCGCGTCCACATGGTGGTCCACCCAGAACCCGAAAGCCGAACTGGCGCGCTCGGCCGTGGAGAGGGTCGGTTTGGGCAGGTTCAGGTCCGAGACCCTGGCAGCCAGACGATTCAGAACGACGGTGTCTGCCTTCTCGCCCTTCGCCAGCCGGCCCAACTGGTCGTCCAGATCGAACAGCGTTTTCAGGCTGACCAGCTTTTGCGCTTCGAAAACACGGCTCAGCTCCATCACCAGCGTGGCGTGCGTGTCGGGATCGGAGGGAGTCAGGGAGCCGCCCAGGAGGTCGAGCAACTTATCCTGAGGATTCGCAGCCGCTTCGACGCCGCACGCCGAAAGCAAAGCAATCAGTCCCGCGCGGCCGCTTTCAAACACCTCCTGGCTGCTGCTTTTCGGCTTCAGGAAGAGGGCGTTAATCGCCTCCAGCGACTGCTCTGCCTTGCCCGGCGCCAGTTCGCGATTCCTGTACAGAATCTGCCAGAACGACGCGAGCGACTGGAAGACGCCCGCCGCATTGGCGTGCAGCATGCTCTCCCTGATCGTGTCGATCGCATGCGCGGCATCGAAATAATGCAGCAGCGCGGCATCGGAGAGTTCCGGCGCCTCCGTCAAAATCGCAGCCTGCGAACCGTAGAGCTTGAACTCCTGGATCATGCGGCCCACGGTATCCGCTTCGAGCGGCTTGGCCCGCCGCCGGTTGAAGTCACTGAGCGCCAGGAATACCTTGAGCGGTTCGTTTTCCACCGACTTGCGGGAGAGCCCGAAAAGGGCTTCTATCAGGTCGTCGGGCGAGTTCCAGGCGGGCGCCGCTTTCGAAACCTTGGCGTCGATCTTACTCGTGGCGTGCTCTGAAAAATACGCCTTCCAGACGGCAAGATCACCCGGGATTTGAACCTGCCCGTTCACGACGTCGAGACGCGTGGTCAGCAGCATCATGTCGCTGTTGGCTCGAAAAACCGGTCTCGCCGGACCAGGACTGGTCACCTTGCCGCGCAGTGCGGCGTAATAGCGCTTCAGGCGCCCCGGTTCGGCCAGATAGTCCAAGGAGGGCCCCGAGATCCGGCTCAGCGAATCGAAGTAGCTGGCCAGCCATCCGTCGTCCTTGGTCACGATCTTTTCGAGGAATGCCACGCCCTTGTCCGGCCCGACTCCGGCCAGTTCGGCCCACGCGGCTGCGGAACGGTCGCCGCCGGGCACCGTCGCCACGCCATTCCGAACCCGGAACATTCCCCCGAAGAAGTCGAAGACGTGCGCGAAGGCTCGAATGCGCTGCAATGGCATGGCCTTGCGAACTTCTTCGGCCGTCTCGGGATCCAGCTTGGCGAGTCCCAGATAGAGCCGGCACATGGACGGATCGTTGAGGAAGGCGTCGATGAACTCACCCGCGGATTTCTCCTTGACCGACAGCCAGTAGTCGGAGCTGAAAATCACCGAAATGCGAGTAGGCTTGAAGTCGTGAGTGAACGGCCGGTTGGTGCGGAGCGATTGTTCGAGTCTCGCGAGCGGAAAGCCCGAGTCCATCGCCAGAAACGCCCGGGAGGCGTTCACCGTTTCCAGCGCGACGTCGCTGCCGCAGGCGCCCCTCAGGCGAAATCCCAGGATTTTGAGAAGCTCGCCAGTTTTCTCCGATTCGCAGCTCTCGATCTGAATCGTCTTGCTGTCGCCTGCAAATTTGTCCAGCTCGCGCGCTTGAGAGAGGTAGCGGAGAACCAGCTTCAAGTACTCGGTCTGGTCGAGCGACTCGGCGCCGGTGACGGCCTGGTAGCCGTTGGTGACCACATTGCGCGCCAGGGCGAGCAGCAGTTCGTCGGGCGGGGCATCCGGCGCCAGCGCAGCCATGCGCGCGAAACCGCGCAAAGGGCCCGGGATCTCGATGGAGCCCATCGGGAAGACGGGCTGAGCGGCTTGGGCGATCTCGGCATTGCCGCCTCCGGCTAAGCGCAGCCCCGCCACGTGCGCGTTCGCCGCGGCACGGTCGCCCACTAACAGGTCCAGCTCCACCAGACGCCGCAAGGCGGCCTGGCGCCGCGCGCCGCTCGATTCCGGTGAGTCGACCAGCCGCTGATACAAGGAACGCGCTTGCGGGCTGCGGTGCGCGTCTTCAAAATGCGCCGCCGCTTCCAGCACATCCACGTTGGTGGGCGTCGAACGTAACGCCTGATCGAGCAGTTGACGCGCCTGGCGCGCTTCCCCTGCAGCCTCCAGACCGCGGATCCTGTCCAGAAGGCCCGCATCCGCGCCCCACACCATTCCCGCCATTCCCAGAGCGGCGGCGATCGATATCAGCAGCTTCACGAGAATCCCCCTAGATCGCTCAGCGTACTGTCTACTTGTGGCCTGCCAGTTTACAACACTTACGCCTTTCATCGTGATGCAATCTGATGCGCCGTTGATTCATTCCATCGTGCGTAACGTCATATGCTGGATCCGGAGGCCCGATTCACCAAAAATGCGCAAGCTCACGTTGTTTCTTTTCGTTCTCTTATCACTCCCCGCGTTCGCGGCGGAGCACACCATTGCCGTCGTCGGCCTGGTGCACTCCCACGTCTGGGGACATTTCAACGAATTCGTTTCCGGCCAGCCAGCCAGGCTCGTCGGCGTCGCCGAGACCGAGCCTGAACTTATCGCCGAGGCGAAGAAACGCGGCGTACCCGAAAATCTTCTCTTTTCAGATTGGAAGAAGATGCTCGACCAGCAGAAACCCGAGATGGTCTGGGCCTTCGTGGAGAACAATCGTCACCTCGAAATCGCGAAGTACTGCGCCGCTCGCAAGATCAACATTCTGTTCGAGAAGCCGCTCGCTTCGACCTTCAAAGATGCCGCCGAGATTCGCGACCTCGCGCGCAAGAGCGGCATCTACGTCCTGGCCAACTACCAGATGGCCTGGTGGCCGGCGAACTACGCTGCCAAGGACCTGGCCGACAGCGGAGCGATCGGCAAAATCTGGAGACTGCACGGCATCGTGGGTCACGGTGGTCCGACTTGGCACACCGGGACTACGCGCTTCTTCGTGGACTGGCTGACCGATCCGGTGAAGAACGGCGGCGGCGCGCTGGTGGACTTCGGCTGCTACAACGCATTGTGGTCGCTGTGGTACCTGGGGCGGCCGGAGAGCGTTTACGCGGAAGTGATTCACTTGCGGCCGTCGGATTTCCCCAAGGTCGAGGACAACTCCACCATCCTGCTTCACTACGCGGGTGCTGAAGCAGTGCTGGAGGGCAGTTGGGACCTCCCGCGCAGCTTCCAGGATCTCGAAGTCTTCGGGCTCGGTGGGAGCATCAACATGCGCGACGGCAGCGTAACTCTGCAAAAGAGCGGCGAGAAGTCCGCGCAGAGCGTGCCTCTGAAGCCGCTGGCCCCGGAGGCTTCGGAACCCATCGCGGCCATGATTCACTCGATCGAGTCGAAGACCGAGCCGCAAGGCATGACCAGCCTCGACATGAATGTGCAGGTGATGGAGATCATCGACGCTGCGAAGGAGTCGATCCGAACCGGCAAGGCCGTCCATCTGGCGAAGAAGTAGAGCGGAGCCGCAAGCTTGAAACGGAGCCGCGACCTTGAAACGGAGCCGCGACCGTGAGGGAGCGGTGGTATCGCCGTTCTGGTGCAAACCTGGCACGCACCACTCCCTCACGGTCGTGGCTTCCGTGCTCATCGGCGTGGCAACCTGAGCCGATCTGTAGATCGGCGGTCCCAGGGCTACTTCTTCACCGGTTTGCCCGCCGTCTTCCAGAGCAGGACGCAACCAGCGGCCAGCAGGCCGATAGCGATCCATTGCGTCCACGAGAACGGGCCGCCGAACGGCAGCGCCTGTTCATGATTGCGCACGAATTCGACCGCGATCCGCGCGATCGAGTAGAGCACCAGGTACAGTCCCAGAATGCGGCCCGGCTTGTGCGGTTTGCCTGAAGCGTAGACCAGGGCAGCCGCCACCGCGAACGTCGCGCCCGACTCGTACAATTGCGCGGGATGCAGCGCCACGTTCAACGGCACACCCGTGAAGTCGTGCGCTTCGCGATTCGTAAACACAACGGCCCAGGGCAGATCGCAGTGCGTCCCCCAGCAGCAGCCCGCCGCAAAGCAGCCCAGCCTGCCGATGGCGTGCCCCAGAGCCACGCCCGGCGCCAGCGCGTCGGCAGTGACCAGAAACGGCATCTTCTGCCGCTTCAGATACCACCAGGCAAACGCCAGAGCGAGCAGGAAGCCGCCGTAATAGACCCCCGCTGACAGCAGAGTGTCCAGCGAGAAGATCCGCTCCGGATTGCGCGCGTAATATCCGAAATCCATCGCGAACATGAGCAGCTTGGCGCCCAGCAGACCGACCAGCGCCGCGTAAATCGCCAGGTTCCCCACCGCCTCGGGGTTCAGTCCGGCACGCCGCGCCTGCCTTTGCGCGAGCGCCATCCCGCACAGAAACCCGGTGGCGACCAGCAGTCCGTAGGTGGGCAGGTAGAAGCTGCCGATCGAAAAGAGCTTGGGAAACATGAATAATCTCGGTTCAATTCACCCGAACGGGCCTGTCGCGGTCAACGCGCTCACTTCTCACGCCGCGCCAGCACAAGAAAATGCTGTTCCGCGCGCCGCATCTCCAGAATCGCAAACCCGGCCGCTTTGAGCACGCGCGTGTACTCGTCCGGCTCCGGCTGATAACAGCCCTCTAGTTCGCGCACGGTGGCGGACAGTCCGCCAAACGCGGCGGCGAGACGGCCCGCAGGCTTCAGCATCCTATACAATGCCCGGGCCGTGCTGTCCGGCGGATGGACCCAGTGCAAAGTAGCGAAGGCGTAGATGGCGTCGAATGGCTCGGCGGGCGCCCATGTGAGCAAGTCGGCCGCAATGAACTCGGCCCGCGGACAGACGATGCGCGCCTGTTCGAGCAGCGGCGCGTGGATGTCGATGCCGGTGACACGCGCGCCGCTGGCTGCGAGTTCCGCGGTCCAACGGCCGAGCCCGCATCCGGCGTCGAGCACGCGCTCGCCGGGTTGCGGAGCCAGCATCTCGATCAGCGTCTGCTCAGGACTTGTCGCCACTGTCTCCCAGTGTCGCCGGATGCGCTTACAGATGGTAGAGCATCGCGTACACCACGACGCCCGTCACGCTGACGTAGAGCCAGATGGGCAGGGTAATCCGCGCCAGCTTGCGATGCTTCTCAAAGCGGCCTTTCAAACCGCGAAACAGCGTCACGACGACCATCGGAGCGACCACGATAGCCAGGATGGTGTGGGTGATCAGGATTGTGAAATAGACCGTGCGGATCGCGCCAGTCCCCCGGAAATGCACCGAGCCCACTTGCGCGTGATAGACGAGATAGCTGATGAGAAACAGCGTCGAGGTCGTAAACGCCGCCAGCATCGTCCTGCGGTGCGCCTCGACGCGCCGGGCGCGGATCAAAAAGTAGCCAACCACGATGAGGACCGCCGAAGTCGAATTCAGGATGGCATTCAGTGTCGGCAGGTCGTGCAGTTTGAGCATCGCGTCAAAAAACCTCTTTGCGCAGCTTATCGATATCCTCGACCAGTTGATTGAGCATAGTCGCGTCCGTGGATTCGTAGTAGCCCCGGATGCGCGCCTTCCCGTCCACAAGGATGACGCGGGTCGAGTGCTCCAGCAGATTCACGGCCGTGTTGACGTGGAACGTATCTACACTCAGCTTGCGGATCTCATCCTCCGGACCGGTGAGGAAATTCCACAGGCGGGGGTCGGCTCGAAAGTGTCCCGAGTATTCGAGCAGCGTTGGCGGGTCGTCATGCTGGGGGTCCACGGTGATGCTCAGCAGCCGGACCGAATTCAGCGTCTCCGGTTTCTTCGTCAACGCAACCTGTAAGCGGCGCATCTGCGACGACATGCGTGGGCACGGTCCGTTGCAGTTGGTGAAGATGAAGTCCGCCACCCAGACCTTGCCTTTCAAAGAATCGCTCGAAAAGGCCGTGCCGTTTTGAGTCGTGAGCTTGAACGCAGGGACGTCGCCCATCTCGGGCAGACTGGAATGCAGCATGCACCCGGCCGTTGCAAACAAGAGGATGTAAAGCAGCCCGCGCGTCATGGCCTTGGATTACAGGCGCACGTGCCGGTCGAGCACCAAAGCTGCATAGAGCAGCGGCAGATAGATGACCGACGCTTTCAGCACGAGCCTTGCATTCGGTAGCGTGCGATCGCGAGCTACCCGCACGGCCGCGCGCAGGAAAAACGCGCCGAGCAAGAGCGCCGCCGCGAGATACCAATGACCCGTCATGTTCAGGAAACCGGGCAGCAGGCTCACAGGCAGCAGCAACAAGGCGAATGCCAGGATATGGCGCGAAGTCGAGACGCCGTCCGGCTCCACCACCGGCAGCATGCGGATGCCCGCCCGGGCGTAGTCGTCCTTGTACATCCAGGCGATCGCGTAGAAATGCGGGAACTGCCACAGGAAAATGATGGCGAACAGGATCCAGGCCTCGACCGTCAGCGCGCCGCGCGCCGCGGCGAAACCGATCAGCGGCGGCATGGCGCCGGGAAACGCGCCCACCGTGGTCGAAAGCCAGGTGCGCTGCTTCATCGGCGTGTACAACAACAGATAACTGCCCACCGTCGCGAAGCCGATCCAAGCCGTCAATGCGTTCACGCCCAGCGCGAGTTCCACCTCGCCGGCGACGATCAGCGCGAGGCCGAAGAGGAACGCCTTCCACGCCGTCACCAGGCCGGAGGGGATGGGCCGCGATTCGGTCCGGTGCATAAGAGCGTCGGCGTCGCGTTCGTACCATTGGTTCAGCGTTGCCGTCCCGGAGGCGAGCAGCGCCGTACCCAGCAGCGTGTGGAACAGCAGCCACAGATCGAGCGGGCCGCGATGGCCGAAGAAATAGCCGATGCTCGTGCTCATCAGGATCAGCCACGTGATCCTCGGCTTCGTCAATGCCAGGTAATGTTTCATCCCCGCCGTCCGTTTCCTGTCCAGTTCCCGGTAGATTGCGATGTTTCAGACGCGGCCGGGACCGCGCAGCGAAGGATCTGAGCCGAGAGAGCCACGGTGAAGCCGAACACCAGAGCGCCTGTGCCCAGATGCGTCGCGCGCACCGCGGCCAGCGAGTCGCCCTGGAGGAAACTGGGCGGCGAATCCATGTGCGCCAGAAACGCCACGACGCCCAGGGCCAGTTGCACACAGACCAATGTCATTAAAGCGATCGATCCAGTGCGCATATCGGCGTGCTCCCCGGCGGTTGTGCCCGCCAAGGTGAATGTGGTGAGCATCAGAATCATCAGAACCACGGGGAACGCCCAACTGACATGCGAAATGGCGGAGAGCGCCTGGTATCGGTATCCCGCCCCCATGGCGATTTGCAGCAGAACGGCCGCGGGTGTCAGCCAGGCGAGCGAGCGCAGCGGGGGCCAGCCCCGGTCCTCCAGCGGCGCCGCTTCCCGATTCCAGGCGGGCGACGTCCCGAGCGACAGCAGGACTACCAGGGCAAACAGCACGTGCGATAGGACCGCGTGAGCCACGCCGGTAAAGGGCGCGCGTGGCAGCCAACCCAGCAGAGCCGAGGCTCCCAGTGTTGCCAGGCACGTCAAGCCTATAATTTTAAGCCACTTAGCCACGTTCGATCGGAACAAGCCGATCAACGTGACCAGCGCCAGCCCGCTCACGGCCACGGCGGCAAAGTTATGCAGGCGCAACCATGGGGAGTGCCCGGCCGCCGCCCCGAGGGGCGATCCGGCACCGGCAATGAGCGCGCCGGCGACCAACAGAATCAGCGTGCAAGCCGCCAGAGAGACACTCAGACGGTGCAGGACCGGATGTGAATTCATGGGAGCGAACGGTTTCCTACCCAGATTGGATGCCCGGAGCGTCGAAAGGTTGGCGCTTTCCTTGAAAATATTCTACCCCGGCGAGAAATTATCCGGAATGGCCGCAACATTGGGAGTGGGGCGGACCTCCAGGTCCGCGCGGGCTCTCCAGAGCCCGCTCCGGGCAAACTGCGGGGCCTGGAGAGCCGCCCCACTTTGCCGCCTCAGGCCGCTTCGGCCGGCTCCCAGAGCGCCGCGAAGGCGTCCGCGGGATCCTGAATCACCGCATACCGGGAACCGCCGGCCATGCGGATGGGAGTGACCACCTTACCGCCCAGATTCAGACAGCGCTGAAGCGCCAGATCGAGGTTCTCAACAACGATATAGATCAACCACACCGGCGGCAGTTTTGCGTTGGCCCCGCGGGCATGGCAAACGCCGGCAACCGCCTCTCCCGATTGGGAGAGCATGCTGAAATCGTCGTACCCGCTCATCGGCACGGGTTGGGAACCCCAGCCCGCCACTTGTTGATAAAAGTCCCGCAGCTTGGGCGCATCCGGGACCGTCAAGTCCACCCAGCCGATCGATCCATAGGCAGGTTTTTGCATTGTCCCCGCTCCATAACCGTCCGCGATAGGATAACGCCCTTTCCGCCTTTCCGTTCCGGCAAACGTGAAGCTTCGCAGCGCGCTGTTCAGCGCCCGATGCCGGCGTCCCGCAGACTCTCCCGGAGCGCCACGACGGTGTTGGCGTGGATCTCGACCGTATCCTCGATATACCTGGCGTAACCTCCGGCCAGAACCACGGCGACGGGGACGCCGTGCCGCAGGCAGGCGTTGAAGACGACGCGGTCGCGGATGAGAAGGCCTTCCTTGGAAAGCGCCAGGCCGCCGAGTTGGTCGTCGAAGAACGGATCCGCGCCCGCGACATAGATGACAAGCTCCGGCTCAAAGGCCGCGAAGGATTCCTCGCAAGCCGCTCTCAGCTTGTCAAGGTACTCGCGGTCGCCGGCGCCGTCGCCGAGGTTCACATCCAGGTTCGAGGGCGGCTTCTCCTGGGGATAGTTGTTCACCTGATGGATGGACAGCGTGAAAACGGAGTCGTCCTTGGCGAAAATCGCGGCCGTCCCATTGCCTTGGTGGACGTCGCAATCGATCACCATGGCCTTGCGGATCCGTCCCTCGCGCTGCAGGACCCGGATGGCGACGGCGATATCGTTGACGGCGCAAAAGCCTTCGCCGTGCGAGTGGAACGCGTGGTGAAATCCGCCGCCGAGGTTGAATGCGGCTCCGCAATCCAGAGCGAGGTGGGCCGCCTCGATGCTCCCCCCGGTTGCGAGAAATGAGGCCTCGACCATCCTGCGCGAGTACGGGACTTCCAGGCGCAGGATCTCGTGATAATTGAGCCGCCCGTTCTCCAGCCTGTTGATCCAGTGGGCCGCGTGGGCGCTGAGCAGTTGTTCGCGCGTAGCGGCGGTCGGCGCCAGGAAGTCCTTGGGGCTCGCGACTCGCCGCCGCAGCAACATTTCGCGGATCAACCGGTACTTGGCTGATTGAAAAACGTGATCCCCGATATTCAGGTCGTAGCCTTCGCCGTAAATGATAGGGAAGGACAGCATCCGGTTTCTCGCCAATCGTCGCACGGACCGCGGCGCCCGCGCGAAAACCTCTATCGTATCTGTTCTGCTTCCATCGTGCGATCCGGCGGTGCCAGGAAGGCTATAATTTGGACTAGGCTACCTCGTTTCAACGCTGCATTGCGAACGAGCGGCCGCCGTCTCTCTTCTAGGAAGGAATCTCATGCGTAAAAAAGTTACCGTTGTCGGCGCAGGCAATGTCGGCGCCAACTGCGCGCTCCGTCTGGCCGGGAAAGAACTGGCCGACGTAGTGCTCGTTGACGTCGTGGAAGGCGTGCCCCAAGGCAAAGGCCTGGACATTCTCGAGTCTGGTCCCGTCGAGGGCTACGACGTTTCGATTACGGGCGCGAATAACTACGAACCCACCGCCAACTCCGACGTCGTCATCATGACCGCCGGCTTCCCGCGCAAGCCCGGCATGAGCCGCGACGACCTTCTGCTCGCCAACTACGAGATCGTCAAGAGCGCCACCGAACAGGTCGCCAAGCACTCGCCAAATGCGATTCTGATCCTCGTCACCAACCCGCTCGACGCCATGTGCTGGGTGGCTTACCAGGTGTCAAAGTTCTCGCGCAACCGGGTCATCGGCATGGCCGGCGTTCTGGACACCGCCCGCTATCGCACGTTCCTCGCGACGGAACTCGGCGTCTCGGTCGAGAACATCTCCGCGCTCGTGCTCGGCGGCCACGGCGACACGATGGTGCCCCTGCCGCGTCTGACCACTGTCGGCGGCATCCCGTTGACCGAACTGCTGCCCAAGGAGCGGATCGACGCGATTGTCCAACGCACTCGCGACGGCGGCGCCGAAATCGTGAAGTACCTCAAGACCGGCAGCGCTTATTACGCTCCGTCGGCCTCGGCTGTCGAGATGGCCGAATCGATCCTCAAGGACAAGAAGAAGGTCCTGCCTTGCGCGGCTTATCTCGAAGGCGAATACGGTCACACGGGCATCTTTGCCGGCGTGCCGGTGAAGCTCGGCAGCAACGGTATCGAGAAGATCTACGAACTCGCGCTGACCGACAGCGAAAAGGCGGCCCTGGACCGCAGCGCCGCTGGCGTTCAGGAACTGATCGACGTCCTGAAGCAGAAAGCCGGCATTTAGTTCACATTTCGGGCGGCGGGAGCGCGCAAGCGCCCCCGCCGCGTGTTACTCTCTCTCCAAGCCAGGACCGCCCCCGTGGATCGGTCCCTTTACGAATTCCCCTTTCGAGCTATGCCAAAAGCAAAGCCGGCGCGACAAGCGCCAGCGCCATCCATCAATCCGCAATACGCCTGCTTCCGGCTCTCGGTTCGCCCGTCCGAGATCCATCGCTGGGGCGTCTACGCCGAGGAGTTCATCCCCAAGGGACGCAAGATCGTTGAGTACACCGGCGAGCGTTGTAACCGCCGCGAGACCGCAAAGCGCGCGGGCGGCAAGCTGAACTACATGTTCACGCTCGATAGCTACTGGGCGCTCGATGGGAGCGTGGGCGGCAGCGGAGCCGAATACATCAATCACTGCTGCGACCCCAATTGCTACGCCTGGATCTTCCGCGGCCACATCCTGTACATGGCAGCGCGCGATATCCAGGCGGGCGAAGAAATCACCATCGATTACCACTTCGAGGCCGAAGTGGCCCCGGTGAAGTGCTCTTGCGGCGCGGCGGGCTGCCGCGGCACCATCAACCTCAAACCGGAACCGAAGAAGCGCAAGCCGGTCAAGAAGACGGCCGGAAAATCGTCGAAAACCGGCAAGCAAACAAAAAGCTGAAAGTTCGGTTCCGCCGCATTTCCGCGTGAGAGAAATCCAGCTTCGAAGCCACTTAGTCAGCAGATAACCCAAAACCAGCGTGATTCGGGAGGGTCCACTCCAGATATCACTTCTTTAGGGCGAAAACCTGCTTTCGTCGCGCCGGCACTCCCGCGTCCTCACCCGCGGGATTTCTCCTCCTCCTCTGCCCGGCGCGGCGAAACAGGAAATCCGATACACTCTCCCATTCACTGGCTCCCTAGTGTCCTGATGTCAGTGTCCGAGTGCGCCGCTTGGTCTCTCAATATCCTAAGTCACGTGGATTGTCGCCGAACGTCAGCAGCGTCCAGTACAAACCCTGGAGCGCGATCCAGCAATTCAGTCTGGGCAACGGCCTGACCGAGACCCACGGCTACAACGACCGTTTGCAGCCCACTTCTATCAGCGCCGGCTCGTGGGCCATCAATCTCTATCCCTGTCCAGGACAAGCCGTCCACTGCTCCGCCAACAACGGGAATATCCTGGAGCAAGACGTGACGACTCCAGGCGTTTCCGGTCTGAAGCAGACCTTTGGTTACGACGCGCTGAACCGGCTGACGGCGGCGACAGAGCAGAACTCGGGCGGCCCGGTGACTTGGACCCAGAGCTACAGCTACGACACTTACGGGAACCGCTGGGTGAGTGCCAACTCAGGTGTTTCCTTGAGCCCCTTCACGGCTGTGGCAAACAGCAACTTCGACGCCGCGAATCACCTGTACATCAATGGTGCGGGTTACGACAACACGGGCAATCAGACGGCCATCGGCGGTTTCGCCAACACGTTCGACGCCGAAAGCCGGCTGACGGCGAGCACGCTCAATGCGACCACCGCGACCTATGCCTACGATGGGGAAGGACGGCGCGTTCAGCGCATCGCTGGCGGTGCGACGACCCAGTATGTATACGACTCGCAGGGCAATCTCGTGGCGGAGTACTCCACGCAAGTTCCGGCCGTAACGGGAACGGAGTATCTCATCGCCGATCACCTTGGCAGCACGCGCATGACGACCGATGCGAGTGGTGCCTGTCTTGCGCTGCACGACTACCTTCCCTTTGGCGAGGAAATCCCCAGCGGCACGGGCGGGCGCACCGGCTGCTACGGGAGTTCAGATGCGGTGCGTCAGCAGTTCACCGGCAAAGAACGGGATAGCGAGACGGGCCTCGACTACTTCGGCGCCAGGTACTTCTCCGGAGCGCAGGGACGATACACGAGCCCAGACCCGTTGATGGCCAGTGCAACGCCTAGCAACCCGCAGACCTGGAACCGCTATGCTTATGGCCTCAATAATCCGCTGCGGTACATCGATCCCGATGGAATGAAGGAAATTTCGGTCGCAGACTGCCAGAAGGATTCCAACTGTACCGTAGTTGCGATGAACGTGATCCTGGACAAGAACGCCAACAACGGGCAGGGCCTCACGAAGGACCAAGTGGCCCAGTTCGGCAAAGTTCTCCAGGGCGCCAAAGACGACCTTGGCAACGGGAACATTGCACTGGACGTTTCGTACACGAGTGGTGAAGTCACCAGCTCAGGTGTTTCTGGCCTCAGTTCATCGGCTGCCAACCTCTTCCTCAGTTCTTACGTGCCAACAAGTGTTACAGGGAACTCGATGCTGAGCGGATCGCTAAACGGAGCCACAGTACCAGATCCCAGTACCAAGGCTGACGTGATGTTCATATCTGCGAACAATGCTCAGACAGGATTGATCGGGTCTGGAATCCCGTTTGTCGCGTCCTTTACAAATACCATCACGCATGAAATCCTGCACAGCCTTAGCGGGGACACCAGCAGGCGTGACGACAACCCGATTACGAGAGGATGGAACGAGTTCAAGATTGATCGCCAAGCCTCAGGATTGCATCTGGACATTAACTACATTAGACCCGAGCAACTCCAAAGGGCCAAAATGTACTCGCCGCCCGCGCATCCCGACGCCCTGAAGCCTGGAAGGTAGGGCTGAGATCATGCGGAACACGTTCAGATATCTTCTTTGGATGGTCCTACTGATTGTAGGGTCGGCCGAGGCGCTGATTATACTCGGGTACATTATCGTCCTTGTAACACGAGGGCCGCGAGGCATCGTGGGCTACTTCGAGCACATTGCATTTTCTGGCCATTGGTTCCCGAGAACACCAGAGGAATCCAGCCGAATCTTCTGGAAATCAACCGGTGGAATTTTAGCGGCCGAGTTCGGCGGCTTGCTCGTTGTCATCGGCGCGTGGAAGCTCCTGAAACGGTTGCCGCAACGTAACCAGGCCAGCGGGCCTTCAGCCGTTCGCACATGAGCGGTTCCCATATGGGAGCCACATTTAAATCAGTGCTCCCGCAGGAAAGTGCCGCCCAACCGCTGCGCTGGCAATCTGAGTCCGCACGGGGAATCGGTGGATTACCGGGCGGTACACGCTTAGCGAGAAACGACGGCGCTCCGCGCCGGGTTACTGGGGTGACACGTCGCCCCTGACGGGTTTCAGCGGTAAGCCTCGCAGCGGATCCTGACGGCGTGCATGCGAAGGGCCGCGGGGTGCTCGTCGGTGAAGCGGACACGGCAATCGCCGACGCGGAGGCGAAACTCGGGTGGGTCGATGCATTGAAGGCGCTGATGTTGTTGGCGCCGGTTTCAGCGAAGCGCTCGACGGCCTGTTTGCGCGTTGAGCTTCGCTGCCGCTAAGGTCTCCCAATCATCGATCAGATACAATGGCCCTGCGATGCTCGCGGCTCAGACGCTCACACCGACCTTCCCGGTTTTCCATTTAGCCGCTCGTCGGTCCGCTTCCGTCACCACGTCTACGACGACCATTCTGCTAACCGCAAACCCGCATCAGTGGGTCCGCTGCACGGTCGCCACATGGCAACTGGAGCTGCTGCCCGGCAACCCCCAGAAGGCACAGGGGATGCCGGCCTTCTGGTACGATTCCAGCAGAAGATCTCGTTCTACCGGCAAAGAACGGGATTCCGAAACGGGCCTGGACTTCATGGAGGCGCGGTACTTCTCAGGCGCGCAGGGAAGGTTTACTAGCCCGGACGAAGCGCTGCTGGATCAGAGTCCGTCGGATCCACAGAGCTGGAATCTATACGGCTACGCCCGAAACAACCCTTTGCGGAACGTTGACCCTACGGGGCGGGAATGCGTAACTGTGACGGACTCCGATGGTAATAAGCATCAGGGCGACGACGGCATGGGTGGGGGTTGCGCTGACGCTAAAGTGAACCAGAATGGGCAAGCCCAATCGCAAGTCGTCACGGTGGGTGTGGGCCGAGACGAAGCGAACTTGGTGATGCTTCAGGGAGTCGGCGAGAACCTGAGTTCTCCCCGGCAGTGGGCCGAGGTAGCGAGGAATGGGATGGAGGGAGCGATGGCATTCGAGGGCCTTATGGCCTTGCCATCGGCCATTCGGAGTGGATTTGGCCTCTTCCAGCTATGGCGAGCAACAAGGCTCGTGCCACTATCACTGGACGCGTTAGCCGCCGCTGGTGGGCCAACGGTAGAAGTTGTTACGAGTCAGACTCAAGCTTTGAGCGCCGCTAAAGGATTGAGCACAGCGATTGGTGAGGGGGCATCTGGGGTGGCGAAATCCTTCCAGCCTACTGGGACGTTGTATAAGGCGAACATTCCGCAAGCGCTGGTTCGTGCGCTCCAGTCCCGTGGCTTGGCGGAAGTGAGAAGTCTTCCACAAGGCAAGGAATTGTATTTTTCGCCTGACGCAATGCCGTACGTGCTGAGGTTCTTCAAGTAACCATGAGCAAAGAAAAGCTCGACATGAAATGGTGTTGCCCCAGTTTCAAGAGCTGCGTAGAGCATGCGGGGGAGCGAGGGTTCGGAGTATTCGTTGATGATAGTTCTGAACCTGTCCTGTTCATTCTCCAGCATCGATCCCTTGAGCCTGAGGCGCCGAAGCCAACATACGAACATGGTCCACTGATACTGGTCAGCGACATGGGAATTCAGAACTGCCCGTGGTGCGGAAGAGAACTCGCGAAATGGTATCGCCGGGATCTTCACCGCCTATCACGGCCGGACCTTGTGATCGCACTGATCTGAAATTCGTTTCCTCCGGGAAAGGGGACGTCCTGGTATGTCCCACAGCCAATTGTAGCCCGTTGATCCTGCCAAATGCCGTACGGCTTCCCGATCATTGCGCATTGACGAGAACAGAACTCACTGATTCGCGCCGTAGGCAGCCACTGCCAATTCGTGTTGGAACACTGATGTGGCGTTCTTCTTCCGCGGCTGTCCGAGTTGTTCGCGCAAAGTGCGCAGCCGCTCTACAAACTCTTCATCTCCAAAGGGTTGCCCGGCATAGGTCGCGCGCCGCAGATCCCGGCACTGCGACTCTTCCTCCAACTGATTCAGCAATCGTGACCAATTCGAGACTCCGCCTTCGCGCCGCCAGAAATCCATATCGAGCAGGCGCTGGGGATCCTGCCCGGCCAGGTGAGCACGCGCACTCGACCATTCGTAGTCCTCGGCCCTCCGCACCATGTTGGCTCGGACCGGATTGAATTCCACATAGCGCAGCGCAGTCCAGAGGTGCGCCGGTCCCAAGGCACACGAGCTAAACCGGTTCTGCCAGAGGTGGCCGCAACGCGCGCGGCGGGCATTGAAGTATTGCGCGTATCGCCCGTGTGCACGCTGCATCACCTCCGCCAGTTGAGCCCCCTCGGAGGGCACCGCGATCAGGTGGATGTGGTTGCCCATCAGGCAGTAAGCCCAGATCGGCAAGTCCGCCAGGCGGACCTGATCGCGAAGCAGGCCGAGGTATACCAACCGGTCCATGCGCGTCCGAAAGACCAACTGCCGGTCGACGCCGCGCTGGGTGATGTGATGCGCCACTCCGGGCGCCACGAAACGAGCAGAACGAGGCATGCTGCTCAATCAGTACCCCAAATGCCGAATATTTCTCACTGAAAAGGCCGACGGGACATACCAGGACGTCCCTCGCGCACTGAAAAGGCCGACGGGACATACCAGGACGTCCCTCGCGCCCTCGCGCCCCTCGCGCCCCTCGCGCCCCTCTCGCCCTCTCGCCCTCGCGCGGTTCGCGCCGGAAATGGCAATTGCAACCTTCTCTACCGCAAAGGCTTGCATGCCCCATGCTATTCTGTGAATCGTGGTCTCGCGGGCAGCTCGAATCGCGTTCGTGGCGCTGTCGTTCGTCTACGCGCTGTCGGCTCAGACGAGCGCTCCGCTCCCGCCGCTCGCCGGTATCCTGAGCGGCGAACTCGAACGTAACTTCTCTATTCTCAGTAAGAAATCCGAGCCTGGCGTATATTTCATCGCCTATTCCGTGAGCGATGAGGAGTCGGGATCCATCTCTGCGGTCCTCGGCGGGATTACCTCGGATAGCCGCTCGCACCAACGGCTCGGCGAATGCAGCCTGCGCGTGGGCACCGCCGAATTCGACAACTTTCACGTCGTTGACGGCGACCGCCCTGCATACACCGCCTCCTCGCCGCTGCCCGAGCAGGACGATCCAACCTCGATTCGCCTGACATTCTGGCACCTGACCGATGCCGCGCAGCGCTCCGCCGTTCAGCGCTTCCAGCAAGTGCAGACCGCGGTCAAGAACAAGCAAGCGCCGGCTAAGGCTATCGCGGACTTCAGCGTGGAGCCTCCCATTACCGCCGTCGTGACGGTCCCTGGCCTCAAGGTCAATGGCGAAGAATGGCGCGCCCGGCTGCGCAAGCTCTCGCTGATGTTCAAGGACACGTCCGCCGCGATTTCTTCCACCGTGTCGCTGTCCTGGCGGCGCGAGGTGAAAACTCTGGTGAACTCGGAAGGCACCAAGCTGAGTCACGGCCGGACCTTCGCCTCACTTTCCATCGTGGCGCGAGGCAAGGCGCCGGACGGCGAGGACCTGGTGGCGCTCGAGACCTTCGATGCCGAGAATCCATCGCGGCTGCCCAACGATGCCGCCCTCGCAGCGGCGGTCCGCGAGGCCATCGCCACTCTCGATAAGCTGCGGAACGCGGCGCAGCCGGATCCCTTCGTGGGACCGGCCATCCTGTCCGGGCGCGCCGCCGGCGTCTTTTTCCACGAGATTTTCGGACACCGCATCGAAGGCCATCGCCAGTCAGATCTGGAGGAAGGCCAGACGTTTTCCAACAGTGTGGGAAAGCCGGTGCTGCCGGAGTTCCTCACCGTCGTCTCCGACGCGACCCTCCATGCGACGGCGGACTCGGATTTGAACGGCTGGTATGCCTTCGACGACGAGGGTGTCGCCGCGCGCCGCGTGACCCTGGTGGAAAACGGAATTCTGAAGACTTTCCTGCTCTCGCGTACGCCCGCTCCAGGTTTTGACCGTTCGAACGGCCACGGCCGCAAGCAGCCCGGCTACGAAGCGGTCTCGCGGCAGTCCAACCTGATTGTTCTACCCGCCAAGCCCGTTCCCGAAGTTGAGCTCCGCCGCATGCTGATCGAAGAGGCCAAGCGGCAAGGCAAGGCCTACGGGCTGTATTTCGACGTCGTGACGGGCGGTTACACGCAGACCCGCCGCGAGACGCTGCAGTCGTTTACCGTCATCCCGCTGGTTGTTTATCGCGTCTACACAGACGGGAGGCCGGACGAGTTGGTACGCGGAGTGGACATTGTCGGAACGCCACTATCCAGCTTCGCCCGCATCATCGCGGCCGGAGACAAGCCCGGTGTATTCAACGGCTATTGTGGAGCGGAATCGGGCCAGGTGCCGGTCTCCGCGATCTCTCCGGCGCTGCTCGTCAGTGAGATCGAGATCCAACGCAAGCGCAATACCGGCGACCGGCCGCCGCTGCTGACCCGCCCGACCGAAGGAAGCGTTCCATGAGACGTCTCCTGGCTGCTGCGCTGATAGGCCTGACATGCCTGCCGCTGGCGTTGCCCGGCGAATCCGCTCCCGCCGCGCGACCGCCCGCGGATCCGTTGGAGAGTGACGCGCTGCTGCGCGCGATGATGTTTGAGGTCCGGCGCGCGCGCCACCTCGCCGGCTACGGCGTCGTCCCGTATTTCGTCGAGTTGGGCGTCGATGAGGCGGACAACTTCACGTTCTCGTCCTCCCTGGGCGCATCCTTTACGCCGCAACGCTCGCGCTTCCGGATCCAGATGCCGGCCGTGCGCGTCGGCTCGCCCCTAATGGACAACACCGGTTACCTTGGTTCGGAGCGTTACACGGGCACGCACTTCGATTCCGAGATCATTTCGTCCGACAACGAGATGTACAGCCTGCGGGCGTCGTTCTGGCTTGGTCTGGACTGCGCTTACAAGACGGGCGTCGAGGCGATTGGCAAGAAGCAGGCCGCCCTGAACGACTACGCCGCCCAGGACCGGCTGCCCGATTTCCAGAGCGCGCCCCGCGTCAGCATTGTCCAGGATCTGCGGAAGCCTCCGTTCGACGAGGCGCGCTGGAATGACCGGGTTCGCGCCCTCTCGGCCGGGTTCCGCAGCCTGCCCGGCATCCTTTCCGCCGATGCTGAATTAACCTGGTCCGCGGGAGCGTATTACTACTGCAACTCCGACGCCTCGGTGCTGCGCTTTCCCGACCGGCTCGCGGTGCTGAAACTGCGGGCGACGGCGGCGCTGGAAAAGGGCGGCGACGTTTACCACGGTGTCCAATTTGTCGCCCCCGAGCCCTCGGGGCTGCCGGACGACGCGGAATTGAAACGCGTGGCCGAGGAGACAGTCGGGGAACTGAGTGCGCTCGTGAAAGCGCCCGAGGCCGAGGCCTACACGGGCCCCGTCCTGTTTGAGGCGCGGGCCGCCGCTCAGTTGTTCGCCGAGGTCTTTGGGCAGGAACTGGCGATCCAGCGCAAGCCCGTCGCCGAAAAAGGACGCAACGCGCCCACCCCGCAGAGCAGTCTTGAGAACAAGCTCGGCTCACGTGTTCTGCCCACGTGGATGAGCCTCCGGGACGATGCGACGCGCAAGGAGTGGAATGGCGCAACACTGGCCGGGTTCTATGAAGCGGACCTGGAAGGCGTGGTGCCCGCTCCCGTGACCTTGGTGGATAAGGGCATGCTGAAGAGTTATCTGACCACGCGGCAGCCGGTGAAGGGCGTAAGCGGCTCGAACGGCCACGCCCGTCTGCCCGGCGGATACGGAGCGCATAACGCGCGCCCCGGCAACCTCTTCGTGGAGGCGGATGAGGCGGTGCCCGACGCTCAGTTGAAGCAGCGGTTGCTCGACATGCTCAAGCAGCAAAGCAAGCCTTACGGGCTACTCATTCGCCGCATGGACTACCCCTCGTTTATGCCCGGCTCGTCACTCCGCGAAATGGCCATGAAACAGATGCGCTCGGGCGGCGGCTCGCGTCTGTATAGTGCGCCCCTGCTCGCCTATCGCCTCTACGCTGACGGCCGCGAAGAGCTGGTGCGCGGGCTGCGATTCAAAAATCTCGGCACACGGTCGTTCCGCGACATACTCGCCGCGGGCGCCACGCCCGCCCTCTTTGAATACTTGGACAACGGCGCGCCGATGGCGCTCGCCGGCGCGGGCTCTTACGTCGTCGGGTGTGCCTCGGTTGCGCCCGCCGTCCTTTTCGAAGAGATGGATCTGGAACCGGCCTCGGACGAAACTGCAAGACCGCCGCTGGTGCCCCCGCCGACCGCCGCAAAGTGAAGCTCGATGGGTCTTCTTTCACGCATTATTTTCTCTGAGGTTGCAACGAGCGCGAGCCTGGGCGCAGCACTGTTTCTGATGGTCCTTTTTCTGCAGAAGGCCAGCCAGCTTTTCTCGATTCTGGTCAACAGCTCGGCGACGCCCGGCACCGTAGTGGCGCTGTTCCTCCTGCTGCTACCCGCATCCATGCCCTTTGCCATACCGCTGGGCGTGCTCGCGGGCACCTTGATCGCCCTGAGCCGGATGTCGAACGACGGGGAGATCATCGCCCTGCGCGCGGCCGGAGTGCCGAGCCGGCGCGTGGCGCAGCCCGTGGCGGCGTTCGCCATTCTCGCCTCGCTGTTCACCGGCTATTGCACTTTGTCGCTGACGCCGTGGTGTCAGGCCAAGCTGACCAAAATCGCTAACAAGATAGCCGCTTCGCAGCTCACCTCCGACATCCAGCCGCGCATTTTCGACGAGACTTTCCCGAACACGATTCTCTACGTGAGCGATGTCCTGCCCGGTCAGCCGGTCCACTGGCGCGGCATCTTCATGGCCGATACGACGCCCGCGGACCAGCGCAACAGCGCCGCGATGGATCGTGGCGAAGGGCCGCGAGTGACGTTGGGCCGCGACGCGCTGGTCGAATCGGACAAGCGCGGCAACAAGCTGCAAATGAGCATGACCCGCGAGAGCAGCTACGAGGCGGCGGCGGACCCCGGAACCTATTACCATGTCAACTCGCCCAGCGGTGAGCAGGTACTCGAAGCAACCGAGCGAGGTCCCCAGAAGAAAGCGACCGTCGACGCGACGCCAACCGTAGAGCTTTTCCCGGCCGCGCGGAATTCGGTGGAGGCCGCGATTGAGCTGAACAGGCGCTTCGCCCTTCCTCTGGCCTGCCTGCTGCTGTCATTGACTGGCCTGCCGCTGGGGATCTCCTCGAAGAAAGGCGGCAAGTCTGCCGCTCTCGCGATCACGGTCTTCTTTGCGTTCCTGTACTACACCATCTTGCTCGGCCTGATCGGTCTGGCCAAGGACGGGCGCGTGAAGCCCGCAGTGGCCGTCTGGACGCCCAACGTCATCTTCGCCATCCTGGCCATCGTGCTGCTTTCGCGCCTGGAAAGGCCGCAGTCCGGCGACACGTTCGGAGCGCTCCGGGCCTGGGCTCTGCGCCTTTGGGCGCGCCTCCAACGCTTGACTTCGCACGGAAACGAGCGCGGAGGATGGGGCAACCCTCTGCCCCAGGCTCGCTTCTTCCTTCTGCCGCAAATCGTCGATACCTATGTCCTCAATTCCTTTGTTTACTATTTCGCGGTCTTATTGGGCGGCTTCGTTTTTTTCATCGAGATCTTCAACTTCTTCGAACTCCTGGGCGACGTCTTCCGCAACGACATCGCGATGCGCGAAGTCCTGGAGTACTTATTCTTCCTGGCGCCAAAACTGATTTACGACACCGCGCCGGTGAGCGTGCTGGTGGCCTCGCTGGTGACGTTTGGAATCCTCGCCAAGAACAACGAAATCATCGCGTTGAAGGCCTGCGGCGTCAGCCTGTACCGGCTCTCCGTGCCGGTCCTGTTCATCACGCTCGCCATGAGCGGCGCGCTGTTCCTTTTCGACCACGCGGTGGTGACCAGGGCCAACATTATCCAGGATGGGTTGCGGAACAAGATCAAAGGCAAACCGGTCCAGACCTACCTGAACCCGAATCGCAAGTGGATCCGGGGCAGTTCCATGCAAACGCTGCGGATCTTCTTCTACAAGCACTTCGACCAGGAGCAGGGCGTTCTGGGAGGCGTGCAGATCTGGGACGTGAATCCAGTCGAGTGGAAACTGACCCGGCACCTGCTGGCCGAGCGCGCGCACTGGGAACCCACGTTGAAGTCTTGGGTCTTCGAGAACGGATGGGTGCGCGAAGTCGGCAATGAGAGCGACAAGTTCAGCCCCTTCACCGGCTCGGTTGCCACGTTCAAGGAGATCGACGAGCCGCCGAGCTGGTTCCTCAAAGAAGTCAAGACATACAAGCAGCTCAACTTCATGCAACTGGAGGACTACATTGCCGAACTGCGGCAGAGCGGCTTCAACACCGTGCCGCTGCAGGTGCAGCTTCATAAGAAGTTCGCCGTGCCTCTATTTGTGTTCGTCATGGCCATGCTCTCCGTGCCGTTCGCGTTCATGACGGGCAGCCGCGGAGCCATGACGGGCGTCGGCGTCAGCCTGGGCGTGGCGGCGGCCTACTTCATTTTGAACTACCTGTTTGAGCAGTTGGGCGGCGCGGGCCAGTTGCCGCCCGTGCTGGCCGCCTGGGCGCCCGACGGCATCTTCGCACTGGCCGGCGTCTACCTGATGGCCCAGATGCGAACCTAGTCTAAAGCGAAGCCGCGACCGCCGTTGCAGAGCCGGGTGGTTGGTCCGTCTTAAGCTCGTCTATCGAAGGGGGGGCTGGTTATTTTGCTAATGAGGCGAGGGTTAGCTTCTCTTCTGGCCGGCATGGACGGGCCAGAATTGCTTGACCACTACGCCGGCCACAATAGTAATCACGAAGGCGGCAATCTGCGGATGGCTCGGCCAGATTGCTTCAGCGACGCCAAACAACCATGCGCCGACGCCGGCGGCAGTTGCAATCAGAGTCGCCGCTAGCGTGCTGTTCGTAGGGGACTTCATGAAATCGGTTATTCCTCAGTTTAAGTCATACGTTTCACGCCGCAGTCTTGTTCACTGCAATTTGGCAGGTAACGCTTTCGGGCTTCCGGCGAACTGTCCCACTCCCTAGATCTGTGACCGTGAGGGAGCGGTGGACATTAACGATGTGCGCTGGGCCTGACTTTCGAGGGAGTGGTGGTATAAACGTACTCACAGCATTCTGTTGCGACGCGGATCTGACAAGGCACTAACCCATGGGCACTCGCACAGTCTGGCTTGGGCCGCCGGGATCGGGTAAAACTACCCGGATGCTCGACTCCGTCCGTGGGCGTCTCCGGGATTTTACGGACGACTTCCGTATCGTCGTGCCCACGGCCACCATGGCCGAGCATCTCCGCAACGGCCTCGCCCGCGAAGGGTTCACGCTCCGCGCCAACACCATCGCCACGGTCACGGGCCATGCCCGCGAACTCTACCCTGACGCGCGCCTGATGACCGCTACAAGTCTCGAGATGGCCCTCGGCGAAGCGCTCGCTTCGCGTTGCCCGCCGGCCTTCGAGCAAACTCGCGACATGCCCGGCTTCCTCGCCCAGTTGGCGGGGACGCTCGAGGAACTCATCAACGCCGGTTGCGACGCTTACACGTGGGCGGGTTTCCTCAGCCTCGCGCCCGGCGTTAAGCCGCTGCTTCGCGAACTGGGCGGCGTGTGGGTGAAGGTGCGGGAGCAACTTCGCGACGCTGGGCTGGTGACTCGTCACGAGTGGCTGCACAGCGCGGCCGGAGCTTTGCGTAACGGCGCCCTGCCGGCCCTGAACACGTTCTACTGGGACGGCTTCTCGCGCCTCGGCGCGGCCGAACTCGACCTGATCGCGGCGCAAGGTCAGCGCGGCGACGTGACCGTCAGCCTGCCGGCGTGGCCCGGCGCGGCGCGCGGCGGCCTGCTGAATCTGCGGCGCGCCGGCTTCGCCATCCGGCGCTTTTTCCCAGTACGTCCAATGCCGCGCAAGCTTCTGGTGCGGCCCGCCACCGAGGACGACGAGGTGGTGGAGATCGCCCGGCGCGTGCTCGCTCACCATCGGCAAGGCCGGCCCTGGCATGAAATCGGCATCGTCGTCCGGGCGAGGAACCCGTACGTTCCACTGATTGAGGCCGCTTTCGCCCGCTTCGGCATCCCGGTCCGGCCTTACTTCACGTCGCCGCTCGCGAGCCATCCGGTCTCGCGCTTGTTCTCTTCCGGCCTGGAGGCGTTGCTCTCCGGCTGGCAGTGGGAGCCTGTGCTCGCAGCCGTGCTCTCGCCCGCGGGCCTCGCGGGCGCTTGCCCAGCCTCGGCCCGGTTCGAGTACAAGGTGCGCGAGAAGCTTCCCGGAGATGGGCTGGAGCGGCTGCGTGCAATGGCGCTGTCTGAGAAAGACGCTCAGCCCGTGGCCGATTTTCTCGACCGCCTGGCTACTCTAGACGCCTGGCGCTCGGAGACCCTGCCTCCCGCCGCCTGGGTGATTCGTCTCACCCGTCTGAACACCCTGCTGGAACCACCGCGCCCAGGTGGGGCGGCTCTGCAGCAAAGTGGGGCGGCTCTCCAGAGCCGGGCGGGCTCTCCAGAGCCCGCCCGCTCGACCGGCGAGAGCCCGGCGAGCGGCTCCGGAGACACTCCCAACCGGCAGCCACTCACTCCCGAACAAATCTCCATCTGGCGCACCCGCGCGGCCGCCGCCAAGGCCTGGCTCGGAGCGGTAACCGAGGCCGGTTCATACCTGCCCACCCAGCCCATAAGCCTCAGTGCCTTCCTCGAATCCGCGCAACCCGCGCTCCGCGACGCCTCTATCCCTTCTCCCGAATTCCGCCGCGACGCCGTCCAGTTGATCGACGCTCAGGAAGCCCGGCAATGGGAACTGCCCGTCGTCTTCGTCTGCGGCCTGCTCGAAGGCGCATTCCCGCGCGCCCCGCAGCCTGACCCCATCCTCGGAGAAGCCTTGCGCGGCGCGCTCCGCCGCCGCCAGATCGCGGTGCGCAATCGCTCTGATCGCGATTCGGAGGAGCGCTTCCTGTTCAACATGGCCCTCTCGCGCGCAACGTTGGAACTGGTGCTGAGCTATCCCCGCCTGAATGCAAAGGGCGAGGAGACGCTCGGCGCCTTCGCACTCACGCACGTCGACGGACTCGTCGAGGAGCCTGCACCGCCCTGCGATCTTGCGCCCGTGCAGACCGTCGATCCACCCGCGGCCGGTACGTCCCGGATAAGCACCGCTCTGCAATCCTCGAAGCTGCTAGCCGCGCTGGCAGTCCGGCATCAGAGTTTCTCGCCCACCGGCCTGGAACAGTACCTGGAGTGCCCCTTCCGCTTCTTCGCCGGCAGAACGCTCAAGCTCACCGACCCGCCCTCGACACCTGCCGATCGTTTCGACGCCCTCGAGCGTGGCCTGTTGGTCCACGCTCTGCTGGCCCAGTATCACCGCTTGCACGGCAACCTGCTGGAGATGTTCCGCGGAGAATGGGACCGGACTCTCGCCAAGCTCCGCGTACCCTTCAGCTACCGCCTCGAGCTCGAACGCATCCTCATCGAACGCAGCCTCCGCATGTACTCGCTCCATCCGCCCGAGCATCCCGGATGGGCGCAGCGCATGGAGGAGCCGTTCCAGCTACCCATCGGCGCCCCGGAAGCCGGTGATATCGAGGTGCACGGGCGCATCGACCGCTACGAAGTGGCCCCGAACGGCGACTGCGTGGTCTACGACTACAAGTTCTCGCGACCCTCCACCGTCGGCGGCATTGTGAAGGACGAATCGATGGGGCGCGGCCTGCAGGCGGGCCTCTACCTGCAAGCCGTCCGGCGCAAGGCGCTGCGCCCGCTGGCGTTCCACTACGTGGCCGTTAAGAGCGCTTGCGAGATGAAGGGCTGGGATAGTCTCGAAGACCTGGAATCGCTCATGACCGGCGCAGCCGAACAGGCCGCGCGCGCCGCCGCTGAGATTCTGAACGGCCGCATCGCCGTCGCTCCCATCGACAAAGACTCCTGCGCGTTCTGTAGCTTCATGGATGCCTGCCGGATCCGCGAGATCGGCTACGGTTCTGCTGATGAGGCGGAAGCCGCGGGAGCCGGTGGATCTTCGTAGGCCGGATTGGCCGGCATTCGGCACTTCGCGACAGGCGAACCACGACGGCTGGCGCGAACACACTTCCCGCCCGCAGCTTACCGCTCGGTTTCTTGGACGGGATCTCGACGGCGGAAAAATGAGCGAACCAAAGCATCCGCGGCCATGCCGGACGCCTGTTACCTAATTCACGGTAAGGACGTTGTTGTTTCTGATCAAGCTGGAACACTTCATGCGATTTATGTCGTGCGTGTAAGACAAGAATATGCCGAATGTCATCTCGTCTTTGTAAACAAATGCAGGACCATAGGCGGCTAGGCAAACCCATTTTGGCGGCCATTGCGCTGCCTGGACGTTCGCGCCGGACGCTTTTGCGTTGAATATATCTTTAGATTGGCGTAAACTCGCCAGGAAACTGTTCGCATCAGTCTAATCAAATGTTTCTGCGATTTTCATTCAGGGCGCTCTTATTGGCCCTGTTGGCCGCGACGCAATCATCGGCGATGGATGAGTTGGCTGCGCGCGTGACGATTTACCGCGACGGATACGGCGTGCCCCACATCGTTGGCGATTCGGAGCAAGCCACTTTTTTTGGTTACGGTTACGCGCAGGCGCAGGACCACCTGGAACGGATGATGCTGCAGTACCGCGATGCCCAGGGCCGGCTTTCGGAGGTAAATGGCCGGGCCGCGCTGGGCGAAGGCGAGATCCGTTTCAATGCGCGCGAGTACCGCTGGGGCGGCGACTATCTGCAGCGCTTATTGCGAACGTGGCAATGTGTCGTCGATAACAAAGCAAAGATTGATCCCATAGTTTATGGCCTTCTTGATGCATTCGCGCGCGGCGTGAATGCCTATATTGGCGAACACCGCGCCGGCATTCCCGCGTGGATAGACCGCGTCAGCGCGGAAGACATAGAAGCGCTGGAGCGGAGCAATTACATGCGCTTCTATAGCATCGCCGACGGTTTGGAGGAACTCACCACCGAGCCGGAACGGTATCTGAGTTTCGGTTCGAACCAGTGGGCGGTCTCTCGTGCGAAATCGGCGAATGGGCGCATTCTGCACGGGGCGAGCGTGCATATGCCGTGGGGCGACCGTTTTCAGCTCTATGAAGCTCACCTGATCACGCCTGGCAAGCTGGACGTAGCTGGTATGGGTTGGTTCGGCAGTCCGTTCTTCCTGTCTGGATTCACTGACAGGATCACCTGGTCTGTGACATATAATCGCCCGAATATAGCGGACGTGTACGAGGAGAAGATCAGCGCCCACCATCCGCTCCAATATCTGTACGAAGGGGTGTGGCGCGACATGAAGGTGGAGCAGGCTACCTTTTGGGTGCGCGACGGCGGAGTGAGCCGTCTGGAGACGAAGAATCTCTACTATACTCACCACGGCCCGGTCGTGAAGTTTGACGAGAAATACCGGCGCGCGTATTCGCTGAAGCTGCCGAACTTCGACGGCGTGAATTACTCGACAGGCCTTTATCGCCTCATGAAGTCGCACGACCTCGCCAGCTTTCAGGCGGCGCTTGCCGAACAGCTAATCCCGCGCTGGAACTTTCTCTACACGGATGCCTCGAACTTGTACTGGGTGCACAACGGACTCGTGGCGCGGCGCGAGGGCGGCTTCGACAAGACCAGGCCGATGCCCGGTTGGACGAGTAAGACGGAATGGGGTCCTTACCTGCCCTTCTCGGCCAATCCGCAGATTGTAAACCCCCGCTCGGGATTCCTGCAGAACTGCAACAATCCACCCTGGGTTGTAACGCGGGACTCCGGGCTCAAGCCCTTGGACCCCACCCCCTATTACCTCTCCGACCCCGTGCAAGCGTCGAGCGGCGAGGAGGTCTTGAATGCCCGCGGCCAACGGCTGTTCGGAGTTCTCACGCGACCGCGAGGGGACTTCACAGTTGACGATTTCACCGCGCTCAGCTTCGATACTTACGTCCTCGCCGCGGACGATTTTGTCCCGCTGCTTCTGGAGGCCGCCGCGCGCCGGCGGCCTATTGATGATCCACGTGTCTCGCATGCCATCGAGCTATTACGTGGCTGGAACCGGCGATCGAGCGAAGACTCGACCGCTTACACTTACGTTCATTACTTCGCGGAGGCTTACAAGAACCTGCCCTGGCCGGCTGGATCGAACCGCTTCTCGAGATTCAATAGAAACCGTGTCGATATCCATTCACGCCTGGAGCAGTACATCGCGTGGTATGCGTTCGAACGGGCAGTGCGTCGCGTGGAGCAGTTATACGGCAAGCGCGAAGTGCCGTGGGGCGAGGTGAACGGCGTTTTGCGAGGAACCTGGTTGCCGGTCGGAGGCACGGCGGACTTCGACGTTCTGCATCCCGACAAAGGCGATGAGCACAGCGACGGACGAGTGTACTGCAATGACGGCTGGGGCTCGATGATGGTCGCCATGGAGGGCGAACCGAAACAGGTCTGGACGTTGCTTCCGTTCGGCGAATCCGAAGACCCGCAATCTCCGCACTATGCCGACCAGGCGCGGCTGCACAGCAGTGGGCTGCTGAAGCGCTTCTGGATCACGCCGGCGGAGATCCTGGCGAATACGGAATCGGTGTGGGGAGACCGCCAGCGGCTGAAGCCCGCAACACCCGCCGGCAGCAAGCATTAGTAGGGCTGTTTTTCATAAGCGCAGCCACTCATAACATTCAGCGTCTGCCCTAAGCAGTTTCGGAACAAATGCAGCACAGATCTCTCCATGACCGGAGACCATTCGCACCCAATGATGAAAATCGACTGCTCATCCCCCAGCACCGAACCGCGAACGACAGAGAGCGGCCCCGTTTTGGAACGGAGCTGCGAACGTCAGTGAGCGGTTGTATCGACCGCTCTCTTCGTTCGCGGTTCGGTGCTGGCGGACAGGCGTACGATCTTCGTCCTTTGGGGGTGAACGGTCCGCTGTCATGGAGCGATCCGTCTTGCGCTAGGGCCGGAGCAGTTCGAACCGGCCGTCGGAGAGCAGGCGGTATTGCCGCCCTCGCCAGAAGATTGTATCTCCCTGGAAACCGGCGACCCAGAGACAGAAACTGATCAGATCCTGAAGCGGCAACAGCAGCCAGGACCGCGCGTTGAGGCGTTGCCCGAGCGTGCGCGAAGCCACCTCATACGCTGCCCAGCCACGCAGCAGCAGGGTGAACGCCAGGGCCGGCCAGGCTTGCGGCGCGACGGCCACCAGCATCAGCGCCAACGGAAGAGGGTTCGTGAAGACCTGGCCCACGTAGCCGGCTGCCCGCGAGCGCCGCGTCGACCGGTTCCAGCGCAGCCGGTGCGAGAAGTTGGGGCGCAGCCTCTGTGCCCCGATGCGGTGCTCTATGACGTAGCTCGAAAGGATCACGCCGAAGCCCGCCTCCGCCGCGGATTGTCCCAACACAAAGTCCTCGGCCAGGTAATGGCTCAGACGGTCCCATCCTCCCACGGCGTCGATCACCTTGCGGCGAGCCGCGATGGTCGGCCCCACTGCGAAATGAACCCCACCTTCCACCAGTCGCGCCGTGAACACGCCGCCCCAGAACTCGGTGTTCATTCCCAACGCTTCCAACTCCGACCAGAAGCTCGGTCCGGCCACGGCCCGGTAGGGACAGGTGGCAACGCCGAGTTGGGGCGCGCTGAATTCGGATGCAACGACCCGCAGCATCTGCGGCGTAACGCGGATGTCGCTGTCGCTCATCACCAGCAGGTCGTGGCTCGCCTCGCGCATCATCAGCTCCAGGCTCCACACCTTGGCGTTAGGCCAGGGCGGATCGCCAGTGACGAAGAATCGCGCCGGCGTGCGCGGGTATTCGAGACTCAAGCGACGCGCCAGTTGCAGGCCGGGATCGTCGTTCCGGCGCGCCGCGAAGAGGACTTCAAAGCACTCGTAATCCTGCTCGAAAAAGGTTCTGAGATTCTTCTCCAGCCCTTCGTCGAGCCCGTCGAGCGGCTTTAAGATCGAAATCGGCTCCGGATGGGCGGCCGGAGCCGGATGGATGGAACGGTAGCGGCGCGCCGCGATGACTTGCAGCACACAATAGACCCACGACCCCGCCACAAGAGCGGCGGGAATCAGAGCCGGCAGCGTCGCGATGAGCCGGCCAGCCATGGGACTACTCCGAGACGGCCTTGGTCTCCACCAGAGCTTTCAGAGCCGCAACGAACTCGTCGACGCTTTGCGCACCCTGGTCGCCGTGTTTCCGATTGCGCACGCCCACCTTGCCCTGTTCTACTTCCCGGTCGCCGAGCACCAGCATGAAAGGAATCTTCTGGAGCTGCGCCTCGCGGATCTTGAAGTTCACCTTCTCGCTACGGCCGTCCAGCTCGACACGGAAGCCTTCGGATTCCAGCCGCGCTGCGACGCTCTTTGCGTATTCCAGATGACGGTCGGCGATGGGCAGCACTATAGCCTGTACGGGAGCGAGCCACGTCGGGAACGCGCCCGCGTAATGTTCGAGCAGAATGCCGAAGAAGCGCTCCACCGAGCCGTACAGCGCGCGGTGAACCATCATCGGCTGGTGCTTCTCACCGTCCTGGCCGACGTATTCGAGATCGAAACGCCGCGGCAGGTTCCAGTCGAACTGAACGGTGGAAAGCTGCCAGGAGCGATCCAGGCAGTCGAGCAGTTTGACGTCGATCTTGGGACCGTAGAAGGCGGCTTCGTCCGGCACCACCTTCACTTCGAGTCCGACGCGTTCGGTGGCGCGTTTCAGCGCGTTTTCAGCCAGCGTCCATTGATCGGCGGAGCCCAGGTATTTCCCGCTGGCGCCGCCATCCCACGTGGACAGCTCGGCTTTGTAGCGGTCGAAGCCGTAGGTTTTCAGCGTGTCCACCGCGAATTGCAGGCACGCAGTGATCTCGTCCTCAATCTGTTCGGGCGTGCAGAAGATGTGCGCGTCGTCCTGCGTAAAGCCGCGTACCCGGAACAGCCCGTGCAGCGTGCCCGAGCGCTCGTAGCGGTACACCGTGCCTAGCTCGCCCAACCGCACCGGCAGGTCGCGGTAGCTGCGCGGGCTGTCCTTGTAGATCAGGATGTGCATCGGGCAGTTCATCGGCTTCAGGCGGTACACGCCGTCGTCCAATTCCATCCCTGTGAACATCGATTCCTTGTAGTTCTCGAGGTGGCCCGAGATATTCCAGAGGCTTTCGCGCGCCACGTGCGGCGTGTTGACCAGCGAGTAGCCGCGCGCCAGATACTGCTCGCGCATCCAGTCCTCAAGCTGCTTGCGGACCAGCGCGCCCTTGGGGTGGAAAAAGATCAGGCCAGGCCCGGCGAGTTCCTGAATGCTCAACAGGTCGAGTTGCTTGCCCAGCAGACGGTGGTCGCGGCGCTTCGCCTCTTCCAGACGGTTGAGGTATTCCTCAAGCTCTTTCTGCGTGAAGAATGCAGTACCGTAGATGCGCTGCAACTGCTGGCGCTTCTGGTCGCCTTTGAAGTAGGCTCCGGAGACTGAGAGCAGCTTGAAGGCCTTCAGGCGCTTAGTCGAAGGCACGTGCGGGCCCAGGCAGAAGTCAATGAACTGCTCGCCCAGCGTGTACTCTGTGAAGATGTCGCTGGCCTTTTCGCTGATCAGCTCGCACTTCATCGACTCGCCGAGTTCCTGATAGTGTTTCAGCCCTTCCTGCTTTTCGACAAGCACGCGCTGGTAAGGCACGTCGCGATCGCGGATGGCGTGCATCCGCTTCTCGATGGCTTCCAGGTCTTCGGTGCTGAACGGGGCCTCGCGTTCGAAGTCGTAGTAGAAGCCCGCTTCGATAGCCGGCCCGATGCCCAGCTTCGTGCCGGGATAGAGTTCGAGGACTGCGGCTGCGAGCAGATGCGCCGTCGAATGGCGATAGACCTTGAGCGCTTCGTCCCCGCTCTTGGACGTGAGAATCTCGAAGCTTGCGTCGCCCTCGAACGGGCGAGTCAGGTCCCACAATTCACCGTTGATGCGGGCCACAACGGCATCGTCGGCCAGGCGCGATCCGATAGAACGCGCCACGTCCAGGGGCGACGAGCCGGCGGGAACCTGCTTCTGACTGCCATCCGGAAGGGTAATCGTATAGGAACTACTCATAATCAGGGCTTTGATTTCAGCGTATCACGGCCCATTTCGGCGTCCCCACGCCCGCGACTGCTATTCTGGATTTCGGAGTCTCATACCGATGCCGTCCCAGGAAATCGATCGCGAGCCCGGTGGTCCGTCGCCCACTGAAGCCGCGCTCGTCGAAAGGGCCCGCCAGGGAGATCTCGCCGCGTTCAGCGAGTTGGTCTCGCGTTACGAGCGGAAGATCTACCGGATGGCTCGCAATATCACCCAGAACGACGAAGACGCCGAAGACATTCTGCAGGACAGTTTCCTGAAGGCGTTCCAGCACCTCGATTCCTTCCAAGGGCAGTCGAAGTTTTACACCTGGCTGGTCAGAATCGCCGTCAACGAGAGCCTGATGCGCTTGAGAAAGCGCAAAAGTGATCGCACCGTTTCGCTCGATGAAAACATCGAAACGGATGAAGAGCCGATTGTGCGGGAGATCGCCGTTTGGGACGACAACCCGGAATTGCGTTATACGCAGGCCGAAATGCGCGAGATTCTCGATAAGGCAATTGCAGGGCTGAAGCCGATTTTCAGGGCTGTATTTGTCTTGCGGGACGTCGAAGAAATGTCCACGGAAGAGACCGCCGAGACGCTGGGCTTATCGGTAGCCGCGGTGAAGAGCCGCCTGCTGCGCGCCCGCCTTCAGCTTCGGGAGAAACTGACCCGGATCTTCAAGCGGAAAGGGGATCAGATTCTTGGTTACGTGTAAAGACTTCCTTCGGGAACTGAGCGACTTTCTCGACGAGAATGTCGATCCCGCCGTGCGCGAGGATCTGGAACGCCACATCAGCGAATGCCCAAATTGCTGGGTGATCTGCGATACCACCAAAAAGACGATTCAGGTTTACAAGGGCATGGATCCGGAGCCGTTGCCGGAAAAGGTTCACGATCGACTCGTTCAGATTCTCGAACAGCGCTGCGGTAAGCACGAATCCAGCCAGTAGTTCCGTGCAGCGTGTGAAGCCGTTTCCATCCGCGCCCGCTTGACGGTTCGTATCCCCCGATCCTGCGACGGAATAGTCCGCGTGGAGAATCTGCGCACCCGCATCCCAGCTTCTTTTAAGGCATGAGTTGCGCGCCAAGTTCCGACCAGGCGCCGGACAATTGGGCTGACGGTTCGGGCGAATGGGTTGTTTGTTCCATTTGGCGCGCGCCGGTCTGTGCGCAAGCGTTCTCCACTTCGATCTGGATGGACTTACGATCGGCGGCAGTCAGTCCCGGGACCATTGCCAGCGCCGCCTGCAGCCCTGCTTGCGTATGTTCCAGATGGGCCATATTCCCGTCCCATTTCATGCGCCACGGGCCCGTTGGCCTGGCGGGCGGAGTGAACATGAACCGCGGATGCGCGCTGGAAAGTGTTTTGGGCATACTTGATGGGACCGGTTCGGGACGCTGTTCCATTGCGAGTAAGACTTCCGCGGGCAGGATGTACTGCGTGGCCTTTGGCGCTTTAGGGCGAACGGGCTCAGCCGGCGACTCTTTGCCCGCGAGCAGGATGTCGAAACGGAATACCTCGGCGATTGCGGCCTGCGCCGTTCCGGCCGACCGGCTCGCCTGTCCGCCCGCCGCCACAGTTCGAGTGCCCGTGCCCAACCAGAGGCCCACAACGCCGGCGAGCGTCCACAATACGATCCGGGAAGTCCATGAGTTCCGGCGTACGGAGCCCGGGGGTGATGCGGGATTGAGGTGAGCTTCGTCCATCTTCTTGCCCTCTGTCCCTTAAGACGGTAGACAAGGGCGGATTGTTAGGCAAAATCGCTCAATCAATGTAAAGATTCGTGTACCACGCCCGGAGCGCAGCGACATCACTAAAGACCGGCGACATCACTGGCGGCCGTCGGCGCGGAGCAGGGCCAGAGCGGCTTCCACTACCTGCGCTAAATCCGAAGTCTGGAGCACTGCGACTTCCGGCCCGCGCGGTGACCAGATTGAGGCGTCGGTCACAATAAAGATAACGACCGAAGGCACGCCGCACGCCGCCGCTAAGTGACTGATGCCGCTATCGTTGCCAAGGTATAGCGCAGCTTCCGAGAGCCAGCGGGCGACTTCGTCCAGAGCGTCAAACCTGCGCGCGCCCGGCAACTCCTCTTCCGGCCCGGCGCACCACTCGCACGGCAATCCAGTCAGCTCCGTCAGCAGGCTGGCGGCAGCCTGGAACGCGGCCAGGTCCCAGTTCTTTTTCCGGCTTCCGCTGAAAGGGTGGATGGCAATGAACTCACCCCCGCCCGAGACGGCGCGGCGCGGCACGGGCAAGCGAGGTGCGATCTCCAGAGAGGCTGCCGCGGCAAAGCCGGCTTGTTTCAAGTAGAAATCGACGGCGTGGCAGCCGCTGCCTTCGCTCGGCAGGGCCCGCAGGAGCCGGAAAGGCACGCCCACGGATTGGAGAGCCGCGTCGAACTCCTCGCGCGCCGCGCCATACCAGGACACGATCTCGTCGAACGAGCGCAGCTTTTCGATCAGCGCCGGAGGCGGATCGATTTCGAGGAGATCCAATTGGACCGACGTGAAAGACCGTGCAGGCGCGATGTGCCGGACCAGCGGCAGATTGCGGGAAGGCGCCCAGATTTCGGCAGAGCCGGCGCCGGATTCCGCCGAACACAGCCGCTCCAGAGCAGGCAGGCCGACGATGGTATCCCCGATCGCTCCGGGCCGGATCACAAGCCGACGCACAGCTCGGCCTCTACTCCACCAGCAGCGGAACCTTCACTTCCACCGTCTTGGGAGGAAGGCACATCTTGTCGTTGCAGGCCTGATAGCGCAGCTTGCCGTTCAGGAAGCCCGGACCGGGTGAGGCTTTTGACGCGCGCCGGAACTTCGTGAGGATCTCGAAGCTCCCATTGAAAACGGATAGCGGCTTGTCGCTGAAATCGGATTTCTCCGCGACGGGCTTCGGGTATTGCACTGAGACTGCTTCGAGGGCAGCCGAATCCCAAGTCAGCCGAAGCGGGATGAGGTACTCCTCATTGGGAGCATTGCTGTTGACATGGTAGCCGGGTTGCAACTGGAGCTTCAGGCTCCCGGTCACTTCGCCGCTCCGCGGGACGGTGAGTTTCGAAGGCTCCGAAACGGAGAGCACTCCCGGCGTCTGCGCGCAGGCCGTAACGCCGGTCAAGGCGCACAATACGGCGCTAATGAAGAAGTTCTTCGAGTTCATTCTGGTACTCGCTTTTGCTGATGAGCCCGACGTGGACATCAGCCACTCTGCCATCGCGGTCGATGATGAAAGAAGTCGGCAACGACTCGATGCCTGTGCCGCCGCCATACAGCCGTTCGATGTCCATGTTGCCCAGAGCCACGCGGTAGTTCATCCGGCGTCTCTCCAGATAAGGCTTCACAGCCTCCCATCCGTCGTCGTCGAGCGAGATGCCGACCACGGCGAACCCGCGGTCCTTGTAATTCCTCTCAAAGTCGATGAACCAGGGAATCTCCACCTTGCAGGGTCCGCACCACGTGGCCCAGAAGTTCAGCAGAACCACCTTGCCCTTATAATCGGCCAGGCGGAAGGACTGACCGTTGGCGTCCTTTACCTCGAAGTCCGGTGCCGGATTCCGCTTGGCGGCCGGCTTGGTTGCGATTTGGACGTCGTCCCGGAAGTTCTGCGAGACACAACCCTCGGCGCTCAGCCCAAGCAGCACGGCAGTCAGGGCGCACAGCAAGCGAAATCTCATTCGGAATCTGAACTCCAATCTCAAATTGTATCAACCCGGCTTTGCGGGCCTGCCTGATCAGATGCGAATCCCCGCGGCGCGGTGACTCTCCATCGAGCGGAACCAGGAGCGCCGGGTCTCGCGGAAGCGCCGGGCGAGGGTGAACTCCTCATGCTCTCCGGCGCCCGCATAGATCCACGCGGCCGTATCGCAGAAACTCTCACACGCGTATTCGCTCCAGACCCGGTCAGGAGTAACGCCGGTCGAGGAGCGAATTGCAGACTTTCTGCACTCTGAGGACCAGCCGAGTTCGCCGCAAGCGCTGCGTGCGAACTCGCAACGCAGGAGCTGCCGCCAGGATTGCCGGGCGCCGTTCGAGAGGCGCACCCAGGCAAAGTGGAAGACCTCGTGGACCAGGATCCTGCTCAGCTCACCGGCGTCGTGTCGCAGAGCCTCGTCGAAAACGATCCGGCGCTCCCGGACGAAGCTCGCGGCGTGGACCTCCTTGCCGCGCCCGCCACCGGTGAGTAGAAGCCCCCGGACCGTTCTTAGCGCCGGTGCCCATTCGACGCGGATGGGCAATCCCGGCAGCGGGGGCAGGGAGCGGAGGCGTCCGGCCACATCTTCTCCGCAGCGCTTCAGCAGGCGGGGCGTTTGATCTCGAGCTTCGGCTTCCGGCGAATTACTTCGATGCAATGGCGTGATGGAGCGCGCCCGATCGGGCGAAAAGATCGTCATTCAGAACCTCCCCGGCAGGACCGGCGAGTTTCTCCAGTCTAGAGCGGTTTCGCATTGTCTATGAGCCGTCGCCCGTTCGCATCTCTCTGTGCCGGGCTTCGTCCGAAACTGCTGGGAGCAGGCTTCGCACCTCAGGCGTTGGTCTACGCTGATCCAGAAACAGCACTAAACACCTCAGCGCCGCGCGGCGCCTTCGCGGCACTGAAATCGAATGCTACTATGCGGTTGTCATGCACCAACTTCTACTGGACGTCTCGCTGTGGTCGGCCGATCTGGCCAACCTGGAAAGTGAGATCCGGCGCCTGGAGCCGTTTGCGGATTCCTTCCATTTTGATGCGGCCGACGGCCATTTCGTCCCTGTTTTGCTGTTCTTTCCGGATCTGCTGGCTCGCTTGCGGACTCTGACGCGCGTTGAGTTTCACGTCCACCTCATGGCCACGCGGCCCATGGACCTGCTGGATGCGTTTCTTGGAGCGGGAGCGGACAGGATCACTCTGCCTTTCGAAGTGGGCAAACGCGCGCACGCGGCGCTGGAATCTGTGAAGGACCGCGGAAAGAAGACTGGCCTTTCCATCGCCCTGGATACTCCGGTGGAGGCCATCCGGCATTGGCTGCCGCTGGTCGATACCGTGGTCGTGATGGGCACCAGGGTTGGGGTCAAGGGACTCGGCATGGACCCGCGCGTCTTCGACCGTCTGACCGCGGTGAAGCGGATGGCCGGGGATCGCATTTGCGTGACGGCCGACGGAGGTATTCGCGAGGAGACCATCGCCCTGCTGCGCGCGGCCGGGGCCGATGCCATCGTTCCCGGATCTCTCGTATGCAAGTCGGCCGATCTGGCGGAGACGGCGGCCTGGTTGAAGAGCCTCTAGGTTGCGCTGTTGGCCTCCTGGGAACGCCGGTCTCCCGACCGGCATCTATTGCCGCGCGAGCGGCAACTCGACGAGACACGCCATATACTGAAAAACCCGCGTGAACTGCGCTGGAACTGCCGCACAATGAGCGTAGTGACTGAAGCCTGACTTGCAGGCCGGTGAGTACCCTATGATTCATTTCGCTCTTCTTCTCGCTCTCTCCAGTCAAGGCGTCCTGCTCGACCAGTCCACCTTTCCGGAAGCACCCGATTCCGCCGGTTGGCACGTCGTTGCGCAGCGTCCGGAGATCGCGCCCCGGGGCTGGATCGATCGCACTGTCGGGCGCGGCGGGCAGGGCGCGCTCGCTTTGGCCGGCGACGGAAAGGCGGCTGTTTCCGGCGGGTGGGAGAAGAAGATCGGCGGGATTGAAGCCGGCGCCTGGTACCGGCTGACCGTGGAATCGCGGAGCTCAGGAATCGACTTCGAACACCAGCGGGTGGTCGCGCGGCTCGACTGGCAGAAGGGCGCGAGCGAGCGTGCCGGACAGCCGGACTACGGGGTTTTCCGCTCGGCTGCAGGCGATTGGAACAAGACCGTGCTGGAGGCGCCCGCTCCGGCCGGGGCGACACAGGTTCAGGTGCAGTTGCTGCTCTCGAATGCCCCACAGGCGACTGTGTGGTGGGACCACGTGCGGCTGGAGAAGATTGACGCGCCCAAGCCCCGCATCGTGCGCGTCGCAACGGTCAATTATCGCGCCCGGAGCACGCACTCGGTGGCGGACAGTGTGGCCAAGTTCATCGAGGTCGCAAAACTGAACGTCAAGCACTCGGACCTGCTGGTGTTGCCCGAAGCCATCTCGATCAGCGGAAACGGATTGAGTTATGTGGACGGGGCCGAGTCCATCCCTGGCCCGAGCACGGAGGCGCTGGGGCAACTGGCGCGCGCTCTGAATTCGTACGTCGTAGCGGGCCTGATGGAGCGGGAGGGCGCGAGCGCGTACAACACAGCAGTGCTCATCGACCGTCAGGGCGTGTTGGTTGGCAAGTACCGCAAGGTATATCTCCCCCGCGAAGAGGTGGAAGGCGGGTTGACGCCGGGCCAAAGTTATCCCGTTTTCGACACCGATTTTGGGCGCATCGGTTTGATGATCTGCTGGGATATCCAGTACGCCGATCCGGCCCGCGCACTGGCCCTTGGCGGGGCGGAATTGATCGCCCTCCCGATCGCGGGTGGCAACCTGACGTTGGGCCATGCCCGCGCGATTGAGAACCATGTGTTCCTGGTTTCGTCGGGCTACGACTATCCCACCGAAATCGTGGATCCGGACGGGAAAACCGTGGCGTCGGCTCCCGAGAAGCCGGGCGTCGCCGCTGCGGGAATCGATCTGAACCACCGTTATACCGAGCCCTGGCTCGGCAACATGCGTGATCGCTTCTTCTCTGAGTTGCGGGTGGACGTGCCCCTCACGCGACGATAGAGGGCGTACCCTCCGCACGTCATGAGACCGATGCGAAACGGAACGCCCTTTCCGTTTTTCGCCTGCAAGTGATTCCAGGCTCAACAACGGCTTACCGTTCTATACTTCGCATCCCCACGCTGCACCCGGCGTTTCAAGCTGCAGCAGGCCGCTGCTCGCGCTGCTGCGGCAGCTCAGAGCACTGGCAGGATTGGGGCAGGATTTGACGTTCAAACCGTATCAGACAATCAGCTCGAGCGCCTCGCCCTCGTGGATGCCGATCACTTCGGGGACTGAGACGCGTCGCAGTTTCCCGAGTATTTCGATCTGGCAGTCGAGTTTGTTGTTGCCGCTGCGCAGCGTCGCCGCATTGCCCACGGACTCGAGCGTGAACTCGCGTACGGGCAGGCTGCCATGCAGCACTTCGACCAAGGCCTTTGTGCGGCCACCCTCCAGAGTGAGCGTATAACGCCCCCATCCCGTGCCGGTAGCCCAGAAGCTGCGGAAGGGTCGGGCCTCCGCTTTGCGCTCGAAGCGCAGGCGGTGTTCCGGCCCGTCGTAACGGAACGCGGAGAGGACGGCCATCCCCGACCATGAAGACATCGCCCGGGCGTAGTGGTGTCCGCACTCAGGCTCGTTAAATGGGTTCCGCCGCTCGCCGTCGTGCCGCCGCCGGCTGCCGGCGAAAGTCTCGGCGCCTTCGCGCAGCATCCCGTATTCGAAGAACAGCGAGCCGACCAGATACTCGATGCCCGTCCACGCTTCGGTCGAGTAAGGGAACGGAATCTTGGGACGCGGCACGCTGCCGTAGTTGCAAACCACCATGGCCTGCTCGTCGTTCATGACGTAGGCGCGTTCGACCGAGTCGCGGTCAAACAAATTCTCGTAATGGTTGTAGCGCCACAGCGTGTTCAACGTCTTGCGGATGTGCGCCGGGTCGAGCAGATCGCCCAGGCCCGCGATGTGCGCCAGGTACTCGCCGATCAACTGGTCGGCCAGACAGCCCTCGCCCAACTGAAAATCGGGGTGCTCGGGATCGTCCGCCCCCATCGGGCCGGTGAGCCCCCTGGCGATGTCTTCCCGCTTGATGGCGCGGATCTTCTGAACGTAGTATTCGCCGTTGAAGAGGTTCGCGTCGATCCACTTGCTGCCGCTCTCAAAAATCCGGCGGCACTCCGCGGCGAAGTCCTTGTCGCCCGCACCAAGCGCCATCTCTTCCGCGGCGCGCAGACCGCCCAGATAATAGATGCCGCAGAGCGGGTTTGGCCCATAGAACTCGATATCGTAGGTGTTGTGCTGGACGCCCTCCATCACGCCGTCGCGATTTGCGTCCCAGCCGCCCGGCACCCAGCAAAACTCCATCGCCTTGCGCGCCTTCGGCCACACCGAGCGAAGCCACTCCATGTCGCCGCTGAGCCGCCAATCCAGGCAGGTCTTGATGATCTGCCCCATCTGCCCGTCGGCGGCGGCGAAACCGCTGCGGCCCGAGCCTTCGGGTAGACTCTGCCGGAAGTAGATGCAGCCTCGCTCGTCCATGGAGTAGCCGTACGCGGCTTTGCGCAGCGAGTGCGCGAACTGCGGGAAGAGAAACTGAGTGGCCGTCTCGTAGTTCCAGACATGCGTGCAATTACCGTGGCAACAGCCACCGTGATCGCCCACGCCTTCAAAGCCATGGAACTCGCCGTCCGCCGTGCGGAAACTAGTCTGGCTGATCAGCGTGGTGAGGTTAGCCGTTGCGGCGTCCTTGACAGCCGGCGGCAAGCTGGATTCCTTCATCGCCGAAGCGAACTTCCCGGACTCCTTTTCAAGCGCCTCCAGATTGCTCGCCAGGTGATCCGCGACCGCCCAGGCGTCGGGGAACTTCGTCGCATACCAGTTGCCGATGATCTCGTGCTCGCGTCCGCTCCCCGATTCCCACCCGCACCATGCGGGCGTCCGGTTGGGGAAGCTCCAGGCCAGAATAAACGTGAAATCCGCAGCCCCGCCGGCCGGTATGTCGCGCGTCAGGCTGAGCGCGCCGACCTCGGTGTGCTTGTCGCTTTCCGGACTGAGTTCACCGTGAGCTTTGAAGTCGTCCCAATAGAGCATCGGCCCGACCCACCACTTGGCCTTCTGCCAGCCCCGGATGCGTGTGACGCGCGCGCCGTTCGCAATGGCCGCGAGTGCAAAGCTCCCGTTCGCCGGATGCTTCGCCGCCATGCCGGGATTGTCCATGAACAAGCCCTGCAACAGGCTGGTTTCCCGCAACTCATTGCGACGCTCGTCCTTCGAGCCCGCTTCCGGAGTGTTGCCTTCGCGCGGCTTCACCGGGTTCTCGACGGCCCAGGCGATCGAGACCTTGGCCGATTTCGAGCCGGGGTTCGTTACGCGGTAGCGCAGAACCGTGCCGGGGATTCCGGAGGCGTCCGGATCGTGCGGAATGAAGGGAGAAAAGGCCGTCAGCTCAATCTTTACGGGCACTTTGGGATCGCGGAAGGCGATCTTCGCGAAAGGGAAGTCACTGGTGAAAGTGGCAGAGGCGAGCCTTGTGAGGCCGGGAGCATTGCGCGTACCGAGTCCGGAACTCCCCTCATACGGCGGCGCGATGCGGGCTTCCAGAACGCGCGCGACGGGCTTCGAGCCGGCGACTTCGACGCGAATGCCGGGGAAGGCGTACTCGGGATTCACGCCTTTGTCTGGACGATTGAAGATCTCCCAGTCTCGGAGTTGGCCACGCCCGCCAAGGCTCAGCGATCCGGCGCAGACTCCGCCCAGAGGGAAGGCAATGCAGGCCAGCTTGCGGCCCGTGTAGGAGCGCGGGTAGACGATCGTCTCCCGCTCGACGTGATCCGGCAGGAGCGGGGCCGAGGCAGCGCCGGGCGCCGGCTTTTCCGGCTGCGGGGCATGCTCGGCCGTGGCGGCAGAAGTCAATGCGGGAATCCCCGCGGCAGCGACAGCGGATTTGAGGAAGGATCTGCGGGCCGGCCCCGTGCTCTTCGGCATAACGGTTTTCTCCCGTCACAGCATACAACGGAGGCCCACGGAGATGTGAACGGTTCACGCCAGGAATGCGAACGCAACCCTGGATAGGGTCGAGTGGTGGGGATTGCGCCCCGTCACCCTCCCACACCACCGGACGTGCGGTTTTCCGCATCCGGCGGTTGAACGCGGCAGCGCTTACGTCGCAGCAAGCTCCGATGGCATCAGCGATGGCCGTCCCTACCGCGACCCTCGCGCCGGCTGGCTCTACCTGATGCGTCCTGATGGACTTTGGGCTCGCCAACTTGCCGCCCGCATCCCGGCCTCGCTACCAGTCGCGTGTCCCCGCGGTCGAGGGTTTGCTGCGCGCTTCTTTCAACTTCACCTCGCGGCTACGCCTTGGTTACATTCACCGGCTCCGGCCGGCTCCTTTCATCCAACGAGATTCCGCCCATGCTGGGCACACGAAGGCCGATCTGGAGATCGGCGATCCCAGGGCCGCGGCCGTGAAGGAGCGGCAGTTTCTCGTCGTTCCGCTCAGTTTCGCGATGAACTCTATTCCGACTGGTAAGGATTCTCGGGCCAGGAGTGCCTCGGGTAGCGCCGCGAAAGCTCCTTGCGGAGTTGCGGGTACAGACGCTCCCAGAAGCCCGCGAGGTCTTGCGTAGTCTGCACTGGCCGCTGACTGGGTGCGAGCAAATGCACCACCAGGTTCACCCGGCCGCGAGCGATGCGCGGCGTGTCGCGCAGCCCAAAGAAGTCCTGGAGACGCGAGCCGACCCACGGCGTTTGCCCCTCCACGTAATGTACGCGCGCGTGCCGTCCCGAGGGCAGGCGGATTCGCTCCGGCGCAACTTCATCCAACTGCCGGGCCGCGCCAGTTCCGAGCGACTCGACCAATTGGCGCAAAAATGCCCCGTTGCCGGTCGCCTGCTCCAACTCGCGCAGGCTCGCCAGCCCGCAACAGGCCTTTAGCAATGCCGCCTGAATCGCAGCGTCGTCGAGCGGCTGCAATGGCGTGTACGGCGCGGCGAATGCAACGCGGGAGCGCAGCTCGGCGAGCGCATCCGCGTCCGCCCAGCGGTGCAGGCCGGCCTCTGTTGCCTTGCGCGCCAGCAGTTCCGCGGCCTGCGCGCTGTCCGGTTGACCTCCCCGCGACTCGTCGATCACCAGGTCGCCATAAAGCAACGAGCTGACCCGCTCCACGCGCTCGGTCCCGCGATTCCACTCGACCGACTCGCCGTCGGTGACGAGTTCGGGGAATTCGTCCAGCAGCCACTCGGGTTCGATGGCACACACGAGCCGGGCGATAGGCGCACCGAGGTCGGGACGTTCTTCGATCTCCGGCAAGACGAGCAGAGCGGCCCGCTGCACCGCGCTGTTCTTGGCCTGCTGCACCGCGACTCCGCCCACCATGCGCAGTTCGAGGCCATTGCGGCGGCCAGTGGGGCGAAAAGCCACGCGGTCGGGGAAAGCACGCAGCAACGCGCGGCGGAGCCCCGCAGAGTCACCGCCGGAACGTGGGCGCACAAGCCTGCGAAGCTGTTGCTCGACTTGACGAAGCCTGGCTTCCGGCCGCCGCTCGACGATCAACTGGAGGTCGTTCGTCGAATCGTGCGGAGGCGTCTCTGGCAGCCGCTCGCCGGTGCTCAGCGCGGCGGCGGCGATGCAACCCTCCGCGCCCGCTCCCAGTTCATCGGCAGCGAACGCGAGTGCGGCAAGGCGCGGATGCAAGGGCAACGCGGCCATCTTGCGGCCCAACGCCGTGATGCGGCTGTGCTCATCCACCGCGCGCAGACGCCGCAGCAACTCCTCCGCCTTGTCGATGGCTTCCGCGGGAGGCGCGTCGAGCCACTCCAACGCCATCGGATCCCCGACTCCGGCGACGTGCAGATCCAGGCAGAGCTGCGTAATCTCGCGCCGCAGGATCTCGGGCTGGTCGTGCTCCGGCCGGCGCAGGAAATCGTCCTGCGAGTAGAGACGAACCACCGTGCCGGGCGCGGTGCGGCCCGCTCGGCCGGCGCGCTGCGTGGCCGAGGCGCGCGAGATGCGCATCACCTCCACGCGCGGCAGGCCGGTCCAGGGCGAGTCTGTCGCGACGCGGTGCAACCCGCTATCGATGACAGCGCGCACGCCTTCGATGGTCACCGAACTCTCGGCGACGTTCGTGGAAAGGATGACCTTGCGCTGGCTGGCGGGCTGAATGGCGCGGTCCTGCTCATCGGGAGTCAGGTCGCCGTGCAGCGACGCGAGCAGCAGATTCTTGCGCGTCGCGAGGCCCGACAAGGCGCGTTGTGCGCGGCGGATCTCGAACGCTCCGGGCAGGAAGACGAGAATGTCGCCCTCGGCTTGCGACTTCAATAGCCGTTCCACGGCTTCGAGTACCAAGTCTTCGAGCGAGGCCGCCGAGTGCGGCGTGTATTCGACTTCCAGCGGGAACAGCCGCCCGTCGCTGCGCAGGATGGGGCAACCGCCGAGCACCGCGGCCACCGGGATGTCGTCCGGATCGCCGGCCGCTTGCTCAGAAAACACTTCCCGACCTTGAGCGCTCTCTTCGTTCACGGCTGCCGGACGTCCGCGCGAGAGCGTGGCCGACATCACCACCAGCCGCAGGTCGGGCCGCGTCGTCTGCTGCAAACGACGCAGCAGCGCGAGCGCGAGATCGCCTTCCAGATGGCGTTCGTGGAACTCGTCGAGCACGACGACGCCGATGTTCTGTAGCGCAGGGTCGCTCAACAGACGGCGCGTCAGGACGCCTTCGGTGAGAAAGCGCAGCCGCGTCTTCGGCCCGGCGAATTGCTCGAAGCGCACCTGGTAGCCGACGGTCTCGCCGAGGTTCTCGCCGCGTTCAAAGGCAACCCGGCGCGCGGCCAGCCTGGCGGCGATGCGGCGCGGTTGCAGCACGAGCACTTCGCCGAATCCCGCATCGAGCAACGCCGGGGGAACGCGCGTCGTCTTGCCCGCGCCCGGCGGCGCTTCAATCACCAGATTGGGCGTGCGGCGGAGCGAGGCGACGATTTCGGGAAGCAGGGAATCGACGGGAAGGACCAACACTCGGGGACTCTCCCTCCAGAATAGACTGGCAGACTCGCTGCCGCGCCGGCGCAGTGGGGCGGACCTCCAGGTCCGCGGCCGACGCCCACGTCGGCCTCCGGGTCGTAACGCCACGACTAGGCACTCCGAGTGCCACCCGGAAGCGGGTCCAGGGGGACCCGCGCGGACCTGGGGGTCCGCCCCACTTTGGGCTCGGAGGTTGGAACTAAACTAAGAGTTCATGGCAACCTCCTCTTCATCTTCTTGTACGGTGCAGCCCCCGAAGAGGTTGCTCTTCGGCCCCGGCCCTTCGCCTGTCCACCCGCGCGTCTACGCGGCGATGGCTCAGCCGATTGTCGGCCACCTCGATCCCTATTTCTTTGAGATCAACGAGCAGATCCGTCACGCGCTGCAGCTTTGCTGGGACACCAAAAACGAGTTCACCATGGTGCTCTCCGGCACGGGCAGCGCCGGGATGGAGGCGGCTGTCGCCAACTTCGTCGAGCCGGGAGCCCGCTTCGCAATCTTCGTGAACGGCTACTTCGGCGAGCGCCTGAGTGAGATGGGGCGGCGGCACGGAGCGAACCTGATCCGCTTCGAGAAGCCCTGGGGCGAGGTCTTTTCCGATGAGGAGGCTGCGGCGCTGATCCATCGCGAGCGGCCGGACGTCGTGGCGTTCGTAAACGCGGAGACTTCGACCGGCGCCCATCAGGACGGCGCCGCGATCGCCAAAGCCGCACGAGAAGTCGGCGCGCTGAGCATCGCCGACTGCGTGACCAGCCTGGGCGGCATGCCCATCAACCTCGATGCGATGGGCGTGGACGTGGCCTATGCCGGCACGCAGAAAGCTCTGGGGTGCCCTCCGGGACTCGCGCCCATCACATGCTCGCCGCGCGCCGTGGAGTGGCTGCGGGCGCGCAAATCAACTCCGGCGACCTGGTATCTGGATCTCAAGCTGCTGCTCGACTACTACGAGAAAGCGCACCGCTATCACCACACCGCGCCCATCTCGATGTTCTACGCCTTGCGCGAGTCGCTCGCGATTATTGAAGAGGAAGGACTCGAGAACCGTTTCGAACGGCATCGCGTCAACCACGAGGCATTCGCCGCGGGCGTGGAGAAACTGGGCATGCCGCTGCTCGTCGCTCCGGGTATCCGGTTGTGGACGCTGAACACGCCGCGTGTGCCTGCGGGCGTCGATGAAGCGAAGGTCCGCCAGAGCCTGATGCGCAACCACGGCATCGAGATCGCGGGCGGACTCGGGCCGCTCGCCCGCAAGGTCTTCCGCATTGGCACCATGGGCTACGGCTCGACCGCGGAAAACGTGAAGCTGCTGCTGGGGACGCTGGAAGAAGCGTTGCGCGAGCAAGGCCACGCGCTCTGAGTATAACGTCCGGAAGCGCCAAGTCAGGTTTTCGAGGCCGCAATCTGAACGTGACCGCTCACGTAGTTGAAACTTCCTGACCGCTCACGTAGAGTTGAAACCATGGACCTGAAAAAGAAGAATCCAGCCGCCGTTGCTCTCGGACGCAAAGGCGGGAAAAAAGGCGGTCCTGCCAGAGCGGTCAAGCTCACCCCTGAGCAACGTAGCGAAAGCGCCAGAAGGGCAGTTCAGGCACGTTGGGCGAAGAAGGCCAAAGAGGGCCTTGGCTCCATAGTCCTAACGAGAAAAGACATGGCCAGCAAGAAACTCGGCGAGCTTCACAACGAGGAAAAGAGTGAAGCCGCTTCCACCGTTCTCGGCACTTCCAAAAAGGCCCTGCATCTGTGCTTGAAACACATCAAGGAAGCCAAGAGCGATAGTGAACTCCGTCGCTTGACCGACGAGCTTCAAAAGATCGTGTTCCACAGACAGTATCGGAATGCCGAAAATTAGGAAACCGCCGCCGCCCTACTTCATGCAGCATCTGGTTGAGCGGTTTCGTCAGGGCCGGATTTCGGTTTCCGATTTTGACGCCTTGCAGGATTGGCTGGATTCCGACCCTGACGTACCGGCCGGAGAGTGGTACAAGAGGTTTCCGAAGTTCATCTTGGCTGGTGAATGCGAAGTGCCGAAGACATTTCTCGCCTCGGGCATGGTCCCGCATGGCACCGAAGTCGGGTGACCATCGGGGGGCACGTAAAGCGTGCGCCACAGGTGCGGACAACCGTGCGCAGAACGCCCACGACGTGGTGATGCGAAAGTCAAGACGGCAAGCTCTTGCCGTTTGCCATTTGGCTGGCGGCACTCGAACGATCTGTCGCGCCGGTTGCGGCGGGGGTAAACTGAGGTTGTGCCAGACGCCGATATCCAAATCGTTTCTAACGAGGCCGGGGAACCGACGGCTGTGATCGTTCCCATCGGACTGTGGCGTGAAATCGCCTCAGAGCGGGAAACCGCCTATCTCCTGAAGTCGGAGACGATGAAGAAGCGCCTCATGGCGTCTGCGCAACGCTCGGACGGTCTTCCTCTCGATGTTGTCGTAGAGAAGCTTGCGCTGTGAGGAGTCTCGAATTCGATTCCTCCGCATTTGAGGACTTGGCCTGGTGGATCGAGCAAGACCGTTCCCAGGCGCTCCGCATTGTTCGCCTCGTTCGCGAGGTTCAGCGGGACCCATTTTCCGGCCTGGGCAAGCCGGAGCCACTCAAGCACGAACTCTCCGGGTGCTGGTCCAGACGCATCAACCAGGAACATAGACTGGTCTATCAGGTCTTGCCCGACAAGATCCGAATTCTCGCTTGCCGTTACCACTATTGAGATCAAGCGTAGAGAGAGCCTCAACGCCAAGCGACCGGGCGTTGGGGACCGTTTCACTTCCCGAGAAAGGCACATCTCAGAAACGGACGCTTCCCCTCAGGTTGGCTGCGGCCCGCGGCTGTCCAACTTCCGGATGGCACGTGACTCGGGATCAATCCGGAAGCAGTTCTCAGCAACGACGACTGTACTTCCACGTGGATCGTCTCCGATGTTCGAGCACGGGTCAGGTAATCCGGCGCAGCATTCCGAGCGTAGCGTAATGGACAGCTAAGATTGACGACTCTGGTGTTTCATCCGGAGCAAAAGCAGAACCACCTTCTTTTAGGCCAATAGCAAAACACAAAAGATCCAACACAGCTATCAGTCTGAAAAAGTTGATGTCTTCGCCGAAATCCACATAGATGCCGTGCAGTATCCCGTGGCGATTCAAACCGTTCAGTCCGCTATACTCGCGTGTATTCACCAGCAACCTACCTTCGACAAAATCGCGGAGCGCCTCCAGCATCACCACGCGTTCACCAAAACAGTGGAACGATCTGATTTCTCGATCTACGAAGGCCTGGAATTCGTCTTTTAGCTTCTTCGTTCCTTGCCCGATATCACGCGATTGGCCGAGCGCAATCCTTCTCACGACGCCCTCGACAACTGGTAGCAGCCCGATAATCGCGACCAACTTGTAGCCCGAGAAATACGCTCTGATCGACTCGGCGATGTGGCGCGTGAAGTCGCGGACATGCATGATCTTGCTGTAACGCTCGAGGAACATTGCCGCTAGGTGCCGCGGGCTGTAAGCCTCCGCCAGCTTGGCCTGCATGATTTGGAGCCGCTCCTGCGGCTGGGCTGCTTCTATGTCGTGCGCCAGCCCGCTGAGAAATGCAACACTGAGGTACGGGGGAACGGGCCAATCGACACGTTTGAAGGCCCTTGCCAGCCACTCGGCAAGCGCCCGGTCGTTCTGTAGGTCCGCATTTGCCACCATCGTTTCGCCTTCGTCGTTAGGGTACCATCGTAACGGCGTTCGCACAGATTGCCGTGAGTCGCCTTGGTGCTCTTTGACATCCGGTATCGCTGTTGCCGAACGGGATGCCCATAATGAAGTTCAGGTCGAGTCACGTGCCAACCGGAATTGGGCTCGCTTCGCTCCCACGTTGCCGGGAAACGCCCAACCCGCCAAAACTGGCCCGGGCCTGAGCATCCCGGGAGGATGGTCGGCTACTCGGAAGTAATCCACTTGGACGAGAGGCCGTATATCTCCTGAAGTGGCCAGTACAAACCGCGATACCGGTAACTGACTGCCCAGAGCTTTACCGTCGCTTTACCGAGCCGCCGACCGATACGACTCGTCCAGCAGCTCGACCACGTGCATGACCTTCTGCCCCGTGCCGTATTTCTCGACGCCTGCGCGGAGCTGCAACATGCAGCCCGGATTGGCGGTGGCGATGATCTCCGCTCCCGTCTCATTGGCGTAGCCCATCTTGCGCTCGATCAGGGCCGCGGCCATCTCGTCCTGGACCACGTTGTAGACGCCCGCGCTGCCGCAGCAGATTTCGCTGTAAGGCAGCTCGCGGAACGTAACGCCGGGGATTTGCGCCAGCAGCTCGCGCGGCGCACTGCGGATCTTCTGGCCGTGCAGCAGGTGGCAGGAATCCTGGTAGGTGACCGTTGCCTCAATGCGGCCGGGAGTGCGCGTGAGACCGATACCCGCGAGGAACTCGTTCACGTCGCGCATCTTCGCGACGAACGCCTTCGCCTTCTCCCGATACGCTCCATCGTGCTCCAGCAGTTCGTGATACTCCTTCAGCGTCGAACCGCAGCCCGCGGTGTTGCTGATGATGGCGTCATACTCGCCGGGCAGCAGCACGTCGATGTTCTTGCGAGCCAACACGCGCGCCTGGTCCCGCTCGCCCGAGTGAGCGTGCAGCGCACCGCAGCATGTCTGATTCTCAGGAACGTGGACTTCGCATCCGTTGGCCGTGAGCACGCGCACCGTCGCTTCGTGCAGACGCGCGAAGAAGATGTTCGCGATGCACCCGCCGAGGATCGCCACGCGATAGCGCCGCTCGCCCTCGGCGGGAAAGACGCGTCCGTAACTCGAAAAAAACGTGGGCAGCTCGGCCGATGGCGACAGCGGTTCGATGCGGCCCAGCTTGCCCATGAGCTTCAGCACGCCGCAGCCTTGCACCAGGCTGCGCAGCCCGGTTTGCTCGTACAGGTACAGGAGCCCGCCGATGGTCTTCAGCCAGCGGCGGGAGGGCAGGATGTGGCCGAACACGATGGAGCGCACCAGGCGCTCGGTGCGCGATTCCGGGAGCTTCGCCTGCTCCTTGGCCACCTGGATCTCGGCGCGTGCGGCTTCGATCATGCGGCCGTACGGCACGCCCGACGGGCAGGCCGTTTCACACGCACGGCAGGCGAGGCACAGGTCGAGATGTTCGACATACGACGGCCCCATCTCCATCTGGCCGGTAGCGACTTGCACCATCTGGTAGACGCGCCCGCGCGGCGAGTCCATTTCAAACCCTAACTCGCGATACGTCGGGCAGGCGTTCAGACACAGGCCGCAGTGTACGCACTTGTCGAGGTCGAACGACGCGGGAGCGTCCTGACTGCGATTCGGCAGAACCGAAGGCACCAGCGGGTGTGAGTCAGAGGCGGCCATAGAGCCTCCCCGGGTTCAAAATGCGTTGCGGGTCGAACAGCAGTTTCAGCCGCTCCATCAAAGCAAAATCGTCACCGGCCGCGGGCCAGAGATCGACCTTCGTCTTGATCTCAGGGCCACACCATTCCACAACACGGCTCCAGGGTTTTGTTTGCGTCGCGGCCATCCAATCCTGCAGAGAATCGATGCCGTCGAAAGCGAGATAGGAAACACCGTTGCCGGCTCGTGCGATGCATGCGCCGGGGGCGGAGTCGAGCACGTCGCCCAGTTCGGCGAGCATGTGGCCAACGCGGACGACAGAACACGCTGTCGTCTGTCTCACCCATTCAGGAGCGAACTCCTGGACTATGTACCAGAAGGCCGCCTCGCGTGCTCCTTCCAGCACCTGCGCGGAGGCGAGTTCCCGCGCGTAGCGCGCCAGGACCGTCTCGCTGCCTCCGGCCCGCACTGCCAGCAGGAACGCGTCCCATCCCGTGAGCTTCGCCGCCGGTGGATTCAGGATGTCGATCGCGGCCGGCTGCAGGACGCTCAAGAGCACGCGCTGGCGTGCAGCCAGGCATTCCGCGGCGTTCTGAAAGGCGAATAGGAAAGTTCGATTCGCCTCGGGCAGCGGAGCAAGTTTGAAGTTCACGCTGGCCATGATTGCGAGCGTGCCAAAGCTACCAGTAAGGGCCTTTTGCACGTCCAGGCCCGCCACATTCTTGACCACCATTCCGCCGGTCTGGACCAGGTTGCCGTCGAGCGTCGCCAAAGTCATGCCAACCACCATGTCGCGCGCTGCGCCGAAGCAGCGACGGCGCGGTCCGCTGCAATTCGCAGCCACGACGCCACCGACGGTAGCCGTTGCGGCGCAGGGCGGATCGAGCGGCAGCATCTGCCCCTGCTGGGCCAGCGCCGCGGTCAGTTCGCGCCAGGGCGTTCCGGCGGCGACCTGGATCGTGAGGTCGTGCGGTTCGTATTGCAGAATGCCGCTCAACCGGTCGAGGCGCAGATCCACTTGAGCGTCTGGAACCGGACCGCCCATCGCGTCCTTGCTCCCCGCGCCGCGCAAGGCGATGGTGCTGCCAGCCGAAGCGGTGGCTTGCAAAGCCGCGGCCAATTCGCTCGCATTTGTCGGACGAATTACTTCCATCTGAACGTCAGGTCCATGTGCAAGTCAGGACCCATTATCGCCGATGCTTGAAAACTCCGGAGGGGTGTGCGACATAGCAGTGGAACCGCTGCCGGCGCGGTGGGGCAGGCTGGTAGCCTGCGCGGCGGTTGCCTACCGCCGCCATCTCGCGCCAACGCGCCAGTTGGCCGATTGCCAATCGGCCGCAGCTTGCCAAGCTGCCCCACAACAGCGCCCTCTGCCTGGCTTGCCCATACGCTCGGCTTCTCGCCACCTTGCCAGGCAATCGCGCCGGCGTCCACTTCTATGTCGCACACCCACTCTGGAGGGGAGTGCCCGCTCCCGTCAGAACCTCGCTATCCTGAGGGTTTGCCGAGGGCGGCGCGCGTTATCAACTGGATGGAGGTCAGCGGATTTGAGTCCCAAAATCGGAATCATCGGCGGCAGCGGACTGTATTCGATGCCGGGTTTCACCAACCAGCATGAGGTTCGTGTGGAGACGCCTTTTGGCGACCCGTCGGATCCCTACGTCGTTGGCGAACTCGAAGGGAAGACGGTGGCGTTTCTGGCGCGCCACGGGCGTGGCCACCGCATCAGTCCTTCGGAGATCAACTATCGAGCGAACATTTACGGCTTGAAAAAACTGGGCGTCGAGTACATCTTCTCGCTCAGTGCGGTTGGTTCGTTGAAAGAAGAGCATAAGCCGCTCGACTTCGTCATCCCCGATCAGTTTGTCGACAGGACGCGCGGACGCATCTCGACGTTTTTCGGGGAAGGACTGGTCGCGCACGTCGGCTTCGCCGAACCGATCTGCCCGCACGTCGCAAAGCTTCTTCATGGGGCCTGTGTCGAGAGCGGCGTGAAGGCAACGTCAGGCGGCACATACCTCTGCATGGAAGGGCCGGCGTTCTCAACCAAAGCCGAGTCGAACCTGTATCGAAGTTGGGGCATGGACGTCATCGGCATGACGAATTTGCAGGAGGCGAAGCTCGCGCGAGAAGCCGAACTCTGCTATTCCACAGTTGCCATGGTGACCGACTACGACTGCTGGCATGAAGCCCACGAGGCCGTCACTGTGGCCGACATCATCCAGAACCTGACACAGAACGCGGAGAACGCGGCGAAGGTGGTAAGAACCGCCGTCCGCAATCTGGAACTGGCGCCGCGGACATGCGGCTGCAGCCAGGCGCTGAAGTACGCGCTGCTCACCGATCCGAAGACCGTGCCCTGGTCGACTTACGCCAAGCTGGAGTTGCTGGTTGGAAAGTATCTCTCCCGCTAGACTCGCGAACGCTCTGCTCGACGACTGCCTTGCCGGCCGCACGCCGGATGCGGATCGAGTCGCGCAACTTGCCGCTCTGGCGCTCGACGAAGATGAAGCCGTCGCCTTGATCGCCAGCCGGCAACTGTTCGGGACGCTCGTCGAAGGGCTCGCCGATCGTTTCGAGCCGGCCCTCTGCGACGCTTACGCAGGCCTGTTTCCCCAAGTGATCGCCCAGGCGATGCCAGGCCTCGAAAGCGTGGCGCTGACTGCACGTTACAAAGAAGTCAGGCGCGTGCGTCCGCCATCCTTCGAACCGGCGGACGTTTACGTGCCGTCGCGCGTCACCCTGGGCGCCGATATCGCCGTGACCAGCATCATCATGGATGGCGCCCGCCAGCGCTTCCCCAACGCGCGGCTCTGGTTCGCCGGCCCGCGCAAGGCCTGGGAATTGTTTGAAGGTTCGTCCTGGTCGTTCCTCGAAGTGCCGTACGGACGGACCGCCATGCTGCGGGACCGGTTGGGTGCATTCGAGCCGCTCAGAAGCGCTCTGGACCGGCCCGGCGTCCTGCTGCTCGATCCGGATTCCCGGCTGACGCAGCTTGGCGTTCTGCCGGTCTGCACGGCGGAGGCGCATCATCTCTTCGAGAGCCGGGGCTTCGGCGGCGATTCGGATGCCACGCTGCCCGCGCTGGCACGCTTGTGGGTGCGGCAGACACTGAGCGTGGAGAGCGCCGAGTCCTGGTTTCATCCCAGGGTCAGTCATACCTTGCCGGGCCACAAGGTGGCTGCGGTGAGCTTCGGAATCGGCGAGAATCCGGCCAAGCGCGTGGCCGACCCGTTTGAAGAGCAGACGCTGCGCTATCTGCTGGAGTCGGGCTGGCAGGTGCTTCTCGACACCGGCGTCCCAGGCGGGGAAGAGGACCGGCGCGTGCGCGCGACAGTAGCGCGTCTGGGCGCGGCGGGGCAGAGTATTGCCCTGCACGAGGGAAGCTTTGCTTCCTTTGCCTCGTTCATCGCGGGGGCGGGCTTATACGTTGGTTACGACTCGGCGGGCCAGCACGTCGCGGCCGCGCTGGACGTGCCGCTGGTGTCTGTTTTTGGCGGCTTCTCCTGCGAGCGAATGCTCCAGCGCTGGCTGCCCGACGGGCCGGGCGTGAAACGAGTGATCTCCGTGCGGGAGCAGAGTGTAGAAGATCTCATCCGGCAGACTTGCGAGGCGATCGACGTGGTGTCGGCCAACCATCCTCTGTAAGAAGTCGCCCGTCTAGTCGAGGTCAAGCGCTGCCCGCAGCCCTTCCTCCACGAGCCTCAAGGAATCGGCAGGCAGTGCGCCAACTCTCCGAGTGAACTTCGCACGGTCGAGCGTGGTGACTTGATGGCATATGGCAAAGCTGGTCTTCGGAAGGCCAGCTTCGCGTCCAGGGATTTCGACGACTGTAGGCCCGCGCTTTCCCTGCGATGTGGAAGTCGATATAGGAATTACGATGATGGACCTCCAGGATGGGACCTCATTGAATCCATCGTGTGAGATGACAATCACGGGGCGTCGTCCCGTCTGTTCGGATCCAGACCGCGGGACCAGATCGGCCCAGTAGACATCGCCGCGCTTCATCGCGATTCCTTACCGCTCTCCAGCAGACACTCGATTCCGGCTGACTCCAGAACAGGATCGAGGTCCATCTGCGTGCCAGCCATCTCTTTCGCGTAGGCGGCAATTGCGGCGTGTCTTGCAGTTCGCAACTGCTGCTTCAGAAACTGGTCGATAGCCTCTCGTGCCAGAGAAGTCGCCGGCACCTGTGTCCGTTCGGCCTCTGCTCTGAGTTGGGCATAAGTCAGTTCCGGCAGCGGCAGATGGAAGTTTTTCATGTCCTGCTCCTGTCGACAGTATGCCATGGTTTGATGGCATCAATCGGTGGCAAGGGGTGAATGGCAAGGTTTGCCGCAGGTGCTGGCGTCCCTTCGTGCTGGCGGCAAGCCGCCATACGATCAGGTCCGCTTCTTGAGCTTCTTCATCATCCGCAGCTCGTTTTTCTCGCCCGGCACAATCTGGTATTGCACGTCGTCCATGATGCTGCGGATCAGGCGCAATCCGAGGCCGCCCGAGCGGCGGTCGCGGATCAGCGCGTCGAGCTTCTGCTCCTCAATGCGCGCCGGGTCGAAGCCTTTGCCCCGGTCGATGACTTCGAAGCGGATGACGTCATCGTCGATCAAAGCGCGGATGGTGACTTCGTGCGTGGCTTCAAGATCGTAGGCATGTTCGATGACGTTGGCGCATGCTTCGTCCACGGCGAGTTGCAGGCGCATCACGTCTTTCTCGTCGAAGCCGGCCTGCGCCCCAATCGCCGAGACGAATTCGCGGATCAGCGCGAGGTTCTCCGTCGAACTCGGCACCTGGAGAGTAAAGCTCTTTTCGAATTGCGCCACGGCCCTAATCCTTCCGCTTCGAGCCTTGGTCGAAGAGCGCTACCGCCGCCTCTACGTGATCGACGATATCGAACAATTCGTGGAATCCAAGCACTTCAAAAACCTGGTAGACCTTGGGCTCGATGCCGGACAGTTTGATGTCCCCGCCCTTTTCGCGGATCTCCTCGATGAAGCTCATGAAGACGCCAAGACCAGCCGAGGAGATGTAGCTGAGCTTGCGGCAATCGGCCACCAGATGCAGATGCCCGGCTTCGACCTCGCTGGAGATCGCATTCTCGAACTGCGGCGCCGTGTGCGCGTCGAGAAAACCATCGAGCGCCAGCACGACGGCTCCCCCCAATTCAGTGCGTTCGATTTGAAAGTTCGTGGACACTCGTCGCTACTCCCCGGTGCGGTGATTCCCAATGGTTCGTGCAGTTTCTAGCATAACGGGGTGATGGCCATTCCGGCTCGACTCCCTGGAACGATTGAGCGCTGAAGCGTCCAATAGCCGCGCAGGCCGATTGACGCGGGCTTCAGCCCCGCAGGTCCGGGCGGCTTTGAAGAAATGTAGCACGGGCGTCATTCTGATCATGCGGTTACATGCGTTTCAGAACAAGCGCTGTAATGTCGTCGTGTTGCGGCGCGCCGCCCGCAAAACTGTCGATCGCCTCGAAGAGCCGGTCGAGAATGACCTCCGGGTCTTCCTCACGATGAGCCTTCAGACACTCGATAGTCCGCTCGATTTCGAACTCCTCTTCCTTGAGATTGTCGGCCTCCGTGACGCCGTCCGTATAGAGCAGCAGCAGGTCGCCCGGGTCGAGTTGCAGCGCACCTGCCTCGTACTTTCTGGCCGGCAGCAGGCCCACCGGCATGCCCGTTGCGTTCAGCAGTTCGACTGCTCCTGAGGCGCGCAGCACGATGCCTTCGTTGTGTCCGCAGTTGACGTACTCGCAGGCGCCGGTTTGCGGCCGGTACTTCATAAAGAACGCCGTCGCGTACTTGCTGGCCGGCGTGGAAGCGTAGAGCAGGTCGGAGGTCTTGCTAGCCAGCTCCGTAATCGGCGGCCCGGCGCTGAGCAGCGCGCGCAACGTCGCCTGTAGATTGGCCATCAACAGGGACGCCGCGACGCCTTTGCCGCTGATGTCGGCTACGCAGAGCAGGCTGACCTCCGGACCAGCGTAGAGCACGTCGTAGTAATCGCCGCCCACCTGGCGCGCCTGCCTGTTTCGCGCCGCCATGAATGTCGAGGCGAGATCGGGCAAGCGCTTGGGAAAGAGATCCTTCTGAATAGACGCGGCCAGCGTCAGTTCCTGCTCGATCTGCTGCCGGTAGAGCGTGTCGCGGAAGTGCCAGGCGTTCTCGAAAGCGACGGCCGCCTGCGACATCAGGCCTTGCGCGAAGTCGAGGTCGGCCTCGCCGTAGGGCAGATTCAGCGCTCGCGGACCCAGCACGACGATACCTTGCGTCTCCGCCGAAGCGCGAATGGGCAACAGCAGCATGCCGTCCCGCAGTGTCGCGCCTTCGAGCGTTTGGGCTTCTTCCCGCAGCGCCGCGGCGTCCAGTCCCTCAAGCCCCTTCACTCTTTGGATCGGCGGCTGCCCGGCTTTCCAGGTGAAGAGCGCATGGCGGCGCACCGCGAATCGGCCGCTGAGGGTCAGCAGCAGGATGCTGGCCAACTCATCAACGTCGATGGTCGCAGCCAGAGCGCGGCCCAGGTCGAGCAGAGTGCTGAGTTCCTGGACCTTCTGATCGAGCGCCCGGTTGGCGGCGAGCACCTGCCGGTGCGCGCGGGCGTTCTCGATCGACGACGAAGCCAGCCCAAGCAGCGCTTCCAGGAATTCATTCTCGCTGCTGTCGAGCACTCCGTGCTTGGACGGCGACAACGCCAGCAGGCCTGTCGGGGCGCTTGCGTCGCCAATCGGAAACATCATGGTCAACCCGGCCTCGGCCGCGGCCGTTGTGCTGAACGGCTGCCCCGGAATAAGAGCCGTCACCCCGCGCGACTGAGCCACGCGCAAGCCGGCGTCTTCCTGGATCGCCACGACTCCGCGCAGGCACAGCAAACGGCCCATCACCGTGCGCAGCAGGTGTTTCAGCAGTTCGTCGAGTTCAAGCGACGCGTTGAGAAGCTTGGCTGACTCAAGCAGCGATTCGAGTCGTGAAGCATCCAAACGTGCGTCCGTCCGGCCTTCCATCGGTTCAGTGTAACCTCTTCGCATCCCCCAGGGCACAGATCTCTCCATGACCGTCAGACCGGTCACCCCAACGTTGAAAATGGGCCACTCCTCTCCCAGCACCCAACCGCGAATGAAGAGAGCGGTCAATGCCCGGAAGCGGTGGGCGCGCCCGATGGCCGCTGTTTTCATTCGCGGTTCTGTGCTGGCGGTTGTTCCGCGCACAAGGGCCACAGAATCAGCATCCGTATTTTCTGAGCAGCCGGGAACGGGAGTAACGTTAGAACTGGGCCCGACTCCCGGTCAGCCTCGATTTCCGAAACCGTCCGCCACATTCTTTATGAGCGAAACAGAAGCCTCTTCGCCAGTTCCGGATACAGTCGGCGACCGGGAAATCTGGGCTCGATTCCTGGACCCCCTCTTTAACCTGAGCCGCCGCACGATCTTCATCATTGTCCTGGCAATGATGGGCCTGATCGCGCTGGCGGACTGGTACGTCGAGCGGGACCTGTCTCTCGGCGTGCTCTACATGTTTCCGATCGTCTTTGCTGCCATGACGTTCCGGCGTAGCGAGATGGTCATACTGGTCGCCGTTTGCACTATTCTCCGTGAGCACTTCGCTCCCTTTTCCTGGCAGCCGGATGTCCAGCAGAGATTGTTCTACACAGCCATCTCATACGGTGGCGTCGGGCTGCTGCTGAATGAGGTCGTCCGGAACCGCCGGTTGATGATGAGCCACTACCGGGAACTGCGCGAACAGATCGATCGCCGCCGGACTGCGGAAGCACAGTTCGAGGCGCTGGTCGAATCCAGTCCCGCCGCGATCATTACGCTGGACCCCGACGGGCGAATCGAGATCGCGAACACCGCCGCCGAGCAGATTCTCGCGGTGGAGCGCGGAGGGCTGCTGGGACGCATCGCGGCGGATTACCTGCCGGTCCTCGCGGATCTCGTGCAGCAGGATGCGAGCGGCATTGTCTATCGAGCGACGACGACTGGCGTAGGACGGCGGGCAAATGGCGAGTCTTTCCACGCCTACATCTGGTTCTCCACGCTGCCATCGAGCAGCGGCAACCGTCTGGCCGCGATTATCGTCGATGGCAGCGAGGACCTGCGCGACTGGCAGGAAGCGAGCCTGCAGAGCATCCTGCGCAGCACGCGCGTCCTGGTAGGCAGTGTCTCCCACGAGATCCGCAATCTCGCCGCGGCGATTGTGATGGTGCATTCCAACCTTGGCCGGATCCCCGGCGTCTCCGAGTCGGAAGACTATTCCGCGTTGAACACGCTCGCGCAAGGCCTCGCCCGTCTGGCCACAGTCGAACTGAATCAGGCCGCGGAGTCGGACCTCACCGGAGTGAATTTGAAGCGCCTGGTGGACGAATTCTGCATCATCATCGCTCCATCGCTGGAGGCCATCGACGGCGAGCTGGCCCAGGACGTTCCTCGCGACACGCCGCTTGTGCTCGGTGATCATCAGGGCCTCATCCAGGTGCTCATGAACTTGAGCCGGAACAGCATCCGGGCCATGGAGGCATGCGACGCGCGCAAGCTGGTTCTGCAGGTCAGCTCGGACCAGCACAACGTGTTCCTGCGCCTTGTAGACACCGGGCCCGGCGTGTTGAACCCCGACCTCGCATTCCAGCCGTTCCAACCTGGCGCCGACGCCTCGGGTCTGGGCCTTTTCGTTTCCCGCGCTATTATTCGTGCGTGCCAGGGCGAACTCTACCATGAGCCGTCGCCCACGGGTTGTACGATGGTGGTTAAGCTGAAAATCTATCCGCTCGAAGATGTGGCATCCGAGATGAACGAGACCGAGGTACAAGCATGACGCGCGTGTTGCTCGTGGATGATCATGCCCTGTTTCGTGAGGGGCTGGCGAGACTGCTTTCCGCCGAATCGGGGATTGAAGTGGCCGGGCAGTGCGCCACCGTGGAAGAAGCCCTGGTTCACGTGCAGACCACGGGCCTGGATCTGATTCTGCTCGACTACGAGTTAGGGGACAGGCGGGGCAACGAGGTAATGCACTACCTCCGCAGCCACCAGATCGACATCAAGGTCCTGATCGTCACGGTCGGTCTCACCCGCGCGGAACTGCGTCAGATGCTCAATCAGGGCGTGGCGGGCGTGTTCCTGAAGAACAATCCGCCCGAATTGTTGCTGGAGGCGATGCGCGCGGTTCTCGCCGGCGAGACCTGGGTGGATCCCAAGTACGCCGAGGCTCCGATCGAGAAGACGCCCGGCGAGATCTTCCGCCGCGTCCGCTTCACCGAGCGCGACCGCCACGTGTTGCGCGGGGTCTTCGAGGGGCTGGCCAACAAAGAGATCGCGGAACGGCTGCACGTCAGCGAGAGCGCCATCAAGGCGTCGCTCCAGCAGCTCTTCAGCAAGACCGGCGTGCGGACGCGCGGCCAACTGGTCCGCATCGCGCTGGAACAATTCCGGCGGGAATTGCTTTAAATACTTGCCGGCCGGGGAGTAACATACTGCCGCTGATACAGGTCCCTAAGAGACTCAATCCAGGGCAGTTATCGATTGTTACAAGAATTCTTCGGTAGCCAACCTGTTCACGGACGCCAGGACCAGCTTAAATTAACTCAACGGCCAACCGAGCCTGTGGAATCCTAGAGTTTGGCTGACCCCTTCTCATGGTAAGCGACCGGTTGGCCGGCCCAAACGGCCCGGCGACGGTGGATTCACGTTGGCCTGTCGCGCCTGGTCAAGGGCGTGACGCGACGTTTGAACAGTTGCTGGCAGAGGAATTGCCTTTCTATGCGCACAGATCATCCTGGAATTGGGTCGCAGCCTGGAACTGCCGCTTCCACGACTCGCCGGACGTTCCTCTCCCGTGCCGGGCTGGCGGCGGGCGCGCCCCTGCTGCTCTCATATTCAGCGCAGGGTGAGACCGCGCCGGACAAGACGGTAGAGGCTAAGACCGTCTCCGGAGGAGATCCCCAATGGGCCCGCCTATGCGCTGGATCAACGCGCCACCATGATTCTGGATGCTGAGTGTAAAGTGGTCAACGACCTGAACCGCGAAGAGCGACTGGTCTGGAGTGAGATTGCCTGATCGGGCCTTCGACGGGCCGGGTCCGTCCGAACCGCAGCGGACCGGCAGAAGCGCTTACTGAAACGCGCCCCAATGTCGCGAGCCGGCCCGCACGGGCGGCGTCAGGGTCTGCCCGCCTCTTGTACGCCCGCCCCCATGACGACCGCTTCGCGGCGCCCTCTGCCCTCAAATGGATAGAGCAGGCGGATCATCGTCGAGACATTAATGACCGCGATGGTGGATTCCAACATAGTGCCGCCGATCGATCCGCACAAAATATTGTTTGCCAGCCAGAGAAAAGTACACACCAGCAGCACCAACCGCATGGGAACGCCTTGCAGCATGAACACGGCCAGTGTGGCCAGGCATGAGGCAATGACAGTCAGCCAGCCAGCGTAACCGCGAACAAGAACAACACCGGCCGCCACGTTGACGCCGATCACGAGCGCGGCCACCCAGAGCGAGCGAGTTCTCAATGCGAGGAACGACCGCAAAGCGGAAATGAGCGAGCTTGCGGACGCCGGGAAACTCCCCAGCAGCAGGAAATGCGCGGCGTAAGCGAGACCTTGGATGGCATTAAAGCCCTTCAGCCGCCTGTCATTTTTTTGAAGAAAGGCTGTTACTCCAAGAATAAATGCTATATACCCAATACATTGGCCGGGAGAAAATACTTTTGTTATGAAATGCACGAATCGTACTATCTATCTCTACTGTTCTTAATTATACAACGCTGGCTGATGCCGGGGAATGCGCCAGCGCGAATCTCGCGAGCCCGGCGCCCTGCTTGAGAGTCCGGGCCGGCCAGCGTCCAGGCATTTCCGCTAATCGGCGCTCTCCCGTTCAGCGGCGTCCGTGTCGCCCTCGCCGGGTGCGAGGAACAGATTCGCCTCGAAGCCGTGTTGACGCGTATACAGATCGTAGTAGCGCCCTTTGAACGCGTACAATTCTGTGTGCGAGCCACGTTCCAAGACGCATCCTCCCTCCATCACCAGGATCTGATCGGCGCGCCGGATGGTGCTCAACCGGTGAGCAATGACGAAGGTCGTCCGCCCGCGCATCAGGTTCGCGAGACCTTCCTGAATCAACGATTCGGTTTCGCTGTCGAGGCTCGATGTCGCCTCGTCGAGAATCAGGATGCGCGGGTCGGCCAGGATCGCGCGAGCAATCGAGACCCGCTGGCGCTGCCCGCCCGAGAGCTTCACTCCGCGTTCGCCCACCACCGTGTCATAGCCCTCGGGAAAGCGCTCGACAAACTCGTCGACGCGCGCGGTGCGGCAGGCGCTTTCGATCTCTTCCCGCGTGGCTTCCGGCCGTGCGAAGGCGACGTTTTCCCCGATCGTCCCGTCGAACAGAAACGACTCTTGCAGCACGACGCCAAGCTGCGACCGGAAGCTGCCCAACTGGACCGTGGCAAGATCCACGCCGTCCACCAGAACGCGTCCCTCCCGAGGCTTGTGAAACGACGAGATCAGGCCGATGGTCGTGGACTTGCCCGAGCCGGAAGAGCCGACCAGCGCCGTGACCGTGCCGGGTTCCGCATCGAAGCTGACATCGTGCAGAACGGGCTTGCCGCTTTCGTACTCGAACGAGACATGCTCGAATTCGACGTGTCCCCGGATCGGCCCCAGTGCGACAGTCCGGTTCGGATCCTGGTCCTCACGCGCTTCGTTCAGGATCTCGCGTGTTCGTTCCAGTCCGGCAACGGCCTCCGTGAGCTGGGTGCCAATGCCGACCATCTGGAAGACCGGCGCGACCAGGAAGCCCAGGAACATCATGAACGAGACGAATCCGCCGGTGGTGAGCGAGCCGCTCTGGATCTGCCGGCCCCCCACGTACATCACCAGGGCGCCCACCACGCCGAGCAAGACCGTCGCCGACAGGCTCAGCACGGAAACTCCGGTTAGCGATTTCAGGACGTTCGCAAGGATCCGGTCGGTGCCTTTCTGGAAGACGGCATCCTCGCGTGCCTCGGCGTGATAGCCCTTCACAACGCGGATGCCGCCGAGGGTCTCCGTCAGCCTGCCGGTCACCTCGGCCGTGATCTTGCCGCGCTCGCGGAAGATGGGGCGCAGCGTCTGGAAGGCCTTCTGCAGTACTAGCGAGTAGGCAATCACGACACCTGTAGTGAGAGCCGTCATCAGGGGACTCAGCCGCAGCAGGAAGAAGAACGCCAATACTGAGGTGAGCAGTCCGCCGATGAACTCGACCAGTCCGGTGCCCACCAGATTGCGCACGCCTTCGACGTCGTTCATGATGCGCGACACGAGTTGGCCCGACTTGTTCGAATCAAAGAAAGTCACCGACAGCCGGGCGACGTGCTGCTCCACGTTGCAGCGCAGCTCGGCGATCAGCCGTTGCGCCGACTTGGACAGCAACTGCGTCAGCCAGAACCCGGTAATGCCCTGGACGGCGGTCGCGGCGACAATCGCGGCGATCAAGGGCAACAGGCGCTCGGTGTGATGCTTGCCCAGAATGTCGTCAACGAAATACTTGGTTGAGGCGGGCAGCACGAGGCCGCAAACGCGGCTGATGGCGATCAGCACCAGCCCCAGCAAGAGCTGATTCCGGCGCGGCCGGAGCAATTCGCGAATGTCGGGCCAGACGGCCTTCCAACTGGTTGGTTTCTTGGCCGCGTCTCGATTGCGGGAGGTCGGCCGTTCTGCGGAAGCGCCGGGGCGGGGTAGCATAGTTAAATGAGAACTCTCTTATTGTCGATGCTCGGAGCCAGTCTTTGGGCGCAAGGGCCAGGCGCCGCGGCGCCTCCCGCGCCAGCGGCGGCCGATCCTATCGTCTTCTCGGTGTCCGGGGAGACAATGACACGCACCCAGTTCGAGCGCCTGCTCGCCAACCTCCCAGCGAATGTCCGCGGCCAGGCCTCCACGCCCGAGGGCAAGCGGCAACTGGCCGAGCGGCTGGCCGAAATGAAGATCCTGGCCCAGGAGGCAAGGCGAATCGGCTTGCCAGCCAAGCCGGAAGTCGCCGCGCAGCTTAAGTTGCAGGAAGAAAACTTCCTCGCCTCCGCGCTCTTTCAACAACTTATGGCGTCGGCCAAGCCGAGCGAAGCCGATTTGAAAGCGGCCTATGAAGCCCACAAGTCCGATTATGAACAAGCCAAAGCCCGCCACATCCTGATCCGCTTCACAGGTTCGCGCGTCCCTGTGCGGAAGGACCAGAAGGAACTCACCGAAGCCGAGGCTCTGGCCAAAGCGACCGCGCTCCGCGCGCGGATTGTGAAAGGTGAAGACTTCGCCGCAATTGCCAAGGCCGAGTCCGACGATACGGGCTCTGGCGCTTCGGGCGGCGATCTTGGCGAAGTAACCCGCGGCCGGACAATCCCGGAATTTGAAAATGCCATCTTCACTCTGCCCCTCAATCAGGTGAGCGAACCGCTGAAGACCCAGTTCGGCTACCACCTCATTCAGGTTCAGGAGCGCGGCACAATCCCGTTCGACAAGGTGAAGGCCGATCTGGAGAAGGAGAAGGCCGGAGAGGTCGCCGGAGACCAGGTGAAGGCGTTGCACGACAAGGCCAAGATCGTGCTGAGCGACAGCTACTTCGGCACTCCGGCCGCGCCGGACGCCGCCGCCGCCAAGCCGACCCCAGGCGCGCCCGCGGTGAAGCCGGCAGTTGCCGCGCCCGCCGCTCCTGCAAAGAAGTAGATTGCTCTCCCGCTGGCGTGGGCCGGATGTGCGACTCAAGGGCGGTAGCGGTGAACCCGCTGCTACCGTCCTTGGAGTTGCATCGCTGTCTGCATCCGGATCAAGGGCGTTCGCCGGAGGCTCAGCCCCGCCAGCGAACTCAGGCGCTCTACAGACCGGCAATGGTCTTTAGACCGGTTTCGCATCTTCTGTAGTCCGCTGATTCCCGCCGCCAGCACAGAGCCCCGCACGTATGAGAGCGGCCAGCCGTCGCTGTGCGCATGGGGCCGCTCTTTGCATTCGCGGCTCGGTGCTGGCGCTAGGTAAAAGCGGACGGGCTAC
>Ga0181528_10000117_pt1 | contig 73997 bp, 117 predicted proteins | sample PEATcosm2014_Bin_47_FD_119742 | JGI IMG/M metagenome (GOLD analysis project Ga0181528, IMG submission 119742) | Peatland microbial communities from MTU Mesocosm Facility, Houghton, MI, USA - PEATcosm2014_Bin10_10_metaG | ecosystem: Environmental > Terrestrial > Soil > Wetlands > Peat | place...
AAGCAGTCCGAGATCATGCTGGCCGGTGAAGGCGACGAATGGTTCAAGCGGAATGAGGCGAACCTCGGGAAGTTTGACCCGGTGTCCGCCGTCATCGAGGGCCACAAGATCGAGCCGAAGAGCGTGCTGGAGATCGGCTGCGCCAACGGCTGGCGGCTCGCGAAGCTCGGCAAGCAGTACGGCTGCAGGGTCGCAGGGATCGATCCCAGCAAGGCCGCGATGCTGGCCAGCACCCTGGTGCCGATGATGCAGGCGACCGCCGAGGCGCTGCCGTTCGAGCCACAGTCATTCGACATGGTGATCTACGGGTTCTGCCTCTACCTGACCGACCCGGTGGACTGGATGAAGATCGCGGCCGAGGGCGACCGGGTGCTCAAGCCTGGCGGTCACCTCATCATCCACGACTTCTTCATGCGCCACGCCGAGCCGTTCGCTGTCCGGTACAAGCACCGCGACGACAGCGTCCTGTCGTACCACTACGCGTTCAAGAGGCTCTGGTCCGGCACGCCGTTCTACCGCGTGCTCGATGAAGGCAGCTTCGGCGACGAGATGGTCACCGTCCTGCGGAAGATCCCGGTTGAGGAAGCGATCAAGGTGCGGCCATGAAGATCGGCATCGTCGGCTACGGCTCCATCGGCACCCGGCACGCGGCCAACGCCGCTGCCCTCGGGCACAAGGTCCTGGTCTACGACCCGGCCGGGCGCCGCGACGTGCCGGTCGAGCGCGAGATCTACGAGTTCTGCGATGCCGTCGTCCTGGCGACGCCGTCGTTCCGCCACACCAGCGGCATCCGTGCCTGCGTCGAGCGCGGCAAGCACGTCCTGGTCGAGAAGCCGATCTGCACCGACGACGCCGGGCTCTACGATCTGCTCACCATGGCCGACGAGAAGAAGCTCGTCGTCATGATGGGCAACAACCTGCGTTTTCACCCGTGCGTGCAGCGCGCCAGTGTATGGCTCGATGCCGGGTCGCCGCCCGTCTGGGCAAACTTCATCTGCGCCACCACGACCGAGAGGACCGGTATCCTGGCGGACGGCGTCATCCTGAATACCGGCTCGCACGAGGTCGACATGGCGCTGCACCTGCTCGGGCCCGCGCATGTGGTCGCGGCGACCACGACCGAGAGCCGCGAACGCGATGTGAGCGTCGACTTCGTCCTCGAACACGCCTGCGGCGCCCGCTCGAACTTCCACCTGGACTTCGAGACGCCGGTCGAGGTGCGCGAGGCGTGGATCAGCGCCGGCATGGCCGGCAACATGCACTTCAACCTGCCGGCGCGGAAGGCATACCTGGCGCAGCCGGAGGGCGAGAGCTACTTCAACGATCAGGGCTCCTACGGCGAGGACTACATCGCCGAGATGCAGGCGTTCGTCGACCGCATCGAGGGCAAGGAGACGCTCGGCGCCAGCGGCTGGGACGGCCTCTATACGCTCAAGGTGCTGCTCGATGTGCGCAGGATGGCGGGTTTGAAATGACGTGGGCGGATGTGGTCGCTATTGAGGCGATCTACCTTTTCCTGATGGCATGCTTTTTGGCCTTGGTGCTGTATTGGATCAACAAATGACGAAGGTTGTCGCAATCATCCAGGCGCGCATGGGAAGCACCCGCCTGCCCGGCAAGGTGATGATGCACCTGCTCGGCCAACCGGTGCTCGAATGGTGCATCCGCGCCGCCTACGTCGCGCGCGATGTCGACGAGGTCTGGATCGCCACCTCGACCTTGCCGGCGGACGACGTCATCGCCGACTGGTGTGACGATAACGGGTTCTATTGTTGGCGTGGCTCTGAGACGGATGTGCTGTCGCGCTTCGTCGGGTGCGCCAACGCATGCGGCGCCGATGTCCTGCTTCGCCTTACGGGCGACTGTCCATTCCTGGACCCGCAGGTCATCGGCGCCGTGGTCCGGCTCTGGAAGCAGACCGGCGCCGCCTACGTCTCGAACATCTCGCCGCGCACCTACCCGGACGGGCTCGACGTGCAGCTGATGACGCGCGAGGCCCTGATGGCGGCTGACGCCGAGGCGACGCGTCCGCTCGACCGCGACGGCGTCTGCACTTGGATCGAGCGCAACCGCTCGCGCTTCCCGGCCGAGACCCTGATCAACCCGATCCCGAACATGCAGGACGAGCGCTGGGTGCTCGACACCGCCGACGACATGAAGTTCTGCCAGGCCATTGCGTCGCAGATGTCCTGGGCGATGGGCCCGCCGTCGCAGCTCGACATCCTGTCGATCCTGGACCGCGAGCCCGAGTGGCGCCGGCTGAACGCCGGCCACGTCATGAACGGGCGCTACTTCGACGCCCTGGCCGAGGAGCCGATCTATGAAAGGAAGTTCGAAAGGTCGCAGGCGCAGTTCGAGCGCGCCAAAAAGGTCATCCCGCTCGCCGCGCAAACCTTCAGCAAAAGCCCCCTCCAGTACCCGCAGCCGTCGCCGCTCTTCGTCAGCCACGGACAAGGCGGGCTGGTCTGGGATATCGATGGCAACGAGTACGTCGATCTGGTGTCCGCATTGCTCCCGAACATTCTGGGCTACCGTGACCCCGACGTTGACCAAGCCATCCGCCGCCAGCTGGGTTCTGGCATCTCCTTCTCCCTTGCGACTGATCTCGAAGCGCAGCTCGCGGAAACGCTCTGCCGGCTGATCCCGTGCGCCCAGATGGTGCGCTTCGGCAAGAACGGCACCGACGTCACCAGCGCGGCGATCCGCCTCGCCCGGGCGTTTACCGGCCGCGACCGGGTGCTGATCTGCGGCGGCTACCACGGCTGGCAGGACTGGAGCGTGGAGCGCAACCTCGGTGTGCCGCCCGAGGTAACCCACCTGACCGTGCGCGTGCCGTTCGGCAACATCAGCGCTCTCGAAAAGACCGTCGCGGCGCATGCCATCCCGGCAGATGCCGGATTGCGCAACTTTGCTGCGGTAATTGTCGAGCCGGAAAGCAACCCGGAATATCTGCGGGACCTGCGCAGGATGTGCGACGACTCTGGCACCCTGTTGATCTTCGACGAGGTCATCACCGGCTTCCGCTTCGACCTGGGCGGCGCGCAGAAGCTCTGGGGCGTGACGCCGGATCTGGCGACCTTCGGCAAGGCCATGGCCAACGGCATGCCGCTCTCGGCCATCGTCGGGCGCCGCGACATCATGAAGCGGTTCGAGCCGCCGGATAACATCTTCTATTCCGGCACGATGTTCGGCGAGACGCTCTCCTTGGCCGCCGCCATCGCCACCATCGACAAGCTGGAGCGGAGACACACCATCGACGATATCTGGGCCACCGGCACACATCTGCGCGACCACGCGATGGCACTCGTCACCAGGTGGGGCGTCGAAAGCTACATGCGCTTTTATGGGCAACCGCCATTCACGCGCATCCATTTTGCGAACGAGCAGGTCGCCGCCCTGTTCCGGCGCGAGATGATCGCCTCGGGCACCTTGATCACGTCGAGCCACAACATCTGCGCGGCGCACGGGCCGAATGAGATCAAGCGCATCTTGAAGAGCTACGACCACGCGCTCGGCGTCGTGGCCGAGGCGGTGCGCAAGGACAACATCGCCGAGGTGCTCGACGGCGCCAGCGTCACCTCGGGCGTGCGAGGGCTCCTGCTGTGAGGTCCGTTCTCATTACCGGTGGCTCTGGAGCGTTCGGCACCGCCTGCGCGCGCCGGCTCCTCACGCTGACGCCGTACGGACCCACCCGCATTGCGATCTTCTCCCGTGGCGAGCACCGCCAGGCCGAGATGAACCGCGAGATGAATGCGTTCTCGCCTTCGGCGAACTGGCGCATGCGGTACTTCATTGGCGATGTGCGCGACCGCGACCGGCTGCGCCGCGCCATGGAAGGCATCGAACTGGTGATCCATGCCGCCGCGCTCAAGCGGATCGAGACCGGCAACTACAACCCGCTGGAGGTCAAGCGCACGAACATCGACGGCGCCGCCAACGTGATCGAGGCCGCCACCGACGCCAACGTGCGCAAGATCGTGGCTCTCTCCTCCGACAAGGCGTACCAGCCGATCAGCCCGTACGGGACCAGCAAGGCGTTCGCCGAGAGCCTCTTCCTGGCCGCCAACAACACGCGCGGCAACCAGGGCCCGATCTTCTCCATTGTAAGATATGGGAATGTCTGGGGCTCGACCGGCTCGGTGGTGCCAACCTGGCGCAAGATCCTCGAAACCTCCGACACCGTGCCGGTGACCGATCCCGACTGCACCCGCTTCTTCATGACCATGGAGCAGGCGGTCGACCTCGTCCTGGATACCGCGAAGAGCATGCAGGGCGGCGAGATCTCGATCCCGACGCTGCCGGCGTACCGCCTGGGTGACCTTGCGGAGGCCATGGGTGCGAAGATGGAGGTGAAGGGCCTTCCGCCCTTCGAGAAGATGCACGAGAGCATGGACGCCTGGCAGAGCAGCGACAATGCCCGCCGGCTCACGGTCGACGAACTGCGGGACATCCTCAAATGCACGTAATGCTCTCTGCCGCCGCCTCGCCGGTCGCGCCGTCGATCATCCGCCACCTGCAGGCGCTCGGCCACTACGTCATCGGCCATGACAGTTTGCAGGAGGGCCTCGGCGCCAAGTTCTGCGACGAGTTCCACCTGTCGCCGAACATCGCGACGCACCGGTACGCGTACATTCAGTACCTCGGCCGGACGATGAGCAGCTGCGGCTGCTACTTCCCGTTCCTCGATGAAGAGCTGACGCTCGACTTCGGCGTGATCCCGGATGAGTTCATCTCGCCGCGCGACACGCTCGACATCTTCACGAGCAAGAACAAGCAGCAGCGCAAGCTCGGCGAGGCGGGCCTCCTGCCGGCGCCGACCATGGCGCTTGCCAGCGGCAAGGCCGTCTGCAAGCCCGACCTCGGGCGCGGCGGCAAGGGCGTCTTTTTCACCGAGGACCAGGTGATCATCGGCCGGCTCAGCAAGACCGGGTACCTGTGCCAGCAGCAGATCGACGGAGATGAGTACACCATCGACGTGCTCTGCGGCATGGACGGCAAGATGCTGTTCGCGGTGCCACGGCTGCGCATCCAGGCGGCCAATGTGAGCACGGTCGGCCGCATCAAGATGGACGAGCGGCTCATCTGGCTCGCCGAGGACGTCACGAAGAAGTTCTATTTCCGTGGTCCGATCAACATTCAGGTGATCGTCGAGAAGGACACGGGCGTGCCGTACATCATCGAGGTCAACCCGCGCCTCTCCGGCTCCTGCATGTTCACGGTGATGGCTGGCTTCGACATCCTCGACGCCACCATCCGCATGCACGAGGGCAAAGAGTTCAAGCCGCCAAACCGGGTCGACGAGATCCTGGTGCGGCGCCGGTACGTGGAGAGCTGACGATGACCTTCAAGGACATCCTCATCGGCCTGCTGTTCTTCATGACCGGCGCCATGCAGGCCGACGCCAAGCGCGACGACGACTGGAAGGCGGTCTGCATCATCATCTGCGGCGGCGCCTTTCTCATTGCTTGCACGAGGCACTTCCTGTGAAGATCGAACCGTGGCTCCTTATGACCGCCAGCCGCGACACCCTCGCCGGCCTGATGCCGCCGATCCCGCCGGAGCGGATCGTCGCCATCCTGCGCAAGGCTGGCTTCTTCCTGAAGATCAAGGACGCCGGGCGATGAGCGAACGCGTCATGGTCATCGCCGCGCACCCGGACGACGAGATCCTCGGCTGCGGCGGCACCATGGCCCGGCATTGGGCCGATGGCGACGAGGTCACCTGCGTGTTTGTTGCCGATGGCGAGACCGCGCGCATCATGGCGGCGCAGCCGAACCGCAACATCGCCGCGTTCAAGGTGAGCCAGCTCCTCCACATCCACCCGCCGGTCTTTTTCGACCTCAAGGACCAGCGCCTGGGCACCGTGCCGCTGCTCGACATCACCCAGATGATCGAGAGCCAGGTCGAGCAATATCGGCCGACCATCGTCTACACCCACCACCACGGCGACCTGAACGAGGACCACCGCATGGTGCACAAGGCGACCATGACCGCGCTGCGCCCGCTCCCTGGCGCCTCGGTCAGGGCGATCTACGGCTTCGAGGTGCTCTCGTCGACCGAGTGGGGCATCACCTTCAACCCGACGCACTTCGTCGACATCGCCGACTTCATTCACGACAAGATCGCGGCGCTGAAGCTCTACGACGACGAGATGCGCCCGTTTCCGCACCCGCGTTCGTACAGCGTCGTGAGGACGCTGGCCCGTTACCGTGGCTCCTGCGTCGGCGTGTCCGCCGCCGAGGCCTTCGTCACCTATAGGAGCATTCGCTAATGTTCGACTTCCGACCTGCCCGCATGTCCGACGCGGACACGCTCTTCGCCTGGCGCAACGACCCGGTCACCCGCGCCGGCTTCCGCTCCACCGCCGAGGTGCCGCGCGAGGACCACGACCGCTGGATGCAGTTCAACGTGCTCCAGGGCTACCCGACCCACATCGTCATGATCGCCGAGACCGACGAGGGCAGCTGCGGCGTGGTCCGCTTCGATGCCGACCGGCGCGACGTCATGAGTTATGAGACCTCGGTGATCGTGGCGCCGAACTTCCGTGGCCGTGGCCTGGGCGCGCCGATGCTCGCCGCCGCCTGTGCCAACATGAGCGGGTGCAAGCTGCACACCGTCGTGCGGCCGGAGAACGCCGCGTCGAGGAAGACCTTCGAGGGCGCCGGCTTCGTCCACGTCGGCGAGGATGGCGAGTTCATGCTCTACAAGAAGGAGCAGCCATGATCGGCGCGATGAAGCGGTGGAGCGGCATCGACGACCGTGAGCGCGCGGCGGCGATGACCGCCCTGCATATGGACCTGTCCGGCTACCTGGCCGGCAAGGAGCGCGGCGGCTTCTACGTCCAGATGCTCGAAGACATGTGGGCCGACACGTTCAAGGTCAAACACGCCATCGCCTGCAATAGCGCCACCTCGGGCCTCCTCGCCGCCGCGTTTGCGGTCAACCTCGGGCCGGAGGATAGGTTTGCCGTCTCGGCAATGACCATGTCGGCGACCGCCGCCGCGCCGATGTTCACGGGCGCGGCGCCGCTCTTCTGCGACGTCAACGACGACGACTTCGGCATGGTCACGCGCGCCATGCCGGAGAACACCAAGGCGATCTTTTCGGCCAACCTGTTCGGTAGGGCCGGCCACCTTGGCCGGCGCGAATGGGACAAGGAGTGCGGCACCTACCTGATCGAGGACAACAGCCAGTCGCCGTTCGCCATCGCCATCGGGCGCTACATCGGCACCATGGGCCACATCGGCGTCTGGTCGCTCAATGTCCACAAGCACATCCAATGCGGCGAAGGCGGCATGATCACCACCGACGACGACGGCCTCGCCTGGCGCCTGCGCGGCCTCGTCAACCACGGCGAGAACCTCATGGGCCCTATCGGCCTGAACCTGCGCATGCCCGAGGTCTGCGCCGCCATCGCGGTAAGTCAGCTCCAGCGCGGGCCGTGGCTCGTCGGCGGCCGGGTGGAGCAGGCGCACAACATCCTGCGCGCCATCGGCGACATTCCTGGCATCAAGGCGCCGCCGATCAGGGACGACTTCAGCAACGTGTTCTACCTGATCCCGTTCCTGATCGACGGGCGGGATGACGGCCCGCTCGATGAGGAGGTGTTTACGGATCGCCACCGCCGCGCGTTCTGCGCATCGCTGCGCACGAGCGGCGTGCCTATCGTTGAAGGCTACGTCGAACCGCTGTATAGGCTCCCGGCATTCGCGCGCTACCGGCGCCCGTGCCCGGTCGCCGAGGATCTGCAGGCCCGGCGGCTCTTCTACTTCGAGAATTGCGCCTGGGACCCGACGCCGGAGCAGATCGATCGGATTGGCGACGCGTTCAGGAAGGCCGCCAAGGAGACGCTCTGATGCCCAAGCTGCACATCGTCTACGATCCCGACGACAAGATCATCCTGGACCCGCAGGCGTCGAAGACGCTCAACTGCAAGATCGCGCAGCTCTCGGTGCCCGACGACATCAAGAGCGTCGACATCTACAACCTGGCGAAGCGCCTGGCCGAGCTTCTGGTGGAGACGCTGTGAACCTCGGCAATATCCCGGTCGTGACGCCGCTTCACTTCTGGATACCGCCCGAGGTCAAGCCGCTCTTCTGCTTCCTCCTCGGCTTCTTCCTCGCGTCCGTGCTCTGCCACGCGCGGCGCCACCTGGATGGGATGTGACATGATCATCAACGGACGCGAGATTGACAGGCAGCACCGGCCCTACATCATCGCCGAGGTCAGTTGCAACCATGGTGGCTCGCTCGCGCGCGCCATGGAGCTGATCGACGCGGCCAGGTTCTGCGGCGCCGACGCGGTCAAGTTTCAGTGCGTCACGGCGGACACCATCACCATCAATTGCGACCGGCCGGAGTTCACCATTCCCGAGGGCCCGTGGGCCGGGCGCAACCTCTACGAACTCTATTCGGAGACGAAGACGCCGTTCGAATGGTTCCCGGCGATCAAGGAGCGCGCCGAGAAGGCCGGCATTACCTGGTTCGCGTCGGTATTCGACCGCAGCGCCGTCGACCTGATGGACCGGCTCAATGCGCCGGCCATCAAGATCGCGTCGTTCGAGCTGGTCGACACGCCGCTCATCAAATACGCCGCCTCGACCGGCAGGCCGCTCATTCTTTCGACCGGCATGGCCAGCTACCAGGAGATCACCGCCGCGATAGCGGCCATCGGGCCGTATGGGCAATGGGAGCACGCGCTCCTCCATTGCGTCTCGGAGTACCCGACGCCGCACAGCCAGGCGGATCTGCTGCGCCCGAAGTACGGCATCCGGCACGGCTTCGTGGACGGGATCAGCGACCACTCGGTCGGGCCCGAGATCCCTATCGCCGCGACCGCCTGCGGCGTCAGCATCATCGAGAAGCACTTCCGCCTGTCCTGGCACCCGGACACCGAGGACTCGCCGTTCTCGCTCGACGAGGTCGACCTCATGCGGATGGTCGAGCATGTGAAGAATACCTGGGACGCCATGCAGCCGCCGCCGGAGCGCGCCGAGTACATGCACCTCCCGCTGCGGCGCTCGCTCTTTGCCGTCGCCGATATCAAGGCCGGCGAGATGTTCACCGAGGAGAACGTGCGCTCGATCCGGCCGGGCAATGGCCTGCCGCCGTCGCGGATCGATGGCATCATTGGCGAGGTTGCGGCGCGCGACATCAAGCGCGGCGAGCCCATGGCATGGGAGATGGTGAAATGAACCAGCGCGCGCACGCCTTCGATATTGTTGCCTGTCCCGACCCGATCTGCTGCCTGCACGTCATCGCGGTCAACGAGGACTACGAGCCGATCTGCGAGGTGGCCATGAGCATGGAGCAGGTCCGCTGGCTCGCGGACCTCTGCCACAAGATCCTCTATTCGCGCGCGGTCGAGGCGGACGGGCAATGAAGGTCACCCTCATTGGCTCCCGCCACTTCGGCGTCTCCGTGTTCGAGATGCTCCTCTCGTTCTTGCGTGTCGAGGTGGTGCGTGTGGTGGTGCACGACGGCGAGGACCGGCTCGCCTCGGCCGCCCGTGCGGGCGGCACGGAGGTGATCGTGCAGGCCGACCCGAGGCGGGTCTCGGCGGCCGAGATCGCGCGCGACACCGACCTGATCGTCACCGCGCACAGCCATGCCAAGGTCACCAGGGAGGCGCTCACCGTCTCCCGCTTCGGCGGCATCGGCTATCACCCGTCGCTCCTTCCGCGCCACCGTGGCGCCGCCGCCGTGGAGTGGACGATCAAGGATGGCGATCCAATTGCGGGCGGCACCGTCTACCGCCTCACCGACCGCCTGGATGCCGGCGGCATCGTGCTTCAGGAGTGGTGTTTCGTGCGGCCGGGCGAGAGCGCCCGCGAGCTGTGGGAGCGCGCGCTGGCGCCGATGGGCGTGCGGCTCCTGCGCACGGCGGTGCAATTCGCGATCATCGGCGACATGCCGGACGAGCCGCAGCAGGAAGAGTTCGCGACGAGCGCGCCATGATCCTTGAGTTTCGGGAGCCCATCGAGGTCGACACGCCGCTCGGGCGCGGGCACGCGCTCTATGTCCACATCACCGCGCACGACAACCACTGGACCGTGGCGCTTAATGAGAGCAAGGCGTTCGTGACGTTCACGCAGGACCGGCTCCGCGCCACGAACAGCTACACGCACGGGCGCGGCATCGACGACGCCAGGATGCGGGAGATCATTAAGCCTCGATCTCGATGACGCGCACGCCTGCGGCGCGCGCCTTCTTGACCATGTCGGCGGTGCCGTTCTCGCCCGGGAAGGCCACGACGACGTCCGGCCTCCATTCGAGCATGCGGCTGTTGCGGCGTGGGCCGGCGCCAAGGCCGTACTTCTTCCATTCGGCGCGACAGATGTAGCGCGTGATCTCAGGCTTGGTCGCCGCCCACTCGCTCGCGAAGGTGTCGATGAACTTGGCGCCGCCGTGGATCATGTGCGTGAAGTGCAGCTCGGCGTGGAGCCGGTCGAGATGCGTCCAGACCATCGCCGGGCTACCGAACCTATGGCTCCCGCAGACGAGGAGCCTCACGCCTTGCTCCAGGCGATCAGGTTGACCTTGTGGTGCTCGATCAGCGCCCAGATCTTCGGCGCCCGCGCCTGAAGCTCCGCGAGGCCCGTGCCGATCCCGTCCGCCGGCCAGACCACTTCGTTGCCGGATCTGATGTGGTTGAGCAGCCGGGTGAACCGCGCATCGATCAGCAGGCGGACCTTTTCGAGATCCTCGTTCTTGAAGAACGCGTCCTCGCGCATGTGCGGCGCCCACTTCGTCGGGATGCCGACCGCGTTCGGCTCGCCGCGCATCTCCTTGGCCTGGCCGCCGCGCCCGATGCCGGCGTAGTTGTCGCCGAAGACAAAGAGCGTGGCCGGGTTGGCGCGGAGCATCGCGCGGGTGATGTGCTTCTCAATGCGGAAGGTCACGGCACCTTCCTCAAGTTCTGCGCCGAGTAGATGTGCAGGAAGCCGGGCTCGTGCTCGACCACGTACCGGATCACGTTCTTGCTCGTCTTCGCCCAGCCGATCACGGTGCCTTCGAGCTGGTAGTCGCCCGTGTACTTCTCCACCCGGTCGCCAGGGAAGAATTGGACTGTCAGATCCGGGCTGCAGCGCGACATGCAGGCATTGGTGTGCTCGCACGCGCGCGGAGACTTGCAGGTCGGCGGCGGGAAGGTCATTGAGGCAATTCCTGCGTCCACTCGTGCCCGCAATTCGGACAACGACGAGTTACGATGTCGCCGCCAGGATACCCGTCTTCCTGCTCGCCGACTTCGCGCGCATCGGGATGCAGGACAAGCGCGCCCTTAGTCGCGCCGGGCGACCATGGGTGTTCGGCCGTGCAGATGAACGGGTTGCTGAAGTCGGGTTTGCTCATGTTGCCGGCCCTTCGCAGAAGCCCATGACACCGTAGCCGTCGATGGTGACGATGTGCACGTCCTTCCAGCCGATGCGGTCGTCGTCGCCACCATTGGGTGTGACGCCGACCTGATCGTCGGTGAAGCCGTCCATGGTTGGCCAGTTGCGCAGCTCGTGCCGCAGGTGCGCAATGAGGCCGGCCCGGCCGTCGACCTCGACCATCTCGGCCAATGAGTCCCAGACGAGACCCTTGTGCGGGCGGTACTTCACTTCGGCTCCTCCAGCTGCTTCTTCGGCTCCTCCTTCATGATCGACGGCGGCGCGTCGGCCTCGAACTCGTCGAGCGCCTGGTCCAGATCGGCCTTGTACTGCTCGCGACGTCGGGCATTGACCAGATAGGAGTCGTATTCATGGTTTTTTGCCGCCCGATCCTCATCGATCTGCTCGCGCGCGTCGGCGTCGGCCGCCCGCCGCTCGCCCTTCCAGAACTCGCGCTTGCCATATGGCCGCAGGTGCGTCCACCATTCGCCCGCGCGCGTCAGAATGCCCTTCTTAACCGTGGCCATGTATTTCTCCTCCAGTAACCGCTGCAGCGCACGCGCTCGCCCACATGAACATCACGCCTCTCCCATCACGTTCTCGCCACGGATCAGGAAGAAGTGCTGCCGCTGCGTCGGGTCGTCGGGACACGGCCGGCTCTGGGCGCCGCCGACGAAGATGATGTCGCCCTTGTCGACGATGCGCCACGCCCTCGGGCCCGGCATCGCCACGTTGGCCATGGCAACGACCGCCGCGCGCGGCATCGCGTTCGGCGCGCACACCGTGCAGGAGAGCCCGTCATCCTGGCAGACGACGGCGACGCCGAGGTTGGCGTGTCCGGTCATTTCTGCCGCTTCATGTTGTTGCCCGGCCACCGATCCGTCTCGTCCTCGACATGGTTGGCGACCACCGCCGCCGCTACCGCCAGCCCGTAAACCATCAGAAGCGCAAAAATCAGCGTCATCACTCCCCCTTCATCACCTCCTGTGCTGGCTGCGAGAGGGCGCGGCGCGCAATCTCACGAAGCTCAGATGCAGTATCCTCGCTGTCCGGGTATTGGTCTGTATCGGCGATCTCGCGAAGCGCAGCTTCCATTGTCTGCGCCTTCACGTCCCCGCGCTCGGGGAGGGTGGCGTAGAGTGGCTCAATCACGATGCTCGATGGATCATGAAACGGCGGCGGCTTGTCGTTGTACGACCACAAAAACGGATCATCCGTATAGGGCCAACGCCAACGATATGCCACGGGCCGCCCCAGATTCGCTAGGCTCATCGCTCCGCTCCCACCAAAAAGTTGACGATCTCATCCGCCGTATGATCGCGCCCGCTGCTCTGGCCAGACAGCTGGACCCAGCCGCCGCCGCTCATGCTCGGCGGCCACAGCGTGAACCCGACCGTGGAGCTATATCGGATCAGCGTGGCGATGCCCTCGGCGCCGCGCCGGTTGAGGTAGGCGCGCAGGCCGGGATCGCGGTGCGCGTCGGGGTATTTCGGGTCGACCCACACCTGCACCACCGGAACCCTTCGCACCTCGCCGGTCTCGTCGTCACGCGCCTCAACGTAGTCCATCATCATGTCGACGACCACATGAGATCGATCCGGCCGCGCGAGATCGGCGGCGTCGTCGTCAACCAGCCAGCGACACGACCAAGCGCCGCACTCCACCGGAAAGCCGGCGCCACGGTAGACGGTGCAGCCGACCTTGAACTTCTGGTGCCGGCAGCGCTCGCCAGCCTCCTTCGCGAGTGCGCGCACGGGCAGAAGACGGCAGCATAGCTGGCAATCGCCGCAGGACCTCATTGCTCCGCTCCCACCTTCACATCGACCACCGCGACCGCGCAGCCCGGCGTCGCGTCCCACTCAACAAAGTACATGAACCGGTGCCCGGCGCGCTCCGCGTCCATCATGCCGAGCGCCTGCATGTCGATGGAGCCGAGCACCCGGCCACGGTCGCCGTTCGGCCGGGTGTCGCCCTTCTCGCTATTTCTCTTGCGGACCACGGCGCCGTTCGGGATCGCGCCCTCGGCCTCGTCGCGCGAGAACGCGCCGATGTAGCCAGGGTGGTTGGCGATGACAGGCTTCATCTCGTCCCCCAGGTAAACACGACAGAAGAGTTCCCGTACCGGAGCCCGTCCTGGCGGCAATGAAAGCACCGCACGAACTCGACCAGGAGCGCCGGCCGGTCGCGGACCATGCCGCCCGCGTGCACGTCGATCCGCCCGGTCGGGTGCCACTCATGGCGCCACGGACCCAGATCATGGAGCGGCGCACAGAGCATCACCTCGTCCTCAACATCAGCCTGGCCATCGCCTCCCGCATCACCGGCAACCCAGCCTTCCAGCACTCCTCGTCGGCATCGCCGCACCAGCCCGTCGCGCAGTGCGCGGCGTTGAACACCGCGTAGAGCGTCTCGGCCGCCTCTGCGTTAACTCGCTCACGTTCGAGCGGCGAGAGACGTTCAAAGGCATCGGTCACCATCGGCTCCGTCCCGCAATACTCATCCAGGTTCGCGAGGCTCATGACATCCTCCGTGTGAATGAAAAGAGGGACCCGCAGGCACGAACACGGGCCCCCCTGGCGCCGCCCCAGTCCTGCATCACTACAGGACCACCCTCACCGACCATAGGGTGTGAGCGAGGAAAGCAAACGGCGCCAGATGGGACCCTACCAAAGCCGATGGCGTGTTTACAGATGCGGGTGTCGCGACGGGAACATGGGACCCAAAAATTTTGCGGATGGGACCCATATGAAAATTTCCCAGATGGGACCCAAGGGAGGGCGGGCTTTAAACCAAAAATTCACCGCCGTCGCCGCGCCTGCGGCCCCCGCCCGGGTAGTACGGCTCCCCTCCCGGCGGCCCGAGGCGGCCCTGGGTGGGTGGGCCGCCCTGGCGTAAGCCCTTGATGTGCCGGCGCTATCGGTGGGTCGACAGATCCAAACGGACGAATGGATCAGTTGAGCGTGTCACCAGGGCCGCGCTCAGGCATCGGCTCAGCAACGGCAGGCAGCTCGGCCTGCTTCGCCTCGGCCTCCTCGGCCTTGGCGAGCGTCGCAGCCAGGGCAGCAGCCGCGTCCTCGCCCAGCTCGGCCCGCACCTTGGCGAGCACCTCTTCCGTGGTCTGCAGCTGCGCGAACTCTCCAGGCGCGCCCGTCTCCTTGCGGTCGACGAGGAGCCCGACAAGTCGAGCAGCCAGTTGCGTCGCCTGGATGGCCGCGCTCGTCTGTCCCAAGTCGCGCGCCAGCTTGCGGTCGTCGGCCAGATCCTGGAGCAAACTCTCAACCGTGATGCGTGTCCTGGTGCTCATCTGTCGCCTGATCTCCTGGATGCGGCGTTGCACTTCAGCATGCCTCAGCAGCCTGCTGGCATTCACCTCAAGGGCGCGTTGGGTTGTCGTGTTGTAGCCGGCCTCGGCGTAAGCTCTTGTCGCGTTCTGGTGTTTGACCCAGTTGCGGACGAACTTCTCGTGGCGGATGTTTTGCATCGCGGGCATGGCGAGCACGCTACCACGCGCTGCGCGCTTTGCTCAAGGTGTGAGGCAGGGCTCAGAGGTAGAGCCAGCAGGTGTAGGCGAGGAGGAAGGTGATGGTGATGAGCCAGCACACCGCTTCGCGGTGCAGCTCCTCATCGGTGCGTGGGCCGCAGGTCATGTGTGGGATCTCATGTCGTCTGAGCCGCGCGCGAGGAGAGCGATGCGCAAAACGCTTGTCAAGCCCACCAGGTACCGCGCTGATCGCGCTGTTCTTCTTATGTCCCATTCGTTCGTGTGCAAACAATGCGGGCGTTTCACTCGTTGCCGACGCAACCAATTAATTTGAGGACGGCCTCATTTCTTGCTGTTAACACGCGCCGAATATGGTAGTCTTTGCCATGCCCAGATGGCCTGGGCGATACCTGGGAGAACACCATGCGCAAACAATTCGTCGAGTGCTCCAGCCGCAAGCAGGCCGAGAAGGCGTGCCCGTGGGCAGAGAAGGTCGTCAAAGTCGAAGGCGGTTATTGGTGTTTTGAGAGCATCTCCGAGTGTGAAAGTTGGAAGAAGCAGAAGTAGCGGCACCACACGCCGATGATGGCCATCGGCAATTCAAACCTGAGAGGAACACCATGTCGAAGATCACATCAGAGCCGGTTGCGGACGACCGCGTCATCGTTGGCGCCTCAGACGCCGTGTATGCCGAGTACAGCGCGCGCGCCGAGGAGCCGTTCACCGTCGCATACGCGTTCAACGACGAGATCTATTCGGTTGAGGGCTACAACAGCCGCACTGCCGCTCTCGCCGCCGCAAAGGCCGCCGGCACGCGCGTGGAGGTGCTTTAATGCAGACCCTCGTCGCATACTACCGCGTCAGCACGCAGAAGCAGGGCCGCTCTGGCCTCGGCCTCGATGCACAGAAGGAGGCCGTGCTCCGCTTCGCCGAGCAGCACCGTTTGGCCATCTCGCACACGTTCATCGAGATCGAGACCGGCAAGGGCGCCGATGCATTGCACCAGCGTCCAGAATTGTCCAAGGCGCTCGATGCCGCGCGTGAGCACGGCGCCAAGATCGCCGTCGCCAAGCTCGACCGGCTCTCGCGTGATGTCCACTTCATCTCCGGCCTGATGGCGCAGCGCGTGCCGTTCGTCGTCACCGAACTCGGGCCCGACGTCGATCCCTTCATGCTCCACATCTACGCGGCGGTGGCGCAGAAGGAGGCGGCGCTCATCTCACAACGCACACGCGCGGCATTGCGGGCCGCCAAGAAGCGCGGCGTCAAGCTCGGCAACCCGAACCTCGCCGCCGCCAATAGGGCCGCCGGTGAGGCCAAGAGCGCCGTGGCGACGGCATTCGCGAAGAGCGTCAAGCCGTACATCGAACTCATCCAGGCGAAGGGCGTCACCTCGAACCGCGCCATTGCCGCCGAATTGAACCGGCTCAAGGTATCATCCGCGACCGGCGCCGCGTGGTCCGACGTGCAGGTCGGCCGCGTCCTCAAACGGCTGGAGGCGTGAACATGTCAACGTGGCACCAGGACAAGGCCAAGACGCAGCTGTGGCACGCGACGGAGTGGACCGTGGTGATCGATCCGCCGCATCAGCTGCGCGCCATCTACCGCACCAGCAGCAAGGCCCTCGCCGACGTCTACCTGCGCGGGCTCAGGGAGAACAACCCGGGCGCCGCCGCGCACGCGTACATTCTGCCACCACAGAAGGAGGCGTGAACATGGCGTGGTTCTCAACATCATCCGGCCGCATCGAGATCGAGATCACCCTCGATCAGGCGCGTACCGGCTACCATCAGGGCCAATGCGACGAGGACGTGCTCTTCCTCTCGCGTGAGCCCGAGATCGCGTCCCAGCTCGCCGCTATCGATCCGGCGCTCCTTGCCGGCGAATTGCGCGAGTACGGCGCCTGGGACGACAAGGACCTTGCCGACCACGATCAAAACCTGCAGCGCATCCTCTGGCTCGCCTGCGGCGACATCTTCGACCACCAATTTGACGATGAGGCCGAAACCGGCGCGTGAGCGCCGGTCGCACCGTGATGCGGTGCCTGACGATGGCCGTCAGCAACACGAACCTGAGAGGTTAACATGTCCGCCTACATTGTTTCCCACGACCACATCGACGGGCTCCTATCGTTCGCCCTCGATCAGGTGAGCTACTACGTGCCCACCATTGACCGGCGCATCGAGATCACGCTCGACAATGCCGAGGAGATCGGCCGCATCCTCCTCACCGAGAATGAGCGGAGCGTCTATTTCCGCTACCGCGATCTCAATGCGAGCAAGCCGGGTCTGAGCAAGCCCGGCACCGATGGCCAGGATGCGGAGAACTACTCATTCCGCCCGTGGCCATTGAGCCGGCGCCCGCAGCCTATTGAGATCCTCAAGGCATGCGAGTGCTTCGACTACCAGGCCTGCGAGACCGACGACTACGAACAGAGTATCGCCTGGCGGATCATCGACGCGATCCGGCATGGCGCCATTCGCAAATTGCCCGGGTATGAGAACGCCGATGGGTGGGAGCTGCGCCGCCCGACGTCGAAGGTCACGCACAAGGTCGGAGGCGGCCGATGAGCAAGACCATCACCATCCATTGGGACGACGCAGCGTCGTACAACCGCTTCAAGGTGGCTCTCGACGTCCAGAACGCTGGCAACCTGCGCGCCCTGGCGCGTGAGTTCGTCAAGGTCGTCGACAGCGCCGAGGAGGCCACGCGGTCCACCAAGGGCACATGGGACGACGCCGCCGTCGTTCTCTTCGTCAATAAGTTCGAGAGCCTCTGCCGCAGCGACGCGCGGTTCTCGACCGCCTACGCGATCTGCCAGGAGAAAGCTTGATCCTGGTGGGCCCGAGGGTTGGCGCCCTCGGGCCCTGTTACTGCCGGCGGGCACCCGCGCCTGAGAGGCCACGAGGCCTGATACAGCAACACCGAACAATAGGAGCAATAGATGGCATTCCGCAAGACAGAGGCCGTCCTGGCCGCACAGCAGGCCCGGAAACAGGCGATGATCGACGCGGCAATTGAGGTCATTGCCAGGGGCGGCATCGATGCATTGACCACGCAGGCGGTCGCCGACCGCGTCGAGGTCTCAATTGGCACCGTGTACAATTTCTTCGCAGACGGCTCCGATCTCCTCGCCGCCGCCATCGTGCAATTGGCCAGGGCCGACATCAACGCCATGCGCAACGCGGCGAAGCTCGAATTGAGGCCCATCAACGCGCTCGCCGCCGCATTGACGGTGTTCTATAGCCGCCAGGAACGGCGCCGGTTGGTTGAGGCCATGTCCACCATGTCGTCCTACCGCGACGCCATCATCGACGAGATCGCGCGCCTCCTGGAGGAGGTGGTGCCGCAGGGCCGCCAGATCGCGGCAGCGGGCGTCCTGGGCGCGTTGTACGGCATCCATGGGTTCAGGAGCGGCGCCCAGGATCGCGCATCAGCGGCCGTCGCGTTCGCTCTCCTGGGCATCGGCGTGCCGGCGAAGGCGGTGGAGCGTCTCGTCGACTAAACGGTATTCTATGGGAGCAGATACCTGGGCGGTGAGCTGGAATTGCTCGCCGCCCTTTCCTGTTGCAGCGGCCAGAAGAGCGCCCAGCCGGTCTCGACATCGCGGATCAGCATGTGGCGCCCGCTATCCCTCAATTGCCGGTGCTCCTGCGTCGTGCCGGGCACGACGGCGCCGAGGCGCAATGCGAGATCGCGGCTACACCTCAATTCGATCATTTGACCTGCCCTTCCGCTTCACGAGCACCTGCGCGTAGTCGTGCATGTGCGGGAACGTCGGGATGTCAATATACGCCAGTTCCTCGAAACATCCATCCAGGTAGCGCCAGGCGGCGTCGTCGGCGCACGCCTCCTCGCGAATGACGATGAGCTTCTGCCCGATCCGCATCGCGCGGAGCATTTGCTTGAACCAGGTGAAGTTGAGCGAGGGCCACGAGCAGAAGACCGTGCGGTGGCTGAACCTGCGCACCATGGTCTTGGCCTGACCGCGCTGCTGTCCTAGATCGTGCTCGCCGCAGGTCCAGAAATAGCTCTCGTCGAGCATGTCGCTCCCAATGACGTCGATGCCACGGAGCCGCATCAAACGCGTCATGTAGCCGGTGCCGGCGCCAACCTCGATGATCGGGCCATGCTCGGCGAGCGCATCGAGAAGCTCGGCGCACGGGAGCGCAAAGCCGTAATGCCGGGTCCAGTAGTCGCGGGTGTGCCAGGCGTTCATGAGCCGGTTCATGTCGGGCATTTCCACATCGCCGAAGTCGATGACGCCGGTCTCCTCGCCCTTCTTCAAGATCTCGGCCGTGCGACGGTCGAACTTCCTATGCTCGTCCTCGTACACATCGCCCCAGGTCTCGATGATCCTGGCGTACGGCCACACCGGCTCGCCGGCCATCCAGGCGGCCATGGTGTCGATCACGATCTTGTCGAGGACGAGGTCGACGGGGAGTTTGTTCATAGCGCTGCCCTGATCTCATCCGTGGTCGGCACCAGGATCTGCTTCACCTTCACCCACTGCTCGCGCACCGTGATGTCTTCCCACAGGCGTGGGCCAACGCGCTTGGGCAACTCGCCCTGAATGAACACGAACAGGTGGCCGTCCGCCGTCTTGCGAAAATGGGCAATGCGCAGCCCGGCCCATTCGGCGTCCTCGGCCGGCGAATAGATCCACCAGATCTCATGAAAGTCTTCTGGCTCTTCGGTCACTGCAGAACCTCGTGGCCGAGGATGTTGCGGAACGGTCCCATCATGATCATTCCGCCGGGCTCGGTCATCTCCTCGAACTCGCCTACGCTCGGCTTGTTGTCCTTGTCGCGCGAGATCTTGAAGAAGCCACCGAAGGCGGTGCCCTTCTCCTCGGCGACCACCCACACCGCTTCATACCGATCCGCCCGCTGCGACGGTGGCGTCTCCTTGGATGCGTCGAACACAGCACCTTCTGGCGCCGGGACCTTGGCCATCCAGGCCTCGCACACGAATGCGTAGTATTGCGCGCCGCCGGTCATCTTGATCACGCGCTTCAATGCCTCGATCATCATGCGCTTCTCGCCGTGGTCCCGCCACGGGCACGGCACAATGGCCATCGGGCCGTCTTGATGCTGGACAAAGAACATCGGCACCAGCTCGCCGCGCTCGACGAAAATGAGCGCGGCATGGTCCTTCACGAAATTGAAAAAACTCCGAAGCTCCTCGCTCACAGCCACACCTCCAAGATCACCGGATCATCCTCCTCCATGCGCGGAAACATGGTCAGCCCGGGCGGCAGGAGATCGCGGATCTCGTTGAGCGTATCGGCCACGAACATCTCGCCGGTCGGCAAGACCGCGTGCGTGGTCGCGATCCAGCGGCGTGCCACGAACCCGTCCGGGTAGTCGCTCGGGTGGTCGTACACGGTCCAGCCAGCCACGGGCACCTTGTACCTCATTGCAGCGTCGGCGGCCTCGGCGGCCAGTCGTTGGGCACGAGGCTCACGTTAAATTCGTGCATCGCTTGCATCGTCTTGACCATGTCCTCGATCATCTCCTGCTGCTCCACAAGGATCTTGTCGCGCTGCCTGCGGCGTCTCCTGGCCCATTCCCAATAGCCGGCGAAGAACAGCATGGCGCCGTTGGCGCCGATCATCATCATGTTGAGCAATTGCCCGAAGCTGCCCGGCGGCGATCTGTAGACCACGATGCCGCACATGATCATGCAGAAGCCCTGCGCCGCGATCACGTACGGCATCGAGTTCTCTTTCCAGGTCGGCAGGCGCGGGATCTTCATTTGTCCACTCCGGCGCAGTTGTCGCCTTGCGCACCGATCTCGCCATTCGCGGCTTTTTGATCGAGGAAGCCGCGCAGATCGGTAAGCTTGCCGCACCTCCAGCCTGTACCGCCGAGCATCAAATAGCGGCAAGTCAATGCGCCTTGGCCCGTCTTGCAAACCGCTTGCGCATAGGCGTCATCGAGCATCGGCGGCACCTTCATGTGCTGCCCTTCATCTCGGGCTGGCCCTCGAACCGGCGCGTGATCTCCTTGAGCATGGTCACCACATCCTTGCGGGTACCATTGGAGATGTAATTGACCCGGTCCTCGCCGCCGACATCCGCAAATGGCGTCGTGAGCAATACGAAGCAGACAGTGCGATCCGTGCCCTTGAGCTTGCCATTGAACAGCTCATCGAGTCCGTGCGCGACTTCGTTCATCAGTTCACGGAACTCGGCAACGATCTTGTCGTCCGGTGTCTCGCTCATGCTGCGTGCCTGTTTGCAATGCGGAGGAAGTCGTCCTCGGCGAGTTCGAGCGTGATCTTCTGTGCCAGCAATTGATCGCCCATCGGCACCCGGCCGGTGGGCACATGAGCGCAGAGCCGGTGTCTTACCTTCTCGCCGTGCATGACGTCGACATTGCCAGTGAGCGTGCCGCCGCGCACACGGTACCGCGTCCCGGTCTTCCCGCCCACAACAACGAACCAGCCACGACTCGTGAACGTCTCGCGCTGCTCCGGCGTGAGATGTTCGAGGAGGAGCCCATTGGCGCGCTCCGTGGCGGCCTGGCGCCGCTCGTGCTCCTCACGGTGCCGCTGCTCCAGCTGCTCGCGTGCGGCCCACCTCGATGAGAGCCTGCGCAGCATCTCCTGCTCATTATGCTCGGCGACCGCGCGCCGGTAGGCCTCCTGCTCGCGCCGTCCCTCCTCCTCCCGCGTGATGATCGCGGGCGCCGATGGCGCCCAGAGAACGCGGCCATCGTCGGTGTCGTGGAATGGGTACCATTTGATCGAGGTGATGCCGGGTGCCGATGGCATGAACCAGTTGCTCGTCGCCTGCTGGGCGAACGCCGCCATCTGGATCTGGCGATAGTGATCGGAAACAAGCGTGCCGGTGCCGGTCGGCTCCTGATACTGCCACACCGAGCCGGTCTGCGCCGTCTGGTAGATGTTGAATATCGGCGACGGCGATGACGTCGTCGTCGCCGTGTTCGTGACCGTAGGCGAGCCGCCGAGCCAGCGCCACATGTCAGCCTCCGACGAGCTGTGGCCTCATCAGGATCTTGCCGGCCTTCGGGTTGAACTCGGTGATCCGCTTGCCGCTCTCGCCGTCCTCCCTGATCTCGAACGCGCTATATCCTTCCGCGATCAGGGTCTCGAACGTTGCCTTGGCCGCGCGCACCTCGACCGGCTTTGCCGGGTCCCAGGTCACTTCGCTGTGGCCGGTGCGGTCCATGATGTTCATTTTGCCGAAGCTGCCGTGCATGTCTTCCTCCTGTTTTTGTTTGTCGTCGCTTCCAGGCGATGAACCGCATCGCCTCCTTCCTAAAACGGTCTCCTGCCATGTTCCGCCTCGATGTGCATGCGGGCCTCCTCCTCGGTCGCCCATTGGTGCGGGCTATCCGCCTTAAGACCGACGTTTGCAATGCAGATCCGACAGGCGAAGGTCATTTTATCGGGATAGGTGGCCGGCAGCGGCTCCCACCAGTCAACACCAGGGAAGGCAAACCACAGGCCGGCGGCGGTCATGGTCATCGTGGTGTCGCCCACTCCCAGGCACCGTCGCGAAAGACCATGCCGTACTCTTCGTGGCAGTATTTGCAGGTGAGCTTGTCGCCCTCCTCGGGCGGCTTCTCGGCGGCCACCATCGCCTCATCGAGCGTCGCGATACAACAGCGCATCAGGCCGCCATGGCGCACAAGGTACTTTTCATTCACGGCTCGATCTCCAGGCGCCGGCCTTCCATGTCACGGCGTCACGCCTTCTTCTTGACGGGCCGTTTCTCCGCGCGCTCGCGGCGCTTGGCCAGGAGCGCCATGTATTCCTTCTTCTCCTGCTTCGCCTTGGCGATCTCGGTGTCGTAGTTGGGCTTCTCGTCGCGCACGAGGTCGTATTTGTAGCCCATGGCGCCGGCCATCTTGGCGAAGGTCGCGTGCTGCGGGCGCCGCGTCTGACCACCGAACATGTTGTGAATGGTGCTCGGCGAGAGGCCCGCAAGGTCCGCCAGGTCGATCTCCTTGATGCGCTCCTTCTGCCAAAGCGTCCTGAACTTGTCGATCTCAGGGTCCTTGTCGATGAAGTTGTAGCTGCGCGTTAACCAGAGAGAGCCACTATTGCTCCCTTTCATGGTGGTGAGTATCGACCTCGGCGTACGCTTAAGCATTGGCTACTTCCTCCTGATGTTCAACAACCGCCTTTGCCTTCGGCGCGGGCGGTACCAATTTGACCTTCTTGACCTTGGCGATCTCCTCGCCGACCGTCTTGAGTTTGCCGATAATTTTGTACTTACCCTCCTCGACCCGCGCGATGACCTTGTCGTCGAGGAGCTTCTTGATCTGTGGCGACACCGACTTCGGCGAGCGCCCGGCCGCCTCGAACAGGCGCTCCAGCTCCGCATTGGTGAACGTGCCAGCCCGGTGCTTCATCTTCTTCCAGATCAATTCGGCGCCAGACATCCCGAACGCAGCAAGCCCCCGTGGCTTGCGCGGGGGCTTGTCTTGCTTGGGCTTAACAGTTTTCGGCTTGGCGCTGGGCTTTGGGTGATGCTCGATCAGCTTGATCGTATCCTGGCGCCGGTAGCGTCCCGGGGCGATGCGGGCGAGCGTCTTGCCGGCCTGCAATTCGGAGAGGTAGCCGTAGATCGCCTGGTAGGTGATGCCCTCTTTCTCCAATACGGCAAGCACCTCTCTCACCGTGAACTCCTCGTGCGCCGCAATGTACTCGTCGATCATCTTCCGGGGCGGCTTCGCAAATTGCTTCTTTTGCCGGAACGTCGCGATGTCGGTGATCATCTCGTACCCGACATTGGTGATGCCCAGGGATAGGAAGGTGGTCAGCACGGCTTCGAGGTTACCCTGTTCGATCTCGGCGCTCACGCGCCACCGCACCTGCATCTCGATCTGTTTCTTTGCCAACGGTCGTCTCCTGTTGCCTTTGTGAAAACTTACTAACGACTCGCCGACAATGTGTTAACAGCAGGCGAGTTAACTCTGGCAGAAATTTGGTGTCCGTCAAACGCGTCGTGTTGCCGGCGGAACATCTCCCTCAAAAAAAATATCAACAAGTGTTCCCGTGGGAACACTCTTCAAGCGACGGGTGGACTATGCCCAAGGCCGTTGAGACCTTCTTGTCCAAGCTCAAGGACCCGAGGATCGTCACTCACAAGTACGATGTCGGCGAGGCCATCTACCGAACCGGCGATGCGGCCAAGTCGATCTTCTGGCTCCGCATTGGTCGGCTCAAGACCACGGTGCCAGCCGAGATCCCGGGCCACACCGACCCGGTGGTGGCGATCACCGAGGCGGGAGAGTTCTTCGGCGAGGCGGCGCTGCTCCACCCGCCCAGGCGCGTCGCCACCGTCACTGCCATGATCCCCTGCGAGATCGTCGAATTGCCAAATGAGGCGGCCCTCGAAGCCATGGGCCAGCAGCCCGGCCTCGCCATCTACATCATCCGCCACCTCCTCCACGACCGGCGCCAGCGCGGCGCCATGGCCATGGTGCGGCGCGTCGGCACCCTGGAGCAACGGGTGGCGTTCGTGCTCCTCTCCCTGGAGAAGTTCGGCGCGGTGCCGACCGGCGTGACGCAGCAGATGATCGGCGAGCTGTGCGACATCTCCCGCGCCAGGACGTCGACCATTTTGAATGCGATGAAGGCGAAGGGGATGATCCACTACAACGCCACCATAGACCTGGACATGCCGAAGCTGATCGACATGCTCCCGGCGTCGGTGCGGGACTTCGTGTGATCTAGTGCCCGACATTGACGAGCGCCTCGGCCATCTCACAGAGCGCCTTCTGCAGTGACGTCGGGAGAGCCTGGAAGGCCACCACCATGCGGGCGCCCACCCGCGTCGAGGCCATCTGCAGCGTCTGGCTCTCGATCTCGTTTATGACGAAGCCGTCACCAAGGAAGAAGCTCGGCGCCACGTCGAGCAGGTTGGCCAGCTGCAGCATGCGCGAGCCCGAGATCCGGTTCGTGCCCTTCTCGTACTTCTGGACCTGCTGGAACGACACGCCGAGATCGTGGGCGATCTTCTCCTGGCTGTAGCCCATCTCCAGCCGGCGGGCGCGCAGCCGCGCGCCGATCTGCTGGTCCATGACCTTGGTTTCTGCGGTCTGCATCCTCGCTCCCCTGTTGGTTGAGCCGGACGATAAGGTTCCGCTATTGGGGTGGTCAAGCCGTCTCAGGTCGTACCGTGAACACTTTAGACCCCGGCTAGACCCCGGTGGCGTTTAGACCCCGGGTCTGATCCTTTTGTTCTGAGCTAAGTGCTTGGTTTTGTTGGTCGGAGCGAAGGGATTTGAACCCTTGACCCCTAGTCCCCCAGAGATTATTATGACCTTATTCGGGACGAAGCGGGCTAGTGGCGTATTGCAGTAAACACCTTAAAATAAGCCACTTACCGTTCCGTGTCGTTCATTACGTGCCCACCTCGTTTACTAGACCCGGGCCGGTTTTTAGACCCGGGGTCTACTCGAAAGGTTCAAGCCCATGCCGAGCATCACCACCGAGATCTGCAAGCGCAAGGTCACCCAGCGCACCGACATCTACGACAACAAGTGCCGAGGCTTCAGCGTCCGCCTGTCGCCCACGGCGCCGGCCATGTTCGCCTTCAAGTACTACGACAAGGCGCTCGGCAAGCAGGTCAAGCTGACCCTGCAGCACTTCGACCCGATCAACTACACCGTCGATAAGGCGCGCGCCGAGGCCTACCAGCTCAAGGCGAAGGCCGAGGCCGGCGTCGATCTCGCGCAGCAGAAGCGCGTCGCCACCACACAGCGCGCCAAGATCAGCGGCGTGACGTTCGAACAGATCGCCAAGGAGTACATCGACGCGATCAGCACCTTGGAAAAGAAGGCCGATGGCGAGCTGCGGCCGGTCAAGGAGAGCTGGAAGAACGACGAGGGTTACCTGAAGCGTCCACGCGCGGCGTGGGGCGCATGGGTCGCCTCCGAGGTCACCGACGATGATGTGATGGCTCTCCTGTTCTCCATCGACTCCGTGTCCAGCCGCAACCGGACCCGCTCCGTGCTCCACACGATGTTCAAGTGGGCGAAGCAGCCGCCGCGCAAGTACGTCACCAGCAACCCGTGCAGCGACCTGCCGAAGCGTGACAAGGAGTACAGCAAGGACCGCGCGCTCGACCGCGACGAGATCAAGAAGCTCTGGATCGGTCTCGACCATCCCGACCTTCCGGCATCGCGGCCGGTGGCGCTGGCTCTCAAGCTGATCCTGTGCACGATGCTGCGCCCCGGCGAGGTGATCGTTGCCGAGCGGTCGTTCCTGAAGACGGTCGCCAAGGTGCAGGTCATCCAGTTGCCGCTGAAGGCCGTGAAGAAGCGCCGGGCGATCACCCAGCCGTTGACCGGCCTCGCACTGGCGCTGATCGCCGAGGCCAAGTCGAAGCACAACCACGACCTCCTGTTCATCGGCCGTAGCCACAAGACCGGTGACGCCGTGCCGATGAAGCGCAACACGCTGTCGCAGGCACTCGTTGGCAAGAAGGACAAGAAGGGCAAGGTGCTGCGTCAGGGCATCCTCGACTTCCTCAGGATGAAGAAGTTCACGCCGCACGATCTGCGGCGCACGGCGGCGACGTTGGCGGGTGACGCCGGCTTCGACGACAAGACCATCGGCCGTTGCCTCGACCACGCCGAGGAAGGCGCCGCCGATGTGACCGGCGTCTATAACCGCTCTGCCTACATTGAACCGCGTCGGCAGGTGCTCGCTGCGGTCGAGAGCCAGCTCTTGGAGATCCTCGGCGACAAGGCGCTGCCTCTCGCGGCCTGATCGAAGACAACGCAACGCCCGCGAAGCGGAAGGCTTCGCGGGCGTTGTCGTGTTCAGACGGCGCGTTCGCGCGGCAACGCTTCCTGCCACGCGACAACCTCGTCCTCGTACCAGTACTTGTGCTGGCGCCCGATGTAGACACCCCGAGGGAAACGGCCTTCCTTCTCCATGCGGATCATGGTCGACCTTCCCAACGGCACCAGCTTCAACACCTGGCGACGGTCCAGCATCTTCCTCACTTCATCGACCATGACCGCACCCATCGTTTAGCTACGCCGTGCGATGCTGGCGATCCGATCCGCCATGTCGCTGTTGCTGATCTCACCGCCGCAGTTGCACGAGAACTCGTGCAGGTCGTCCTGGCTCAGTTCGAAGAACCGCGCCGCCTGCCCGACGCTCACCATCGGCGCCACATTGAGCGTCGGCACGCCTTCGAGATCCGCCTTGTAGCCGGCCGCGACAAACTCCGGCACCGCGAGCGCCGCCTGGAAGATCGACTCCGGGTGCCCAATGAGGAAGAGCTGATCCGGCATGTAGTACTCCAGGCCGTGGAACAGGAAGAACGGCTTCGGCGGGCTCCAGTACATCTCGATGGCGTCGAGCAGCCCGCCATCCCTGCCGCGCCAGCGCGCGAAGTGCGCGAGCTTGATGAGCTTCTCCTGCTTCGTCATCACCACCGCCTTCGGCGGCGCCGAGGACAGCGTTGCGCCGAGCGCTTCCAGTTCGGTCTTCGACAGCTGCGTGTTCATGCCATGCTCCTCTGTTGCCCCCTGCGTTCAACCACCGAGGTGGAGGCGTGCTCCTCGATGGAAACCTTCTTCCACAGCTCGCGGCGATCCGCCGGCAACCCGATCTTCTTCGCGTGGCGCCGCAGCGTCTGCGTGCTGTGGCCCATGCGTTCAGCGATCTCGCCGGGCGTCAGGCGGCTGTACCAGAGCTTCGTCAGCAGTTTGCTGTCCACCCGTTTGTGTAACCGGCTCTTCACGGTCGTCTTCCTTTTCTGCGGCAGGCATGGACAGATCGAAGGCCTCGCGCCTGAACTGCCGAAACGCGGCAAGGAGCGCGCTCCACTTCATCAGTTCACCCGCTCCGGCTTCTCGTGCATTGCCTCGATGACATTGACGGCGTCCTGCAGCTGCTCGACCAGGTGCGCGACACCGCCGTCGTAGTGGCGCTCCAGGTAGGCGCGGGTGCCCATCATGAAGTCCTTGATCTCCTCGACCGAGAACGGGAACTCACCGGTCGGGAGCACGATCAGGATCGCCGGCTCCTCGGCCTTGCCATCGAGGGAGACGACGCCATCGATCACGCCCACCGTGTCGCCGTCCTTCAGTTCGCAGTACGCCTTGATGAACTTGTCGGCGCGCGTCGGGTAGTTGTCGCTGGTGTTCATCTCCCTCGGGTAGTCCATCTGGCTCTCCTACTGAAACGCATTCGTCGGCAGGCGCCGAGGCAGCGACGCGACGATCTCGCGCGCGGCCTGCTGTTCGGGCCCGGCCTGTTCGAGCTGGTTGTCCGGCACCACGGGCTTGATCGCGAACTTGCGCGCCTCGCTCTTGGCGTTGTTCGCCGTCTCCACCACGACGTCCAGGCGGGTGGTCAGGTCGATGCTGTACGCCTGGAGCCGGTCACGCTCGGAGCGCAGCTTCGTCACCTCGCTGCGCAGGAAGTCGTTCTCGCGCATCAGGTCGACGTTCGAGGCGATGATCGCGGTGTTCTGGTCTTTGAGGGCGGCGAGTTCGTCCGCCATGATGTGGTAGTCGTCAAACGCCTTCTGCAGCGGATTGTCCCCGAGCAGCGGCGGCTTCGTCTTGGCTGTCTGTGACATACTTGGTCCTCCGTTCGAGAATGGCGTCCAGTCGTCCCCGGATCGCTGCGATCTCGTTGCGCAGCGTCGGCTCTTGCTGCAGCCGCTCGTGGATGCGGCGGCAGGCATACATGATCGTGGTGTGGTCCTGGTTGAACTTGCGGCCGATGGCCGGATAAGACGACCGCGTCAGCTCCTTGCAGAGGTGGACCGCAACGTGGCGGACATTTACGAGGCTGGCGTCACGGTACTTCGCGAGCAACATCTCGCGGTCGATGCCGTAGTAGTCCGCGACAGCGTCCTGGATGTCGCGCATCTGCAGCGGCCACGTCGCCAGTTCGTGCAGGCTGAACCACGTCTCCTTCATGTGGCGCCCTCGGCAATGGGTGCGGCGCCCGCCGCAGTGGGCTGATCAACGGGCGCCGCAGGCTCGGTGGCGGTTCCAACCTCCGAGCCCTCCGGCGACGACACAGCGGGGGCCGATGTCGCCGGGTTCTTGTTCTTCCGCGTGTCCACCGTCATCGCGGCGGCGATGGACGCATCAATGGCCTGACCGAAGCCCTCACCGCCAGGACCGCGCAGGCGGGCCGCCAGGCCCGGCGTGGCGCGCGTGTCCGAGACGACCTTCACGTCCTCGGCCTCCGGGAAGTCGTCGCGCGCGTAGATGCCGGCGATGATGTCAGGGCAATACACCCGCGCCCAGTCGCGCACCATGGCGTAGAACATCTGCTGGTCCGGCTTCGTGTCCCACAGCGGCGAGCCCTTGCGCTTGCCGTACTCATTGAGCGGCGGGCGCAGGTTGGCCAGCGTGAACTGCTTGGCGCTGTCCTTCGGCGGCCACTCACGCGGCTCGGTCTCGCCCTTAAACGTCGCGTACACGAAGCAGATCCGGTCGTCGCCGTCGCCCTCGTACCTGGCCCTGATGCGCTCCTTGATCGGCGCCCGCGCCTCGATGATCGAGTGGTAGAAGTTCGACATGTAGGCGACCTGTTCGACGCCCTTGTTGACGACCAGGTACGTCTGCGACGCCAGCGTCAGCGGCGAGACGCCCAGCTCGTCCGCCTTGAGGATGATGCCCCAGCAGCCGCCGACGTTGCCCTGGAGCCAGGGCGGCAGCAGCGGCCCGGCGGTCGCCATCAGCTTCGCCGCCTCGGCCATCTGCAGCGCGTTGTCGAACCGCAGGCCACCGACATGCTCGCCCATGGGGATGAGCGCGGTCTTCTCGGTCATCACGCGCTCGATCTTGCCCTCGGCGAGATCGCGCCTGGTCACCGGGCCATCGTTAACTTCGGTCATGCACCGCTCCCAAAGATCCGTTCACGAAATTGGCTCAGCAGCTCCACCACCCGCTCATGCTGCCGTGGCTGCTCCAGCTGCATGTAGTCGGCGAGGCTGCTTTCGAGCACCTGGATGTTCTTGTCGATCCGCTCGACGATGGGTGTCTCGATGTCGCGTATCGGCTTCGGCGGGTGCTTGGCGTGCGCCGGGCACAGGTCGTGCTTGTTGTCCTTGCCGACCACCCAGCCGCGCTCGACGAGCTTGCGCTCGATCACCTCGGGCGGCAGGTCCGTCCTGGTGTTGCAGTTGACCGTCGCGGTGACGCCGCAGCGGCAGCACTCGACCTTGTAGCGGCGCCGGGTGTCGCCGAGCGGGTTCACCATCCTGTCGAAATATCGGTTGGTCATTATGTCCACCAGAACTGCGGGAACGGCTCCGGCCGCTCGCCCTGGCCGCGCCACATCAGCTTGTCGACGGTCTTCTCATCATGCGCCGCGTTCACCGCCTTGATGATCAGCGCGATGAGGAGGAGCGGGTCGCGGCGCTTCTCGTCCGTTCGATGGAGGAGCACCTCGCGCAGCTTATAGAACGGGTCATTGATGGCGACGCCGGTCGGGTTTTCGAGCGTCTCGACCATGCGCTCGGCCAGCGGCTCGTCGTGGCTCGCCAGCATGTAGTAGGCGAACCCGAGGATCGCCGGGTTGATCAGCCGGCGCAGGTTCTTGTTGACGCGGGCCACCGCGCGAACCATCTCGGGGTGCGCCTTGTACGCCTCCTCGATCATGGCGTTCTCGACCCGGTTCTCGGCATTGCGCGAATTGAGCATGGTGCCGCGCTGGTAATGGATCAGGTAGACGAGCGCGTGCGACGTCGATGCCTTATGGTGCGAGAGCCCGCTCACCGCGAGCACGTCGGCGCCGGAGCGGCTCTTCCTGATGGTGTCGATGGTCGAGAACGCGTCGGGCTTGACGCCGAACACGATGATCACCCACACCCGCGCCTTGGAATAGATCACCGCCCAGAGCCGGTGCTGGCCGTCGAGCACGTCGCCGGTCGAGCCGATCTTGATGGTCTCGCCGTTGACCTTCCACAGCCCGTTCGACATCTGCCGCGCAATGCGCTTGGCATGCATGTCGGAGAGCGGCCGGTTGTTGTCGTTGCCTTCCAGGATGCGCGCGGCGAGGGTCTCGTCGATGTAGCCCTCCCACTGCCGCAGCCCGTTGCCGATGTCCTTGGTCGGCAACCCGAAGAAGGCAGCAGCATCGGCAATGGTCGGCGCCACGGGCGCCGCCGGCTCCGGCAGGTCACCCTTGGCCTTCAGCTTTTCGAGGAGAGACATCGCTGGAACTCCTGTAGCCACGACAATGCGGGAACGAGCTTGCGGTCGATCAGTCCGGTGCGGTCGAGCGCGACGGCAACGGCGGCAACATCGGACGCGAGCGGAAGGCTGGTCAGCTCCTCCAGGGCGGTCTTCAGGTGGCCCCAGATCGCCGCCTTCTCGTCGAACGTCTTTTTCCGGTCGTCGGGTGCCGCCGCACGCTTGCGCCTCTTCTTGGGCCTGTGCGCCACATGAGCGAGCGTGCGGTAGGCGCCGTCGACAGAGATCCGGCCGAGTTCGAGGTTGGCGATGATCGTCGGGTCGCCACGCAGGAGCACCTGGCGCGCCTTGACGACGCTCGACCGGTGCACCTCGAACTGGTCCGCCGCCTGCTGGATCGACACCGGAGGGTCAGCCGTCTCGTGGTGCCTGCCGTTCTCCGAGATGCCCAGGTTGCACACCCGCGCCGCCGCGAAGGCCCGGCGCGCAATTTCTCCGTTGTCGGGTTTATCGAGCATTAGATCCACCTCACTGTACGTTGCGATGCGTGGAGGCGAGGAGCGTGGCGATGCGATGCGAGGAGGCGCGAGGTGTCGAGCAGCTGTGCGTAGCGGTGGCAAATTTCGCAGACGTTGCGTTGCGTTGCGTTGCGGGGCGCCGCGAAGCGATGCGTTGCAGAGCGGGGCGCTGTGACGCGGAGCGCTGCACTGCGTGGATAAACTTGGTAGACGTTGCGTTGCGGGGCGACGCGAAGCGGTGCGATGCAGAGCGGCGCTCTGTGAGGCGGAGCGTTGCACTGCGGTGCGAGGTGAAGCGGAGCGGTGCGTCGTAAAATTCTGGTAGACGTTGCGAGGCGCTGCGGTGCGTGAGCGGCGTTGCATTGCGCTGTTGCGGTCATCCCTGCGCTCCCTTGATCTTTTCGAGGAGGCTCGTGAGGTCGGGAACCGAGGAAGGCACAGCCCTGACCTTGACCGTTGCCGCCGCGTCCTCAATAGCCGCCAGCCGCGTGTTGTTCGTCGAGGCGCGCAACTGGTCGCCCGTGGACAAGGCGTCGAACTGGACAATGTGGCCGAGGCGCTTGCGGCCCCGGCGCGCGCCGCGCGCGATCTTCTTCAGATCGGCATCGGAGTGCGCCACCAGGTCTTGGTCGTGCATCCGCTTCCAGCCGTAGCTGCGGAGCCGGCGAAAGTGCACCGGAGGGTCGCCGCGCTCCAACTCACGAAGCGCCGACCGCATCACATGACTGCCAGGGTCGACCGTATGCCCGAGCGTCTGACTGATCCGTTGGTCGGTGATCTCGTCGTTAACACCAACCAGCAGGACCGCAAGGCGGCGTGCCATTTCGGCGATCTCGGGGCGCTTGATGAACATGGGGCGCGGCGTTGTCATGGTTTAGTTCCAGGTGAATTTGGTAGGTTTGAACCGACCGTTCAGCCCGCCCTTTTGCGGTTTGAAGCGGCCGATGCCGATGCTGGTGCCCGCCGTCTTCAACACGCGTTCAAAGATCTCCTTGGTGACGGTGTCGTCCAAGATTGTGAACGCAGCGTCAGCCTCCCACTGCGGTATCACCGGGAAGGTACGCCAGACCCGCTTGCCGCTGCCCCTTACGCCATCGACGTTGCAGCTAACACGGACGGAGGCAACGGTGTCCTTCCTGGCGGCCAATACAACATCATGGTCGCAAATGACGTCGGCTTCGAAGAACTTGGTATAGGTCTTCTTGCCTTTGCCGGGGATTTGGATGCCGAGCTTTTTCGCGGAGGCGTCAAGACATTGCTTGAGGGCCATGGCCGGAATGTAGATAAAACCGTCCTCGTTGTAGTTGCACTTCTCCCGCCAAGTGCGCTTCTCGTGGTCGTCGTTCGTTTCGCCGCTCAATTTCGGCACTTCATGCTGATGGGATTGAGAATACGGGGTAATGCTTTCAAGCCGAACAGTGACGTTACGCATTGTCGTCCTCCATTATGGTCGTTGCGATGAGTTGCGGCGCGCAGCGCAGCTCTGCGATGCGTGGCGGGGCGGAATGGTCGCTACGCTGCCTCCCGCAGGTGAAGTTTGAGCCGCTCGTCGATCTGATCCCGCCGCCACTGCGCCAGATCGATGAACTCCGCGTCCGCGCGGTCGTCGCCGGGCCCCGGCCAGTGGCCGTTCGACAAGCAGTCCGCGAACGTTCGCAACGCGGCGCGGTTCATCTTGGCGCCGCGCGCGATGTCCTCATCGCGAAGCGTCGTCACCCGCACGCAATGCGGCGGCGTCTTCTCGACCCAGATGAGGCTGAATGAGGTGGCCTCCATGTCGAGCGCCTTGGCGCCTTCGAACACGAGACCGGCTTGCTGGCAGTAGCCGTAGTTGCCGAGAGACGCCTGCAGGTCGCGGTACACCACGCTCGTTGTCGTCTTGAGATCGCCGAAGTCGCCGCTGTCGCTCGGGATCACATCGGGCCGCGCCTTGAGCCAGATGCCGGTCTCCTGATCCTTCCAGATCATCGAGCGCTCGATCTGGCCGTTGAGGATGCCGCTCTGCACGAGCGGGTTGGCGCCGAGAGCCAGCGCCATGCCCTTGATGGCGTCGATCATGCTGTTCGTCAGGACGGTCTTGCCGGCGCGCTGCTGGGCCCGCTTCCACTCGCGGCAGGCCTTCCTGTTGCCGTGCCAGGCGGCGCCATCGAGCCAGTCCGGCTGCACCGCGAACTGGTCGCTGAAGCCGACCTCGCCGCAGATCAAAAAATGTGCCGCCCGGCCGAGGACGAATGCCTCGTTGTCGTCCTCGACGATGCGCTCCGGGTTGATGCCGCAGCGGGCCCAGGCGTGTGCCGGGCTCTTGTCCCAGAGCACCCGGAGCGGCGACGACGACACCGATGGGCCGACGCAAAGATCACCGTGGTACTGGGCCAGCGGGATGCCAGCGTACAGGCCGGCAACACCGATGCGTTCGCCGTTCCAGGGAATTGATCGGATCATGGTGGGGCTCGGTGATGCGGGTGTTTTCGAGGCGCAATTTCTCGCGCCGCGAGGTGAGGCGTTTCAAGCAAAATATTTGCTGTTAGATCCGTTAGATCGAGGCGTTCGGCGCACTAACGGCGCGCCGTGTTAGCCCGTTCGCGGTGTTAACTCGCGATACAGAACGCAGGGAGCCTACGGCTCCTGCTATTCTGGTATTTTGTTATTACTGAGCCGCGCGTAGCACGAGCCATGCCAACTCTCCCCGTGTTAGCTAATTTTTTTCTTGCTAACGGAGGCTACGCCGAAATTTCTAACGCGTGTCATCGCGGTGTCACCTTGGGAACACCAATTGACAATTTATTTTTTCAGCATTGAGTCGCCTGCGGAAATTGCCTCAAAGGATCGATCACCGATCTTCTAGTACCTTGACGAAGGTTTGAAACCTTTCGCAGTCATTGCGTCCTCAACCACGGAGGACACCATGGCCAAGGACGCAAACACCAACGAGCCGAGCGACGAGGACGTCAACGCCGCCGTCGACAACATCGAGAAAAACCTCGACGACCTTCTCAAGGAAAAGATGGCCTACATGTCGCGGGCCAAGCGCATCCGCGACCAGATCGGCGTCGAATACGACCACGCCGTGAACCACGGCATCAGCAAGAAGCTCCTCAAGTCCATCATCAAGGAACGCGAACTGCACCGGAAGATCACGGCGCTGTCCGCCGACCTGGAGTTCGACGAGGCGGCCGAGCGCAAGATGCTGCTCGCGAAGCTCGGCGACTTCGCGGACACGCCGCTCGGCCAGGCGGCGCTGAACAGCGGCGAGCACACGCTCCGTAGCGTGGGTGCGTGATGAACGGTGAAGCAGACCAAGCATACGGTAGCCTTGTCGAAGGCGTCTTCATCGCCGGCTTCACGCTGGAGCGCGCGTTTCAAAAGCTGGAATGGCTGCTCACCGACGCCCGCTGGAAGACGGTCGGCGGCGGGTACGAGGACGTCAACCAGTTCCTCGACACCATCAAGCTCGACCAGTTCAAGATCATCGCCGAGCAGCGCAAGAAGATCGCGGCGGTGATCAAGAAGCTGGAACCGAAGGCGTCGAACGTCCAGATCGCCAAGGTGGTCGGTGTCAGCGACGAGACGATCCGTCGCGACACCACAAATGTGGAGGCCGGGAAGAAAGACACCAAGCAAACCAAGGCAACGCCCAAGGCTGAGACCACAAATGTGGCACTTGCTCTCACGGGCGCCGCCGCAGCGGCGACCGTCATCAGCAAGGCGGCCAAGGACGAGCGCAAGGCGGCGAAGGAGCAGGCGCGCGAGGCCGCCATCGCCGAGAACCTCAAGGTGCTGCCGGCGGTCAGCGACCGTTTCCGGCTGCTGTGCTCCGATCTCGCCACCGCCGACATCGCGCCCGGCTCCATCGACTGCATCGTCACGGACCCGCCGTACCCGGAGGAGTTTCTGCCGGTGTTCGCCACGCTCGCGTGGAAGGCGGCGATGTGGCTCAAGCCGGGCGGCTCCATGCTGGTGATGAGCGGGCACATGTACCTGCCGCAGGTGCTTGCTCACCTGACCCACGCGCCTGGTCTCAACTATCACTGGACGTTGGCCTACCTGACGCCCGGCGGGCAGGCGGCGCAGATGTTCCCGCGCAAGGTGAACACGTTCTGGAAGCCGGTGTTCTGGCTCGTGAAGGGTGAGTACAGCGGCGACTGGGTCGGCGACGTCACGCGGTCGGACGTCAACGACAACGACAAGCGCTTCCACCACTGGGGCCAGTCCGAGAGCGGCATGGCCGATCTCATCGGCCGCATCTCGATGCCGGGCCAGACCATCCTCGATCCGTTCTGCGGCGGCGGCACCACGGGCGTGGTCGCTGTCCAGATGGACCGGAAATTTATCGGCATCGACGTCAGCGAGCAGGCCATCGCAACAACCGCGTCCAGGCTCCACGAGGTGGCAAATGCAGCAATGGTGGCCTGATGGCGTTCGTCAGGAGCGGAGCGGATGGCGCGACGAGGCAATAAGCGCGCGGCACCGGCACTGGGGCTTTAATTGCCCGGCGGTCGACATCGATTTCCTGGTCGTCGAATACAACCTCGGTGTCCCGGTGGCACTAATTGAGTTCAAGCACCATTTGGCTGATCCGCCGGACATCAAACACGCATCGTACCGCGCCTACCTCGACCTTGCCGACAACAGGGCGACGCCGCTGCCTTTCCTGATTGTGAGGTATTGGCCTGACATCTGGGCTTTCGAAGTCACGCCGATAAACGAAATGGCAAAGCAGCATTTCACGCCCGGCGAGCGCCTCTGCGAACGCGAGTTTGTGATCCGGCTGTACAGGCTGCGCAGGCTGGCGGTCACGCAGCACCTCGAAGGAGCGTTGCACACCGAACTGCCTCCCGAGTGGGAGCGTTGACATGGTTGTTCTCGCTCTCGACCTCGCGTCGACCACCGGCTTCGCGGTCGGGGCGCCGGGCACGGTGCCGGTCTCCGGCTCGGTCAGGTTTGCCTCCCAGGGCTCGTCCCATGAGGCTGTGTTCGCCGCCGCGTTGAAGTGGATGTCGGACACCATGGCCAAGTACGACCCATCCACGGTCGTCTGGGAGGCGCCGCTGCCCACCACGTTCAAGCGCGGCCTCACCAACGTCGGCACCACCACGCTCCTGTACGGCCTGCCGGCGGTCATTGGCGCCTGCTCGTACCTGAAAGGCGTCTACGACATCCGCAAGGCGTCGCCGCGCGACGTGCGGCTGCACTTCATCGGCTGCTGCCCGCCGCGCAAGAGCGCCAAAACCATGACCATGAAACGCTGCCGCGACCTCGGCTGGCCGGTCGGCGACGACAACGAAGCAGATGCCCTCGCACTATGGAGCTTCATGTGCACAATTATCGACCCTTCGCAGGCGAAACTGCTGTTGCACCGGGCCCGTCGGTAAAGGGCGAGCTGCGCGTCAGCGCCAAGCTCGACCCGCGTGTCGCCGAAGTATTCCGGCGGGCGGCGGATGAGCGTGATGTTGCCGTGCAGACGCTGCTGCGGCGGCTGCTTCTGGTCGTCGCCGGCACGGCGTCGAAGAACTACCGGGACAACCTGATCACCGCGATCCTCGATGACCAGGGCAAGTGATCGATGGACGCGGCGCCGGACGTCGGGGATCTGTACGACAACGGCAACACGCCGCTGACCGACCTGGCGGCCGAGGCGCAGCTGCTCGGCCTGATGCTGCAGACGCCGCAGCGAATGACTGAGGTCATCGACATCCTCACCGAACGCGACTTCTTCGACCCGCTGCACCGCCAGTTCTATCTCGGCCTCCACCGCGCCTACCACGACGGCTGCGAGATGGTCGACGTCATCAAGATCGACCCGCAGTACGCGTCAAACCTGATGGCACACGCGGAAACGTCGCTCGATCCGGCCGAACTGGCCGACCGCATCCAGCAGATCGGCGAGCGCCGCGCAATTGGTGGCTCCGACGACGACCGGTTCGGCTCCGAGATCGCCTTCAAGAGCAAGTTCGGCGGCCGGCGCTGGGAGGAGATCGGCGACGCCACGACGCCCGGGTATCGCTGGGTGGTCGAGGACGTCATCCCGATGGGCGAGGCCACGCTGATGTTCGGCGATAGCGGCTCCGGCAAGAGCTTCGTCTCCTTCGACATCGCCATGCACATCGTCCGTGGCCTGCCCTACTACGGCCACAACGTCGAGCCGGGCCTCGTGGTCTACGTCGCCGCCGAGGGCGCCCTCGGGTTCGCCAAGCGCAAGAAGGCCTACGCGCTGCAGCACCAGCTCGCCGACGACGCCGCCTTCCCGTTCTACCTGATCACCCGCCGGCCCGACTTCTTCGCCAACGACACCGACACCGCCGCCCTGATCGAGGAGATCCACGCGGTCGCCGCCATGTACAAGGTGCCGCTGATCATGATCGTGCTCGACACCCTGTCCGCCCTGGCGCCGGGCATGAACGAGAACGCCAGCCAGGACATCTCGGCGGTGCGGCGCCGCATCGTCCGCATCCAGGAAGAGTTCTTCGTCTCCATCCTCCTCGTCCACCACAAGCCGAAGAACGGGAGCACACCGCGCGGGCACGGGAGCCTCACCGCAGACTTCGAGACCACCATCGAGCTGGAGGTCCTCACCGACAAGAAGACCATCGAGGGCAAGGAGGTCTATCGCGCCACCGCCAGGAAGCAGCGCGACGGCAAGCGCGGCATCCACTGGGAGTTCGTGCTGCCGATCTTTGAGGTCGGGTGCAATAAGTGGGGAAACGCAGAAACGAGCTGCGTGGCGGTGCCGTACAAGTCCGCCGTCACCGACCTCTCCGGCTTCCACGCCAACGCCAATGAGCTGCTCTTCCTCCAGGCGCTCTATCGCGCCCTGGACGAGCACGGACAGCCGCCGCCGCACGGCCTGCCGCGCAGCATCACCCGCGCCGTGGAAATTAAGCATGTGCGCGTCGCGATGCGCGAGCGCGTGATCGACAAGGACGTCGACCCGGCCGTCGCCGACAACCGCTTTCGTGGCGCGTTCAAGCGGGCCGGCGACAAGCTGCGCGACGGCGCCGTGATCGGCGTGCAGAGCGGCCTCATCTGGCCCACCGGCAAGCCGGTGCGCGGGTTCAATGCAACGGTGCAGGTGGAGACATGAGCCTCAAACCGCAGAACATCATCCAGGCCGCCGAGGCGGATCTCGCGCGCAAGCGCCGCAATGCCGAGCGCGCGAAGAACCACGATCACGAGTATGAGCAATACGCGTTCCACCGCGCCCATGTCCGCCGCGCGCGCGACGCGCGCGAGCTGATCCGCCTGGCTCTCATGGACCCGTGGGTGGCGGACGACAGCGCCAAGGTCAATACGGTGCTCATTTACAGCGACGCGCGGCTCCTGGTGGCGGCGCTACTCTGTGCCGACCGGCGCGAAGAAGCAGCGCCGCTCGCCGCCCATCCTTGACCCGTCGAGACCGCGCATCACGACACCATGGCAGCGCCAGTAGTGGCCATCCTCGCTCGGCGTTGCCTCGCTGTACGGCACCAGCTCGTCATTGTAGGCGTGGAGGATGAGGCCCTTCGGCGTGGCCTCGACGAGCTTCGGGTCGAGGCGCTCGCAGTCCTGCGGCCCGCAGCAGTGCACGCCGGTCTGTGGTGAGACGTAGCCGCCATGCGTGATCCAGTTCGGCAGGCCGGTGTCCGGGTCGTGCGCTAGTGCGGCGGTGGCGCAGATAATGAGCATTAAAGAACAGGCGGCCCGGATCATCCCTTCGCCTCGATGCGCCGGTCCATCATGTTCATTCGGTCGCTGATCGCGTCGAGCCGGGCGGACTGCACCGCCACCTGCCGCATCAGTTCGCCGATCTTCTTGATCTCTTCCTGGACGTCGCGCATGTCGTGTGCGAGCTGCACGACGCTGTTGTTGAGCCGGAGCAGGACCAGGAGCCCGCCGCCGAGGATCGAGCTGATCTCGATCAGGTTGCCGAGCGTGATCGACGCCTCGAATGTAAACGCACCGACGTCGCTCATCGCTTCAATATCCTCGCCACGTTCTCGAACGTGCGTTTGCCGAAGTAGAACGACATCACCAGCCCAGACCACATGCTGACATCGCCTTTGAGCGGCGGCGTGGTGCCGAGTCCAAGCATCGTGTCCCACACCACGCACTTGGCGAAGAACACCAGCACGATGTACATCGCCAATTTTTCTGGCTCCCATGGGTGACCAATTTCGGCGACTTTGAGCTGCGTTTGCGCAGCGATCTCAGCTTGCTGCGCCGCAATTTCTTTGCCCGCCAGGTCCGCCGCGATTTGCGCATCTTGGGTCGTCGCCTTCAGGTGAAGGTTGTACGCGCTGATCAGTCCCTGGATGACCGGGCCGCCCAGGAACCCGATGATCGTCATCCACATGCTATTTGCCCAGCGTCCGCACGCGGGCCCAGACGTTGATCGCCATCACGCCGACCATGACGTAGCCGACGATCTGCGGCGTCAGGTACTGCTGGATCTGCGCCGTGAGGCTTCCATCGCCGAACAGCTGGCTTGCCTTGTCCAGCACCGCGACCATGGCGCCCGCGATGATGACGAGCTTCGACCAGACGATGGTGGCGCTGTCCTTGCCGGCGGCGAGCGTGCGGTCGATGAAGGAGCCCTTCTCGGTCATCCAGGCGTGCACGAACGTCCAGGCGACCCAGGCGATCACGACGAGCGTGGCGATCAGGAGCGCGATGGAGAGAGCCTTGAAGATCATCATGTCGTGGTTCCTTTCCTGTGAATGAAGATCGCGGACAGAGCGGCAATGATCTGGGCCCACTCGCTCGCCTTGGCCGGCTGCGGCACAAGCGGCGGGATCGCGGGCTTCGGCGCCACGGGCGTAAGCGTGACGCCCGTGAAGGTGATGGTCGGGTCGATCTTCATCATCGCCATCAGGAGCCCGGCGCAGCCGAGCTGCTGGTCGATCACGGTCGCATCGAAGCGACCGTCGGCGATGAACTTGCCGGTCTTGTACTGATCGGTGCCGGACCACAAATACGGGCTCGGGAGGCCACGCGCGGCGTAGCCGAGGCCGTTGTACTCTTCGAGCAGCGTGAGCGCGCCGCCAATTGACCAGTCCCTATTGCGCGCGGCGTACGGTGAGCAATTGGTCAGCGCGTCGAGCGCCGCGTCCTGCCAGCTCTTGAACGGCCCGCGTCCCTTCGGCTCGTGCGTGGAGACCTGATCGTAGCGGTCGCCCTGCGCCAGGTTGGCGTCCCAGCGCTGGCTCGCCTCGCGCTCGTGGATCACGGCAATGATCGCCCACGGCACGCCGGTCAGCTTCTCGACGGCGAGGTACTGCGGCTTGGCGACATTGTCGGTGAGATATTTTGCGACGGTCGCGAAGTTGCGGGTCGGCTTGGCGACGGCCCACCGCTTTGCATTCGCGATCTTCAGGGCAGCCATATCGACCATGGCGAAGGCCTCACACCGTCAAGATGTGAGCACTACCTCAAACCATGCGGGTTGTCACCTACGCGTAGGGGTTAACAGCGCCGCCGTACGGCCCGACGTCGCCGCCGACACGGTACTTGCGCTTGATGTCGATGAGCTTGTCATTGAACATGACGTAGTTGTGGCTCTCGGGCCTGCTAAGCTCGCGGAGCAGCCCGTTGAGGCGCATATAGTCGCCGCTGCCACTCTCCTCGGCCTTCACAAGCTGCCGCCTGACGGCAACGAGCGCCTTCTGGCGGGTGCCATATTCATCGATCACAGGCTTCACGTCAGCAGCCGGGCGCGACATCTGGTCATCGTAACGCAGGCCCGGGATGCCTTCACGGTCGAGCCCCATCGCAGAGCGCCGGTATCCCTCGCTCTGTGTGGTCGCCGGCAGGCCAAAACGCGTGTAGATCTGCTGGCCCGTCAGGCTGTCGACATCGGCTTGCTGTAGGCGGCGCTCGTAATTCTCACGCTCGGCATCGTTGAGCGGGCGCCCAAAACCAACAGGAGACGACGTCCCCCGGCTCAAAATGCGGCTGATCACTTCCCGCTGGTCCTTGACCGACTTCTCCATCAGCGGCGCGGCCTTGTTCTGGACGTAGCGCGACTGATCCTTGAACCGTGCGTCCCAGTCGAGCAGATGCTCGGGGTCGACGTTCAGGCCGACCTCGTACATCTTGCCGCTGGGGCCGCCGAGCTTCTGCTCCAGGCGCGGGATCGCCCTGGTAAGATGGTCGATCTGACGCTGCCGGTTCGCAGCGAACATCTCAAGGTCTTCGGGGCTGTACGTCGATGCGAGCGGCGGGTTTGCGCGCTGGTCCCTTGCCCGCTGCAGGAAATAGTCGCGCTTCTCGGTCTCCTTCTGCAGGTCCTCGAAGAACTTGTCATAGCTGCCCTTGCTGCGGGAAAGCAGGCGATCATAGTGTTGCTGCGCCAGCCACCGGTCGTTGTCGTCGCCCGAAGTCTTCATGTCCCGGAGCATGGACGGCGTGACCCGCTCCCCATCGAGTGTCAGATGAGGCGAGACCGTCTTCTGCAGCGCGTCGCGGTAGCGTTGCGCGACGCCCTCCTTGTCAGCAAAGTAGAGCCCGTGGCCGTAGACCTGCTGGCCCTCGCCCGAGCCGATCTTCGAGATATCGAACCTGTCGAAGTCGTACGGCGAGCCGTGGTAGGCGGTGATGTCCCCCTGGCCGGTGTCGTCGCCGGCAGACGGCGGCAGGTCTTCCCGCTGCGTCGGCTCGGTGCCCGTGGCGCCGCCGCCGGCCTTCTTCGGCACCGAGCCGCCGTGCGACAGCAGCGGCTTCTTGCCCTTGATGAAGTCGTGCAGCACCTTCTCCGGGCGCTCGCCGCGCATCTTTGCGGTGAACAGAACGCGCTCGTTGAACATCTCCGGGAAGGTGTGCGTCGGTGGCGAGCCGAGGCCGGTCATCTTGCCGGCACCGCTCCAGGCAGCGGCCTGTGCGTCGGCCGGCGCCAGGCCGGCCTTCTTGGCAAGCGAGCGATAGAGCCCTTCGGCTGCGCCGTACTCGTTCTCGTTCGGCTGTGCCGCCCAGAACGCCGGGATCTCTTCCGCCTCCTTCATCGAGAGCTTGCCACGCTCGACCAGGTGCTGCGGCCGATAGACCACCTTGTCGTCGCCGCTCGGTTCGCCGAAGCGCGCGGCGAGCGTGTCCTTGCCCTCAGCCCTCGGCCCGACCGTGCGCGTCTCCAGGAAGCGCGGGTCTTGCGTCCGCATGCCGATGTTGCGGAACGCGTGCGTGTCGACGGTGACCGGGACGAGGTTGCCCTGGAGGTTCTGCGAGAACGACGCGGGCTTCGGGTTCCTGAGCGCGTCCCAGCTGCCTTCGTCGCGCAGCGTCGCGTAGTTCTCACGGTGCTGCTTCTGGGCGAAGTGCCCGTATGGGTATGGCAGCTTCTCCGGCAGGTCGCGGTCGTTGAGCGCGTGCAGGTACTGATAGCTCGCGTTGCGGATGTTCTCCGGCACCGCCGAGCGCGGCGACGTCGCGGCAACGTGGTCCATGTACTTCGCGAACGCACGGAGACCGTCTTCGAGCCCGAGCTTCTCGACGAAGGCGCGGCGGATCGGCTCGGTGTGATACCACTTGTCCGCGCCCATCGCCTTGCCGGCCTCAATGCTCTTCATGATGCCGCGCCGGATCTTCGGGTCATCGAGCGCCGCCTGGAGCCGCTCCGAGACGCCACGCGGCGGCTCGTACCGCTCCATCGCCTCTTGCGGCACCTGCGGCACCCGGTTCTGCGTGCTCAGGTCGAGCGGGCCGGCGCCCTTCGGGCCGGCCTTGATCTCGTCGAGCGCCTCCTTCTGCGCCTTGGTGTAGTTCTTGCCATGGATCGGCAGGCCCTGCTCGTCGACCAGGAGCGCGCTGCCCTTGTGGATGGCCGGCGACGCCACGCGGTCCTCCATCGTCCACTCGGGAAGGAGGCCCATCTTCTGCTTGGCGTAGATCGTGTCCTCGGCATTGGCGGTGCGGTTGAACTCGCCATGCGGGCCGTAGTTGAGCCAGCTGTTCTGCCCGCGCGTCTCGGTCGTCATCGCGCGCCGCGCCTCGGGCGAGTACATGGCAGCGTGCGCGCGCCAGGCATTGTCTTCGCCAGGGCCACGGAAGCCGTAGCCGTTCTTCACATGGCCGAAGTAGTCGTGGACGATGCGGAACAGGTCATTGTTGAGCAGCTCGTGCTCGCCGATCTTCTCGCCGCTCGGCCGCAGCATCGGGTGGTCGGGGTCCGGCACCTCGCCGGGACCGAAGCCCTCGCTGGTCTTGAAGAACGCCATATGGTTGTTGTCGGCGACGTCCTTCACGACCTCGCGCGGGTTGGTCTTGTACGGATAGTCAGCGGCACCGGTCGGGGTGATCTTGAGCCCGCTCTCCTTGATCGCTTGGTACTGCGCCAAGGTCTCGCGGATCAGCGCGTCGTACGCCGCCTTCGTGTCCGGGTCATGCGGCGTGTGTGGCATGTCCTCGAACGCCTGCGCAATGTCCTTCGCGTGCTCGACATCAATGGGATGGTACTTGTCCGGCGGCGCCCGGCCGAAGTCCTTGTCGGCCATGTAGCGCTCGGCAACGTCATGCGCGGCGCCGACCGGGCCCGGGACGAACGGCTCGCCGTTTATGCTTTGGGCTTTGGTCGGGAGCCCGGGGAGCGGTTGCCGCCCAGCTGCCCGCCGCTCTGCCTGTAGAGCCGCTTGCTGAAGGCCTTCTCCTCCTCCAGTTGCTCCTGCCAGTCCTCGTCCGACATCCACGCCGGCTTTTTCTTCGGCTCCTGCGGCGGCGGCTTCTGCATCACCCGTCCCTTTCTTGATCCTGGTTTTGAGGCCCGCACGCAGGGCACCGGCTTCGCCCGGCATCGGCGCCCCGCCGAGCATGACCATACCGGAAAGATCCATCGCCGGCTCGATCATTTCTTCAGTTGTGATCGGCTCCCGGCTTTGCAGCGCCCTGCCAGGGATGGCGAGGGTGTTGATCGCGCGCTTCAAGTAAAGCTTGGCCAGTGGGTTGGCGAACGTCTCGGGCGACATCGCCGCTTGGTCGGCCTCCGACAGTTCGGGGCTCCCGCCATCAGCATAGCCCTTGGCGGCGTACTTGGCGCGCGCCTTCAGGAACGCATTGTTGCCGGCCGCGCCGCCTGCCGCCTTGCGGATGACGCGACCGCCGCGCTTGCGCGTCACGTCTTCGCCACCAACAAGGTACCGCGCGACGGCGTCGCGCTCCGGCCCCTGCAATGTGAAAATGCGCGATGCCTCCTCGCGCACCCGCGCCATCCTGGCTTCTTTCGCCGCGCGCCGCTGCGAGAGCCCGAACCGCTCGGCGGCGCCGGCCGCCGCGTGGATGCCCGTTTTGACCGGGCTCGTGACGGCACCCGCGACATCGGCGAGGCCGATCTTGTCGAACATGCCGGGCTGCACCGTCCAGCGCTTCTGCGCCTCCTGGCGCAGCGCGGTCGGGCTCCCTCCGTGGATGCGCGTCGGCGCCGTGTGCATGTGGCGCTCATGGTCCATCGCCGTGACCAGCGTCTCGGCGGCCTCGTCGCCGATGGCCCAGCGCAGCTTCTGGATGTTGTTCGGCGAAAGCACGGTGTTGATGGTGTCGGCCGTCAGCACATCGCGCCGGCCGAGCGAGTTCTCCAAGTAGGAGCGCATGCCGATCCGCATCGCCTTCATCTCGGCGGGCGAGTAGGCGGCGGTCAGGAACGGCAGTTCCTCCCGGTCGATCTTGCCGGTGAGCACCTCCCTGCCGAACTTCATCGCGTTGATAATGGTGGTTGGCGTCGCATACTCATTACGCGCCTGCTTCCAGACGTCGCCAACCGCCGGGTGGTTGTCGAGAGCGTCCACGAGCGCGTTCTTGATACCGACATAACGTCGCGCGGCGTTCATCTCGCCGCCCTTGATCGCCTTGCCGATCATGTCGTCGAGCGCTTCCTTGGCGTACTGGAATGCACTTGCGGTCGGCACCCGCGTCAAGCCGGGTGGGTCGTTGACATCGAGGAAGCCGTGCGTGAGTGGCTCTCCTTCGATGGTGAGCGACCGGTTGGCCTCACGCAGCGCGCCGCTTGCTTCGAGACGCGGCATCAGCGCCTCGATCTCCGGCGTCGGCGTAATGACCGTGTTGCGAAACTTCTCATAGAACGGCGCGGCTGCGCGCTGGCGGTCGCCCTCCATGATGCGACGCAGTTGTGCGACGTTCTCGTTGACGCCGAACGAACGGTCGAACTGCTGGCGCACGCGCTCGACCGCCTCCAACGCACGTTGCCGCAGCGAACCCATCACCTCCAATTTGCCCGGGCCAGGCGGTGCCGCAACGGCGCCCATGTCGGCTTCGAGACTCGGCGTGATCTCACCGAAGAAATGGTGCGCCGACATCTCTTCGAGGCGCTGGTCGATGGTGTGCGGCGTGAAGCCCTGCTCCTCCATGACCGCGCGCATATGTGCGATGGTCTCCGGCGACATGCCGGCGAGCGGGCCACCCGCGCCGTTGGCGCTCAGTGCGCGGCGCTGCGGCGGCAGCTCATGCGGAACATCGGTCGGCAGCAGGTCGACACCCGCCTCGGGGCGCACCACCTGGCGCGGCACCTCGGGCGAGACCGGAGCCGGCGGCGCGCCGGGCGGCGGTGTCGGCGACGGCGCGACCTCCTCCGCGTCACGCCGCAGCACGTCGGGAATATCGCGGATGTGGCCCGAGAGGCCGGTGATGCCGCGCGTGGCGCTCGGCATCTCGGCCGCGAACGCGTTCGGCATCTCCTGGAGTTCGCCCTGGAGCGTGTCGGCCGAGGTGCGGCCGATCACCGGCTCCAGCGCGCCGGCACCAAGGCCAGCCAGGCCGCCGATCACGACGCCGGGCTGACGCGCGGTGACATCCGCCGCCTTCGCGGCGGGCTGCAGCCAATTGAGCCACGGGTAGCGCTTCAGGTTTTCCTGGGAGAACCCGAGGTCGCCCTCCATCGCCTGGTTGGCGCCCTCGTGCATGCGCGTGCCGATGCCGCGCCGCTCTTCCGGCATATTGTACCGCGTCGTCGGCTCGGCGTGCATCTTGCCGCTGGCGTCCGGCAGCGACAGAAACATCGCGGGCGGCTGGGTCGGCTCGTGCGACACGACGTCCCAGTCGCCCTTCTTCGGCGCGAGCGGCTCGGTCGATACGACGTCCCAGTCACCCATCAGGGCACCAGCTCAGGCTTGCCGTTCTTCAGCGTCCACTTCGTGCCATTGCCGAAGGTGGTGATCTTGCCTTCCTCCAGTTTTGCCAGCGCCTCGGGCGGCAGCGCAGGGGCGGTGCTCTGCGTCTTGTCGTCAGGCAGCGCGTTCTTCCGCGTGTCCGTCTCCGTGTCGCCCGGCTTCGCGTAGCCGTTGGAAGGGATCGTCGTCTGCCCGCGCTTGACGGCATCATATTCGCGGTCGATCTGCTTCTTCAGCTGCTGCACGGCCTTCTCGTATGTCCCCTTCGAGAAACCCGTGTCGAGATAATGCAGGGCGAGATCGCGGTCGCTCTCGCGCATCACACCGGTCGGGTTCATGGCCTTGGCCCAATGCTCGGCGAGCTGCAGGTTGGCCATACCGAAGGTGACGAGCCTGTCGTCGTTGGTCGCGAGCTGGCCATGCTGGATGAAGTGATCAAACGGCACGTAGCCGGTGTAGCGCGTGACGTTCCTCGACTCCTCCAGAGCCGCCGGGATCGCGGCATCCGCTGCATTGAGAATGATCTTGAGCTGGGCCTCGCGCGTGCCACGGGTGCGCGCCTCGGCGTTCAGGGTGGCCTGCTGCGCGGCATACTCCTGCTTCTTGCGCGAGTAGTCTTCGTCCGAGATGTTGCGCGCGGCCTTGCGCTCCTCGAACTTCTGCTGAACCAGGGAGTTGTTCGCGCCGCTGTAGCCGAGCCGCTTCATGCGCGACTCGTCGCCAGTCGTCAGGGCGTAGTCGGCGATACCCTCGGCGGTCTTCTCGGAGATCGTCGCGGTCTTTTCGCCCTTGTTGATGATCTTGTCGCCCTCCTTGAACTGGTACGGCAAGCCAGTCCTCGGGTCCTTGAAGATGTATTCGCCCGTGGCAGAGTTGAACGCCCCCGGGATGACCATCCCCTCTTTCGTCACCAGCGTGCCGGAGGGCGTGAACTTCTCCCGGTCGTGTGCGTCCTGCTGCGCGAGCGTCCGCTCCTTGTACGGGCGCTCGGCGTTCTTCTGCTGGTCGAGATAGTGCTGCGCTTCGAGATCCAGCCGGCGCTGGCCCTGCTCGGCGGTGACGTCCTTCTGCGCCGCCTCGCGCTGCTGCTCCAGCACCTTCACGCCTTCGAGGCCACCGCGCCCGATGTTGACACCGGCATACGGCGAACTGCCGCCCATGATGCCAAGGCTCGCCGCGAGGAGAGCCATCCACGGGCTTTTGGTGAAGTCGCTGGCGGCGTCGTGCTTCTCGTGCTTCTTCTCGGTGGGCGTCTTCGTGTCGTCGCCCTCATCGGCAAACGACAGCGCCGACGACTGGCCCGGCGGTGCGTACGGGTTGTCGCCGCCAGGGTTGGTGATCGCCTTCGGCAGGCCGCTCTTGTCGACGGTGCCCGTATCGCCGGAGAACGCGAGCACCTGCGGCGTGCCCGTCGCGTCGGCCTTGTCCTCAATGGCCTGCGCGTACGCCTTGCGCGGGTCAGCGCGCGGCACCATGACGTCGCCGGGATCGAGCACCGCCGTGATGCGCGGATCGTAGCCGTAGGCGTTCTGCGAGCCCTGCATCACCGCTGCGGCCTGCGGGTTGCTCGCGCCGGCAGCGGGCGCCAGCGCGTCCCAGCCACCACGGTCGATCACCGGGTTGTTGCCGGCGACCGTGCTCGGGTCCTGCGGCGGCACGATGCCGGCGTTGCTGCCGTCGCCGTCGAAGCGCGCCGCGAACGTATCGCCGCCCGTGTCGAAGCCGGTGTACGGGTTGCTGACCGTGCCGCCACGGTTGGCGAACATGGCGCCGATCTTGGCGATGTTGCCGATGGCGCCGAGCGCCGTCGTGAGATCGCTGCCGCTGTTGCTCTGCTGCTGCGGCGGGTTGAGGTTGATCTGCGGGATATGCGCCTGGATCGGATGCGGCTGGCTCTGCGGAATGACGCCCATCTGGCTGACGTTGATCGGGTTGTCGCTGAAGCCGGACGGGAGGCTATAGACCGGCGTGCTCGCGCCCGGCGAGCCACCGCCGTCCATGTGCGGCACCTCGCCACCGACCGCGTACGGGCTCGTCGGGTTGACGAGGTTTTGGCCAGGCCCGTAGCCCTCATAGTCGGACGGCGAGAGACCAGGGAGCGGGTTTTGTGCCGAGCCGAGCTGCGAGGCCGGCACGTCGGCGCCGCTGCCCTTGTTGGTGAGATAGCCGTTGCTGCCGAATGCGCCCGTGGCGCCGAGCGCGGCCACACCGACGCCAGCGCCGCCCGCGAGCTGGCTGAAGATGCTCGGCTGCGCCGGAGTGGACTGCCCGGTGCCGTAGGTGGTGCCGCCGAGGCCGGGCGCGAGCGCGCCGACCGAGTTGGTGAGGAACTGGCTCTGCTGATACGGGAACGCCGCCTGAGCGAGCGCGAGCTGATACGGCGAGTTCAATTGCGCCTGCTGCAGCTGCTGCTGCAGGCCGCCCGTGCCGAGCTGCGCGTTGGCGGCGCCGAGCACCGAGTTCTGCCAGCCCGAGGCGAGCGACGCGTTGCCGTAGCCGGCCGCCTGCGCCTCCTGCACGGCGTTGGTGTACTGCTGCGCCAGGACGTTGCCCTCCTGCGCCGTCTGCTGCCCGGCGACGTCCGCCTGGCCAACCGCGACGCGATCCGCGCCAACGCCGCCGGCCTGCTGCGTGAGCGCGCCGGTCGTCTGCGACATCTGCTCGCCGAACAGGTTCTGCAATTGACCGGTGATGCTGCTGACGTACGGGTTGTAGAACGCCTGCGCGGCGGACGGCGTGAAGTTCTGCAGGCCCTGCTGGAAGTACGGGTTGGTCATCCCCTGCGCGTTGTTAACCGTATTGAACGCGCTCTGCTGGGCATTCGAGAAGCCCGCGACGGGCGCCTGCGGGATAGCGAACGGCAGCTGCGCGGTGTTCTGCGCCTGGGTGAGCGCGCCGCTGATGGCGTTGTAGGCGGCGGGCGTCGGCGTGTACGTCGACTGCTGCTGCGTGGTGCTGGTGCCCTTGTTACCCATCAGGCGTATGCCGCGCTAGACGAGTGCACCGAGCCCTTGTTGCCGTAGAGAAAGAACGCGCCGATGGGCGGCAGCATGCGCCGATAGAGCCGCACCTTGGCCTCGGTCCTCTCGTTCGAGATGATGCCGGTGAGCAGCGGGAGGTGGGTCCGGTCGCTCTGGGTCTTCATCCACTCGACCAGCGCCTTGGCGTGGCCGGAGCGTCGGCATTCCGGGTCCACGTAGACGATGAACTCCTCCAGATGCCGGTCGTGCGAGTACCAGTGCGTGCCGATGCAGACGAAGACCAGCGCCTCCAGGCGGCCGACGTCGCCGATCACGCCGATGGCGCCGCGCGGTCCGGTGTCCCACTCAGGGATCGCGTCGGGCACGAGCGCCCTGGAGAGAAACCACTCGACCTTCTCCGGCGCCAGCGTGAACTGGCCGTTCTCGCGGTGGCCTTGGAGGAAGAGGCGCCAGATCTCCTGGTGGTCCGCAGGCCCGGCAACGCGGACAATGGACGGGCACGTCATGGCTCAGTCCTTCTTCGGCGGTTTGAGGCCCTTGAGGGTCTTGATGTGCTTCGCGCGCGTGCGCAGCACCCACTTGTCCAATTCCTTGTGGCCGTGATCGAGGTCGCCGAACTTCTGGATGATCTTCTCGGGCGGGATCACGATCTCGCCGCCGGCCGCAATGATCGGCGTTGGCTCTCCGGTGCCGCCGCCACGCGCCTTCGGCGTCGTCGGCGGCTTCAAATTGATCGACGGGATGTGCGCCTTGATGCCGTGGCCCGCCATCGGCGCGCTGCCGTAGGGGCCCATCTTGAACATCTTGTTAACAATGTTGGCGCCGGCCAGGCTATTGCCCTGCCCGAGCGCCGCGACGTGATCGGCCGGGAGGACGTAGGCGCCGCCGCCGACTGTGATCGGCAGCTTGTCTGTGCGGCCCGGTACGGCGCTGTGGAGGAAGCCCTCATGAAACATCTGCCGCTGCGCCGAACGCTCACCCAGCGGCGCCTGGAAGCCTCCTGAGGCCATGTGAGCGCCTGCCCGTCGCGCGGTGTTGTAGGCGATGGCGAGCGCCTGCTGCCGCGACTGCACATGTGGCGACTTGCCGACGTCGTGCATCAGCGTGGCGACGTTCGCCTTAAAGGCTCCGGGCGACTTGCTGTGATCGAGCGGCATGGTCTGAGAATATCCTCAAAGCTTCGTTGTCGCAATTACCCGGCGCGGATGAGCGTCAGGCCGCCGACGTAGGTCGGCGGGAGCTGCGGCAGCGTGATCTGGCTGCTGCTGCCGTAGGTGATGCCGGTCTTGGCCGAGTTGGTGTTTGGGCTGTTCGAAGCACTACCGAACGCCTCATAGCTACCGCCGCCAGCCGAAATGCCGCCGACGATGGTGCCGTTGTTGATGAGGGTGTAAGCAATTCCGTGCACATGCCCGGGGTCGCTTGACTGTGGCAGATAGATGCTCGTGAGCATCGTCGCCTGCACGCCGCCGACGTTGCCAACCGCGCTCGCATTGAAGGTGGCGCCGTTGGCGCTGCTGATCGGCGTCGAGGCGCTCTGGTTCAGGGTGAGCCGGTACTTGCCTTGCGAGTTCGGCAGCGTCGTCCCGCCGAGCACGAGCGACAGGATCGGATAGGTCGCCGAGGAGAACGTGGTGCCGTCGCAGTTGAGGTACGGCGGCACGGTGCAGCCGGACACCCATAGCGGCACCGAGGAGCCGGCATAGTCCCAATATTGTCCGACGCGGCCGAGGTTCTTGTACTTCAAATTGGTCCCGTCGTTGAAGACGTCGATGGTCTCGCCCGGCGGGCAGCAGATCACCTGGCCGCCGGAGACCGTCGTTTCGAGTGTGATCGTGTATGCGCTCGATCCGGTGCACAGGTTCTGGATCTCGTACGCCTTGGTGAACGTGCTCGGGAACGTGATGGCGACGTTGCCGGCGAGCGTCGAATTGAACGTGATCTGCCGGCACTGATACTGGCCGGAGTTGAGCACGACGCCCGTGTTGTTCAGGCCGACCGTGGCAATACCGCCGACGATCAGGTCAATGAGGACCATGTTGCCGTTGACGGGCGAGTCCCACGAGCCGACGTCGGAGCCATTGCTCGGCTCCAGAAGGTTGACGTTCGCGGTGTAGCTGGTGGTCATAGATCACCTCTATTGCGGATAGATCGGCACTTTGCCGGTGAAGCCAGAACTCGTTGTCACAAGGATGAAGAACGACGCCTCCGAGGAGGTGAACGTCACGCTGCCGGTCGATGCCGGCGCGCTGGTCGACGTGCCGGTCACCTGCGGGAAGATGGCCTTGATCGCAGAGGTCATGTTGTTCATGGCCTGCACGCCGTTTTGTAGCGTTGCCCATGCGACGTCCCAACCTTGTGCCATTGCTACCTCCTGCCCGACATGCCGTACCGGAAACGGATGCGGCCAATGCGCCAGAACTCGCTCGACGCCGTGCTCTGGATGAAGGCCGACATCAGCCGGTTGCGGAAGCGGATGTTGATGAACTCGGTCGACTGCGTCACGACATACGGCCCGTACACGGTCGGCGTGTCGTTCGGGTAGTTGACGCCATAGAACGTGATGGTGACCGACGCGGTCGGCGAGGCCGAGCGGAGCCCGTAGATGAAGTCGGGAATGATCATGTCGACGAACGGGAAGTCCTGGCCCTCGCTGATCGTCCACCAGCCGGTCTGCACGCCGGGAAGGCTGGCGCCCGTGATCGAGGTGCCGGTCTCGTGCTGCCAGATCACGCCGTTGGCGTCGGCGCCGATGGGCATGCCGAGGATCGAGACGTCCGTCCAGGCGGTGCGGCTGATCGAGCCGTAGTCCCACTCGTACTCCTGGCCCTCGATGTGCACCTTGACGTAGCTGTCGCATTCACCCGCCGACGCGGCGGACGGGTAGAGCCACGCCACCTCGTTAAACGCGGAGTTAACCGCAACGCGGACCTTGTACTGGTTCGCGGAAGAAAGGTTCTGGAAGACCTGGTCCCAGACGCTGCACGGCAGCGGCACGACGCCGTTGGAGCCGAGCGTGAAGAAGTTGCTGTTGCTCATCCAGTACGGGTTGCCGGAGAGGATGCCGCAGGCGTGCGACGAGACCCAGCCGCAGCCCGTGCCGATCTTGGTGAAGTTGAAGACGATGACGCCGCCGACGTAGTTCATCGTCCAGACCTCGATGTCGGTCGAGATCAGGCCGAACTGCGGGCATTGAATGCCGCCGACGATCTGGCTCCCGGTCGAGAACGTGAACGAGCCCGCCGTGGTCTGGTTGGTGACGGCCCAGTTGGTGTAGTCGCCGGCATTGCACCAGCGCACCACCAATTGGTTCTGCACGCCGGACGACTGCACCGAGCGCCAGGCGACGAGGATCTGCTGCGGCATCGAGACAAAGATGCCGCCATTGAAGAACGGCGCCTCGTTGATCACCTGGGCGTTCTGGAAACCGAAGTCCGGCGACCACGCATAGATCGGCCCGTTGGTCGGGCACGCCAGAAGGACCTCGCCCCAGTTGTCGACGGTCCAGTCCACGGCGGTGATCGGCGTGCCTGGCACACCGGTCTGGCTCGTGCCCGTGCCGAAGCCGCCAGTCCCGAAACCACCCGCGCCGAAGCCGCTGCCGGCGGTCTGCGGGCCCAGCGTCACGTAGTAGACGATCTGCGCGTGGCTCGTGTTCATGGTCGCCGACGCGGTCGTGCTCGCCTGCGTCACCGAGGTGATGGTGAAGGCCGTGCTGTCGGTCACGCTGCTGATCTGGTACTTGCCCTGCACGACAATGCCGACGCTCGACCCGCTGCCGACCGTCGTCGGCGCAATGAACTGCTGGAAGAGGCCGGTCGTCGCCGTGAAGCCGTTATTGGGCAGCGTCACGGTCACGGTCGCCGAGCCGGACGAAATGTTGAAGATCGGCAGGATGCCGCTCGACGCGACGGTCGCGGTCGACGCGTACGGAAGGAGGATGGTGTAGACCGTCGAGCCGCCGACCGTATGGATCGGGTACGCGCCGTTGAGCAGGTACGGGCCAATGGCGACCGGCGTGTTCAGGTAGATGGTGTTGTAGAGCGACGCGTTCGCGTTGGCGTCGACAATGGTGCAGACCAGGTTGGCGCTGCCGCCGGTCGCCGACGAGATCGAGAAGTTCGGCGCCGGGTTGGTGGTGACGGTCTGCGGCGTGATGTCCTGGTAGCTGCCTGCGGTGACCACGCCGAGGTTGCCGGTGCCGGCGATGCTCAGGTGCTGCGTCCCGGCGGCGTCCTGCCACGGATGGAGATCGCGCACCGTGGAGCCGAACGTGGCGTAGTATTGCGCCCAGCCGCCCACCGTCTGGATCATCGCCTCCTTGTACCGGATCAGCTGCGACACCGAGACGCCGGCCGAGTTCGCCGAGAGCGTCTTCTGCGTGTCCACGCCGGGAACGAGCTGCACCGCGCTCCAGGTCATCAGGCCCTCGGCGGCGTTGCGGTCGGCGCCGGGATCTTGTCCGACCAGGTGACCGACATGAACTTCTGGCGCAGGCTATCGGTCATCGCCGACTGCATGAGCTTCGTGGCCTGGTTCTCCCAGCTCTGCGCCATCTGCGGGTTGTCGCTCTGGGCGCCGAAGTCGCGCATGTGGCCCGCCATGAACACCATGCCGAGGGCGATCATCAGCTCGGGCAGGTTCTGCGAGAGCCAGGTCGTCGGGTTGGACGCGGACATCGGCGCCGGCCGGATCACGCCGATCACCTCAGTGCCGTAGGCCTGATCCGGCGTCGGCCCGAAGATGATCTCGGTGTCGGTGATGCGCGCGAAGTACTCCGGCTGTCCGGTGTTGCTCGACGTGGCGGACGGGTAGATCGCGTCGATCACCGCTTTTGAGGCCGGCGTCAGCGGCACGCGGGTGGCGTAGGACGAGGTGGCGCCGGCCGAGGTCAGGAGGTTCAGGGCCTCAATTTCGAGGAGCGTGCCCTGCGTCGTCGAGAGCGCGATGGACTGCACACCCGAGGAGCACGAGACCGAGGTGTCGGTCACGCGCACCGCCGGGAGGTCGAGTTCGCGGTAGGCGCGGCCTTCGACGTAGTCGATGCAGCCAGGCATGATGCCCTGGAAGTTGTTGTCGCCGGAGACAAGGATCGTCGAACTGATCACCGTGAGGGTGGCGATCTCGGAGACGAACGATGAGTAGGTCAGACCAACCATGGGCGCCTCAGATGTCGTTCGGAGCAGCGTCGGAGACGTTCAGGATCGCCTGGGCGATGTAGACCGACGAGACGCCGTCGCCCTGGATGGCGATCTGGTGGTACGGGTACGCGGCGCCGGAGGTTGTCGTCGCCGTGAGCACCTCGCCGACGACGCCGAGCGTCGTGGTCGAGTAGATCGTCGTCCAGGTGTTGCCGTCGTAGCTGCCGTTCAGGTAGACGCCCGTCTGCGGTGTCGCGGAATTGAGGAACGGCTGATCGTTCGGCGCGTAGAGCGTGAAGCTCGAAACGGTGTGCTCCACCGCCGCGACGGTCGACGGGAGCGTGAGCGCAATGCCGCTCGGCTGCGCGTTCCAGTTCTTGCCGACCGTGTTCTGGTAGCTGCTGTTGCTCACCGCGAGCGCCGCGCTCATCTCGGCGCGCTTATTGGTGACGCCATTGAACGCGGCATCAACGCCGCCATTGAGCTTCATGTTGCCGATGCTGCCCGATACCGAGCGCGGCGGGTGCGGCAGGAAGTTGTCGCCCGGGTTGTAGCCGAGCGCCGAGAGCGGGTTGTCGGCATTGACGTAGTTCTCGGGACGCGGGTCGGCGACCGGCACCGGGTCCATCGGCAGGCGGATGGTGCGCCCGCTCTCCTGCGGCACGTCAAGGCAGGTGCGGCAGACCTGGATGCGCAGGTTGAACAGGCGCGGCCCCTGCTGCCAGTCCCACTGCCACTGCAGATCGCCCTTGTTGTACATGAAGCCGCAGCGGTCGCAGATGGCGAGCGCCTGTGGCGCCCGGCTGCTGATCTTGGCGTGACCATGTGGCCGCATGTCAGCGCCTCCAGTAGCCGGTCATGCCGGGCGTGACGTAGAGCGGCACCCACTCCGTGTCCTCGGTCGAGGCGATCATCCAGGCCTCATCCCGGTCGGCCTTCCGCAGCTGCTCCTGCTCGGGCCGGTAGATGCGCGCCAGGCGGTGCGCGAGGTCGGCGGTGATCGCGTCGAAGAACCGCGTCGGCAGCTGGAGGTTCTGCCCGTTGCCGACCGTGGCGTCCTGGATCTGGTTGGCGGCGTAGTAGAAGAAGTCGTACGGGTACGAGCCATCCGGCGTCAGGTAGAACGTGATGGTCGGCGAGATCTGCCGGTCGAAGAAGTACTGGCTCGGGAAGCCCTGCGTGTTCTTGGTCGAGATCGCGGCGTACTCGTCGCGCGAGATCGGGAACATGTAGCGGTCGAGCTGCGGGTTGCTGGAATAGCGGATGAAGCAGGAGAAGATCATCCGCGTCTCGGCCGGCAGCGAGTACGTCGCCGAGCCCTGGACGAGCGGGATCGTCGCCTGCTGGATGGTCCACTGGTTCTGCCCAGGCATCGTGTTGAAGCGGACCAGCGCCAGGTTCAGCTCCATGATCGCGCGCTGCATCTGCGTCTGCTGGATCTCGGTCGGCCGGATCTGGATGCGGTCGAAGGCATTGAGGATGAACTCGCCACCGCTCGGGTTGAAATTGTAAGTGCCCGAGGTGGTCTGAACCGGGTTGAACGGGTTGCTCATGAGATCAACCTCAATGTGCCGGTGGTGGCGGTCGCCTGCCCTGGCGCCGAGATCGAGTAACTCGTGATGCCGAGCGCCGCGACGTTGGTGCCCCAGGTCGCGGTGAAGAACGAGCCGGACTGCGACATGCCAATGGTCACGGTGTTCGTGACGATGCTGTTCGACGAATACGGGTAGGTGATGGAGAGCGTTGCCGACGTCGGCACGGTGAGCGTGTCCGTGGAGTCGAAGAACTCCGCAGTGAACTGCACGGTCGAGCCAAGGGTGACGTTGATCGGCATCGCACGGCTATACCATGCTCTGAGGCATTCCTCAAAGCATGGTCATAGGATCTGGATTGAGACGTGCGCCGAGGTGATAACAGCGACGGCCGAGCCACCGACAACGGTGGAGGCCTGTTCAATTGCGCCCGAGGTGCCTGCGGTGGCCACCTGCTCCACCACGCCGATCTCGCCGCCCGTGAAGCTCTCCTCGATCACGCCGATCTCGCCGGAGACAACGGTGTTCCAGAAGCGGACGCTCTCGACCAGGGTGTCCTTGGTCTCGATGGCCGAGAGCGCCGCGAACGTCGTCGCGGTCGGCCGCAGCTGGCTCGGCCCGGTGTAGAATTGCTGCAGCCAGGAGCCGAGGCCGATCTTGAGCCGCACGGGCTCGGACAGGTTCGCGAACCACTCGATCAGCTCCTGGAGCGGGATGACGGACGGGTCGGTCGCGAAGAACTGCTGCTCCGGCGCCGGCAGGCCGGGCTTGAGCCGCACGGGCTCGGTCAGCCAGTTGTAGTAGGCGAACGAGACGAGCGGCTTGTAGCTGCCGTAGGCCAAGAACTGCTGCTCGGCGGCCGGCACGCCGGGCTTCTGGCGCACGGGTTCCGAAAGCCAGTCGAAATACGAGAACGTGACAACGGGCTTCTGGTCGCCGTAGGCGAACGCCTGCTGCAGCTCCGGCCGCAGCCCTGGCTTGATGCGGACAGGCTCCGAGAGCCAGTCGAACCAGGAAATGTTGATAAACGGGAACGGCTGGGAGAACTCGTACTGGTTGTCGCCCGGCAGCAGCCGCAGCGACACCCGAACCGGGTCCGACAGGTTGTTGAAGTAAGCGAACGAGACGAGCGGGTTGTTCGGCGCCTGGATCAGCGCCTGCTGGTCGGCAGCGGCCAACCCAAGCTTCGTTTTGACGATTGGCTCGGACCACGCATAGTGCCACGACGCCTCGTCGTTGCTCGGGTCCAGCGCCTGCGGTATCGGCGCGAAGGCGCCAGATGCGGCCAAGGCGATGGCGAGAGCCGGCGCGATCTTCTGCCGCACGGGCTCGGACCATGGGAAATGCCACTCGCTTTCGGTCTGAGCCGGGTCACTCCGCGCGAGAACCGGTTCGGTCGTTTGCTGGTACTGAAATCTTAGCATTTCAGTAGCTCACGATCTCTTTCGTGATGATCGGGTCCGCGTAGACCGGGTAGCCGTGGATGTAGTCGGCAACCGTCAGCGTGATCGCCGCCCAGCCCAGCGACATCGAACCGGAGCTACCTCCGGTCAGATACGCAAAATTGGCCAAATCGCCAGGATTGTACGTATCTGTGTGCGTCGAGTCTTCGAACGCGCCGGTTGTTGACGAGCCGACGCTGAACGTATTGGCGCCATTGGCGCCGTTCTTCCTGAGCGTAAATGGCGTCGCGCCGTTGACCGAGTTGCTCAGCACATAGCACCGGAAGTGAGCCAGCGATCCCATAACGCTAAGCGGAACTTGGACAAGCGACTCGGTCGTGTTTGTTCCACCCCAATCATAGGCCGCATTGCATAGCGGCTGGTATTGCGTGGAAGCGCTATACGCAATGCCGTTAAGGATGGTCGAAATCTCGCTCGCGGTCGTCGTATGCGAGATTTGGCACGCAAACATGTTGCCTATGGTGCCCCCGGTTAAAGCCGGGCTAGTGAACCCAAAGCTATCCCCGTTAACAAGCGTGTCCGAGTGCGTCGTGTCCTCATAAATACCCGTCACGCCGCTGGTAGCGGTTACCGTCTGGTTGCCGGCGGCGCCGTTGTGCCGCGAGGTGCAGGTGAAATTAGCCGTCGTCGAGTTTTGCTGGAGCATCAAAATCATGTGCGACGCCGTCCCGGGCGCGCGTATCAGTGTCGCGCCTTGTCCCGTCGTGCCACCGACCTGTGCGCCCGCCAACGAATAGTAGCTGACCGTGGAAACGCCACCAGAATAGCCCGTACCGTGAAGGCTATACGTTCCGCTATCGGCGGACACGACCATCATGAAGAACGGCGTTTCGTAGCCCGTGCCGCTCCCGGTCTGCAGCAGGTTGATCGTGTCGCCGACCGCAAAATGGATCGTGTTCGTCGTGTGGAAGACGCCAGCGGTGCTGTCGGTCGCGTTAATCGCCACGCCCGTCGAAGTGCTGTTCTGCCTGAGCGTAAGAGCGCGGCTGGTGCCGTTGGCGTCAAAGGCCGCGTACATGACGACCACGGAACCTGAAAACCGCATGGTACGCGTCGCCTGCGACTCGGTCGATGCGTTCAACCAGCCGCCGCCCGCAAACACGTAAGTCGGCAGCGTCTGAGGGTACAGGTTCGAGCCGCCAGTGATCGTCGCGGCCATCAGACCACTGCCGAAATAAGTGTCGCCGCAATGACCGTCGATGATCCTGGTGTCGCCTGCACGGCGGCCAGCTGCGCGGCGGTGACGTTGTTCAGGATCATCTGGTCGGTCGAGCTGTACGTGACGAAGGTCCGCCTTGGATCAGCGCCCAGCGCGATCAGCTGGTTCAGAACGACGTTCTTGGCGCGGTTGTGTGCGAGAACGGCGGTCAGGTGATCCGAGCTACCTGCAACGGACGAATGCTTCGTGCAGGCATTGATGGTTGCCGTCCAAGTAACATTGGCGTCATACTCGATGACGCAGCCGCACGTATCCGGTGACCACCGTGTCATGTTCAGTCCCCATAGGTTCGGATCGCCCTGATCCCATAGGACCGGAGCGCTATGTCCCGCGCCTCCATCCGCTCAAGCTTCTTTTCCATCGGGTCGCAGCTGCCCGCCTTAACGCAGTCCGGGCAGATCATCTTCATGCAGAGCCGGCACATGCCGCCCAGGTCGTCCGGGTCGCACCTCGGCCGCACGATGACCACCTTGTTGCAGTGGAAGCAGGTGAACGTGTCCGCTTCCTGCCGCAAGCCGCCCGGGTCGAAGCTGAACGCGTAGCCGCCAGCGCCGTGCATACTACTGCTCGCTGAAGAGCACCGTGCCGGTGAACGTGCCGGTGTAGCCCGCCGACCGCGCCGAGAGCACGAAGCCGTTGTAGGTCGCCGCCGGATAGACCAGTTCGGAGCCCGGCGCCGCGACCCAGCGGTACGAGGCGCGCTGGTTGACACCGACATAAAAGTTCTGGACGCCGAGCGTGCAGGCGGCGGACGACACGACGGACGAGTTCACCGCCGCAAACGCCGCAAAGCCGGCGTCGGCGGTGTCCAGCGCCGTCTCGCTCGACACGCTGGAGATCGAGCCCAGCCAGGCCGCCGAGGAGAAGACGGTGCCACGGTTGACCGCCCACTCGACGTAGTTGTCGGCCGGCGTGCCGTTGGTGCCGATCAGGATGTCGTAGATCTTGCCGCGCCGCAGGCCGGTGATGGTCGGCGCGTTGGTGATGTTGCCGCTCGACGCGGCCACCAGGATGATGGGCGTGTAGGTGGTGCCCATGGTCACCTGCCCGGTCCAGTTCGTCGAGTTCGTCAGTGCAAAGTTAGCCATGCTGGCTCTCCGTCGCGGCAGGATCGACCGCGCGCTTGCGGCGCGGCTTGCGAGGCGTCGCGGCGACCTCGGCGGGTTGAATGTTGTATTGCGGCACGGCCCACTGAGGCTGCGGCGTAAACACCGGCAGGACCTGCGCGGGCCCGGGCATCTCCAATTCGACGATCCGCTTCTTGAGCTGCGCGTTCTCGTACTGCAGCCGGCCCATGTCGTTGGAGACGCCGGACCAGATGCTCTCGAAGTAGTCGAGGTCCTCCATCGCGCCCTGCAGGTACGTGATGGAGTTGTTGAGCCGGTCGCGCTCCTGGGTCATGCCGTTGATGCGGCCACCCACCTCCTCGCGCCTGGCCATGATCTTGCGGCCGAAGGGCGTGCTGTCGACGTAGGCGTACAGAGCCGGGCTCTGCATGATGTCGCTCTCGTGCGGCGCCGACACCTTGATGCCGAGCTTCATCGCCTCACGCTTGAAATGGAAGAAGCCGGGACGCTGCCGGATGTACTCGTCGCGGCTCGCCATATCGATGCCGTAGAGCGCGATCTCGGTGGCACCCTGGTCGATGGCCAGCGCCATCATCCAGGCGAACGACGAGGTGAAGAACTCGTCGCCGAACTTGGCGACCAGGTAGTCCTTCGGGAACACCGTCGCCCTGGGCACGAGGGTCTGGTCCTGCATGTAGACCGGGAACGGCTGCACCTTGAGCCACTCGATGTACGGGCGCCCGTAGCTCTCATTCTGCGGCCAGAGGAGGTTCGAGTGCAGCTCGAACCAGACGTCAACGCGCGGCAGGGTGTTCTGGTTACCCGGCGAGCAGGCCCAGATCTTCCACGAGGGATCGTTATAGGGCGCCAGCATGCGCGACGACGGCGCGGTGCCGATGAGAGCCACCTTGAGCGGCGCGGACGCGGGAGCGGCGGCCGGAGTTGGGTTATGAGCCGCCCCGGCCGCCGCACCGACCGACGCGGGTGCGCCATCTTCGCGGGTCGGTTCATGCGCCGCAATGACATGCGGCTGGCCATTGTTGCCGTTGAGGTGTGCCTGCTGAAACGTGGGAGTGAGAATTGTCATTCAGTTGCCCGTGATGGTGCCAGCCGTCACGGCGACCGTCTGGCCTGCGGTGATGCTGTTGGTGGGTGAGATGATGATGTCGGCAGGGCCCGGCGGCGTGTTCACGGTCAGGCCGTAGATGACGATGTTGCCGTTGCTGTCTTCGAACCTCGCCGCCGCCGCCTGGCCGCTCAATGCGGCCGAGGGATCGATCAGCGAGAGGCCATTGAGGGTCATCGCGCCATTCGCGGCGGTCCAGCTCGGGCGTGACAATTGCAATGAGGAGAGGATGTTGCCGCCGGCATCGAGCAAGCGCATGTAGCCATTGCTGGCGCCTGCATCGATGGCGTTGATCACCTGCTGCAGCCTGTTGGTCAGAACGGTGACGCTGTAGTCGACGGCCAAGACAAACCCCTAGCAAAGGTCTGAGGAGGTCCTCATAGCATCAATGCAATTGCGCGTCTATCCGATGCCGACCTGCAGCGCGGTCAGCGAGACGACGGCGCCAGACGACGCGGTGACGGTCAGCCGCCAGGCCGCGATGGGCGTGGTGATGCTGGTGTAGAAGTTGGTGTAGCCGGACGACGTCGCGGGATAGGTCGAGAAGATCGTCACGCCGGAAGAGTTCGGGTAGATGCCCGTCGAGTTCAGGAAGGTGAAGGTCGGGTCCTCGACCGTGTAGTCGATCTGGAAGGTGGTGAGCGAGGCGCCGGCCGTCACGGCGCTGAAGCCGATGTTCATCGGCGCCGTCACGTGCCAGTTCGTGAGCTTCCACGGGCTCGAACCAGACGAGTTCAATGTGACGGTGATCGGCTGCATCTCGGCCCTTCAGGCCTTAGCCCCGGTGTGCAGAGCTGAACGGGTTGGCGTCGCAGCTGCCGCCGCGCGCCTTCTTCATCCGGTGCTTGCCCTTGTGGCCGTGCACGGAGCCGCCATGCTTCTTCTCGTGAGCTTCCTTCATCTCCTTCGAGCCCTGGTCGTCGGCCTCGAAGTGCTTCTCGTGCAGCGAGCCGCCGCGCGCCTTGTGCTTCATGTGGTGCTTGGTGTGACCCATGGTTCTGCTCCTTAGACCGACGAGTACTGGGTGTAGCCGAACAGCGGCGCCACGTTGGTGGAGGTGATCGCCGCGATGTTGGCGGCGGTCGGGTTGCACTGGATCTGCACCCGCAGCGTGCCGTTCGAGGCGGTCGTGCTCTCGTAGATGCCGCGCACGTCGGGCGTGGTCGACGTCTGGGTCACGATGGTCGACGCCAAGATCAGGTTCGCCGAGGACAGCGCCACCGCGACCTGGCTCGAATACGAGGTCGGCAGCAGGTTGATCAGCGCGTTCTGGCCCGTGTACGGCGTGTAGAGCGGCATGCCGTAGTGGTCACTGATGCCGATGCTCACGCCGCTCGACGTCGGCGTCGAGCAGTTGGTGATCGACGAGACGTACTTGAACGCCTTCTGGCTGTAGATCAGGTAGCCCGACGACTGCGACGTGCCCTGCGACAGCGCGATGGTCTCGGTGATCTTGTAGCCGTACATGTCACGGCCGGCGATTGACCAGGTGCCGAGGTCGCCCGAGGACGACGTGGTGATCGAGATGCAGCGGCCGGTGCCGCCGGCCGGGTTCCAGACCGCGAACGCGCCGTCGCTGCCGAACGACAGATACGCGGCGGTGCTGTCGATGGCCAGCAGGTTGGCGGTCGCCTTCCCGGTCTCGGGCGCGATGATCGTGGTCTGGTACGTGCCGTTGGCCGACGACGCGGCGTTGAGCGTGTACGTGGTGGTGCCGGACGAGACGGCGGTGTTCGACACGAACGCGTTGGTCGACAACGTGGTGGGCACGTAGTCGATCTGCGCAATGTTGTTGAAGAAGCTCACCGTCAGCTTCGAGTGGCCCGGCTGGTAGGCGTACGCCACCCGAGGGTCCATCATCGAGTCACCGAGGTCCGACCACATCGGCGCCCGGTTCGGGTTGTGCTCCAGGTCGTTGCCGAGGATGCCCGTGCCGGCGGTCGACGTCTGCACGAGGCCGAACTGGCCAATTGGTCCAGTGAATGCGGTTTCCGTCATTGGTCCATCCGCCGGTTACGAGGTCGGGAACGTGCCCCAGATGTGCCGCCAGTCGAAGTACGACGGCACATAGCGCTGGTAGCCCTTGACCAAGAGGTTGTCGGTCGAGAACTCGACGCTCATGTCGCTCTCGAATGCCTTGCGGTTGAAGAACACCAGGCCCGGGTGGTTGGTCAGGACGAACCACGCGTAGTTCGAGGTCAGGTAGTCATAGACCATGTAGCCTTCCTTGAAGGACTGCTCCATTTCCCTGACAGCGTTGACGTCGTTGTTGCCGGTGCCGACGCGCAGCTCGGACTTGAACAGGCGCGCCGCGATGGGCTCCAGGTTCGCCGGCACGATCAGCTTCTGGCCGCGAGCGTGGATCTTCAGGCCCGCGTTGTTCTTCCAGGTCGAGCGGATGGTGATCGCCGCGTTGAGCAGCGAGGTCTCGTTCAGCGAGACGTCCGGCGACGGCTGGTTGGCGATGGTGGCGCCGTCGATGGGATGCGCGGTGTTGATCAGCGACACGCCGTCGCCCTGCACCGTGGTGTTGAACGTCGTCGCGGTGTTGATGATGTTGGCGGCGTAGACCTCCTCGGTCTCCTTGAACGCCTCCATCAGGCCGTCGTTGTTCGGCCCGAACTCTGCCTTGTACAGGTTGTCGTCGATGGCGGGACGGGTGATGGCGTACATCAACCCGATCTCGAAGTGCTGCGCATTGTAGATGTAGCGCTGCCCGCTGTTGTTGTCGGTGGCGGTCGGGCCACCTTCATTCTTCAGCTGGGCGTAGCCGAGGTACCGCATCGAGGCCCGGCGCTCCAGCGACATGTTGGAGTCGGCCTGCTTGAAGATCTGCGGCCACTGCCGCTCGATCATCGGGTACCGGCCGTCAATACCCCAGAGGCCGGGAAGGAGGAGATCCTTGATCTGCGAAAGTGCGACGGGCATCGGTCATCCTCCCTTTTACGAGCTGCGCGCCGTCAGATTGAGACGGTCGCAGTTGTTGAGGCGAACGATGAGCATGTTCGCGACGTTGGTGTTGTCCGTGCCGTTGATGAAGGCGTTGGTGCCGATGGCCGGGCCGGAGAGGCCGCCAGGAGGCGCATACGCCGAGTAGAAGTCGACGATGCGGAACGGCTGGCTGTTGCTCGACGTGGTCGAGGTCGACTCGACCGTGACGTTCGAGTAGCCGGAGAGCGTGTTGCCGGTCGTGGTGTTGTAGGTGATGCCGATGTTCAGGCCGATGTAGGACGACAGGATCGTCGCCTTGGTCGAGGCCTGCACCAGGAACTGCTCATCAGGGTCGTCGATGACGTACGCCTTGATGTCCATCGTCGAGCCGGTGACGGAGCCGTCGTAGTAGTTGCTCCACACGACGCGCTGAACGATGGGCTGATACTGGTAACAACCCTGGAAGACGCCCCGACACAGGAAGCCGGTCGACGTCGAAACAGAGTTGTTGTTAACCGACGTGATGTAGGCGCCGGAAAGGTTGGTGCCGCCGTTGCTCGACGTCATCACGGGATCGCCCCGGAAGATCAAGCCGGCGTCGGTGGATGCGATCCAGACTTCGGTCAAGCCGGCAGTCGGCGACCCGCCTTCGGCGCGGCGGAAGCTCTGGAAGCCCATCGTGGGAGATGCAATGGTATTCGTCATGTGGACGGCTCCTGAATGGCAACCACCCGCGACATCGCGGTCTGGTCATCACCTGAGCCTCCACAGCGCGCGGAGGGCGACTTATTGGAGCCAGCGCGGCTTCAATGAATTGAGAACTACCTCAGTTCTTGATGCCGCGCAAGACCCATGCGGTTTACTCCGGGATCTCGATCCGCTCGACCGAGCGGTTGATCGTGTTCTTGACGCTCTTGTGGTTGGAGCCGGTGACGCCAGGAATGCCGTGGCCGATCTGGTCCTCGGCAATGCGCAGCGGCAGCTGCGCGTCGCGCACCTCGGCGCGCTTGGCCTTCTTCTGCAGCTCGGTCGGGCGCGCGACCAGAAGGCAGTCGTCCACCGTGATCGGCGCGCTGTTGTCGCCCTTCGGCATGAACAGCCCGTCGAGGATGCCGTCAAAGTCTTCCTGGTGGACCGGCGTCCAGCCGCCCTTGGTCATCCGCGACATCTCCTGCGGCATCTCCATGCCGCGCACGGCGCGGGTGATCCACTGCAACGCGATGCCGTCGCGCCAGAGCGCATCGACGATCTCCTGCGGGATCTTGAGCCGGTCGCTGCCTTCAAGGCCGACGCCAGCGAAGTCGTCGCCCTCCCAGTTCGGCTGCGCCTTCATTTTGAGAACCATCGGGTTCCTCGGCGGCGCGACGGCACGGTCGGCGGCGGCAGTGACCGCCTCGGGCGTCATCCTGGCGCGCGGCTTGCCCTTCGGCCAGCCGCCGCGACGCGGCGTGGCGCCGGTTTCGGTATTCTCACTCATCCGGTCTGCTCCGTGGTCTGGCGATAGCTGCCGTTGGCCTTCATGGCCGCGAGCTTGCGCTTGTTCGCCGCGTAGAGCGCTTCCTTCTGCGCATTGGTCATGTCCGTCGCGGTGAACGAGTTGCGGGCGATCAGCCGCTCCTCGGGCGAGAGCGTGACCGAGTTGGTCTGCCGCGTGCCATTGGCACTCGGCACGTCACGAGAGACAGGGGCAGACACGGGCATACTCCTTCGTTGCTGCTGCTGCGGTGGATCGGGCTCCTTCTTGAACCCGAACTTGGTGTCGAGCGCGTCGAAATACGCGGTCGAGAATGCCGAGATGCCGTCCAGTTCGACGATGGCGCCGTGCGCCGCCTGGATCTTGGCGTTCTGCTTGGCGTCGTTGATGAACTCAGGGTGCTTGCGCAGCCAGTCCCTCGCCTGCTCCGGCAGCTGCGAAATGCGGGCCTCGAAGTCCTGGCTCGCCGGCCTGGCGGGCGTGGCCGGCGCCGCCGTCTTGGCCGCCTCGCGCCGGGTCTCGAACGACTGCTTGCCCTCGTCGAGGCGCTCGATGCGCGCGGCGGCGGTGGCGATCAGGCGCTGCGCCTTGGCGGCGTTCGACCAGTCGCCGGCCGCCGAGAACGCGGCATAGTCGGCCTCAGCCTTTTCCAGCACCGAGGTCTCGGCGGCGATGGCGGTGAGGACCGAGTTGTACTGGGCGTCCTCACGCTCGCCGCGCTCCTTGGTGATCTCCTCCTGGTGCTGCTGCGCCTGGCGCAGGGCCTCGTCGCGCTCGCGCTGCGCCGTGCGCGCCAGATCCTCGGCGCGCTGCTGCGCTTCGAGCGCCTTCTGCAGCGGGCCGCCTTCGTCATCGTCGACCTTCTTCTTGGTCGGCGGCGGCGCCAGGTTGATCTCTACCGGGACGTCGAGATCATCATCGGGAAGTTCGATGACGACCGACTCTTCCGGCACCGAATTGTCGTCCATGAGTACCGGCTCTTTGACCGGCGGTGGTTTGATCCTGGGCATCAGAAGGTCACCGTGTCAGGGTTGATGAGGCGCATGCGGATGTGCTGCGGACCGAGCAGCCGGCAATGCACGTCGTTGATGATCAGCTGCGCACCGTCCTTGACGGTGTAGACGATCCAGTCGCCGACGTTGACGCGCTGACCGTCGAACGTCGTCTCCGCGTCGTCCTCGAACGCGGTCGGGCCCATCTTCACGACGAGGCCGACCTTGGACTGGTACGCGTCTTCCTGGATCTGGTCGTCGGCGGCGTACCACTTCATGCCGCCAAGCGTGCCCTGGCGTGGACGCGGACGCGTCACGACGAGGATCTGGTTATAGAACACCTCAAGGCCCGACAGGTCGCCGAGGTGCTTCAGGATGGCTTCCTTGGTGCTGCCATCCTCGGCAATTGGAAGCGTCTTCTTTGCGTGTTGGACTGACACTTAGAGTTCTCCACTCAATTTCAGGTCGGCCTCGCGCGAGATGTTCAGCGCGATATTGAGCCCCTGCAGTTCGCCGACCATGCGCTTGTAGGCCGCATAGTCGCCCGGTACGCCATCGACGATGGCGTTGACGAGATCGGCGCGGTGCGCCGCGAGCAGTTCCTCGAACACCCGCGAGTGATGGCTCTTGACCGTCACTTGCCTTTCGCCCTCCGCTCGGCCTTCTCCTTGCGGCCGACGCCGGTCGCGGCGCCGCCCGTGTAGAAGCCGCTGTTCTTCTTGGTGCGGTCGGCCCACTTCTTGTCGTTGGCCTTGGTGTCCTCGCCCTCGATGTACTTGATGCGACCGCCGGACTTGCGCATCGGCATGCCCGGAGGAGGCGGCGCGCCAGGGCCACCCGGCGGCGGCATCATCGGCTTGGGAGGAAGGGCCGGGCCAGCCATCGGCGGCCCGGCAGGTGGGCCGCCAGGCATAGGCCCAGCGACCGGAGGAGCCCCTTCTTTGTGCGGCATCACAATGGCGATGTTGGTCTGGTGACCCTTGCCGCCCTTCTTGACCTTGCCGCCGCGCGCGTAACGCTTCGGCGCGCTGTGGCCGGTGACCTTGTCATGGGCCTCGGCTGCGGACTTGCTGGTTACCTTGCTGAAGGCGTGGCTCTTGGCGTGCTGCTTCGCGCCCGCCGGCTCTTCCTTCAGGACGACGTGGCCGACGCGACGGTGCGCGACCTGGTGCTCACGATGCTGGTGATACGGGTGGGTCATGTTCGTTACTCCACGAAGCCGTAGATGGGTTTGATGATGAAGCTCAGGGTGTTCGTGAATTTGTCGGCATGATCATGGTGTGCCGACTGGCTGCCGCTGGCCTCGATGGAGACGGCCGACGCGTCCGGCATTGCCGCCAGCGACACCTGAATAATATTGAGCACCTTGTTCTTGATGCTCTCTTCCGGCTCGCTGCACTCGTACGCCGACAGCGCCTTCTCGGCCGACGCCACCACGGCGGCGGGCTTGCCAATTGCGTAAAACGACCACGACATCTACTTGCCTCCGCTGGGTTTCGGCTTTGCCGCCGCTGCCTTCCGCTGCACTTCCGCCATTGCCTTCTTCTGTTCGAGGTCGGCGGCATTCTTCTGCTCGTTGAGACGCATGGTCTGCTCGTGCGCCTGCTGTTGCGTCGCCAGCGTCTGCTGGTGCCGCTCGCGCTCGGCCTGCAGCTGCTGCTGGTTCCTGGCGTGGTCGGCCTGCAGCTGCACCGCCGTCTTGGCGACGTTCTGCTGCAGGTCCGCCTGGGCGCCGACGTGGTCGGTCACCATCTCGTGGTGCGCCTGCGCGCGCTGGATCGCCATGTCCTGCTGCGACTGCGCGTGCGTCATCTGCAGGTCGTGGGCGTGGATGATCATCTCGGCCTGCACCCGCATCTGCTCCAGGTAGATCTCGAAGCCCTGCATGCGCTCCTTGAACTGGCGCTCGGCGGCGGCGTCGGCGAACTCGGCCTGCTGCTTCTGCTGGTCGAGGTAGAGCTTCGCCTGGTCGATCTGCGTCTTCATTTGCTCCGCCTGCGCCTTGGCCTGAATGGCGACCATGCGCGGATCGGGCGGCGGCTGGTTCGTTTGCGCGGTGATCAGGCCCTCGCTGTCGATGTCGGCGATCCGCATGATGCGCTTCAGCGCCGCGCGGCCGTCCATGTCCTGCGGGTACTTCGTAACCAGCATGTCGATGATGGTCGCCTTGGCGATCCGGTGCAGGCTGGTCGGGTTGTTGGGATCGGCGACAGGCACCAGCTCGCGCTCTTCGAGCGCCTGCTTGAACTGCTCGATGGTCCACTGCCGCGCCGGCTTCTTGTTGTGGCGCCAGAACGCTTCAGGGTCCTCACGGAAGCGCTCCTTGAGGAGCGCGAACTCTTCCGCCTGGGCGGCATGGAGGCGCTTGTGCACGCTGTCCATGATCTTTGTCGCCTGCTCGATCAGTGCCATGGTGGTGCCGACCGGCACATCCGCCTTGCCCTCGCCGATGTTGAGGTCGGCGGTCTGGCCGAGCCGCTGGCCCACCTCCTCGATGTGCACGGCGAGCTGCGCGAACGCGGCGCCCGTGTCCTTGTACGGCAGCGGCATGAACGCGTCGCTGATCTTCATGCCCGGCGGCACGTCGACCGGGAAGCCGCCACCAGGCGGCACGCGGATCTGGTTGATGTTCTGGCGCCCGGCCTGCTTGGCGAACAGGAAGCCCGGGAAGTTCGCGAACATGCCGTTGTCGATCATGATCCGCCAGATCGCGGTCAGCGCCATGGTGACGTTGCCGAGCAGGTGGATGAGGCCGATGCCGTAGAAGCCCAGGCCACGGATGAATGGGAATTGCACGAAGAAGTTCTTGGCCAGCGCCTGCTCGTCGTCCTCGGCCCAGTTGCGGCGCACGGCGAGAACCTGGCGGCTCTCCTTCTCGATGGTGACGACGTACGGGAGCGGCAGCTCCTTGCCCTTGAATTGCTTCGGCGCGAAGTCCGGCAGGTCCCACTCGCAGTAGCATTCGTAGACGGTGTAGTCGGCGTCCTTCGGCTGCTGCGGCTGCGGCTTGTACCCGCCGATGGCGGCCTTCTCCTTCTCCGGCTCCGTGACCAGCGTCGCCGGGTCCGGCGCGCCGAGCTTGACGTCGCGGTAGTAGCCGTCGATCTGCATGCGGCGCAGCCAGGACGGCCGCATCTTGATCTTGTGCGTCACCCGGCCGCAGTTGCGGATGTCGGTCGCCGCGTTGGACACGATCATGTCCTCGGCGTCGACACTCTCCGACACCGGGCGGCGGCGCAAAGGACAGTTGTAGACCTTCTTGAAGCCGTCGCCGCCGAAGCCGACGTAGAAGAGCATGCGGTCGGTGTCAGGCACGTACTCGGTCGCGGTGACGGTGAGATAGTGGTTGAAGTCCTTTTCGAGCGCCGAGCCCAGGTCGTCCATCGCCTGGCCCTCGATGTCGCCGGGCGGGTTGTTGTGGCCCATGCCGGGAGCCGGCGGCGTACCGGGCGGCGGCTCCGGCAGATCCGGCCGCATCGGCTGGTCGTTGCGGACCTTGACCGGGCCGGCGGCGGGCAGCAGCTCGCCGCGCGCGGTCGCCTGAAACTTGACGGTCGCCTCCAGGAGGAGCGGGTGCCGGATCGTCGACATGCCTTCCAGTGGCGCCGAGGATGTGCCGAGATCGCCGCGCGGCTCCTCGATCTTCAGGCCGAGGAAACGAATGCCGGTCGCGCGCGTGTCCATCCAGTCCTTGCGCGAGTCGATGTCGAGCTGGATGCCGGTGAGCAGATCCGACGCCATGCGGCCGAGTTCGTCGTCGCTGATCTCGCCGGCAAGGTTGCGGTAGAAGTCGTTCTCGTCGACATCGCCGGCATCGATGCCGCTGCCGTCGCTGATGGTGACGGAGCCGTCCTCGTGCTCGATGTGCGTGGTGCCGTCGTGGTGGGAGATCTTCGGCGCGCCGTCGCCAAGATCGATCTCAGTAGGGTCCAGCTGCGCCTCTGTGGGCGCTGGATCAACCAGACGAAGACCTGACGGCGCGGCCATCTAATACCTGTTGGGCCAAGGTTTGAGGACGTCCTCATAACATGGCGTCAGGTTGGATACAATGCGCCGGCCCTTGGGCGGTACTTGGTCTCGTCCTCGACCTCGAACGCGCGCTCTTCCTTCTTCACCGCCCAGCCGGCGCGACGCAGGTAGATGAGCGCCATGCTGCACGTATCGGCGAGGTCGTCGTGCAGCGCGCGCGGGACGAGCGCGCACTGCTTGATCATCTCGTCGGCCCAGGTCTTGTCCGGCGCGAACACCATGCCCTCGGCGAACAGGTGCACCACGGTCTGCAGCCGCGCGACCTTGTCGGGCGACTTAATAAAACCGGTGCTCGGGTTAACAAGCTCGATGCCGAAGTCGAACAGGCCGAACAGCCGCGCCAGCTCCTGGCTCACGCTGTGCCCGGCCGCCTTGTCCTCGACCAGGAGCCGGTCGACCTTGATCTTGCCGCCGCACCAGGAGCCCTTGCAGTCGGCGCCGACGCGCGAGACGAGGTCGTGCACCAACATTCGCTCGGCCCAGCAATAGGCGAGGAAGATCTTCGGGTTACCCGCCGGATCGCGGAAGATGCCCCAGATCGAAAGTGCGCTCGGGTCGTTCTCTTCCTTCTCGGTGTACGCGGTGTCGAGCGCGGCGATCACGTACTCAAACCCCGGGTATTCATCCGGCTCGGCGCCGTACTTCTTCGCCGTCTCCTCGTCCCAGTCCTGCCACCAGGCCTCGCGGATGATGCCGCCGCCGCGCGGTGCCGGCGTCTGCTGGTACTGGCCGGCGTAGGCGTAGGGACCGAGTTCGGTTTCGAGCTTCGCACACTCCTCGGCCGGGAAGCGGTCGGGCCACAGCAGCTCGCCGTCCTCGGTGCGCCGGTCGAACCAGAAGATGTCGTCGGGATCGATCTCCTCGATGTCGTCGCCGATGAAGGTCTTGATCTTGTCGCCCACCCAGGCGTTAACATGCTGGCACGGCACGTAGGACATCGGCACACAGAAGTGCACGTAGTTCATCTTGCTGGCGAGGATGTGGCCCGAGAGATCGCCCTCGTGCACCCGCTGCATGACGACGATCATGGCGCCGGTCTTGCGGTTGTTCAGGCGGCTCGGCATCGTCTCCGACCACCACTTCACGGTGTCCTCGCGGACCTTGTCGGACTCGGCCTCCTTCACCAGATGAGGGTCGTCGGCGACCAGGACGTCGGCGCCGAAGCCGGCGGCCTTGGCGTCGACCGACGAGGCCATGCGGTAGCCGCCCTTGTCGTTCTCGAACATGCCGGCGCGCTGGCGCACCATCTTGAAGCGCCCGCCCCACATACTCTTGTACCAGGCGGACTCGATCAGACGGGCGCACTTGATCGAATGTTCGAGCGACAGCTCCTCCGCGTACGACGCGTAGAAGAACGACACCTGAGGCCCCATGAGTGGCCCTCGGTTACGCTGCGCCCACACCCACGCGCAGAAACAGATCGAGATGATCGCGGTCTTTCCGGTACGAGGCGGCTCGTTGATGAGCAGGCGCGAGATGTAGCCGCGCGCGACCGCCTCCATGTGATCGCAGATGTCCTTGAGGTGCCAGTTGTCGACGAAGTCGGCCGGGTCGAACTGCGGCCACGCGGCCTTGAGGAACTCATAGAAACTGTCCTCAAGCCGTTCGGCCTCCTGCAATTTCTTCATCGCGCGACCGGCCTCCAGGATCTTGGTCGCGTATTCGAGCTGGCTCATCTGCATGCGCGAGATATAGCGCTCGAAAATAAAGATGTGAAGAACTCCTCAGTTTGTTAACGCGCCGTGCTAACACGCGCGGCCATGAGTGAACAGAAACGCATCTCCTGGCTGACGCGCATCAGCATTAGCCCCGTCACGCAGGCCGCCTTCAGGGCGATCACCGACGACATCAAGCAACCCATGTCGACCGTGATCGGCCGGCTGATCGAAGACTTCGTCACCGCCAAGAGCACGTCATGACCAAACAGGAAATGATCGACCTGCGGCGAACGGTGTTCGCCCGCGTCGAACGCTTGCGCAAGATCGGTGACTACGGTGCCGGCGCCGCCGACATCCGCGAGACCGTCGAGGCGCAGCTCAAACTGATCGACCACCTGCTGGAGCGGATGCGATGACCCTTGGCGACCTTCCAACCATCCACGACGCCGGCCACGCGCACACCACGTACAGCCTGGCCAACATGTCCTCGCCGATCAGCAGCACGGCAGCGACCACGAACACCCAGAACTTCATGGCCCAGCACGAGGCCGTTGGCCTCGGCGTCGGCAACATCGTGTTCGGCCAGCCGATCCGGTTCGATGTGTTCGAGGATCAAGAAGCGCGCGTCCTTGCTGCCGCCATGGCAAACAAGCCGCCGAAACCCAAACCCCAGAAGAAAGAGGAGCCGTTCATGGGTCGCCGTCTCGTACAGGTCTATATCGCCGACACCGACGAAAACGTGCCGCTGGAGCACTCGCTGCTCTATTCCGGCGAGCAGAAGCTGACCGACGCCACGGATCAGGAACTCTTTTTCGAGATCGACATCAAGGCGATCCTCGAAGGCCACAACGCCAAGCGGGTTAACTTCGTCAACAAGAAGGTCAAGGAGCGCACCGAGAACCTGGAGCCGGTCAAGATCCGCGATCTCAAGATGATCGTGGTCAACGTCGCCACCTTCTGATGACGCCGACGATCTCCACCGAGCGGCTCATGCTTCGGCCGCTGACCAAGCCGACGTCGCGGCAGCTCGCCTGGCTGCGCGACCCGGCGGTGGTGCAGTACTCGCAGCAGCGGCACAGGACGCACACCCTGTCGACGCAGCTCCACTACGTGAACTCGTTCGTCGGCCGGTCGCACCTGTGGGCGATCCACCACGTCGGCTCCGGCGAGCACATCGGGAACCTGAGCGCCATGAACGATGAGCCGAACAACGTCTCCGACGTTGGCATCATGATCGGCGAGAGCAAGTACTGGAACCACGGCTATGGCCGCGAAGCTTGGCGCCGCGCCTGCGAGTGGCTGCTCGACCCGCAGTGCGGCGGCGTGCGCAAGCTGCAGGCCGGCTGCGCCAGGACGAACACCGCCATGCTGAAGATCATTCGGGACAGCGGCTTCAAGCAGGAAGGCGAGCTGCTCAACCAGTTCATGTTGGACGGCGGCGTCGTCTCGGCGCTGCTGTTCGGGAGGATGAAATGACCGAGTTCGAACAGGAGATCATCGACAAGATCTTCGCCATCCGGGTCCGCAACAACGTGCCCTGGAAGCGCCTCATGGAGATCGCCATGAAGCACGCGCCCGAGGAGACCAAGGCCGCGCTGAACGAGATCAACCAGCACGACCACGACATCTCGCTCCTGATGGGAGTTCTTTCCAAATGAAGCAGTCCGAGATCATGCTGGCCGGTGAAGGCGACGAATGGTTCAAGCGGAATGAGGCGAACCTCGGGAAGTTTGACCCGGTGTCCGCCGTCATCGAGGGCCACAAGATCGAGCCGAAGAGC